>PJUK01000461.1_pt1 | contig 13555 bp, 14 predicted proteins | sample 1512211 | NCBI WGS metagenome assembly PJUK01 (sample SAMN08177668, study PRJNA422409) | Feces metagenome, whole genome shotgun sequencing project.
ACGCGCTTGGTGGTGTAGAACAGCACGTGCGGCTTGGCCGAATAGGGGTCGCGCAGCACCCGCACCCCCGCGCGGTCGACGATCAGGTAGCCCTTCTCGAAGTCGCCGAAGGCCACCGCCAGCGCATTGGCCCCGACATCGGGCATGGCCTCGATCTCGGACACCGGAAAGCCGAGCAGGGAAGCCGACTGCCCCGGCTGCAGGGCCGCGTTCCAGATGTAGTTGCCCTGCGCGTCCTTGAACTTGCGCACCGCGCTGACCGTGCGGCGGTTCAGCACGAAGCGGCCGTTCTGGCGGTACTGGGCCTTGGCCGAGTAGATCAGGTCGATCAGCTTGTCGGTCGGGTTGCTGGCCGGCCAGTTCCCGGCCACGCCGGTGGCCACGTAGCCCAGCTGGCCCCACGTGTACGACGCGTCCGGCGCGGCGGTGTAGGCCAGAAGGCCCTTGGGCTTGTTGACCCCGTCGCCGGCCACGAAGGCCGCCGTCTCCTGGGCGGCGAAGGCGTCCTGCACCTCCTCGGCCAGCCACTCGTCGATGCTGACATAGGCGTCGTCCAGCAGCGCCTGGGTGGCGGCCGGGCTGGCGTAGAGCTCGCCGGCCGGGAAGTCGATGACGTCCAGGCTCGGCGCCGTCGTCTCCGGACGCGCGGCGGTCTCGGCCACCCAGGCCGCCGCCAGCCCCGTCGGCGACACCGGCTTGCGGAACGTGCCCGCGCCGATCGTGCGCACCTGGCAGATCTCGCGCATCGGGCTGGTGGCGGCCAGGCGGCGCAGGATCTGCCGCTCCAGCTCCGGCGGCGCCACATAGCCGCCGGCCGTGGCCACGCCCTCCGACAGCCCCTTGGCCTCCAGCAGACCCCCGACAAGACCGGCCGTCTCGCCGGTCTTCACATAGCGCTCGAAGGCGGCCTTGCGCTCGTCCACCCGCGCGGCCGGCGCCTCGCCGCAGAGCGCCGGACGGCGGCTGTCGGCCAGCACGCGATCCAGCCGGTCCTGGGCGGCGTTCAGCGCCGCGTCGATGCGCGACACCTTCTCCTCCAGCAGCACGTCGGCGCTCTTGCCCTCGATCGCCGCCAGCCGCTGGTCGTTGGCGGCCTTGAAGCCCTCGAACGCCGCCAGCACCTGCGCCAACGCCGAGCGGGCCTCCGGCGAGGCCGGGACCTGTTTGGTTTCCTTCATGGAGTTCTCCATCACGGATTACCTTCTCCCCTTGCGGGAGAAGGAGGGGCCCGCCGGCCGCAGGCCGGTGGGAGGATGAGGGGTTGCGCGGAATCTCCGGCGAGACCCCTCATCCGGCCGCTTTCGCGGCCACCTTCTCCCGCAAGGGGAGAAGGGAAACTTCAGTCGACCACCGCCAGCCGGGCCTGCGGCAGCATCGGGAAGGTCACGATCGACACCTCCCAGAGGTCGACGCGGGTCAGCACCCGCAAGGCCCCGTCACGCCGCGCCTTGACCTGCCGAAAGCCGATCGACAGCCCGTCCAGCGCGCCGGCCGAGACCAGCGCCGCCACCAGCCGTCCGCGCGGCGTCGCGGTGATGATCCGCCCACGGACGAATAGGCCGCGCGCGTCCTCGAAGGCCTCGTCCCACACGCCCACGGGCTCGGCCTCGTCGTGCTGGTGCAGCATGCGGATCGGCCCGGCCTCCAGGCTTTGCCTGAAGGCCCCGGCGGCGGTGACGTCGTCGTTGAGGTCGCGGGTCCAGAACAGCGAGGCGTAGCCCTCGATGCGCAGATCGCTCATCGGCCGGCCCCCTCCAGCTTGGCCTCGATGCGCACCAGCGCCGCGCGCGTCGCCTCGGCCTGGGTCTCCAGCCTGGCCAGCCGCTCGGCCACCGGGGCCTGGGCGTCGAGGCGCCGCGTCAGGTCGTCGATCCGCGCGCTGGCCCGCCCGGCCCACATCAGCGCCGCGGCCGCCTGCAGCGTCACCGCCACCAGCACGGCCGCCGAGATCTGGCGGTCCAGCCGCCAGCGGTTCGTCGTGGTCATGAAACCCCCTCAGTCGGCTTCGCCGACAGCTCCCCCAGAGGGGGAGCATCTGCGTGAATGGATCCTCCCCCTCTGGGGGAGGTGGCCCGGAGGGCCGGAGGGGGCCGCGCGCCAGCGCGGCCTCGGCAGATCAAAGCTCCAGCCCCGCCAGCCGCCTGCGCTCCTCGTCGGTCAGGAAGCTCGCCGCCTGCAGCCGCGCCCACAGCGCGTCCCGCTCGGCGCTTAGCGCCGGCACGGCGTCGAGGTCGCAGCCGACCCGCGCGCCGGGGAACTTCGGTTCCAGCCAGGCGGTGATCGCCCGCGCCGCCCGCTCGGCCAGGGGCGCGACGGTGTGGCGCCAGAACGCCCCGTTGGCCTCGCGATAGTTGGCGTAGGTGTTGTCGCCGGGGATCCCCAGCAGCTGCGGCGGAACCCCGAAGGCCAGGGCGATCTCGCGCGCCGCCGCATGCTTGCCCTCGACGAAATCAAGGTCCGCCGGCGTCAGCGACATCGGCTTCCACTCCAGCCCGCCCTCCAGCAAGAGCGGCCGGCCGGCGTTGTCGGCGCCGGCGTGGGCGCCCGCCAGCTCGGCCTTCAGCCGCTCGAACTGCTCCTCGCTGAGCCGGTCTCCGTCGCGCCCGCCATAGACCAGCGCCCCCGACGGCCGCGCGGCGTTGTCGAGCAGGGCCTTGTTCCACGCCCCCGAGGCGTTGTGCACGTCGATGGCGAAGGCCGCCGCCTCCAGCGGCGAGGCCCCGTAGTGGTCGCTGGTCGGGTTGAACAGCTTGATGTGCAGCACCGGCAGCCAGCCGTCGGCGTCGCGCCCGATCCGCGCGGTGCGCCCGCCGGCCTGGTAGTCGTAGGCCGCCGGCCAGCCCCGCGGCCCAGGCACCACCGCCATCCGGTCGGGCCGCAGGGCGTAGAGCTCGGAAGGCCCTTCGCCGGCCGCCTCCAGATAGCCGTTGCCCGCCACCTGCAGGTGCCCGAAGAACGCCTCCATCAGGTCGGGCCCGCCCTGCTCGGGATTGGGCCGGGCCAGCAGCCGCGCCAGCGGATGCTCATCGCTGCGCCTGCCGTCATGAAACACCGCCAGCGGCACGGCCGCCGCGGCCTCGGCGATCATCCGCACGCAGCGATAGGCCACCGGGTTCTTGGCGAACCCCTCGCTGGCCAGGGCGCCATAGTCCCTCGGCGTCCACTGCGGCCGCCCGCCGCTGCTCAGCGCCACCAGCCTGGCGGCCCGCGAATCCTTGATTTCCGGCGCACGCCGGCGCGCGAAGAGAGGCATGCCCGCTCCCGTGAAGGTTGAGAACAAATGAAGAACGATGTATCAAGATCCTCCCCCTCTGGGGGAGGTGTCGGCGAAGCCGACGGAGGGGGACCCCGGTGGACGCGCCCAAGCGCACCCGTCGAAACGCCAAGGCCCTGCGGCGCACGATGAGCCTGCCGGAGGTCCTGCTGTGGATCGGCCTCAAGGCGCGTCGCCTCGAAGGCCTGCACTTTCGCAAGCAGCACCCCGTCGGGCCCTACGTGCTCGATTTCTACTGCGACACGCTGAAGCTGGCGGTCGAGGTCGACGGCTACGCCCATGACACCGAGGATCGGCCGTATCGCGACGCCAGGCGTGACGCCTGGTTCGCTTCACGCGGCATCCGGACCCTTCGTATTCCCGCCGCCGAAGTGCTGGCCTCGGTCGACGACGCCCTCGCGACGATCCTCGCCTGCGCCGGCCCCCTCCGGCCCTCCGGGCCACCTCCCCCAGAGGGGGAGGATCTGTCGCGCCCAGATGCTCCCCCTCTGGGGGAGCTGTCGCGGAGCGACTGAGGGGGTCGCCCGAAGGGCGCTCACACCACCCTAAGCCGCGGCTCCCGTCCCCCGCCCAGCATCAGCTCGCTCAGCGCCCAGACCAGTGCATCCGCCCGGTCGGGGCTGTGGCCCAGATCGCCATCGCCCAGGCCCATCAGCTCCTCCTCCAGCGCCGGGAAGGCGCCGCAGTGGACGATGCGGCCCTGCTCGTAGAGGGCCGCCACCGGCTCGGCCCGCGCCCGCTTGCCCACCGACGCCCGCACCAGCTTGATCGGACACGGCGGGGCGGCCTGGGCCAGCACGCTGCGCACCATGTCGCCGCCCTAGTTGGCCTCGGCCACCAGCGCGTCGGCGTCGAAATCCACGGCCGCCGCGACGGCCAGGCTGGCCCAGCCGTTGGGCGACAGGCCGCGCGCCGTGCGGTCGGCCAGCACGTAGGCGCGGCCGTCGCGGCGTCCGGCCACCACCACCCCGCAGGCGTCGCCGCGCGCGGTGGCCGGCGGGTCGACCGCCACAACCACCCGGTCGAACCTGGCCGGCGGCGCGCCGCGACACCGCGCCAGGTCCTCGGCCCGGAAGAGGCCGCCGTCGGTCTCGACGACGATCCCCTCCAGCTCCTGCGCCGCCAGCCGCGTGCCGCCGTACAGCGCCTCCAGCGTCTCCAGGAACCGGGGCGCCAGGTTGCCGGCGTTGGCCGCCGTGCCCGCCCGCGTGGTCGCCACGCCCGGCTCGGCCATCAGGACCTTCAGCGCCCGGGTCGGACGCGGCGTGGTGGTCACCACGAGCCTGGGATCCTCGCCCAGCCGCAGTCCGAACCGCAGCATGGCCAGGGTCTGCGCCGCCTTGGGCCAGGCGCAGAACTCGTCGGCCCAGGCGGCGTGGAACTGCGGTCCGCGCAGGCTGTCGGGGTCTTCCGCCGAGAAGGCGTAGGCCTCCGCGCCCGTGTCCCAGACCAGCCGCCGACGCGAGCCCTCCCAGCGCACGCGGTTGCCCGCCTGGGCCAGGGCGCGCAGCCCGGACGGCCCCTCGATCATCACCTCGCGCACGTCGTGGAAGGTCGGCCCGACCAGGGCCATCCGGCACGGCCGGGCAGCCTGATCGGTCACCCAGCCGGCGCCGGCGAAGGTCTTGCCCGCACCCCGCCCGCCCAGCATCAGCCAGGTCGACCAGGGGTCGTCAGGCGGCGTCTGATGAGCCGCCGGTTTCCACGAGCGGTGCGCCGCGAGCTCGACACTCCTCATCGAGACGCTCTCGCACCAGGCTCTTAAATTCGGCGCTTTGAGCAACCGCTCCCAGTCGGCGCTCGAGAGCGGCATGCAGCCGCTCGATCCGGTCTTCGGTCCAGGGTTCGTCGTCATTCATCGCCATCTCCTCGCCGACCGCCTTGGCGATCCGCGCTTGCTTGGCGGCCGAGATCTTCTGCGAACGCAGCCTGGCGGCGTGGAGCATCTCCACCGGCCGCCCGACCAGGGCCACCTGCTTGCTGGCGTCCAGCCGAACCTTCGGCGGCTCGTCCTTCACCTGGATGAGGAGTTCCTTGGCGGCGCCGTGATAGGTCTCCACGATCAGGTCGCGGATCTCGGTCAGCAGCGCGTCGTTCTGTTCGCTTTTCTCGGCCATGACAGAAGTGTACGGCGCCAGCGAGCGCGTCTGATCCAGCCCCATGAGAAAGTTGCAAGTAGCTGATATCGCAGGATGTTTTTCTACATCCGCCGGGGATGAACGCGGCTCTATCCCCGTCCGGGCCGTCGCCTGCTAGGCTGTGGCCATGAGCACCGATCCCGAACACCGGAACGCCGCCTGGACCGCCGCCCTCGCCGCCGTGGCCGCGGACGAGGCCCTGCCGCGCCTGGCCGCCATCGGCTGGCGGTTCCTGGGCGAAGCCGACGAGCGCGAGCAGGCGATGGCCGGGCTGCACGGCCGCTACGGCGCCGACCCGGTGCTGCCGATCTTCCAGCGCGACGGCGACCTCCTGGTGCTGCAGGCGCCCCGGCTCGGCTCGCCCGAAGCCCGCCCGGTGCTGGAAATCCACGCCTTCGCCACGCCGGAATGGACGCGGACCGGCGCCTGGCGCGATGTCGGCCTCTGGATCCTTCACAGGCTGGAGATCGAGACGCCGTCGCCCCGCGACCCGGTCGCCGACCTGGACGACCTGCTCGACCGGCTGGGCGGCTTCGACGACATCCCGATCGGCTACGCCTCCGCCGACGACATCATGGACTGGTCGGTCGACCTGCAGCTTTCGCCCGCCACGCTGCTCGACCGTCTCTCCGCCCACATGGTCGAGGGCTTCCACCGGGGAACGCTCGACTACGACTACTGCGACGCCCTGGCCAACGCCCTGCACTTTCCGGTCCTCGACCTGGTCGGAATGGACAGCTTCGCCTGGAAGACCTTCCTGGCCTTCGACGACGGCGAATGGTCGCGTCCCGGCGACATCGAGGATCCCGTCGACAAATACACCCGCCCGGCGGTGGCGGCCCTGTTCGCCCAGCTCCAGGCGCGGAGCGCCGAAACCGCCTAGCGCCCCTCGGACAGCGCCCGGCAGTTGGCGCCGTCCAGCCCCTCGCCCGCCGCCGCTCGGCGCAGGCGGTCCATCGCCGCCTCGCCCACGGCCTGGGCCCTGGCCCGGCCGGGGCCGTCGAAGGCCAGGATCACCGGCGCGCGGCCCCTGGCGCGGACCGCCACCTCCAGGCGCCCGGCCTGGTCGATCGCGTCGAGCACGCCGGCCGCGTCCATCCGATAGACGCCGTCGCTCTGCGGAAGCACGGGCAGGTTTTCCATGCCGCGCAAGGGCGGGGCCGCCGTCCACGTCACCGGCCCGCCGCCGACCAGCACGCCGTCGGCCAGCAGGTCCACGGTCCAGTCGCGCCGCGTCTCGCGGCTGAAGGCGACCATGCGCGCCTCGATCGCCCAGGCGCGGGGCGTTCCGTCAGGGGCGGTCGCCGTCGCCAGGTAGCGCACCCAGGGCGTCGCCGGCTCGCCGCGCGGCGCGGCCTCGGGCGGCGCGACGACGACCTCGACCTTCTCCAGCCGGCCGTCGGCCCAGGCGTGGGCGTAGGCCTTCGCGGCCCAGCCCCCGACGCTCCAGTCGGCATAGCAGGCGCGCGGCTGCGGCTCGGCCATCGCCGCGCCGCCGCTGGCCAGAGCCAGAACCAGACCCGCCGCCCGCCCGATCAATACGGCAGCTCCTCCGGCGCCGGGACCGGCCCGCGGCCGTCGTCGACCGGCGCCTCGGGCGCGGCCTCGCTCTCCAGCTCCGAGGCCGTGCGGGCGAACTCCGAGGCCAGGGTCTCGTAGAAGCCGTTCCTCGGATCGGGCGAGGTGCGCGGGCCAGGGTCGGGCAGCAGCCACGGGAAGTCGCGGATCGCCAGGTTCTGGTGGGCGGCCAGCATGTAGCGCCGCCAGATGCTGGCCGGCATGTCGCCGCCCACCACCTTGTTCATCGGCTTGTCGTTGTCGTTGCCCACCCACACGCCGGTGGCGAAGTCGGGGGTGAAGCCCACGAACCAGGCGTCGCGCCAGTTCTGGCTGGTGCCGGTCTTGCCCGCCGCCGGCCAGCCGAACGCCGCCCGCTTGGCGGTGCCCTGGTCGACCACCTTCTTCATCATCTTGACCATCATGCTGGCCTTGGCGATGTCGTAGACCTGGGCCGGGGCCATCGGCCCGCGGGCGTAGATCGGCCGGCCGTCCTGGGCGGTGATGCTCTCGATGACATAAGGCTCGACGCGCTGGCCGCCCAGCTGGAAGACCTGGAAGCCCGAGGTCATCTGCAGCAGGTTCACCTCGTAGGCCCCCAGCGCCACCGACAGGTCGGGCCGGTCGGGCAGGCTGGTGATCCCGAAGCGACGGGCGAGGTTGCCCACCTGCGCGCCGCCGGCCTCCTGGGCCAGCTTGACGGCGATGGTGTTGGTCGAATTGACCAGGGCCTGCTCCACCGTCATCGGCCCGCGATAGTCGCCGCCGTAGTTCTCCGGCTTCCAGTCGCCGAACTGCACCGGCCCGTCGACGCGGACGTCGCTGGGCAGCACACCCTTCTCCAGGGCCGCGGCATAGACGAACGGCTTGAAGGTCGAGCCCGGCTGGCGCCTGGCCTGCACCGCGCGGTTGAAGGGGCTGGCGATGTAGTCCGTGCCGCCCACCATCGCCCGGATCGCCCCGTCGGCCGACAGCGACAGCAGCGCGGCCTGGCTGGCGCCGGCGTGCTGGCCGCCCAGCGCGATGGCCTGGCGCACGATGTCGGCCCCGGCCTTCTGCAGGCGGGTGTCGATGGTCAGGCGCACGACCAGGTCAGGCGCGTTCTGGCCGGCGATGCGGATGGCCTCGGTGGTGGCGTAGTCCAACACCCAGCCGTAGTCGCCTTCGTTGTTGACGGCGTCGGGTGACAGCTTGGGGGTGTCGTCCAGGGCCGCGGCGTGCTCGGCCGCGGTGATCCAGCCCTCTTTTTCCATGTTGGCCAGAACCAGGCGCGAACGGGCCAGCGCCCCCTCCATGTCGCGGGTCAAGGCCAGGCGCGAGGGCGCCTTGGGCAGCGAGGCCAGCAGGGCGGCTTCGGAAAGGGTCAGCTGGCTGGCCGGCTTGCCGAAATAGGTTCTCGCCGCGCCGTCGACGCCATAGGTGTTGGCCCCGAAGAACACGCGGTTCAGATAGAGCTCCAGCACCTCGTCCTTGGTCAGCACCTGTTCCAGGCGCCAGGCCATCAGCATTTCCTGCAGCTTGCGCTCGACCGTGCGGTCGGGCGTCAGGAACAGGCCCTTGGCCAGCTGCTGCGACAGGGTCGAGGCGCCCTGCACCGTGCGGCCGGCGCGCCAGTTCACCCAAGCGGCCCGCACGATGCCGTAGAGGTCGATCGGGCCGTGCTTGTAGAAGCGCTTGTCCTCGGCCGCCAGGAAGGCCAGCGGCACATAACCGGGCACGGTCTTGACCGTCACCCGCTGGCCATAGCGCGGGCCCCGCGTGGCGATCACCTGGCCGCTGCGGTCCTCGAACCGCACGCCCGGCGCGCGGTTGACCGCGAACAGCGCCTCTCGCGACGGCAGGTCGGGCGTATCCTTCAGGTACTTGAACCAGACATAGGCCCCGGCCCCGCCCACGGCGAGGAAGCCGATCAGGGCGCTGACCAGCAGGGTGATCCACACCCAGCCCCAGCCGCCCTTCTTGCGCGGCGTCTTCAGGTCGGCGCGGAAAGGCTCTTCCGGCGGACGCTGCGGCGGACCTTTCGGGGGCTCGGGAGGCGGCGGCGGAACGGGCGCGAAACCGCCGCCCGCCGGCGGCGTCGGGCGCGCGGGCGGGTCGTCGAACTTGTAGGGCGGCAGCGTCCAGTCGTTCACGTGCGGTGTTGCGTCCGGTTGGTCTTATGGGCGTTTGGGTTTAGGACGCCCCGATGATGGCGCGCAAACCTTTCTGGGAGACGAAATCCCTTCACCAGATGACCGTCCCCGAGTGGGAGAGTCTATGCGACGGCTGCGGCCTTTGCTGCCTGGTTCGCTTCGAAGACGAAGATACGGGCGAAGTGATCCCCACACGGGTGCACTGCCAGCTGCTCGACGCCCATCTTTGCCGCTGCAGCGACTACCCCAATCGCCGCAAGACCGTGCCCGACTGCATCAAGCTGACGCCGCACAACATCGAGGACCTGGAGTGGATGCCCCCCTCCTGCGCCTATCGCCGCCTGCACGAGGGCAAGACCCTGCCCCAGTGGCACCCGCTGATCACCGGCGACCGCGAAAGCCCCCACAAGGCCGGCGTCTCGGTGCGCGACCAGACCATCAGCGAAACCGCCCTCGACGATCCGGAAGACGCCATGGACTTCGTCGCCACCGACCTGATGGTCGACAAGGGCGACTGGCCCTACGAGCCGGACGAGGACTGAAAGGGGGGCAGCCCCCTCAGTCGCTCCGCGACAGCTCCCCCAGAGGGGGAGCATCTCGCTGACCAGATCCTCCCCCTCCGGGGGAGGTGGCCCGGAGGGCCGGAGGGGGTCGCCGCTTGCGGCGGGCCACACCCGCCACCACCTCAAGCTGCACCTTGAGGAGGAACCACCGCGCCATGCTCCTGACCGCCCTGCTGATCGGCCTGTTCGCCGCCGCCCGCCATGACGGCCCGGTCCGCCGCTGGCTGGTCGAGATCCCGGCCCGGCGCCTTTCGGCGATGAAGACCCGCGACGTCCTGGCCCTGATGCTGCTGCTGGCCATCGCGCCCTTCGCCGGCCAGGCGATCCTGCCGGAAATGGCCTGGGTGCTGGCCCTCGACCTGGCCGCCTGGGTCGAGGTCGGGCTGGCCGTCACGGTCATGGCCCGGCTGGTCCCGGCCTGGAAGGGCCTGCGCGCCAGCGCCTCTCGCCTGGCCCACACGGCCTTCCGCCCCGCCGCCCGGGCCCGGCGCAGCCCCGCCCTCCGCCGCAAGCCGGCGAAAGCCCCCGAACCCGAAGACGGATGGGCGTTCGCGTAGAACCCCCTCAGTCGGCTTCGCCAACAGCTCCCCCAGAGGGGGAGCACCTGCAGATCCTCCCCCTCTGGGGGAGGTGGCCCGGAGGGCCGGAGGGGGCTGCGCGGCGGCCCGGCTCGCGCTAAGGCTCTCCCATGCTCACCCGCCGATCCCTCGCCCTGTCCGCCCTCGCCCTGCCGCTGGCTTCCGCCGCCCGCGCGCAAGCCGCAGAGCCGTGGCGCAAGGCCGATCGTCTCTATACGGACGATTTCACCCAAGACCTCGCCGACTGGACCATCGAGGCCGAGCAGCCGAGCAAGGTCACGGCCGCCAACGGCGTTCTGGAGCTGGACGCCCCGGCCGGGATCACCGCCTGGTTCAAGCCCCGGCTCGAAGGTCCGGTGCTGATCGAGTACCAGGCCCTGGCCGTCTACGAAGGCGGCCGCAACGACCGGATCAGCGACCTCAACGCCTTCTGGATGGCGACCGACGTCCGCAGCCCGGGCGACCTTTTCGCCAGCCCTCGCACCGGCGCCTTCGCCGGCTACGACCTCTTGAAGACCTACTATGTGGGCCAGGGCGGCAACTACAATTCCAGCACCCGCCTGCGCCGCTATGTCGGCCGTCCCGGCGACCGGCCGATGCTGCCCCAGCACGACCTCAAGGACGCCCGGGCCCTGCTGCAGCCCAACCGTTGGGTCCACGTCCAGCTCGTGGCCTACGGCGACCTCGTCCAGTACTGGGCCGACGGCCGCAAGCTGTTCGAAATGCGCGACCCCGACGCCTACACCGCCGGCTGGTTCGGCCTGCGCACCACCTGGAGCCGCCTGCGCTTCAAGGACTTTTCGGTGTGGAAGCTGGCGGCGGCCTGAAAGCCCTCTCCCTGAAGGGGGAGGTGTCGCGAAGCGACGGAGGGGGAAGTCAGGGATGACCATCCACCGCCTCGGAAGCTGAGAACGTCCCCCCTCCGGCCCTCCGGGCCACCTCCCCCAGAGGGGGAGGATCTATCGCCGCAGATGCTCCCCCTCTGGGGGAGCTGTCGCGGAGCGACTGAGCGGGCCGGCGCGGCGGTCAAAATCTACCGAAATCCCCGCCCCCGCCCCGTGACGACTCAAGGTTGATCGGCCACCATCGGCCCCGGCCGCCGCCTCGCTTCCCGACGGCCTTCAGGACAATCATGACCGCCGTCTCCGGGGCCATCGCCGCCCTCTTCGGACCCTCGCGCCAGGCCCACGGCCGCGCCTACGGCCCTGACCTGCTGCGCGCCGCCGCCATCCTGCTGGTCATGGCCTGGCACATGCCCGGCCCCGCCCGGCCCGAGCCCCTGGCGAGCCTCCGGCCGTTCGGCTGGCTGGGGGTCGACATCTTCTTCGTGCTCAGCGGCTACCTGATCGGCGCCCAGCTGCTGAAGGGGATCGCCGCCGGCGACGGCGTCGACTTCAAACGGTTCTGGGCCAGCCGCGCCTTTCGCATCCTGCCGGCCTTCCTGGTGGTGCTGGCGCTCTATTTCACCCTGCCCGGCTTCTCGGACGGCAAGGCGATCCAGCCGCTGTGGCGGTTCCTGACCTTCACGATGAACTTCGGCCTCGACTACCGGCTCACCGGGGCCTTCACCTCGGCCTGGTCGCTGTGCGTGGAGGAGCATTTCTACTGGCTGCTCCCCCCGCTGGTGCTCGTCCTGGCGCGCTTTCGCGGGGCGGGACCGGCCCTGCTGGCGGGCGCAGCCGTGATCGCGGGCGGCATGGCCCTGCGCTGGGGGATCTGGCACGGCCCCGCCGCCGACCCGGCCACGCGGCCGGCCGACTTCCTGCGGCTCGTCTACTATCCCACCTGGACGCGCCTGGACGGCCTGGCCATGGGCGTGCTGCTGGCCGCCGCCCGCGTCTTCCGGCCCGCCGTCGTCGCCCGCCTGGCCCCGCCCTGGCTGACCGGACCGCTGGGCCTTGCCGCCGCCGCCGCGACAGTCGTCCTGTGCCTTCGCCACGCCGACGGGGTCAGCCTGGACCTCTTCGGCGCGGTCGTCGTCTATCCCCTGGCCTGCCTGGCCGGCGCGCTGCTGCTGTGCGCCCTGCTGGACCTGGAACCGGCCCTACGGCGCCTGCCCCTGGCCCCGGCCGCCTTCGTGGCCACGCTGGCCTACAGCCTCTACCTCGTCCACAAGCCGGTGCAGCACATGCTGCGCGAGCGGCTGGGCGACGGGGTGCTGCACGGCTGGACCGGCCTTGGCCTCTACCTCGCCGCCGACTTCGCCGCCGCCCTGCTGCTGTGGTGGCTGGTCGAGCGCCCCTTCCTGCGCCTGCGCGAGCGGGTGCTGCGGCGGCCGGTCCCGGCGGCTGCGGACCAGCAGATGCGGCGAGCGGCGTAAGCCGAAGATCCTCCCCCTGAAGGGGGAGGATCTATTGGCGCGGCGCCTTGCGCAGGTAGCCGAAGACCACGCCCCAGACGATCAGGATCGGGCCGAAGGCCAGGCGCGCCGGTCAGCCACGCGCCGAACGCCCCCGCCGACCACAGCGCCCAGGCGACGAAGGCCAGCCACACGCCCGAGAACACGGCCAGGTAGCCGTAGGCGGCGGCGCGGCCCTTGAGGCGCCCGATCAGCCCCAGCAGGACCATCACCAGCAGCCCCGCCAGGAACAGGCCCAGCAGGCCGCCCAGATAACCCGCCTCCTCGCGGCCGCCGCTGGCCGCGAACCGCTGGATCCGGTCGCCGAGCGCCATCCACAGAAAGACAAGGCCCACCACGATTTCCACCGCGCCCAGCAGGCGCTTGCGCGGGGAGGGTTTGGTCGCTTCGCTCATGCGCGCCACGGTAGAGGTTGCAAGCGACGGCGGCAATCGCGGCGCCCCCTCCGGCCCTCCGGGCCACCTCCCCCAGAGGGGGAGGATCTATCGCCGCAGATGCTCCCCCTCTGGGGGAGCTGTCGCGGAGCGACTGAGGGGGCTCGTCGCAAGACGAGACAACTTTCCGCCTTCCCCCACCCCGCGCCCTGCTATAGGCCCCATCTCCTCGCCTCCACCGACCTGTCAGACGTAAAGACCGCTTCATGGCCGCCCCCGCCCGCGCCCCCGTGCTCGCCCTCAAGGACGTCCGTCTCGCCGACGGCGCCAAGCCGCTGTTCGACGGCGTGGACCTGGCCCTGGAGCCGCGCGTGCGCGCCTGCCTGGTCGGTCGCAACGGCGCGGGCAAGTCGACCCTGCTCAAGGTGCTGGCCGCCCAGGGCGCCGAGCCCGACAGCGGCGAGCGCGCCGTCCAGCCGGGCGCCAAGGTGGTGTTCGTCAGCCAGGAGCCGGAGATCACCGGCGAGACCCTGCTCGACTACTGCACGGCCGGCGGCGCCCAGGACTACGAGGCCCACGC
>PJUK01000462.1_pt1 | contig 13506 bp, 13 predicted proteins | sample 1512211 | NCBI WGS metagenome assembly PJUK01 (sample SAMN08177668, study PRJNA422409) | Feces metagenome, whole genome shotgun sequencing project.
TCGACGCATGGCGAGAAGCTGCTGCGTGTCAAAGGCATCGTCCAGATCGCCGAAGACCCGGAACGTCCGGTGGTGATTCATGGCGTCCAAAAAATCTTCCATCCGCCAGCGCGCCTGCCGCAATGGCCGCAAGGTGAGAAGCAGACGCTTCTGGTGATGATCGTCAAGGATCTGCCGGAAAGCTATGTGCGGGAGCTGTTCGACGCATTTCTGGGTCGTCCAAGCCTCGACCGGCCTGATCGCGCAGCGCTGATGGAAAACCCGCTGGCAATCCCGGGCTTTTCACCGAAGCACTGAATCTTATTTTTTCCGGATCAGGAAACGCTGCACGGTTTCGCTGCGCTCATGTTCAATGAGCGCATGGCCTTCCTGCGCGCAGAAATGCGGCAGGTCGATACCGGAAAGCGGGTCGGTCGCCTCCACCCAGAGATATGCGCCGCTTGGCATTTTCTCCAGACGATGACGGGTCTTCAAAACCGGGAGGGGGCATTTCAGCCCCCTCAGGTCATAAACGGGAATGTGCGCCTCGGTAGTGGTCAGTTGCCGATGATCTTCCACCATGGCTTTTTCGCTTCCGGTGCAGCCACAGGTGCGGGCTGATCGATATTCTGTGCAACCGTGCTGCCGGTCGTCACTGGCGAAACGTCGGCAGGCATTGCGGGGCTCTGGGCGGGGTTTTGCTGCGGTGTCGGCACAGAGGCGGTGACCGGAGCGGCTACCGGAGCTGCAACGGGAGCCGTTGCGGCAATTGCGCTCGCTGGCTGCGCAAGTGCAGGCGTAGCAGGACGAATATCCGGTGCGCCAGCCTTTTCAGCCGATGATGGCGTGAGCGACGGCGGTTCTCGCGTTACCTTTTCGCCGCGGGCGCGGGCAGCGCTCCAGGCCGAAACGAGCTTGGCTTCGGTCAGGCCCTGAATCGATGGAGCAGGCGCTTTCTGCGAAGCGCTGAAGGCGCTCTGGAAGGTCTTTTCATAAGATGCGTAGGCCGTCGACATCGCGTCGGTGTTGGCCGATGGCGGGCAGGCATCCGTTGCCGAGAGTGGCTTTCCGTCTGGCGAAGCGACGTTGAACACGTAGCGCTTCTCGCAAACATCAACCTTCGGTGGAACCTTGGTCACTTCGAAGGCGTCATAGCCCTGCTTCAGCATTTTCCAGAAGCCGTAATTCGGGTCGCTCTTGTAGCGCGCCATGTTGGCATTGGTCATGCGGAACGGGAAGGCCTGAATCTGGAAGTCGCGCTGGCCGCCCTTGAAGGCGTCGCGTCCGAAGGCGTAGATTTCAGAAACGCTTTCGTCGGTCATCGAATAGCAGCCCGACGAAGAGCATGCGCCGTGCACCATCAGGTTCTGGCCCGTGCGCCCGTTGGCGCGGTCATAGGCGTTGGGAAAACCGATGTTGAAGGCGAGATAATAATTGGATTTCGGGTTCATCTGCGTCGGGTGGACGGTGTAGAAACCTTCCGGAGCCTGACGGTCACCCTCGATATATTTCGGTCCGAGCTTGCCCGACCATTTGCAGATTTCATAAGAGGCAATCTGGTCGTATTTGCCGTTATTCTTCTGCTTCCAAACTTCGAGAACGCCTTCTTCCTTGAAGATTCTGACCAGAATCGGCGAGGTGCGGGTCATGCCCTTCGCCTTCATCTTGGTGACGATCTTCTCGGGAAGCGGCTTTTCAGCGCGCAAGCTCAGGTCGGATACGGACGAGCCCTGACACCCCGCGAGAAGCGCGGTTGCCATGACGGTTCCAAGTATTGCGGTTCTGATCTTCATATCGCATCGAGTCTGTTAGAACGGTGCAAGAGACGATTTCCTGCAAGGGTGATTTTGACAACCAAACCTTACGGTATCGTTTACAAATCCTTGCCTGGATATCTAAAAATTAACGCGACGGCAATATGGCGGAAATGACGTGAAGATGCAAATCCGGGATGCGAAGAACATCCCGGATGAGAAATGCCAAAACTGGCAGGGCTTTATTAGAGATTACGGCCGATCTGGAGGAATTTCTGACGGCGTTCCTGCTTCAGCGTTTCGCCGTCGACATCCTTCATCGACCGTAACGATGCCGTGATCATGTCGCCCGCCGCATCGATGACAGCTTCCTTGCCGCGATGCGCGCCGCCCAGCGGCTCAGGAATGATACCGTCGATGACCTTGAGATCGAACAGATCCTGCGCGGTGATGCGCATGTTGGACGCGGCATCCTTGGCGCGGGTGGAATCGTGCCACAGGATCGAGGCCGCGCCTTCCGGCGAGATGACCGAATAGATCGAATGTTCGAGCATATAGACGCGGTTGGCGACGGCAATCGCGATAGCACCGCCCGAACCGCCTTCGCCGATGATGATCGAGACCACCGGCACGCGCAGACGCAGGCATTCGGCGGTGGAACGCGCAATGGCTTCCGCCTGGCCGCGTTCCTCGGCGCTGACACCCGGATAGGCGCCTGCCGTATCAACCAGCGTGATCAGCGGCAGCTGAAAACGGTCGGCCATTTCCATGATGCGGACGGCCTTGCGATAGCCTTCCGGGCGGGCCGAGCCAAAATTGTGCTTGAGGCGCGTCTTGGTGTCCGAGCCCTTTTCCTGACCGAGAATGGCGACCGGCTGTCCGTTGAAACGGGCAAAGCCAGCCTGCAGCGCTTCGTCATTGGCGAACTGGCGATCACCGGCCAGAGGCGTGAATTCCGTAAACAGCCGGTCGATATATTCCAGGCAATGCGGACGATCCGGGTGGCGGGCGATCTGCGCCTTCTGCCACGGGGTCAGCTTGCGGTAGATATCTTTCAGCGCATCGGCCGAACGCTTCTCGAGGCGGCGAATCTCGTCGCTCATCTCAACGCTGCCTTGTTCCTGCGCGAGCTTCTTCAGCTCAAGAATCTGGCCTTCGAGATCGGCGACGGGTTTTTCAAAATCGAGATAGTTGTACATCGGGCCTGACTGTTCGTGCGTTTCCAACGAGATCGCCGCAATAGCGTGCCTGAAGAAGGCTGTTTTACGGCGCCTTACATATTCACTGCGGGCTCAACTTGCAAATTTTGCTTTTCTCATAACCGGAGCAGGCTCAATCGGCAAGCGGATGATGTTCACTGACGAGCTTATGCAGTCTTTCCTCAAGCACATGCGTATAAATCTGCGTGGTCGAAATATCGGCATGGCCGAGCAATTGCTGAACCGTGCGCAAGTCAGCGCCGTTCTGCAAAAGATGGCTGGCAAAGGCGTGGCGCAGAACATGGGGTGAAATGGCGGCGGCGGAAAGATTGGCGCGGGCGGCCAACCCCTTCAATTCGCGGGCAAAAACCTGTCGCGCCAGATGCCCGCTTTCGGAGAAGGCTGGAAACAGCCACGGGTTCTCTTCGCAGGCGGGCAGGGAATCGCGCAAGGCCAAAAAGGTCTGCAACGCATCCCGCGCCTTGGTCGACAGCGGCACCATACGATCTTTCGAGCCCTTACCCCGCACCAACAAAAAACGGTGATCGGTGCGCGCAACGCGGACCGGCAGGCCCACCAGCTCCGAAACACGCAAGCCCGTGGCATAAAGCGTTTCAATCAGCGCATGAAGCCGCAGTGCCTTGATGCGCTCGCCTTGTTCTTGCGCTTCGCCTGCTTCCAGCGCCGCCCGGTCGAGAAGGCGGGTGACCTGATCGACGCTCATGATTTTTGGCAGCGGCTTTTGCTTCTTCGGCGCATCGATGACGCTGGTGGGGTCGTCCTGCCGAAAGCCTTCCGCATAGAGAAAGCGGAAGAACTGGCGCAGCGCGGACAGCCGCCGCGCCTGCGATGTCGCGGCAAAGCCTTCTGTCGCCATGCCGTCAAGCACCGAGCGAATGTGATCGGCCTCAGCTTCCGCTAGATTGATGCCGCGCTCAGCCAGTGCTTCGGCGGTCATGGTGAGGTCGCGCGCATAGGATTCGAGCGTATTGCCTGCCGCGCCCCGTTCAGCGCTCATCATTTCAAGGAAATTTTCAATCGCCAGCGATGCGCGCATCATTATTCCTGTGAAGGCGTGGTTGTTTCAATAGCTGGCGTCTCGCTTGCGGCGGTTCCAGCATTTGAAGGTGGTGGCGCAATCGGCACTGGGTTTAGTTTGGAGGCTGGAATCTCCACCCGCATTTCCTGGGTCTGCGGCTCGACGAAATTCGCAAGCGCATACATCGCAGCATAGACAATGGCTGCGATCAGGACGACGAAAGCGATGAGGCGCGTCAGCGTAGGCATCTGTCGTTTATGATGCGGCATTGCGGTGAAAGCAAGAATGTCGGTGGCGTCGCTGCAAAAAGCCGCCATTCCTCCTTTCAGATTCCATGAAAGCAATTGACGCCGCCCGGTTTTTCATGTGGAACCATCCCAAATGGATGAGGTTGATGAGCAGTATAGAAAAACAAGCCAATTCACATGAAAAGGCCGGGCTGCATGAGAAGGCGGGGCTCCACGGGCGAGCCGACGCCATCCGTGGTCTGCTCGGTACGAAGGTTCTGGTGCTGGTCGGCCTGATGGGCGCTGGCAAGTCCACCATTGGCCGCAAAATGGCTTCGATGCTCGGCCTGCCTTTCCGCGATGCCGATACGGAGATCGAAGCTGTCTCGCGCATGACGATCCCCGAACTGTTCGAAGCCTATGGCGAGGTTGAATTCCGCGACCTTGAACGCCGGGTGATCCTGCGTCTTCTCGATGACGGCCCGATGGTGCTTGCCACGGGCGGCGGCGCTTACATGAATGCCGAAACGCGCACGGCCATAGGCGCTGCGGGTGTTTCCATCTGGCTCAATGCCGATATCGATGTGTTGATGGACAGGGTTTCCCGCCGCCAGAACCGGCCGCTTCTTCGCAACAGCGATCCGCGTGCCGTCATGCAGAAACTGATGAATGAGCGCTATCCGGTTTATGCGCTTGCCGATCTGCACATGATGACGCGCGAAGAGAAGAAAGAAATCATCGCCGACGAGCTGATCGAGGTTCTCGCCCAGCATCTGGAAAAACGGCATCTGGAAAAATCGACTGGAGAATAGAATGAATGCGCCTTCGTCCGCACATGACAGTGTTACCGTGCCGGTTTCGCTGGGAGAGCGCTCTTACGATATCCTGATCGGCAAGGGCCTCGTTGACCGTGCGGGCGCGGAAGTTGCCAAGCGCCTGAAGGGCGCGCGCGTTGCCATCGTCACCGATGAAAATGTCGCCAGAGCGCATCTTGAACGGCTGCGGACAAGCTTTGGCAATGCCGGTATCGAAGCCACGCCCGTTATTGTGGCACCGGGCGAAAAATCCAAATCCTTTGCGACGCTTGAAACCGTCACCAATGCCATTTTGGCGGCCCGGCTGGAGCGCGGCGATGCGCTGGTGGCTTTCGGCGGCGGCGTGGTGGGCGATCTGTCCGGCTTCGTGGCCGGGATTGTGCGGCGCGGCATGAATTTCGTGCAGATGCCGACCTCGCTTCTCGCGCAGGTGGATTCGTCAGTTGGCGGCAAGACGGGCATCAACACTGCCTATGGCAAGAATCTCGTCGGTGTTTTCTACCAGCCGCAGCTGGTGCTGGCCGACACGGATGTTCTGGACACGCTGAGCCCGCGTGAATTCCGCGCCGGTTATGCGGAAGTTGCCAAATATGGCCTCATCGACCGCCCGGAGTTCTTCGCCTGGCTGGAGAAAAACTGGCAGGAAGTCTTTGCCGGTGGTGCGGCGCGAGCGCAAGCGATTGCCGAATCCTGCCGTTCCAAGGCCGCCGTTGTGGCGCGCGACGAGCGTGAAACCGGTGATCGTGCGCTGCTTAATCTCGGCCATACATTCGGACACGCGCTGGAGACGGCGACGGGTTATGATTCGAGCCGTCTGGTGCATGGCGAGGGTGTCGCCATCGGCATGGCGCTGGCGCATCGTTTTTCGGTCAAGATGAATCTGGCCGGTGTGGAAGCAGCGGAACGGGTCGAGGCGCATCTGAAGGCCGTTGGCTTGCCGACGTCGCTTGGCGAGGTGCCGGGCGGCCTTCCGCCTGCGGAAAAGCTGATGGACTATATCGCGCAGGACAAGAAAGTGGCGCGCGGCGCGCTCACCTTCATCCTCACCCACGGGATCGGCCAGTCTTTCATCGCCAAGGATGTGCCGCCCGCCGCCGTGCTTGAGTTTTTGAAGGAACGTCTCGCGGACGCATAATTTTCATAGCGCAACCGGTCGGCGCGGACGGAAAAGGAGATCGACGGAATGGTTTTCGAACTCTGGATCATGTGCGGGATCATCCTGCTTTGTGTCATTCTATCCGCCTTTTTCTCCGGTTCCGAAACGGCGCTGACGGCTGCGTCCCGCGCGCGGATGCATTCGCTGGAAAACCAGGGCGACGAGCGTGCCGAGGTCGTGCAGCAATTGATCAGCCGGCGCGACCGGCTGATCGGCGCGCTGCTGATTGGCAATAATCTCGCAAATATCCTCGCATCCTCGATTGCCACCAGCATTTTCCTGACCTTCTTCGGTGACGCCGGTGTGGCCTATGCCACTATCGCCATGACGATCATTCTGGTGATCTTCGCGGAAGTGCTGCCAAAATCCTGGGCCATTTCCGCGCCCGACCGCTTTTCGCTGGCGGTGGCGCGCAGCGTATCCTTTGTGGTGACGGTCATCGGCCCGGTTTCATCGGTGGTGAACTGGATCGTGCGCGTCATCCTGCGGCTGTTCGGCATCAATCTGGCGGCAGGGCGTTCGATGCTCTCAGCGTCCGAGGAGATACGCGGCGCCGTCGCTGTGCTGCATCGTGACGGTTCGGTGATCAAGGAAGATCGCGACCAGTTGGGCGGTCTTCTCGATCTCAAGGAGCTGGAAGTCAGTGACATCATGGTGCATCGCACCGCGATGGGAACGATCAATGCCGACGCGCCCGCCGAGCAGATCGTCGGCGATATTCTGGCAAGCCCGCACACGCGCATGCCGGTCTGGCGCAACGATATCGACAATATTGTCGGCATCATTCACACCAAGGATCTGGTACGGGCGCTTTACGACGTCGATAATGATTTTACCCGCATCGACATCATGAAAGTGGCGAGCAAGCCGTGGTTCGTGCCGGATACCACGACCTTGCAGGATCAGCTGAATGCGTTTTTGCGCCGCAAGGCGCATATCGCGATCGTCGTGGACGAATATGGCGATGTGCAGGGTCTGGTGACGCTGGAAGATATTCTGGAGGAAATTGTCGGCGATATTGCCGATGAGCACGATATCGACATGCAGGGCGTGCGGCTGCAACCGGACGGTTCGGTCATTGTCGACGGATCACTGCCGATTCGCGATCTGAACCGCGCGCTCGACTGGTCGCTGCCCGACGAGGAAGCGACGACGATTGCGGGGCTGGTCATTCATGAAACCCAGTCAATCCCGGAAGTGAAACAGGCTTTCACCTTTCATGGCAAGCGGTTCTCCGTGTTGAAAAAGGAGAAGAACCGCCTGACTCGTCTGCGTATCGTGACGCTGGATGCCGATGGAAAGCCGGTCGTGGCCGTTGGCGTTCTGCCGCAGCGTACCTAAATAGGGGATCACCGGCGCGTCGGTTCGCCGGGGGCAGAAGGTTCAAGCGCCAGCGCATGAACACCGTTGTTCAGCTCGTCCTTGAGGACTTCGTTGATGGCGCGATGGCGCTGAACGCGACTCAGGCCCGTGAAGGCATCGGAGACGATCCGGACGCGAAAATGCGTCTCGCCGGAGCCGTCAAAAGCGGCATGGTGATCGCTGTCGTGATGATGATGGCCAGCGTGAAGGTGGCTTTCATTAATGATTTCAAGTCGTTCTGGCGCAAAAGCTGCCGTCAGCTTCGCTTCCATCACGTCTTGTTTGCTATTGTGAATGGACATTTGGGCTCGTTCTCCCCATATACACGCTGTGCTTCATATAGACTCAAGCCCCGACGGCCCAAGGTGGGGCAAATCCGCACAGGAACCAGATCCGCTTCAAAATTTCGCCCAGTTGAAATGGCCAAAAGCCCAACCGGACGAAATGTCAATTCTTGTTTAGCAACCCCTTAATCCGCATAATTGATTCGATGACCACGAACTCCAAACTTTTCGACAGTATCCGCATCCGCCCGAAAAAGACGCAGCAGGCCAAGTCCAGCGGCCCTTGCTGCCAGTGGGACGGTTGTGACAAGCCCGGCACGCATCGCGCGCCGGTCGGACGCATGCGCGAAGGGGAATATTTCCACTTCTGCATAGACCACGTGCGGGAATATAATAAGAATTTCAACTATTTCTCCGGTCTTGCCGATGGAGATATCGCCAAATTCCAGAAGGATGCGGTCACTGGCCATCGTCCAACCTGGTCCACGACGGCGAATTCGACGGCCAAGGCGCGCACTTCCCCCGACATGGCCAAGATGCGTTCCGGCTCGGCTTCCTATCACAATCGCATTCGCGATCCATTCAATTTCGTGAAAGAAGCAAAAGGGCAGGAGCCGGGGGCAACAGCTAAGCGCAAGCCGCGCACGCTGGAAATCAAAGCGCTCGCTACACTCGGACTTGAACCGAATTCGACTAGCGATAAAATCAAGGCGCGCTATAAAGAGCTGGTAAAACAGCACCATCCCGATGCGAATGGTGGTGACCGCGGTTCTGAAGAGAGATTCCGCGATGTCATTCAGGCTTATCAATTGCTCAAGCAGGCAGGTTTTTGCTAGAGCATGAAGGATTGGCCAGTCTTGAACTGGCCGGTTTTTGATTGATCAAGTCGAGCTGTGGCTCAAGCCGCATTTATGCGATGCCAGATGTTTTCATCTGGCTGCAAAATGCTTTGACGGACATTCTCCTGCCGTGCTGGAAGGCGCGGATTCAAGCATGGATGCCCGCAACGAACGACGGAAGGGGCATACCACCGGCTTGCCGGTCATCATGCCCCGGATGATACTTGGATGTCGCGGCCGGACAGTCCTGCCGCCCTGGAGGCATGATGAACAAGGTTGAGCGGGATATAGCCAATTTGCCGGATACGACGGTTTCGGTGCGCGATGTGTTCGGTATAGATTCCGACATGAAAGTACCGGCCTATGCGGCGGGCGACTCCTATGTGCCGGAGCGTGATCCGGATTATCTTTTCGACCGTCAGACGACGCTCGCGATCCTGGCCGGTTTTGCCTATAACCGCCGCGTGATGGTCTCCGGCTATCACGGCACGGGTAAATCGACCCATATCGAGCAGGTTGCGGCGCGCCTGAACTGGCCTTGTGTCCGCGTCAATCTCGACAGCCATGTCAGCCGTATCGATCTCGTCGGCAAGGACGCCATCGTCGTCAAGGACGGCGTGCAGGTCACCGAATTCAAGGATGGCATCCTGCCCTGGGCCTACCAGCACAATGTCGCGCTGGTCTTTGACGAATATGATGCCGGTCGCCCGGACGTGATGTTCGTAATCCAGCGCGTGCTGGAAACCTCCGGTCGCCTGACCTTGCTCGACCAGAGCCGCGTTATTCATCCGCACCCTGCTTTCCGCCTGTTCGCGACCGCCAACACGGTCGGTCTTGGCGACACGACCGGCCTTTATCATGGCACGCAGCAGATCAATCAGGCGCAGATGGACCGCTGGTCCATCGTGACGACGCTGAACTATCTGCCGCATGACAATGAAGTGGCAATCGTTCTGGCCAAGGCCAAGCATTTCCAGAATGCGGAAGGCCGCGAGATCGTCAACAAGATGGTTCGCGTCGCCGACATGACCCGTCAGGCTTTCATCAATGGTGATCTTTCAACCGTGATGAGCCCGCGTACCGTCATTACCTGGGCAGAAAACGCGGCGATCTTCGGCAATGATATCGGCTTTGCCTTCCGCCTGACCTTCCTCAACAAGTGCGATGAACTGGAACGCGCGACGGTGGCTGAGTTCTATCAGCGCGCCTTCGGTGCGGAACTGCCGGAATCGGCGGCCAATATCGTTCTGGCCTGATGCTGTCTCCCGAAGCGGAAACCGTTTCGGGGCAGACAAGCGTGAGCAAAATTGACGATGCCTGTCGCCGCCATGGCGGCAGGGCCTTGATTTGATGGGAAGCAGGATAGGCATATGTCAGGCCAGATGTCAGGAATGGGCGACAATTCGCGCGAGCGCAAGCCGGGGCCAGTGGACTCCGAGCCGTTCAAGCGCGCGATCACCGCTTGCATGCGCGCTATTTCCGGCGAGAACGAGCTGGAAGTGGCGTTCAGCAATGATCGCCCCGCTCTGACGGCCAACCGCGCCCGACTGCCCGATCTTCCGAAGCGCCCGACCGCGCACGACATTGCCGTGACCCGTGGCCTTGGCGACTCGATGGCGCTGCGTCAGGCGCGCCACAATCCCCGCATTCATGCGCAGCTCGCGCCGGAAGGCAAACAGGCCCGCGCCATTTATGATGCTGTCGAGCAGGCCCGTGTCGAGGCCATCGGCGCGCGTGCCATGGCAGGCGTTGCCGATAATCTGGCGACCATGCTGGCCGACAAATATGCCAAGGCGAATTTCTCCGCGGTTACGGACAAGGAAGACGCCCCGCTTGAAGAAGCGGTGTCGCTCTTATTGCGCGAAAAGCTGACCGGACGGGCCGCACCTGCGGAAGCGGGCGAAGTACTGGAGCTGTGGCGGGACTGGATCGAGCAGAAGGCTGGCGGCGATCTGGCGCGTCTTGGTGAAAATCTCGACGATCAGCAGGCTTTTGCGCGCACGGTGCGCGATATGCTCGCTTCCATGGACATGGCTGAAGAGCTGTCGCAGGAAGAGCCGAGCGACGATCAGGAACAGAACGAAGAACAGACGCCGGATTCTGACGAGAACGAAGAAGGCGGCGATGAAAGCCAGGAAGGTTCCGATTCCGCTGAAAGCGAAGAGTCGGATAGTTCCAGCGAAGAAGGCGAGCAGGGCGAGATGGATGCCGCCGATGCATCCGCCGACGATATGGACGACAGCGAGGATATCGACGCGGAAACGCCGGGCGATACGCGCCGTCCCAATCAGCCTTTCGCCAATTTCGCCGAGCAGATCGACTACAAGGTTTTCACGCGCGAATTCGACGAAGAGGTCGAGGCGACCGATCTGTGTGATGAGGCCGAGCTGGACCGTCTGCGCGGGTTTCTCGACAAGCAGCTGGCCAATCTGCAGGGCGTGGTGGGCCGTCTCGCCAATCGCCTCCAGCGCCGCCTGATGGCGCAGCAGAGCCGCTCCTGGGATTTCGATCTGGAAGAGGGCTATCTCGACTCGGCGCGCCTCGTGCGTATCGTGGTCGATCCGACCCAGCCGCTTTCCTACAAGATGGAGCGGGATACGGATTTCCGCGACACGGTGGTGACGCTGGTGCTGGACAATTCCGGCTCCATGCGCGGTCGCCCGATCACGGTTGCGGCCACCTGCGCCGATATTCTGGCCCGCACGCTGGAACGTTGCGGCGTCAAGGTTGAGATTCTTGGTTTCACCACCAAGGCTTGGAAGGGCGGTCAGTCGCGCGAGGCCTGGCTGTCGCGTGGCAAGCCTGCCAATCCGGGTCGCCTCAACGATCTGCGCCACATCGTCTATAAGAGCGCTGACGCGCCATGGCGTCGCGCACGGCGCAATCTGGGCCTGATGATGCGCGAAGGGCTCCTCAAGGAAAATATCGACGGTGAAGCGCTGATATGGGCGCATCAGCGCCTGTTGGGTCGCCCCGAGCAGCGCAAGATCCTGATGATGATCTCGGATGGTGCGCCGGTGGATGATTCCACGCTGTCGGTCAATCCAGGCAATTATCTGGAACGGCATCTGCGCGCGGTGATCGAAGAGATCGAAACGCGTTCGCCGGTCGAGCTGATCGCCATCGGTATCGGCCACGACGTGACACGCTATTATCGTCGCGCTGTAACGATTGTCGATGCGGAAGAGCTGGCAGGCGCAATGACCGAGCAGCTTGCATCCCTGTTCGAAGAGCAGGGCGCGGCATCCGCCGGAAAAGGCAAACGCCGGGCTGGCGGAAGAAGATAAAAAAGGGGCTTTAAAGCCCCTTTTTTTCTCGCCTTATTCTGCGGTCGCGCGACCGGCTGCATACAGAGCCGGGGCGAATATGGCGAGGATTGCGCCATAGGGAATCAGCATCAGCGTTCCCATGATGACCTTCACGAAGAAATCACCGAAGGCGAGCGACGCCCAGAGCGGGACGCCCAGGCCGAGGAACGAGGCTGGTTCCGTCAGTGACGAATCAGGCATGCCGGTCAGCCTGTCGATCCATGCAAAGCCCGCCGCAAAAGCGATCGAGAAGAACAGGATCGTGTCCAGCACCGAGCCGAACATGGCGGCTGCGAAGGGTGCTTTCCACCAGGTCTTGCGGCGCAGGCGGTCGAAAACGGTAATGTCCATCAGCTGGGCCAGCAGAAAGGCGGTCCCTGATGCGATGGCGATGCGGGGCGTGGCCAGCCAGATCGACATGACGACGCCGAGCACAAAACCGGCATAGACCACTTTGCGCGCCGCGGCGGGGCCGAAGCGGCGATTCGTCAGATCATTGACCAGAAATGCGACCGGATAGGTAAAGGCGCCATAGGTTAGCACTTCGCCGAGGCCGAAATGCTGGAAAGGATACTGGACCAGAATATTCGACGCGGCAACCGCCACGCACATAGCCAGTACAGCCGGCAAAAGCCGGGATAATGCAGGATTCTCAATAGGCATTTTTTTATCCTGGGTGATGGAACCAGCAAAAAAGGCCGACAAACTGTCAGCCTTTTTTGTCAAATCTTCAAGACTGCGTCTTCTGTCCGAAGCATAATCCTTTTTAGAAAAGCCCACAAACCATGCGGGTTTTCAGGATTATTGCTTAGGCAGCAACAGCTTCAGCCTGCTTCTTAGCGATCTGGCGCTTCAGAAGACGAGCGCGCTGCGACAGTTCCTTGTCGTCAGACTTGACGAGGAAAGCGTCGAGGCCGCCGCGATGTTCAACCGAACGCAGGGCGTTGGCAGAAACGCGCAGACGATAGCTCTGGCCGAGTGCTTCAGAGATCAGCGTAACATTGCAGAGGTTCGGCAGAAAGCGGCGACGCGTCTTGTTGTTCGCGTGGCTGACATTGTTGCCGTACTGGACCGACTTGCCGGTCAATTCACAAGCGCGGGACATTTTGGTCTCACCTTCAATTTTGTTTCCGGCCCTTTTCGTTTTCTTCGAAAAGCGAAAAGGTCCCTCGTTCCGTTTCCTCGCAATCCTTGAGCAAACTGCTTCGCATTTTTGCTGGAATTGCTCAGGCCCCGACCAGAATGTCCGAATTCAAGCATTCAAAGCAATTTAATGCTGCTGGCGCGCGGTTTCGGACAGGCGGCCTATTGGGAAAGTCGCGTTTCTATAGTGACAGGAGCGCTTGCAGTCAAGTGAGATTCCGCCGCGATGCCGTCACAGCGCGGTTTTACGGCATTCGCATCGCCTTCACGAAACGCTGCGATCATAACTTCGCCGGTTTTGCTTGGCTTACACAGATACTGTATCGAAGAATCTCTCGCAACTTTTTGACAGCTCAATGTGGTTGAAAACCATAGGTCCTCTTTCCGGGCCGGGACGCAGA
>PJUK01000463.1_pt1 | contig 13505 bp, 15 predicted proteins | sample 1512211 | NCBI WGS metagenome assembly PJUK01 (sample SAMN08177668, study PRJNA422409) | Feces metagenome, whole genome shotgun sequencing project.
ACGGCTCAGGGTTTGTTGGAAGAGCGATTAATTTCAGCCTCTAATGAAGATGAAGCTCGCCAGATTTGCATGCGCTCTGGTCTGGATATCTTAGCAATTCAACCGATAAAAAAAACTAAAAGTTTGTTTAAACTAACCACAAAGACGCGTTTTGATTTAGCCATTTTTAGCTATGAATTATTGTGTTTACTCAAAGCCGGTTTATCCTTAATTGAAACCTTAGAGACATTAAAAGAGCGACAACAACAGGGGCAGGCAGGCTTTGCCTTACTCTCTGAATTAATCCGTCAGATGCGAGAAGGACAATCCTTTTCGAATGTATTAAAAAATTATCCTGAAATTTTTCCACCGTTATTTACTGCTTCTATTTCAGCAAGTGAGCAAACAGGAGATATGGTAGAAGCTTTGGAGCGTTACCTTCGTTACCATGAGCAAATGAATGTGATACGCCAAAAAATCATCAGTGCATCCATTTATCCGGCCTTGTTGTTATCTGTAGGTTGTGCCGTCGCAATTTTTTTACTCTGTTTCTTAGTCCCTCGATTTAGTCATGTGTATGAAGGAATAGATACCGATTTACCCTTTGCTTCAAAGCTACTGATTCAATGGGGAACCCTAGCCAGCCAGCACTTAACTTTAATACTTATCGCACTCACCGTAATTCTTGGTTCACTCTTTTTTTTATTACAACAGTCTAGTTTCAAAAAGATGCTGAGTACGATTCTGCTAAATAATCGTTGGATCGGCTCACAATACCGTTTATTACAGCTCTCACGTTTTTATCGTTCATTGGGCCTGTTACTTAGTGGCGGTATTCCAATTATTAAAGCATTACAAATGACCCAAGGTCTGTTGTCAGAATCCTTAAACCAGCAAGTCAGTCTGGTGATTATCGATGTTCAGCAAGGTAAAAGTTTAACTGCGAGCTTAAGCAGTGCAAATTTAACCACACCTGTGGCAATCAGGTTATTAGGTGCAGGAGAAAAAAACGGACAATTGGCTGAAATGCTCGAACAAATCTCGATGTTTCATGACAAAGAAGTCAGTGCTTGGGTCGATAAATTTACCCGATTGTTTGAACCGCTTCTAATGTTAGTGATTGGATTAATTATTGGTGGCATTGTCGTTTTACTTTATCTCCCGATTTTTGAATTAGCGGGGAGCTTGGCATGAATGACATCTTAGAAATTAATGATCAAATCATCGCAAAAGCCTCTCTACAAGCCCGACAACAAGCACAATCCATGCTGGCAAGTCTGGAACAGGTATTAAATACTACAACTGAAAAAATGCTTGAAATGGTGGTGGACTATACCGGTATTCAGTTATTAAGCACTGAACAATTGGAACAGCTCTCTCCAAATTTTAGCTTTATTTCATATGGAGATTGTTTACAACGAAATTGTTTGGTTTTGGAAGATCCAGATAGCAGTACAGTTTTTATTCATGATAATCCCTTCGATCAACAAGCTTATACCTGGGCCAGTTATCTCATTGATGGCTACTTTGAACTGGCTTTTACGCATCCTATTGAGCTTAAAGCGTTACTGTCTCGCTATGAAACACATCAGCATGTATTACCGCAGTTAATTGGCTTGGAGCAACAACAAAGCCAAAATCTAAATACCGAAGAAATCTCTCTTACCACGATTGCGAATGATAGTAGTCAAATTGTTCGTCTAGTCAACTCAACACTTTATGATGCACAAAAAAGTGGCGCCAGTGATATCCATTTTGAAAATACGCTGACAGGTTTGGTGATTAAATATCGAATAGACGGGGTGCTGAGTACCGCAAGACATCTTTCTGATCTGTTGTTAACTGAACAGGTGATTTCACGTATTAAGATTATGGCCGAATTAGATATTGGGGAAAAACGTATTCCTCAAGATGGTCGGTTCTCTGTCAATATCAGCGCAAGGGAAATTGATTTCCGTGTATCCATTATGCCAGGTTTATTTGGGGAAGATGCGGTACTGCGTATATTGGACAAGCAATCCATCACCACAGATTTAAGCCAGCTAAATCTGGATATCCTCGGTGTCGATGCAAGCACTAAACTCCAAATCCGACAACTTGCGACGCAGCCTTATGGCATGTTGCTGGTGACAGGACCCACAGGTTCAGGTAAAACCACGACACTGTACGCCACTTTAAGCGAGATTAATTTCGGTAACGACAAGATTATTACCATTGAAGATCCTGTTGAATATCAGTTATCAGGTGTTTTGCAGATACCTGTAAATGAAAAGAAGGGCTTAACCTTCGCGCGTGGCTTACGTTCAATCTTAAGACATGATCCAGACCGCATACTTGTTGGTGAAATTCGAGATAAAGAAACAGCTGAAATTGCGGTACAGGCTGCACTTACAGGACACTTGGTCTATACCACAGTGCATGCCAATAACGTCTTTGATGTACTCAGCCGCTTTCATCATATGGGGATGGATAGCTATAGCTTTGTGACTGCTTTAAATGGTGTAGTGGCCCAGCGCTTAGTTCGGCTCATTTGCACGCATTGTATCGAGCATGATCAACCAGATCAGGAGTTGTTGACACAGTCCGGATTAATTGGAAAAGAGCTTAGCAATTGGACTTTTAAGCATGGCCGCGGATGTATTCAATGTCGTGGAACAGGATACAAAGGGCGCAGGGCACTCGCAGAAGTCCTGATGCTTGATGATCAAATGAGAGAGCTCATCCTGAATCAAACACCTGTTTCTATACTTAAAGAAAAAGCCCGTGAAAAGGGAATGCGCTTTATGCGTGAACAGGCACTTAGTGCTGTTAAAGACGGTAAAACAACCTTGCAGGAAATTAATCGTGTTACGTTTGTGGAATAACGCAGTGTATGCTCGAGTATTCCTCGGCGAAAAGCATATTTCAGTCTGTTTAATTCGAGGTAAATTTCAACCTCAAGTTATAAATAAAGCACAATTCAACTTTTCTGTCGATGCGTTAGCTAATGGGTTAGCCACTTTAAAAGAATGGTTAACCAAAAACTTTCTTGGGCAGCGTATTGAATGGATTTTGGGTATTCACTATGTCCGTTACCTTATGTTGCCTTGGAGCAACCAGCACTTTAAAGAAGGCTTTTCTGCCCATCTCGCACGTCAACTGTTAAGTAAGCAGTTTCAACAAGATGTAAATGATTATGAGATCAAAATTTCAAAACTAGAATATGCACAGCCCTTATTAGCAACTTTTTGCGATAAAAATATCATTCTGGTGATTCAGCAATTTATAAAAGATTCGAGCTATAAAAACGCCTTGATTGAACCCTTATTGAGTATTGTCTGGAACCGATTTTATCCACAAATAAAGCGTAACTCGAATCGTTTAGCTATTGTCGATGAGGGACGTACTTTAATCATTCAACACGACCAAGGACAAATTACAAGCTTGTCTTTACGGCCATTTACCAATGAAAAAATGATTATAAATAGTCAAAAACAGCAGACATTTTTCTTCTATCCGCGAAGAGGAAATGATGAGGTTGATTGTAAATATCTAGACATTCGTGATCGAGAAAATCGCATCCTATTCAGTTACGCACTGTGCGGGGTGTTTTGATGATGAAATTATCACTGAATTATATGACTCGCCCTTGGTTTCGTAGATATTCCCTATGGCTATGTGTCTTTAGTGTCCCATGCTTAGCATATTCTCTCTGGGAAAGAGAGGAACTATTACACGAATACGATATGGTTAAAATTGCTGAAAATGATGCGATACGAGAGCTCTATGATCAACCACAACAGCTCATTTCGCAGCAGCCTTCAATAGACCCTTCATTTGAAAAGCAAATGATTCAAATCTCAACAGAATTAACGATGCCTAGAGGAGTAGTTTTAGATAGTTTGCAAATGGCCCTTGTTCCTCATATTTCTCTGACCCAGATCTCTTTAGACCATCAATATGTTGTGGAAGGGTTAGCACGGGATGAAAACTCGCTACAAAAGTTCATGCAGGCATTACAGTCAAATCCTGCATGGGAAAGTGTTGAAATCGAAAGTGAAGAACTTATTCCCGCCGAGAATCAGATTGCTTTAACCGTTCAGAACCAGGAAGGCATTCCCTCAGCGCAAAACCAAACCAAATTTATATTAAATTTAAAATGGAAAGGGCTTTAGAGATGGAGCACATATCTAAAGTTTTAGAAAGGTTACGATGGGATAGCAATCGATTATTCGAAAAGGTGACTCGTTTTGACATATTGATGGTGTTGCTACTGCTTTTCCCACTTGCGATTCAAGTCTATATCAACATGCCATTAAAAGCCTATGTTCAACATAACAAGGCAATCATCGCAGAGCAAGTCAGAGCTAAAGCCGACTTTTTAGAGTTAAAACCAGTAGTTAAACAGGATGCTCCGCTAAAAAATACTTCACAAGAATTTCTCACATTTTTTCCTGAAAAGAATCAAATGAATAATGATTTATTTAAGCTTAAAGGCTCTATTCTAAAAAATAAATTGCAATTGATTTCATTAAGTTATGACTACGAGAATTTAAAAGATATCCCGCTACTGAAAGTGAAGCTGCAGGTAAAACTCAAAGGGAGTTATCGTGCACAGCGAAGTCTTGTTCATGATTTATTTTCGAATTTTCCACACTTGGCTATACCTACATATACGTTGAAAAGTGAAGGGAGTGAAATGAATGAAAGTTATCTAAACATATACCTTTATTACAGTACAGATAACAACCAATTAACTGGAGGGGAGAAGAATGCACCTCCAAATCTCTAAATTATTGTTTTCAATATTAGTTATTACTGTGTTGTTGTCAGTTCTATTGCTGTTAAGACCAGATATTTCTTCAAACAAAAATAGAGAAATACAACCGTCCAACATCACTCATTTAGATGAGAACGCTGCAAGTAAATCAGTTGTAGCAAAACACTCTGCCAAACCTGATCTAAATAATATCTGGATCAGAGAGATAGAGTTGCAGCCATTTTTTTCAAAAAAAGAATTAGCTCCCCAAAAGGTGAAAAAGCAAAGAGAACCTAAAATTTCAGCAGCGCCTATTTATATTGCTCCGGTCGTCCAGCCTGTAACCCCCACACCACAATTTAATTATGTTGGAAGGTTGATTGAAGGAAATCAGGAAACACTTTTTCTAATGGGCCCCGCAGGTCCTTTTATTGCAAAACATGGCGATGTGATTGATGGTCAATGGCGTATTGAGCAGATATCAGCAAATAGTATTGATATGACTTATTTGAACACAGACACTAATTTTAGATTAAATATAAAGTGACCAATTGATGAAAATAAAAAATCTTCACAAAATAATGTGTTTATCGACAATCTCTTTAAGTTTAGGTGCTTGTACATCTTATTTGGAGAGCAAAAAGGCCCATTTGCTCATTGAGCAGGGGAATGTTCAGGGTGTTACCTCTTTACAGGATTTAGCTCAGAAACAACCTGAGAAATTTAGATATGACTATCTAAAGCAAAGAGACAAGACGACGCAGAAACTATTGCAACAGGCACAAGAACAGCGCTTAGCGGGTCATCTAGAAGAAGCGACGACTATTTATAATAATATTCTCTCCTACGATCCCCAATCGGCAGAAGCCTTACGTGGTTTGTTATTAATTGAACAAAGTAAAAAAGAGAGCCTTGTTCTAAATTCAGCCAAGGAGGCCATTGCTCAAGGTAAATCTGACCAAGCAGATGAAATTTTAGGACCCTTAACAAGAACAAATCCATCTAATACCGAAGCTAGGGCATTACGTCAGTCTTTATCACAAAATCAAGCTAACTTACCATTCGATCCCCAACTCAATGCAACTTTAAGAAAACCCATTTCACTTGCATTTGTTGATGTAGATGTCCGATCTTTATTCGATTTTTTATCCCAAACCTCGGGGCTGAATTTTATTTTCGATCGGGACGTTAAATCTGACCTCAAAACGACAGTATTTGCTCGTGATACCTCTATTGAGGATGCTTTAAAACTGATCTTAAAAACCAGTCAACTCAAGATGAAAGTCTTGAATGATATGACTTTATTAATTTATTCAGATAATGATGATAAACGCCGCCAATATGATGAGCTCATTGTTCGTAACTTTTATCTAAAAAATATTGAACCTAAAAAAATGCAGGAGATGATTAAGGCATTAATCACCCCTAAGTTCATGTATATTGATGAAAAATTAAAGATATTAGTAGTTCGTGATAATACGGAAGTGATGAGTGTTGTTGAAAAGCTAGTTGAATCTTATGATCTGGTTGAGCCTGAGGTTTTACTTGAAGTTGAAGTACTTGAAGTAAATAGTAATGATATGCTGAATCTGGGAGTAAAATATCCTGAACAAGTTTCATTAGGCTTAACCGATGCTGCTACGGGTATGACCGTTAATCAATTAAAAAAACTGAACAGTAATAGTTATCCTCTTTTCTTTCCAGATCCATTGGCTATCTTGAACCTGAAACAAACAAGTGGAAAAACCCGAACATTGGCAAATCCACGTATTCGAGTGGTGAATCAGAACAAAGCAAAGTTTTTAATTGGAGATAAAATCCCGGTTATTACAACTACTTTTAACCAGAATTCGAGTACATCAACGGAATCAATCAGTTATTTAGATGTTGGGGTGAGCCTAACCGTTGAACCTGTTATCCATATCAATGATGATGTTTCAATCGCAATTGATATGGAGGTCAGCAATAAAGGAGAAGAAATCAAATCCCGAACAGGACTTTTGGCTTATCAAATTGGTACGCGGAATGTAAGTACAACGTTACGCCTCCATAATGGTGAAACTCAAGTTTTAGCAGGATTAATCAAAAATGATCAATCTGATTCTGCTTCTCATCTTCCTGGACTTGGGAAGTTACCAATCTTGGGTAAACTATTTTCCGATGAGACCAATCGTAAAAGTCATTCTGAAATTGTGTTGTTAATTACACCTCGTATTATTCGGAATATGACGCCACCCACATTGGATAATAATGTCTTTAGTTCTGGTACCAATGATTCGGTTAGCACAAGGCCTTTGAGACTGACACCTTCAGCAGACTATAGTTTAACCAGATCACAAATCGTAAATAACTCAAATTCAGCTATTGTCACGCCTATACCAGTAGATACAATTCCGTTAAATAGCAATTCCAAGCCATCTGAACATTCTCTAAACAGCCCTAGGGATCAACCCTTAAGCTCACAAACTTCAGACTCACTTGATCCTTCACAGCTGGCTTCTCCGATACAACAAGTAAGCCCTCCAGGAACACCATGATGTCACGTTCTATAACTGGGTTTACCCTGATTGAGCTGATCGTAACCGTGAGCTTAATGGCAATTTTAGCTTCTGTTATTGTGCCGATAACCCAAATGAGTATGCAACGTGCTAAAGAACAGCAGCTAAAAAATGCATTAAAAGAAATCCGGACTGCCATTGATGCTTATAAACAAGCAGGTGACAACGGACATATCTATCGAAGTGCGGATACAACAGGCTATCCGAGAACATTAACAGAGCTTGTGGATGGTGTGATTGATCTTAAAGACCCGAAAAGAAGGAAAATTTATTTTTTACGGCGATTACCCGCAGATCCATTTTATCAAGATCAATCTGTATCACCAGATAAAACCTGGGGAATACGTTCTTATCGTAATGAGCCCAACCAGTTTAAATATGACGGCGATGTTTATGATGTTTACTCACTTAGTAAACAGACAGGCCTGAATGGTCGTCCATATAAGGAGTGGTAACACATGAAGAATCATACTGGTTTTACTATAATTGAACTATTAGTTGTACTGGCAATCGTCGCTTTGTTACTCAGTATTGTAGCTCCAAGATATATTCAACAAACGGACCGTGCCCAGGAGGCCGCACTAAAAGAAAACTTATCGACTATTCGACATTCTATCGATCAGTATTATGCTGATAAAGGTGTATATCCATCCTCACTACAAGTGTTAGTTGACCAACGCTACCTCAGAAAGTTACCAACAGATACCGTTACTCATCGTGATGATACTTGGCAATTTGTTTATATAGATGAAAATGATAAAAAACAGTTGGTTGACATTAAAAGTGGCGCTTTGGGCAAAGCCAAGGATGGTACTGAATATGCCAGTTGGTGAAGAAAAATGAATTCATCTTTGTCATCATCACAACGTGGCATTACTTATCTTTGGATGCTATTTTTAGTATTCTTGCTGAGTCTTGGATTAGGGAAAAGCCTAGAAGTATTTTCCTTGTTAGAACAACGACAGAAAGAGCAAGAGCTTCTATATGTCGGAAAAATATATCAGGAAGCAATTAAACAGTATTATTTAAGTGGGCAGGAAACAAATAAATATCCAGCACATTTACAAGATTTATTAAAGGATTCTAGATACTTGGTAACACGTAGATATATAAGGCAACTCTATCCTGATCCATTAACAAATCAAGATTTTTCCCCGATAATCTCTGCTGAAGGAGGGATCTGTGGAGTAAAGAGCAGATCAATGAAAAAACCAATTAAAACTTCATTCGAAGAGAACGTATTTCAGAATTTTAATAATGCGAAGAGCTATCAGCAATGGGAGTTTGGATATGAATGTACACCATAATTAGGTTAATAATTTTTTATGATATGTGTTGCAGTGCAGAGTGGGATGATACTTAAAACTTTAATTTATACACAAATGAACCCGATTATCCTTGTTTATAATATAAAGAGCTTAAATAAGACTTGCTTCACACAATAATTTAATTATGTATATCATCTTGCTTAATTTATTTTATTCCATACAATCAATATTTTATTGATATTTTCATATCATTTTGCAGTACATATATAAATTAAAGTAACTGAATTGTTGTATTTGTAGCAGCAGTCCGACATAAAAATATTTTATATGCTAGGCTGTTTAGTTTTTCTTAAGAAATGCGTTCAAATGGATTTAAAGCAGAAGTATGAAACAGGCCGGTTTTATTGGTCATTTTTATTACCGCGATACTGGGCGATATGGATTTGCCTGACTATTTTAATGTTATTTGCAATATTACCTTGGGCGGTACAATGGCGACTCGCTGACGCTTTATCAAAACTGGCCTGGAAAGTTTTAAAATCCAGACGAAAAACCACCTTAAGAAATTTCGAGCTCTGCTTTCCTGAAAAAAGCCAGCAACAAAGAGAAGCTGAAGCGAAGCAGGTGTTTTTCAATATGATGATCGGTTTGTTTGAGGCCCTGAATGCCTGGTACAGCCCGAAGTGGTATCGAAACCGCATTCATATTCATGGCTTGGAGCACATTTCACAAGCACGAGAGACCGGTATTCTGTTATTGGGTTCGCACACCACCTTGCTGGATGCGGGAGGTTATGTCAGCAGTTGCTTCTTCGATCTTGATGTGGTGTATCGTCCACAAAACAATCCTTTGTTAGATATGCTGATCAGCCGCTCACGTGCCACCATTTATAAAAATCAAATCTCCAAAAATGATATGAAAGGTTTGATTGGCAATCTGAAACAGGGGCGGGCAATCTGGTATAGCCCAGATCAGGATTTCGGTCTAAAACAAGGCGTAATGGCACCGTTCTTTAATGTTCAGGCCGCGACCGTAACGGCGCATCGCCGTCTGATGAATATTTCCAAAGTCCCCGCGATTCCTTTATTTTTCTATCGAAAAGGTGATATTCGTAATCCTCAATATCACATTTTACTTGAACCTCGCTTAGAAAATTTTCCGAGTCGGGATGAAGTTGCCGATGCCACCAAAGTGAATCTGATTATTGAAAACCAGATCAGCATGTATCCAACCCAGTATATGTGGTTTCACCGAAGATTTAAAACCAGAGCATTAGGCGAGGCTGCGCTATATTCATAATTGGGTGTCCTCTAATTTTTTATTGATATCCACAATAAAAAAACCGACCGCCAATCGATTACGGCGGTCGGTTTTTTTATAAGCACACTCAAATACTTTAGATCATCGAGTGGCTTATATCGCTTGCCACTGCTGCTTAACTTCTTCAGAGTTTTTAATCAAAATGACTTTGTCATCTTTGACTTCACCAATCCAGGCTGTCGGGATCAGGTGATGCTGATCATTTTCATCACGCGTCAATTTAAGTTGGCTGTCACCCTCAAGATGGTCAACTGTTCCCACTTTGGTGCCACAAGACGCAATTACATCAGAATGTTTTTTAATATCTTGAATATTTAAAGTACTCATTTCTAAACCTCTTCTATAAGTATCACAACACGGTAGTCACTAAGCTACTGCATATTTTCGGGTAATTGTTGGGTTTTAAATAAACCTTACAGGATGGTTTTATAGTTTCACCTAAACCTACCTTTTAGTTAACAATGAAACAAAACGAAATAAATAGTTCAATACTAATGAAGAATTATCTTTTTATTACAATTCATCTATTTAAATAAACGTAACTTTTCATTTACTTTTAAATAAACTGTCATGAATTAATATTTTAACAATGAATAGTAAAATATCGATAAAAAGATCAATCTTTGACATATTAAATTGCTTTGCGCAGTACACAGCTGAAGAGCAACAACAGCAACGTCCACAAGTACTCAAGCAATTGATTCAAACACTAGGGCGCTTGCCAGAACCCGCTTCAGGACAGACTTATCAACGCTGGCAAATCTTTGCCCAGATTGCGGGATGTGATTTAAGTTTAGCCAAGCTGTTTGAATCACATTGTGATGCCTTAAGCATTCTGCATGAACTGGGTTATACGCAAGAAAATGATAAAGAAATATGGGCTATTTGGGCTGCAGAGGGTGGGCCGGCACCGTTACAGGTTGAAAATGAGCGCTGTCATGGCATTAAACCGTGGTGCTCTGGTGCCGAGTTTATTCAAAACGCATTAATCAGCTTTAAAGATCAACAGGGACAATCCCAACTTTGCGTTGCTGACTTGGATCATGCCTCTCTCAAGGTTGAGCTAGACCAATGGCAAGCCGTAGGCATGCAAGGCACACAGACAGCCAGAGTCACCTTTCAGGACACTCCAGTGAACATGATCGCCAGCCCCAATACCTATCTTGACCGGCCAGGTTTCTGGCACGGGGCTGCCGGTGTCGCAGCTTGCTGGTATGGGGCAGCAGTCCGCTTAATGGCCGAACTGCAACACAGTTGCCTGACTACGCCCAATCCCTTTAAAAAAATGTATTTGGGTCAACTGGCAGCTCAACTGGGCGTGACCAGACAATATTTTCAACACGTGGCACAACTGATCGACAGTCAGCCAAAGCTTAGTCATGAACGCGAAGTACGTATTCTGCGTGCGCAAACCGAACACTGTTGTCTGGCCGTTATAGAAGGCGTTGGCAAGGCACTGGGAGCGCGGCCGTTTTGTGAACAGGCAAGCTTTGCTCGGTTAATGGCAGATTTACCGGTATTTATTCGGCAAAGTCATGCGGCATTTGATAATGAACAGATTGCTGAACGATGTTTAGAGGAGCAAGTGTCGTGGGAACTCTAAATCATCCTTTGGTTGAGGATCGCATCATTGAGGGGTTAGGAACTTCAAAAGCACAATGGCTACATAGCTTTGAACAGCAACCGTTATCGCCGCTCAATCTTGAAAAATTTCAATCCAAAAGAATCGTGATTGTTGCACCGCATCCTGATGACGAAATTCTGGGTTGTGGGGGCTTAATGCAACAGCTGATCACACTGAATTGCCGTTTGCTAATCATCGCAGTGAGCAATGGCACACAAAGTCATCCACACTCTACCAAATACACTCCAGAACAACTGGATCAGATTCGTCCGCAAGAAAGTTTAGCGGCTTTCGACTGTTTGGGTATTGCTGAACATGCTCAACGCATTGCACTCAATTTACCCGATGGACAGGTTCATTTGCACCAGCAACAACTGTGGCAACAACTGGATAAGCTGGTTCAAGCGGAAGATATCCTGATTTGTAGCTATGCACAGGATGGGCATCCCGATCACGAAGCCGTTGGTAAAACCGTACAAGCCTTTGCTTCAGCACATGAGCAGTGCTGTTTACATGTGCTGATCTGGGCCTGGCACTGGGCTCGGCCTCTGGACCCTCGTATCGATTGGCAAAAGGCTCGTGCTTACCGTTTAACCGAACTGCAGTTAATCAAAAAAGGTCAGGCCATTATGCAATTTAAAAGCCAGATTGAGGCGGATGAAAGTACCGGTCAGGCGGCCGTTCTATCTCCAGCAATCATCGACCGGTTGTTGATGCCGTGGGAGGTTTATCTTTGTGAATGATTTCAGTCAATATTTTGAAGTGTTATATCACCAGAGTAATGATCCGTGGGGTTACGATCAACACTGGTATGAAGCACGTAAAAGGCAGATCTGTCTGGCTGTCCTGACCCAGCAATATTATCCCAGTGTACTGGAAATCGGCTGCTCCAACGGCCATTTAAGTATCCATCTGGCGAAACGTTGCAATCAGCTGTTATGTGTAGATGTTTCTGCGCATGCGGTTCAACTGGCTGCCCAACGTTTACAGAACCTAGACCATGTCAGTGTTCAACAGCACAAAATACCCGAAAATTTTCCTGAACAGAAGTTTGACCTGATTGTGATCAGTGAAGTGGCCTATTATCTATTATCTGTAGAGTTACAACAGTTGATCGGTCAGCTCAAACATAGCCTGACGCCACAAGGGGAAATCCTGTGTTGCCACTGGCGGCATGAGATTCGAGATTTTGAACTGGATGCCTTGCAAGTTCACCATCATTTAAAACAGTCTTTACCGTTCTCTCATTATTTAAGTCTGAATGATCCGGATTTCATGATTGATATCTGGACAGTGAATTCTTCTTCTCTGGCCAAACAACAGGGGTTAATATGAAAATCGGTATTGTGATTCCAGCGCATAATGAAGAAATGTTTTTATCGGCCTGTTTGCAATCCATTCAACAGGCAACTCAGCATATACCGCAAGATCAGGTCGACATTTTGGTGGTTTTAGACAGTTGTACGGATCAGTCCCGCTCGATTGTACAGGCACATCAGGTGAACTGGATTGAATGTGATTATGCCTGTGTAGGCAAGGCCAGGGATCTGGGAATCCGTCATCTGATTCAGCAGGGTGCGAACTGGATTGCCTGTACAGATGCAGATACGATTGTTGATCCAGACTGGTTATTGTGCCAGATGCAACATCAACCCACAGATGCAATTTGTGGAATCGTGGTGCTGGATGATCTCGATCCCTTATCCGCATCACAACAGCAAAAATATCTGGCTCATTATCAGGACAGCATGGATCATCAACATATTCATGGGGCAAATTTAAGCTTTAGTGTAGATGCCTATCTTCAGGCTGGCGGATTTGAGCCGATTCCTTGCCATGAGGATGTATCCTTAATTGAAAAATTTATGACCCAATGTTGCAAGATCACCTGGAGTAATCTGGTTCGGGTCACCACCAGCAGCCGCTTGCATGGCCGTGCGCCACAAGGCTTATCGCACTTTTTAAAACAACTCTAGTGGGTATTTAAGATAAAATTGATCAAGCGGTAAAAAATAAAA
>PJUK01000464.1_pt1 | contig 13454 bp, 11 predicted proteins | sample 1512211 | NCBI WGS metagenome assembly PJUK01 (sample SAMN08177668, study PRJNA422409) | Feces metagenome, whole genome shotgun sequencing project.
AGCCGTATCTGTACTTGTGGGGGGGACAGCATTTGCTCAAATTATTGGATTTATATGTCTCCCTATTTTAACTCGCCTATATAGTCCAGAAGATTACTCAGTACTCGGAGTGTATGTAGCAATCGTATCTATTTTATCTGTAATAGCATGTTTACGGTTTGAGATCGCAATACCTATACCAGAACAAGATAAAGAAGCAAAAAGTTTATTATTCCTTTCTTTAATTATTAATTTAATTTTTATCGTAATTCTATACGTTTGTTTATTTATAATTTATCCATTAATAAGAGATTTTCATGTTATTCAACAACTTTCAACATGGATTTGGTTTATACCATTAGGTGTTTTTTTATCAGGTTTATACTCAGCCTTACAATACTGGTCAACACGCAGAAAACGTTTTAAAGATATTGCTCAAACTCGTATGACCCAAGCCGTTTTTGGTAATGGAACGAGTCTTGCAATTGGAGCTACTGGTGGTGGTTTTGGAGGGCTTATATTAGGCCAACTATTTAGTTTTGGTGGCGGTTTATTAAAACTTGGAAAGAGTGCATATATAGACATAAAAGAGGTAAAAAAAAGAAAATCGATAAAAGATACTCTAGTGGAATATCAAAATTTTCCTAAATATTCTACTTTAGAGGCTTTAGCTAATACGAGTGCGATTCAGTTACCATTGATAATTATAGCAAGCTTAATAGTCGGTCCAGAAGTTGGGTATTTAATGTTAGCTATGAAAATCATGACCTTACCAATGAGTCTTTTAGGTGCAACCATAGCTCAGGTCTATTATGCGCAAGCAGCAGAAAAGAAGCAGAAAGGTATACTTAAAGAATATACAATTGATATTATAGTACAACTACAAAAGATTAGTTGTTTAATACCTCTGGGAACTTTAATTTTATACTTCCTCATTCCATTTGTCTTAGGAGAAAATTGGTATAGGACAGGAGAAATTTTACTATGGATGGCCCCTTGGTTTGTTCTCCAATTTATAGCCTCACCCATCTCTATGGTTATGCATCTGCAAGGTAAACAAAAGCAAATGCTACTCCTTACAGTAAGTGGTCTATTATTAAGGATTGGAGCAATATTCGTTGCAATAACATTTTTTGGTTCATATCTAGCAGAAGCGTTTGCTTTATCAAGTGCCGTATTTTATTTAATTTGTTACTTTGTTTTTTGTAAATCTATTGATGTCGATTTAGTAACACAGTTTTATATTTTGAAAAAAAATAAAATTTTCATGTTGGTGTTATTAGCTTCTTTTAGTCTGATTTTTCTTTTCATGGATATAGTATGAAAAATAGTTTGAAAAAAATTATCATACCGGTTTTAAGATTTATAGTCTGTTTATTCTATAATAAGCAGTATATAAAAGGGAGATATTTTGATAACTCTTATTTTGGGTATAAGTTAGCTTTAAAGTCTATTTGGGTAAAAAATATACTAAGAATGAGTGTGCCACATCAATTCCCTACAGCATTAAATTGCCATATCTCAAACTCATATAACATTGAATTTCATCCAGATGATATAAATAACTTTCAATCACCAGGGACATATTATCAGAATTTTAAAGCAAAAATTTTTTTGGGAAAAGGTAGTTATATTGGACCTAATGTTGGAATTATTACAGCGAACCATGTGATTGGCGATTTAGATAAACATGAAGAGGGACAAGATGTAATTATTGGTGAGCAGTGCTGGATTGGAATGAATAGTGTTATATTGCCAGGGGTTAAACTTGGAAAAAATGTTGTAGTAGCAGCAGGGTCAGTAGTTAATAAAAGCTTTGAAGATGGAAATGTAATCATAGGTGGAACACCAGCTAAAGTTTTAAAAAGATTGGATTAATTAGAATGATAAAAAATATCCAGATATTAAGAGCTTGGGCATCAATTATAGTAGTGTTATATCATGCTTTAGGTACTGCATCGTCATATGGGCAGACATCTAAATATTTTTCTATGTTGGGAAGCTGGGGTATTCATGGTGTAGATATTTTTTTTGTGATTTCTGGTTTTATTATGTATTACACGCAAGTTTTAAAAGATAATAGACCATCTAAATTTATAAAGGATAGGGTAATTAGAATTGTTCCAATTTATTGGATATTAACCAGTGTCTATCTAGGGTTGTATTTTGTTATTCCGAGTTTATTTAGAGATTATAAACCTAGTGTGGAATATATCTTATCATCATATTTTTTCATAACAGGTCCCCTCTATAATGAACATCCTATACTTTCATATGGGTGGACACTAGAATATGAGGCTATTTTTTATTTAGTTTTTTTTATTGTTCTGTTTTTTTCTAGTAGGTTGTATTTTGTATTTGCAAGCTTTCTTCTAGTATTAGCTTATATCTTTATTCCTAATTTAAGTATTATATTGCTTGAGTTTATTTTTGGTATGCTAATTGCGGTTATCTATACTAAGTTTAATGCGAATCGATATTCAGGATTGATTTTTGGTGCTGGTGTCATTCTATTGATTAGTGCAATATTTTTTAATATTAAAGAAAGTAATAGACTTATACTTTTTGGATTTCCTTCAGCTTTAATAGTTTATGGATTACTTGGTTTGAAAGAATTTAGATTTTCTGTATTATTATTCTTAGGTTCTGCTTCGTATAGTATTTACTTAATTCATGTTTTTACTTTACCTGTATTTTATAAATTTTCATCAAAATTTATGACAGGTTTTAATTGTGATCTTCTAATAATATTCTCAGTTTTATTTACTATATTTGTTGGTTGTATTTTCTATATAGTCGTTGAGAAACCAATAACAATTTTCCTAAAAAAGAGGTTTTGTTAAAAATGGTTTTATTGAAAAATAGAGTATATGAGTCTGTAACCAGTGTTTTGTTGCTTGTTATTTTGTTTTTCCCGACAAAATTATTTTCTTTATATTTTGCTTTAATTGTGGCATTAACTCTTTTAACTTTTGTTTTAGCAAAATTTGAAGTTAAAAAAACGATTTATTTAGCTTTTTTTGTGTGCTTGGTTGGTTTGATTTTTATCAGTTCTAGCTTGTCGTCAATTTATTTTGGAAGTAATTTTTTTAGAAATATTACTGAGGTGGTGAGATTTTTACCAGTAATAATAATTTTTGCTGGGTATCGTTTTTTTGTTATTAGTTTTTTAAGAATTTATTCAATTTTAGTATTGTATGTTGTTTTAGCTTCTTTGGTTAATATTTTTCAATTTTTAAACTTTGGGTTTGTAAACAAGATTTCTGAAATTTATAATGATCCAGATCACATTCAAAACTCACTTGAAATTGCAAATAGAAGTCTTGGTTTGAGTGGCGGTCCAGGTCCTAATGGAATAATATTTGTTGTTCTTTTTATATTCTTTTTAACTACATTGCTTTCGAATAGATATAAATTCGTGTCTTTAACAATGATGTTGCTCTCTTTAATTTCAATTTTTTGTTCACAATCTCAAACAGCCTTTGTAGCATTAGGTTTGGTGGTGTTGTTTATTTTGGGAGCATGGCTGCCTAAAAACTATAATAAGAAATATTTTTATCAAAATTTTAGTATTTTACTCATTACTCTTTCATGCAGTTTTATTTATTTTTCTGACGAAATTCAAAATTTAAAATACTTAAATACTTTGTTTGATCAAGGGCTTGAGAGAAGTTCTTATCAAAATAGGGAGGTTAAATTTAATGAGACAATTGGTGTGGTTGAAAATAATTACTTCTTCTCTCTTATAGGACATGGAAAAGATTATATTCCAAACTCTTCCGCTTTAGATAATGAATATCTTTTTGTATTTGCTGTATATGGAGTTTTGGGACTTATACTTATTTTGTTTTTTTATTTCTATAATATAATTTATATGTATTTTAAAGGCTCTGAAAATATCTATAAGTATTTGATTGTTTTTACTAGTTTTGCTGGTTTGATTGTTGCATGGCCAAGCTCTTTTATTTTAGATCCTAGAGTATTATTTCTCTTATGTTTATACATTGTTTGTTATCTTCATGCTGCTAAGATGGGTAAATCATGAGTAATTTGTTAATATTACAGTCCTCTTCTAAAGTTGGTAGCCCAGCTTATGAGCGGTTAGAGTCTTTTAAGAATTTTTTCATTCATAATGGCTTTAATGTTTTAGTATTACCCTATCCTCAAAGAATGAAGGATTTTATCGAGATTGCTAAATATATTAGACTTAATAATGTTAATTATCTATTCATTAGCCAACCTCCATTCCGTTTTTTTATTCTTTTTCTTATTCCATTTGTTAAAAAAATTATTGATTATAGGGATGGCTGGTCTATAGCTAATCTTCATGGATACGGGGGCTTAAAAAAACCAAGCTTTTTGAAGTATTTTATTTCAAAATCTATTGAGAAATTCTGTATGTCTCGCTCTCAGTTAATCATAACTTGTACAGAAGGTTTGCAAGAATATTTAGGTAAATTATCAAATAAAAGAGTTGTATTGGTTACTAATGGTATTTCTAAGCAAAAATTCTCATTAATTCAGAAAAATAAAAATAATATAGCAAAAGATAATCAGGAAAAAATGAAATTTGCATGTGCTGGTCAATTCTCTGAATATGGGGTTGATCAAGTGAAATGTATTATTGATACGATAGCAACTAGATACTCAGACTTTTTTTGTCAAATTAATGTTTATGGTGCTGATAAAGAGGCAAATCAGTGGGTTTTTAGTTTTTTAAAAAAATATCATAATATTGAACTTATATTGCATCCTAGATTGGCTCAAAAAGAGCTATATGAAGCTTTATCATTTTCGGATATTTATATTTCTGTTATTAGAGATCCTTCTTTTGACTATGGCACAAAAATTTTTGAATATATTTCTTTTGAAAAACCTGTCTTAAACTATTTTTCTGCTGATAATAATTTTTTAGAGTATTTTGATGGTGCTTTTGATGTGAATATTAATTCATGCAAATTTTCTAAAGTTATTGTGCGTGAAGATATTCTTGAATTAAGAAAGACTGAAATTTTGAGTAGGATAAAATGAAGGTTTTATTAATATCTAGTGCAAGTAGTATTCATACTATTCAATGGGTAAATTACTTGGCTGATTTAGGTGTGGAGGTTCAGGTTATCTCTCAACACCCAGTAGATCCAAGCTTTCCTCAACATATTCCTGTTCATATATTACCGTTTAAAGGTTTTTTGGGATATTTTCTGAATGTAATCCCTCTGCGGAAATTAATAAAAGAACTCAAACCAGATTTATTGAATGTTCATTATGCAAGTGGTTATGGTACAACTGCTCGTTTAATAAATTTTCATCCATATGTACTTTCTGTTTGGGGAAGTGATGTTTTTGAATTCCCTTTTCGTTCATCTTTGCATAAATACTTACTAAAGAAAAACTTAGCGGCAGCAGATACCATTGCTTCCACAAGTATAGCTATGCGTAATCAAACTCAACAGTTCTTGGCTCCAGGGCGTTCGATCTACATTACGCCTTTTGGTGTAGATTTTTCCAAGTTTAGTAAAAAGCAAGTTCGTAACGAAGATCAGAGCAATATTACGATTGGTACCGTAAAAACACTCAAACATGTTTATGGTATTGACCTTCTAATACAAGCTTTAGCAAAAGTTTATAATCTTTTACAACAGCAAAATAGAGAGCTTGCTGAGAGAATTAAATTTCGCATTGTTGGTGGTGGAGAAGATTTACCAAAGTTACAACAGCTTGCTAAGAATCTAGGCATAGAACATATTATCTCTTTTGTTGGCAGAGTTGAGCATGATGCTGTTCCCCAAGAGCTTGCAAAATTAGATATTTATGTAGCGTTAAGTAGACAGGAAAGTTTTGGTGTAGCCGTCTTAGAAGCGGCTGCTATGCGATTACCGGTTGTGGTTTCAAATGTTGGTGGTCTTCCTGAAGTAGTTAAACAAGGGGAGACGGGGTATATCGTTGAAACAGAAAATCCCGATCAAGCTGCAGAAAAGATTGTTAAACTTGTTTTAGATCAACAACTCAGAGATGAGTTAGCTACTAATGCAGAGAATTTTACGCGTCAGAATTTTTCTTGGGAAACTTGTGCAAAAAAAATGCAAAAAGTTTATCAGGATACATTGGTTAATTTTAATAAAAGAGTATAAGTTATGAAAATCCTTACCGTTATTGGTGCACGACCGCAATTTATCAAAGCGAGTGTTGTCTCAGCTGCAATCCAGAAAAGTTCAGGGTTACAGGAAAAAATTATTCATACTGGACAGCATTTTGATGAAAATATGTCAAATATCTTTTTTGATCAATTAGGCATTCCTAAACCTGATTATCAATTAGATATTAATAGCGGTAGTCATGGCGCCATGACTGGACGTATGCTTGAAGCAATTGAAAAAATTTGTCTAGAAGAAAAGCCAGATCGTTTAATGGTTTATGGGGATACTAACTCCACCTTAGCGGGTGCATTGGCAGCTTCTAAACTTCATATTCCAGTCGCGCATATTGAAGCAGGTTTGCGTAGTTTTAACATGCGTATGCCAGAGGAAATTAACAGAATCTTAACTGATCAGGTTAGTGATATCCTATTTTGTCCTACAGATACTGCAGTAAAAAATCTCAATAATGAGGGATTCAATGCCAAGCCAGTAAACGTCTTAAACGTAGGTGATGTTATGCAAGATTCATCTATGTTCTTTGCTGAAAGGGCAGTAAAAAGTGCGGTATTGAATGATATTCCTGAAACAGGATTTATTGTCGCAACTTTACATAGAGCCGAGAACACTGATGTACCTGAGCGATTGAAGGGTATTATTGAAGCTTTAAATTATATTCACCATCATATCCAGCCTGTGGTTCTACCTTTACATCCACGTACACAGAAAGTTGTGCAATCACTTGGTTTAGCGCTTGAGATGATTGTACTTGAGCCTGTTGGTTATCTGGAAATGATTTGGTTACTTAAGCATTGCAGTGCGGTTGTCTCTGACAGTGGTGGTGTACAGAAAGAAGCCTTCTTCTTTAAAAAGCCATGTATTACCATGCGTGACCAAACCGAATGGGTGGAGCTGATAGAGAATGGTGTCAATGTATTGGCGGGTGCGGACACTCAAAAAATTATTGAGTTGACTCAAGCCATGCTAAATAAAATGATTGAAGATCCTCTCAATCTTTATGGTGGTGGTAAAGCTTCTCAAAATATTGTTGATTTCTTGGAACGTGTGTAATTTATCATGATTGAAAAAAAAACAATTTGGATATTTAATCAATATTGTTCAACTCCTGAGTCTGGCTTCCATAATCGACATTTTTATTTGGCCACAGAGCTAGCAAAATTAGGGCATAAAGTATATGTATTTTCTGCCTCATATTCTCATATTCAAAGTAATCCAGTTCAATTTGAGGGTGAAATAAAAATTGAAAGTTTTGAAGAGAACTTTAAGTTTGTTTGGATTAAAGTACCTTCTTATGAAAGTTCTAAAAATAAACGCAGGATTATGAACTGGATGGAATTTGCGTGGAAAATTTCTAGGATCGGACGTTTCATTGAAGATAAGCCAGATGTTATTCTTTATTCATCTTTAAGTTTAATCGGCTTTTTAGGTGCTGAACGGTTAGCAAAACAATATAAAGTGCCACTTATATTCGAAGTGCGGGATATTTGGCCTTTAACAATTGTTGAGTTGGGAGGATATTCTAAATCTCATCCTTTCATTAGATTTTTGCAATGGGTTGAAGATAGAGCATATCAAAAATCAACTAAAGTTATTTCAAATTTAAAATATAGTATAAATCATATGGTCCAAAGAGGGTTAAATCCAGAGAAGTTTCATTGGATACCAAATGGTTTTTATGCCGGTGCTGTTGAAAGCGCGCAAGAGTTACCCGACAGTATCTTGCAATTAATTCCTAATGATAAATTTATTGTAGGTTATACAGGTAGTATTGGAACAGCTAATTGTTTATCTAATCTTGTAGAAGCAGCAATTAAATTTAAAAATGATGAACGATATTTTTTCATTATTGTTGGAAAAGGTGAGTTTAAATCTACATTAGAGGACATGGTGAAGGTCAATGGATTGAAAAATATATTAATTTTGAATCCGATACCTAAAAAGCAAATTCCAAGCATGCTGGCAAAATTCGATGCTTGTTATATTGGATTAAGTCATGATCCTGTTTTTAAGTATGGTGTTTCTCCAAATAAATTATTTGATTATTTTTTGGCTGCAAAACCTATAATTTATGCTATTGACTCGGGAGAATATACACCAGTTAAAGATGCTGATTGTGGCGTTGAAATTCAACCAGAAGATTCAAGCCAGATTGTTAAGGCAATAGAAAAAATATCGTCCCTTTCTGTGCAGCAAAGAGAAATTATGGGTGAAAATGGTTATAAATATGGCAAGGAAAATCATGATTATGAAGTTCTTGCAAAAAGACTAAATAAAATATTATTTTTCAATTAAAAGAGATGATGTATGAGAGTATTAATTACAGGTAGTAATGGTTTTCTCGGTAAATTTCTTTGTCAGTATTTATCTAATAAAGATTATTCTGTCATCGCGCATACACGTACTCCTCAAGTTTTTAGCCAATCAAATATTGAAAATATTAATTTTGATTTAAATCAAAACTTAGAAGAATTGAACTTAGATGGAGTTCAGGTCGTTATACATTGCGCTGGTCGTGCACATGTGATGAATGAAACAGCATCTTCTCCTTTAGAAGCATATCGCCAGATTAATGTAGAAGGAACATTAAATCTTGCTAAAAAAGCGGTACAAAGTGGTGTAAGACGGTTTATTTATTTGAGCAGTATTAAAGTAAATGGTGAGGAGGCTACTCAGCAGAAGCCATTTACTGCCGAAGACTCAATTCATACAGATGATCCATATGGTTTGTCCAAATATGAAGCAGAGCAGGCGCTAAAGCAGTTAGCACAGGAAACGGGTTTAGAAGTCGTGATTATTCGTCCCGTGCTGATTTATGGACCAAATGTAAAAGCCAATTTTAAAAGTATGATTTCTCTGGCATCCAAAAAGATCCCTCTGCCAGTAGGGTGTTTAAACAATAAACGTAGTATGGTCAGTGTTTATAATTTGGCTGATTTAATCGAAGTTTGTTTATCTCATCCGAATGCCTCTGGACACACTTTTTTAGCTAGTGATCAGGATGATATTTCCGTGAAACAGCTGTTTGAGAAATTAGCATCTTTGCAAAACAATAAACTGATCAAAGTACCTGTACCTAAAAATTTAATTTTCTTATTGGCAAGTCTTGTGGGGCGTTCTGCTATGGCATCTCGCTTATGTTCCGAGTTAGTCGTCAATACATCCAAAAACACACAAGTCCTTGGTTGGAAAGCTCCTTATTCCACCGAGCAAAGCCTCGCTAAAATGTTTAGTGAAATGAGATAAAGTTATGTTGTATGTGTTAATTTTCTTTGTTCTTTCTTTTGTGCTGACTTATCTCATGCGGATGTATGCCCTCAAGAAAAATATTATTGATAATCCTAATGAGAGAAGCTCTCATAGTATCCCAACACCACGAGGTGGAGGCGTTGCAGTTGTTGTTAGTTTCCTTGTAGGACTGACATTACTTATTTATCTTGAAAACCTATCTCTATCGACGGGTTTAATTCTGATTGCAGCAAGTTTTACAATTGCATTATTGGGTTTCTTAGATGATCACGGACATATTAATGCTTTAGTCCGTTTAGCAGTCCATTTCATTGTTGCAATTGGAGCCGTTGTCGCATTAGGTGGATTCTCCGAAATTGAATTATTTAATAATACGCTTCAGTTGGGATGGGCTGCCAATATTATTGCTGTACTTTTCTTGGTCTGGTTATTAAATCTATATAATTTTATGGATGGTATTAATGGTATTGCCAGCATAGAAGCGATTACAGCAACTGTAAGTATTGGTAGTATTTATCTTTTATCTAGCTTTCATCTATCGAGTCAGGTACTTTTTCTACTAGCAGCTTGTACCGCTGGCTTTTTATTGTGGAATTTCCCCAAAGCTCGTATTTTTATGGGAGATGCATGTAGCGGTTTCTTAGGACTTGTGTTGGGTATTCTTGCTTTAATTGCGTTAAAACAAGATGTAGCCTTATTTTGTGCATGGTTAATCTGTTTGGGTGTGTTTATCGTGGATGCCACCTTTACTCTGATTCGTCGTGTAATCAATGGTCACAAAATGTATGATGCACATCGGAGCCATGCCTATCAGTATGCATCTAGAAAATATAATAGCCATACACGTGTTACATTGGGTGTACTGGCAATTAATGTTTTATGGCTCTTTCCAATGGCATACTTTGCATCTCAACACGTTCTAATGCCTGAACTCTTGATATTGATTGCCTATATTCCATTGGTATTTTTGGCTATGTATTTTGGTGCAGGTAAAACAGAAAATGGTTAAACAAAATGTTTTATTAATTCTGGGTGCTGGTGGACATGGTAAATCTGTCGCTGAGGCTGCCTCACTATCAGGTCAATGGAGCAAAATTGTATTTGCTGATGATAGTTGGCCTCACCAAACCGAGGTAGCAGGATTTCCTATCGTAGCCAATATTGAGAGAGTTTCAACACTCGTTTCTACGATTACAGCAGCTATACCTGCCGTTGGCAATAATCAGCTAAGACAAGATTGGTCTCAAAAATTAAAAAATTTAGAGATTCCTTTAGCTACCGTGATTCATCCATCTGCGATTATTAGCTCTACTACGAGATTAGGAGAGGGTATTTGTATCATGGCAGGATGCATTATTGGGATGGATGTTAAAATAGAAGATGGTGTAATTGTTAATCTAAGTTCAGCGATTGATCATGACAGCGAAATTGGCATGTTTGCACACTTGAGTGTTGGAGTTAAAATTACTGGAAATAAAGTGGTAAAACCTTTTACTTTTTTAGAAGCTGGCTCAATCCTTGCTCATTAACTGCACTGCTAATATTAAAATTTAAATCAAAAAAATAGTAGGATAAGTGACCTGTATCTTAGTATTTTAAACATTGTGTACTTTATGTGTAAAAGTTATTTCTAGTTGCATTAGAAGTGCGTATAAAGATCGAACTGAATGTGGGATGATTAGAAGATCACTGTGAAAAAGATTATTCATCAATTTGCCTCAGCGCCAAGATTATATAAACAATTTTTCCTGATTTTTCTGGATGCATTAGCTTTTCCCGTGATTCTATGGTTGTGCTATGTCATTCGTTTATTTGATTTGGGTGCCCATGTTATTCCCGGTATTGATCACGGGATGATTCTGGTCAGCCTGATTACGGTCTTAAGTTTGGCACTCACCGGCGTTTATCATTTTATTGTACGCACATTTAACGAAGTCTTTATTGTTAAGCTGGCGATTGCCGTTGCCTTAACCATGGCGACCTTGTACATACTGAATGTGATTACGCCAGCCTATATCCCGATGTCGATTCCATTCATGTATGGCTTCATGATGTTTGCCTGGGTATGGCTCAGCCGTGCAGTGATTCGCTTTATTATCAAGGCATCTTATTATTCTGAAATTGGACGTAAACGCATTGCGATTTATGGCGCAGGGGATGCTGGTCAGCAAATTGCTGCGGCATTGCACCGTTCAGATGACCATTTACCGGTATTCTTTATTGATGACTATGCTTCTTTGCAAGGACAGACAGTTGGTGGTTTAAAGGTCTATTCGGTTGAAAAAGCCTTACAGCGCTTTAAGAAAGACCGTATCGATGAAATTTTACTGGCGCTGCCTTCAGTGGGGCGGGTACGCAAAACAGAAATTATTCAGCAGTTTGAAAGTGCGCGTTTAAAAATTACCGAACTCCCTGGATTGACCCGTCTGGTCGACGGTGAAATCCAGGTTTCGGATATCCAGGAAGTGGATATTATCGATTTATTGGGGCGTGATCCGGTGCCACCGATTTCACATCTGATTGCCAAAAATATCCAGAATAAAGTGGTCATGGTGACAGGCGCGGGTGGTTCAATCGGTTCTGAGCTATGTCGTCAAATTATTAAAAATAAACCTAAAATGTTAGTGCTGTATGAGCTCACAGAATTTGCGTTATATGACATTGATAAAGAGTTAAGACAAACAGCTACCTGTGAAATTGTTCCAATTTTGGGAACGGTACAGGACCAGCAAAAACTTGAACGGATTATTGAACAATACCAGATCCAGACGGTTTATCATGCTGCGGCCTATAAGCATGTTCCTTTGGTTGAATGTAACCCGATTGCGGGATTGAAGAACAACAGCATTGGTACCGCAAACAGCTTGAATGCTGCCGTGAAAAAAGGTGTAGAAACCTTTGTGCTGATCTCAACCGATAAAGCGGTACGTCCGACCAATGTGATGGGGGCATCAAAGCGTATGGCTGAGCTGTATTGTCAGGCCGTGGCTGAAACCAAACCTGCTACCCAAATCAGTATTGTTCGTTTTGGTAATGTATTGGGCTCTTCCGGTTCGGTTGTTCCATTGTTCAAGCAACAGATCGCCAAAGGTGGCCCGATTACCGTGACTCATCCTGAAGTGACCCGTTACTTTATGACCATTCCAGAAGCATCACAGCTTGTCATTCAGGCAGGTGCCTTGGGTTCTGGCGGGGATGTATTCCTGCTGGATATGGGGGAGCCGGTCAGAATTCAGGATCTGGCGCGCCAAATGATCAAGCTCAGCGGTTTAAAAGTGAGAGAAAGTGGTTCACTGGATGGTGATATCGAAATTGCCTATAGCGGCCTACGTCCAGGCGAGAAACTGTATGAAGAACTGCTGATTGATCAGGACAATACCGAATATACTGAACATACCCGTATCCTGCGTTCCTTTGAAAAGCATTTTGCATTGGACGAAATTCAGGAAGTCTTTGGTAAAATCAGCCAGATGACAGCAATCGATCATGATGTTGACTGGGCCTTAACCCAGCTTGAACATTATGTAGATGGCTATAAGCGCAGTGGCGAAGTTAGAGTAAATTAATCTGAGAAAGTAATGATCAAAAAAGCAATTTTACCTGTTGCAGGTCTGGGGACACGTTTTTTACCTGCAAGTAAATCGATTCCCAAGGAAATGGTGACCGTTGTTGACCGTCCAGCCATTGAATATGTGGTACGTGAAGCAGTTGAAGCGGGAATTGAACAAATTATTCTGGTCACCCATTCTTCAAAAGCATCAATTGAAAATTATTTTGATCGTAATTTTGAGCTGGAAACGACTTTAGAGCAAAAAAAGAAATTCGACTTGCTCAAAGAAATCACTGACATTCTGCCAAAACATGTCAGCGTGGTGAGTGTGCGTCAGCCACAACCTTTGGGCCTTGGTCATGCGGTACTCTGTGCAAAAGATATTGTCGGCGATGAAGCTTTTGCGGTGTTATTACCTGACGTGCTGGTCAAAAACCAGAGCGCTGAAAATGATCTGTCTTTGATGATTCAACGCTTTGAGGCCGCTCAAGCTGCACAAATCATGGTGGAGGCTGTGCCCGATC
>PJUK01000465.1_pt1 | contig 13447 bp, 9 predicted proteins | sample 1512211 | NCBI WGS metagenome assembly PJUK01 (sample SAMN08177668, study PRJNA422409) | Feces metagenome, whole genome shotgun sequencing project.
TCGATCATCCTGTTCATCGACGAGATGCACACGCTGGTCGGCGCGGGCAAGAGCGACGGAGCGATGGACGCCTCCAACCTGCTCAAGCCCGCCCTGGCGCGCGGCGAGCTGCACTGCGTGGGCGCCACCACGCTGGACGAGTACCGCAAGCACGTCGAGAAGGACGCGGCCCTGGCCCGTCGCTTCCAGCCGGTGTTCGTGCAGGAGCCGACGGTGGAGGACACCGTCTCGATCCTGCGCGGCCTCAAGGAGAAGTACGAGGTGCACCACGGGGTGCGGATCTCGGACTCCGCCATCGTGGCCGCCGCGACGCTTTCGAACCGCTACATCGCCGACCGCTTCCTGCCCGACAAGGCCATCGACCTGGTGGACGAGGCGGCCAGCCGCGTGCGCATGGCGATCGACAGCAAGCCCGAGGAGCTCGACGAGATCGACCGCCGCCTGGTGCAGCTGAAGATCGAGCGCGAGGCGCTGTCGAAGGAAACCGACGCCGCCTCCAAGCAGCGCCTGGAGAACCTGGAGGTCGAGATCGACGACCTGCAGTTCCGCTCGGACGAGATGACCGCCCGCTGGAAGGCCGAGAAGGACAAGGTCGGCGGCGCGGCGCAGGCCCGTGAAGCCCTCGATCGCCTGCGGGCCGACCTCGCCAACGCCCAGCGCGCCGGCGACTTCGCCCGCGCCGGCCAGATCCAGTACGGCGAGATCCCGGCGCTCGAAAAGCGCCTGGCCGACGCCGAGGCCGGCGAGAACGGCGACAAGGCCCTGACGCCGGAAGTCGTCGACGCCGAGCAGATCGCCGCCGTCGTCAGCCGCTGGACCGGCGTGCCGGTCGAGAAGATGCTGGAGGGCGAGCGCGAGAAGCTGCTGCAGATGGAGGTCGCCCTGCGCTCGCGCGTGGTCGGCCAGGACGAGGCCCTCGAGGCGGTGTCCGACGCCGTCCGCCGCGCCCGCGCCGGCCTGCACGATCCCACGCGCCCGATCGGCTCGTTCCTGTTCCTCGGTCCTACTGGGGTTGGCAAGACCGAGCTGACCAAGGCCCTGGCCGAATTCATGTTCGCCGACGAGCATGCGATCACCCGCATGGACATGTCGGAGTACATGGAGAAGCACTCGGTCAGCCGCCTGATCGGCGCGCCTCCCGGCTATGTCGGCTACGACGAGGGCGGGGCGCTGACGGAAGCCGTCCGTCGCCGTCCCTACCAGGTGGTCCTGTTCGACGAGATCGAGAAGGCCCACCCGGACGTCTTCAACGTGCTCTTGCAGGTGCTGGATGATGGCCGTCTGACGGACGGGCAGGGGCGGACGGTCGATTTCCGCAACACCATCATCATCATGACCTCCAACCTCGGCGCCGAGTTCCTGGCCAACCAGGAGGACGGGGCCGACGTGGAAGAGGTGCGTCCGCTGGTCATGACCACGGTGCGCGGCCACTTCCGTCCGGAGTTCCTGAACCGGATCGACGAGATCATCCTGTTCAAGCGGCTGGACCGCTCGAACATGAGCGACATCGTCCGCATCCAGCTTGGGCGGGTGGAGAAGCTGCTGGCCGATCGCCGCATGACCCTGGCGCTGGCGCCGGAGGCCCTGCAGTGGATGGCCGACAAGGGCTACGACCCGGTCTATGGCGCGCGTCCCTTGAAGCGCGTGATCCAGAAGGAACTGGTCGACCCGATCGCCCGCAGGCTGCTGGCCGGCGAGCTGGAGGACGGCGGCGTCATCGCCGTCGGGGCCGACGATGGCGGCCTGTCCTTCGGCAGGGCGACCCTGCAGTAGGCGCCAGCCGAGTCGAAAAGAGACGCGCTCCGGATGTCCGGGGCGCGTTTTTCGTTTGCGGTGGCGCGAAAGCTCCCTACATCTAGAGGGAGAGCCGGGCGTCTTTCCCGGCCGCCGGCGCCGTTTCCCGATTCCCTCGGGGACCCGCGCCGAGCCCGTGTCGAGGGCTCCCGAGCCCTCCGCGCCCCTCAAAAAATCCTCTTCGAACTGAAAATAATTTACGGAACCAAATCGCGGTTCGAGCGATCGCGCGCGGTCAATAGAGTGACCAAGAGCATAGGCTGCAAGCGGCGCCAATCACGACAAGAACACGCCTATTTTTCGCCTCTGTCACCTGACGGTTTCGTAATGCGAAAGCTGAACGACCCGGATGAGTGTGTAGGTCCAAGGTCAAGCTTTCTTGGATCAATGAGGAGAAGAAGCGAACAATGATCGGCCAAGTCAAAGGCAGCTTGAAGATGGCGACGGTTGTCGCGCTGGTGGCTGGGGGCCTGGCGGTCAGCGGCTGCGCGACGAAGAAGTACGTCAACACTCAGGTCGGAGCGGTGAACACGCGGGTGGACGGCCACGACACCCAGATCGCCGAACTCGACAAGACGTCCCGCGAAGCCCTCGATCGCGCGACTGCCGCCGGCAAGCTCGCCGAAGGCAAGTTCATGTACTCGATGGTGCTCTCGGACGACTCGGTGAAGTTCCCGACCGACCAGGACGCCCTGTCCCCGGAAGCTGAACAGCGTCTGGCCGACTTCGCGGCCAAGCTGAAGGAAGAGAACAAGAACGTGTACCTGGAAATCCAGGGCTACACCGACGCCACCGGCGAGGCCGGCTACAACGAAAAGCTGGGCCAGCGCCGCGCCGACGCCGTGCGCAAGTTCCTGTCGCGTCAGGGCGTGGCCCTGAACCGCATGGCGACCATCTCGTACGGCGCGGAAGATCCCGTGGCCCCGAACGAGACCACCGAAGGCCGGGCGCAGAACCGCCGGGTCGTGATCATGGTGCTGGCCTAACCCGCAAGGGTGGGCCGCGAAGGACGCCGAGCGCGGGCGAAGACTCCACACCTTGCCCGCCAGCTCGCGTTCGAGCGCCGATGGTTAAACTTGGGCGGTCCCGGAAACGGGGCCGCCTTTTTTACGTCTGCAGCGTGGTCAGCGACGGAAAGCCGCCCGTCTGGCGCAAGGCCTCCGACAGGGCCATGCCCGCGGTGACCGAGACGTTCAGCGACCGGGCCTGCGGCCGCAGCGGGATCACCACCCGGGCGTCGACGGCGGCGTGAACCTCTTCGGGCGCGCCGCGACTCTCGTTGCCGAACAGCAGGGTGTCGCCGGGCTGGAAGGCGAAGTCGTGGAAGCTTTGCTCGCCGCGCGTGGTGAAAAGCACCAGGCGCCCGTGGGCGCGCTGCGGCGCCTTCAGGAAGGTCTCCCACGAATCGTGCCGGGTGAGGTGCGCGAGCGGGCCATAGTCGAGGGCCGCGCGCTTCAAGCTCTTGTCATCCAAGGGGAAACTGCAGGGCTCGATGACGTCGAGGCCCACGTCCAGGCAGGCCGAAAGCCGAATCGCCGCGCCCACGTTCTGGGGAATGCCGGGTTGAAAAAGCGCGAGACGCATTCTAACGAAACCAACCATGGGGCTAGTAGGGGCATTGCTGCACATCGAATAGGGCTTGCGAACTCTGTTCGCCCATCCGATAGGGAGCGTGCCCCTTGTGGCGAAGATCCGCTCGCGGGTCGAGGTAAAGATATCGCGCCGAATGGCGCATTTCCTGGTCTGGCCGTTCGCGGTCGGACGGATTTCAAAGGGTGGAACAAGGTGGCCGACACCGCCGAGGGCGCAACGAAAGGGCCTGGGTCCGATCCCAGCCGACGCGATTTCATTTACATTGCCGCGATCACCGCCGCAGCCGGCGGCGCAGCGGCGCTTGCCTGGCCGTTCATCGACCAGATGAACCCCTCGGCCGATACGCTGGCCCTGGCTTCGACCGAGTTCGACCTGACCAAGGTCGCCGACGGCCAGCAGGTGACGCTGAAGTGGCGGGGTAAGCCGCTCTTCGTGCGCAACCGCACCCCGGCCGAAATCCAGAAGGCGGTCGCCGACGACGGCGCGGCCATGAAGGATCCCCAGAAGGACGCCGACCGCGTGAAGCCGGGCAAGGCCCAATGGCTGGTGCTGATCGGCTCGTGCACTCACCTGGGCTGCGTGCCCACCTTCGGCGGCGGCGACTACGGCGGCTGGTTCTGCCCGTGCCACGGCTCGCACTACGACACGTCGGGCCGCATCCGTAAGGGTCCGGCTCCGCTGAACCTCGCGGTTCCGGAGTACGAGTTCCTGTCCGACACCAAGGTCAAGATCGGGTAAGCCAGATGAGCGGACATTCGACCTACCAGCCGAAGACCGGTATCGAGCGCTGGCTCGACGCCCGTCTCCCGATCGTGCGCCTGGGCTACGACAGCTTCGTCGACTATCCCACCCCGCGTAACCTGAACTACTGGTGGACCTTCGGCGGCATCCTGTCGCTGTGCCTGGCCAGCCAGCTGATCACCGGCATCATCCTGGTGATGCACTACACCCCCAGCGCCGACCACGCCTTCGCCAGCGTCGAGCACATCATGCGCGACGTGAACTACGGCTGGCTGATCCGCTACATGCACGCCAACGGCGCGTCGATGTTCTTCATCGCCGTCTATGTCCACATGCTGCGCGGCCTCTACTACGGCTCGTACAAGGCCCCCCGCGAGGTGCTGTGGATCCTGGGCTGCGTGATCTATCTCCTGATGATGGCCACGGCCTTCATGGGCTACGTGCTGCCCTGGGGCCAGATGAGCTTCCACGGCGCCGTCGTGATCACCAACCTGTTCGGCGCCCTGCCGATCGTCGGTCCGTCGATCACCACCTGGCTGTGGGGCGGCTTCGCCGTCGACAACGCCACGCTGAACCGCTTCTTCTCGCTGCACTACCTGCTGCCGTTCATGATCGCGGGCGTCGTGATCCTGCACATCTGGGCCCTGCACGTGGTCGGCCAGAACAACCCGACCGGCGTCGAGCCCAAGTCGAAGGCCGACACCCTGCCCTTCACGCCGTACGCGACGGTGAAGGACGGCTTTGCGATGAGCGTCTTCCTGATCCTCTTCGCGACCTTCGTCTTCTACCTGCCCAACGCTCTTGGCCACGCCGACAACTACGTCGAGGCCAACCCGCTGGTGACGCCGGCGCACATCGTGCCCGAATGGTACTTCCTGCCGTTCTACGCGATCCTGCGCGCCGTGCCGGACAAGCTGATGGGCGTGCTGGCCATGTTCGGCGCCATCGCCTGCCTGTTCGCCCTGCCGTGGCTGGACACCTCGAAGGTGCGCTCGATGCGCTACCGCCCGACCGCCAAGCTGTACTTCATCATCTTCGTGGTGGCGTGCTGCATCCTGGGTCTCTGCGGCGCCAAGCTGCCGGACGATCCGGTGCTGGGTCACTTCAAGACCTTCACCCTGGGTGACGCCGACCTGAACAGCTTCGTGTGGCTGAGCCGCTTCGCCTCGCTCTACTACTTCGCGTTCTTCCTGGTGATCCTGCCGGTGCTGGGCCTGGTCGAGAAGACCCTGCCGGTGCCGGACTCCATCGCCTCGCCCGCTCTGTCGCACCCGGCCGCCGCGCCGGAGCAAGCGACCGCCGCGCCTGAAATGAAGGGCTGATCCCGATGCTGCGCAAACTCTCCGTCATCGCAGCGGTCGCGGGTCTGATGGCGGCTGCCGCCGCCGCCCCGGCCCTGGCCGCCGGTCACCCGCTGGAACCGGAAAAGATCCACTGGTCGTTCAACGGCCCGTTCGGCAAGTTCGATCAGGCCCAGCTGCAACGCGGCTACAAGGTCTATCGCGAGGTCTGCTCGTCGTGCCACTCCATGAAGCTGGTCAGCTTCCGGAACCTCGGCGACAAGGGCGGTCCATTCTATAACGAGAAGTACCCGAACTCGAACGACAACCCGTGGGTCAAGGCGATCGCCAAGGAGTTCGAGGTCGCCGACATCGACTCCGAGACCGGCGACGCCATCAAGCGTCCGGCCACCAGCGCCGACCGCTTCCCCTCGCCGTTCCCGAACGAGGCCGCGGCCCGCGCCAGCAACGGCGGCGCCTTCCCGCCGGACATGTCGCTGCTGGCCAAGGCCCGCACCGGCGGTCCCGACTACATCCACGCCATCGTCACGGGCTACAAGAACCCGCCGGCCGGCCTGAAGGTCGGTCCGGGCCAGCACTACAACCCGTACATGCCGGGCGACCTGGCGGCCTACTGGAGCGGCGACCACGCCCACGTTCCGCCGGGCGGCTTCATCGCCATGGCCCCGCCGCTGACCGACAACGGCGTCACCTTCGACGACGGCACCAAGGCCACGGTCGACCAGCAGGCCCGCGACGTCTCGGCCTTCCTGATGTGGGCCGCCGAGCCCAAGCTGGAAGAGCGCAAGCAGACGGGTTTCGCGGTGATGATCTACCTGATCCTCTTCGCCGGCCTGCTCTATGCGAGCTACCGCAAGGTCTGGAAGAACGAGTCGCACTGAGCGGCCTGTTCGCACCGGAAATGAAGAAGGGCCCGGCGGCGACGCCGGGCCCTTTTGTTTTCTAGGATCCTCCCCCTCTGGGGGAGGTGGCCCGAAGGGCCGGAGGGGGATCACCCCTTTTCCAGCACCGTGTCGATGCCGAACCCGCTCTTCAGCGCCAGGGTCACCGGCGTGCGCTCGACCACGTCGCGCAGGCGGGCGATGGCGGCCTCGTCGAGGTCGCCGCTCGCCGAGACCTTGCGGTCGATCCTGGGCTTGTCGCCGCTGTTGTCGAGCACCAGGTCGACGGTGATGGTCACCTCGCCCCAGCCCTTGCGGTCGGCGTACATGCGCAGGGTGGTGGCCGTGCAGGCCGCCAGGCCCGCCAGCACGAAGCCGAAGGGCGGCGGGCCGGCGTCCTGGCCGCCGAGGGCGGGCGGCTCGTCGCCGACCAGCTTGTGGCCGTTGACGTCGAGCTGGATCGTGTGGCGCGGGTCGGCGGTGACGGCGTGAACGCGCGAGGCCATGGGAAACTCCGTATCGGGATGAAATGAACTAGGGCGTCAGCCACAGGGCGTGGGCGGCCGGGTCCAGCCGCAGGCGCCCCCGGGCCAGGACCTCGACGCCCAGGGCGCCGACGACGCCGGGCGGCAGGTCGCCGGCCCTGACCGCGCGGGCGCGGGCATAGAGCCGGCCGTCGAAGGCCAGGCCCGCCACCGTGCCGGCCGGCGCCTGGCGAGGTCCGTCGGCCGGTCCCCGGGCGCGCAGGGCGCCCGCCGAGGCGGTGTCGAGGGCGAAGGGGCCCTGGACGCTCGAGAAGCCGTCGGAGGCGCTGGCGCGCACCGTCGGCACCCCGCCGACCATCTCGACCGGCAGGAAGCGTCCTGAGGGGCGGACAAGGCCGTCGGCGGCCTCCAGCCTCAACCGGCAGGGCGAGAAGTCGATCACCACCGTGTAGCGGGCCAGGATGTCGGCGCCGATGACCCCGGCGATGGGGGCCACGAAGCCGACGCCGCGATAGTCGAGGTCGGTCACCGCCACGGGCTGGGCGGACAGGGCCTGGCCGGCGACGCGCACGGGCAGGGATAGGTCCGAGCCCTCGAAGCCGCCGGCCTGGGCCTTGGTGTCGTGTAGCAGGGTGCGCGGCGCCGACAGGTCAATGACGAAGTCGCCGGTCATGTCGCCGATCGCAGCCGGCGCGACGACGGTGCCATTCTCGAACCAGCAGGCGGTCTCGCCGGCCCGCGCCGAAGCGGCGGTCGCGAGCGTGATGGCCAGGGCGAGGAACGGGGCGCGCATGAGGGGGAGACTAGAGCGGGCGGGGCTGGGCTGGGAAGCGTCGGGTGGATGACCGAGCCATAGCCCTTCGCATCACGCATGGCTTGAACGGAAAGAGGGCGAACGCCTGCGCGTCCGCCCCCCTCCGGCCCGTCCCTCAAGATGCTCCCCCTGAAGGGGGAGCTGTCGCGGAGCGACTGAGGGGGAAGTGATCGCCGCTGGTCAGCGGCCGCTTCCCCCTCCGGCCCTCCGGGCCACCTCCCCCTTCAGGGGGGGTGTTACTTCCGCAGCCCCACCGGCACGGTCTGGGCCTGCACCGCCGCGGTGGCGCGCGCCGAGATCGCCGCGGACGACGCCCCCAGCTGGACCTCGTAGTCGCCGGCCGCCACCTTCCAGCCGTGGGCCTTGTCGTCCCAGGTGGCCAGCAGGCGCGGGTCGACCGCCAGGGTCACGGTCTTGCTGGCGCCGGGGGCGAGCTCGACCTTCTCGAAGCCCGCCAGGCGGCGCGGAGCCTCCCAGCCGCCGGCCTTGGGCGAGACATAGACCTGCGGCACGTCCTTGCCGGCGCGCTTGCCGGTGTTGGTCACCTTGAAGGCCACGGTCAGGGCGCCGCCCTGCGTCGAGGTCGTCAGGTCCGAGTAGGCGAAGCTGGTGTAGGACAGGCCGTGGCCGAACGGGAACAGCGGCGACAGGCCCTTCTTGTCGAACCACTTGTAGCCGACGGCCGCGCCCTCGATCGAATAGTCGACGGCGAACAGGTCGTCGGGCTTCTTCGGGTCGCCGTCGAGCTTGGGCCGCGGCAGCTGGGTCTCGCTGGCCGGGAAGGTCACGGGCAGGCGGCCCGAGGCGTCCACCTCGCCGGTCAGCACGCGGGCGATGGCCTCGCCGCCGCTGGTGCCGGGGAACCAGGCCTGCAGCACCGCGCCCACGTCCTTGAGCCAGGGCATGGTCACCGGGCCGCCGGTCTCGAGCACCACGACGGTGGGCTTTCCGGCCTTGGCGGCCGCGGCGATCATGGCGTCCTGGTTCTTGGGCAGGGCCAGGGACGCGACGTCCTCCGACTCGGTGGTCCATTGGTCGGCGAAGACGATGACGAGGTCGCTCTGCGCCGCCAGCCTGGCGACCGCGGCGGCGTCCTTGCCGTCGTTGTAGGTGAAGCTGGCCTGGGGCGCGCGGGCTTGCAGCGCCTTCAGCGGCGAGGACGGATAGTAGATGACCGGGCCCGGCCAGGTCTTGGGCTCCAGGCCCTGAACGGCGCGGCCGCCGGCCGGATAGACCTGCGAGGAGCCGCCGCCCGACAGCACGCCGACATCGGCATAGGCGCCGATGACGGCGATCTTCTGGGCCTTCAGCGCCAGGGGCAGCAGGCCCTTGTCGTTCTTCAGCAGGACCATGCCTTCCTCGGCGTCGGCCTGGCTGACCTTGCCGTTGGCGGCCAGATCGATGGGAGCGATCTTCACCGGATGGTCGACCGCGCCGCTGGCGAACAGCGAGCGGACGATGCGGCGGGCCATGTCGTCCAGGCGAGCCTGGCTGACCGCGCCGCTGGCCAGGTCGGCCTTCAGCACGCCCGCCAGGAAGGGCTGCTTGTCGAAGGCGTCGCCGGCCGATTCCTGGTCGAGGCCGGCGTTGACCGACTTGGCGCCCGAGTGCACGGCGCCCCAGTCGGACATCACGTAGCCCTTGTAGCCCCAGTCCTGCTTGAGCACCTTGTTCAGCAGCCAGTCGTTCTCGCAGGCGTAGTGGCCGTTGACGCGGTTGTAGGCGCACATCACCGAATGCGGGTCCGACGCCTCCATGGCGATCTGGAAGGCCAAGAGGTCGGAGGTGCGGGCGTCGGCGTCGCCGATCTTGCTGTCGACCACGAAGCGCCCGGTCTCCTGGGCGTTCAGGGCGTAGTGCTTGATGGTCGAGACGATGTGGTTGGACTGGATGCCCTTGATCTGGGCCCCGACCATCACCCCGGCCAGCAGCGGATCCTCGCCGCCATATTCGAAGTTGCGGCCGTTGCGCGGCTCGCGGACCAGGTTCACGCCGCCGGCCAGCATGACGTTGAAGCCCGAGTCGCGGGCCTCCTTGCCGATCATCGCGCCGCCCTTCTGCGCCAAGGCCGGGTTCCAGGTGGCCGTGGTGGCCATGCCGGAGGGCAGGGCGGTGCGCTCGCGGAATTCCGCCGCGCTGCCCTGGGTGGCGACGCCGACGCCGGCGTCGGTCTCGAACTGGGCGGGGATGCCCAGGCGCGGCAGGCCCGGCACGTAGCCGGCCGAGCCGGGCAGCGAGGCTTCGATGCGCGTGTACTTGGGCTTCATGTCGGCGCCGAAGTAGCCGTAGACCAGGGTCAGCTTCTCATCCTGGGTCATGGCCTTGACGGCCAGGTCGGCGCGCGTGTCGGCGTCGAGCTTGGGATCCAGCCACGGCTGGCCGGCCGGGGCGGCGGCGGCGGGCGCGCCGTGGCCCGCGTGGCCGGCATGGCCTTGGGCGAGAGCGGGCGCGGCGCCCAGGGTGGCGACCGTCAGGGCCAGGGCGCTGGCGCGCCAGAGACGCGAGTTCATTCTACCTCCCACTCGTATGATCTTGGCCGGCTGGGCCGGCGGGTGTTTCGTCGTCCGTCAGCCGGACTTGCCCGGTAGCCGCTTGCGCGCAGGGCCGGTGGATTCGCGCACCACCAGGGTGTGCTGGGCCAGGAACGGGCTGGGGCGCACGCCCGAGTCGCTGCTGTTCCAGGCCGCGAAGGTCTGCAGGGCGCGCAGGGCCATCGGCTCGAACGGCTGGCGGATGGTGGTCAGGGTCGGCCAGATGACGCCGGCGATGGGCGCGTCGTCGAAGCCGACCACCGACAGGTCGTCGGGAATGCGCAGGCCCCGGCGCTGGGCCTCCATGCAGGTGGCGGCGGCCATGTCGTCGTTGGCGGCGAAGATGGCGGTGGGCGGCTCGTCGATGTCGAGCAGCAGCTTGGCCGCGTCCATGCCGGTCTTGAAGGTGAACTCGCCCCCGACGATCAGCTCGGGCGCGGGGCGCGGCAGGCCGGCTGCGGCATAGGCCTCGAAGAAGCCGTTGCGGCGGTGGGTGCTGGCGGCGTGGTCGGGGTGGCCGGCGATGTGGCCGATGCGGGTGTGGCCCAGGCTGAACAGGTGCTCGACCACCTCGCGGGCGGCGGCGCGGTCGTCCATGGCGATGGCTGGGAAGTTGGGGTCGGGCGTGGTCGGCGAGATCAGCACGCAGCGCACGTCCAGTTCACGCATCAACGCCTTCAGCGGACCGAAGTCGCATTCGGGCGGAAGCAGGATGACTTCGCGGATGCCGCCGTCCTCGATGAAGGCGCGGATGCGCTCGTGCCAGCCGACGACGGGGCCGTCGAACAGCTCCACGGTCAGGTGGCGGCCCGTCTCCAGGCAGGCCAGCAGCAGGGCGTGGTGCGTTCGGGTGTGGTAGCCGCCGCTGGGGTCGCCCATCAGTACGCCGACGGCCGAGGCGCCCTGGGCGCGGAACTGGCGGGCCACGGCGCTGGGCTGGTAGCCGAGGGCGGCCATGGCCTCGCGGACCTTGTCGCGGGTCTTGGCGGTGACGCTGGCGTGATCGTTCATCACGCGCGAGACGGTCTTGGCCGAAACCCCCGCCCGCTTGGCCACATCGTGAATCGTCGCCATTCCGTAAAACCTGCACCCGACTAGGCCGCGAATGCGCATCCCCCGGCAGGGGCGGCTCCACGGCTCCCGAGGACCAGCCATAGCGCAGCCCGGCGGGCTTGTCATGCGGCAGGACAAATGCGGGTCAAAAATGTCCTCGTCGAGGACATTGATGCGGTCATTTCGTTTGTCTTGCGGGTCGGGCGGTCTTGGTTGGTACCGCTTCCGATTCACTTTTGGGTGGAATCTTCGCGATGGCGGCCGGCGGGGCCTGGCGCCTGAAGACGCAAGCTTTCATCCCTGTTAGCGCTGTCTTTCGGCGTGCCGGCAAGTGCTGGTGGTGGAAAATATACTTTTAAAACAATGCATAATGGTGATTGGGTCGGGCGATCTCGCGATCGTGCGTCGCCATTGCAACATTTCGAAACCCGGTGATTTCCGGAAATGACAACGTTGACATTCTTGTTGACTTGCTCGGGACATTTGGGAATGTTGCCGCCGTGACCGGCGTCTGAGAGCCGGATCGCAGCACCGTTCCGGCGCCGGGGGTCGCCGACAGGACAATCACCGGGTCACGACCGCCGAAGCAGGTTGGCGTGAAGGTCGAGGCCCGGCTCGAGACCCACCGCGGCGTCAAAAGGCGTCGCGGCCCGAACGCAAGAACAAGACATTGGGGAGCGATCGATTTGACCACACCACGTAAGAAGTCCGCCTGGACTCGCGGCTTGACCCTGGCCCTGCTGGCCGGCGCGTCGCAGGCCGTCATCACCACCAGCGCCCTGGCGCAGACCGCCGGCCAGACCGAAGAGACCGCCGTCGACGAGATCGTCGTCACCGGCGTGCGCGGCTCGCAGCTGAAGTCGGTCGACGTCAAGCGCCGCGAGGCCTCGATCGTCGACGCCATCTCGGCCGAGGACATCGGCAAGCTGCCGGACGTCACCATCGCCGACTCGCTGCAGCGCATCCCGGGCATCCAGATCCAGCGCAACGCCGGTGAAGGCGCCACCGTCAACATCCGGGGCCTGGCCCAGGTCATCACCCTGCTGAACGGCGAACAGTACCTCAGCGCGGGCAACATGGGCTCGGCCCAGCCCAACCTGCTGGACGTGCCCTCGCAGCTGATGAACCAGGTGCTGGTCTACAAGTCGACCGACCCGAACAACGCCCTGTCGGGCATCTCGGGCACCATCGACCTGCGCACCCGCCGGCCGTTCCAGATGCAGGAAGGCTTCACCTTCGCCGGCGCGGCCGAAGCCCAGCGCGGCGAACGCACCAAGGAAGACGACTACCTGGCCAACATCCTGGCCAGCTGGCGCAACGACCGCGTCGGCCTGCTGGTCTCGGCCGCGCAGAGCAAGTCGAACCTGGGCAACAACTTCTCGGGCGCCGTCTCGCTGTCGGGCAACAACGACTGGGGCGGTTCGAACCCGAACAACTTCCTGTCGCCGCACGGCTTCGAGAGCTTCAACCGCGTCGTCGAGCGCAAGCGCACCGGCGTCAACGTGTCGTTCGAGGCCAAGCTGGGCGAGGGCTTCACCCTGATCGCCGAGGGCTTCTACGCCAAGCTCGACGAGTACAACCGCGCCGCCGGCATCAACATCTCCAACCGCTGGGACGGCGGCGCCTTCGGCAACTGGACCCGTCCGACCGACTTCGAGCAGACCGGCGTCAACGCGCCGCCGCCCGGCCCGGCCCCGATCGGCGGCAACGGCCGTCCGTGGCTGGCGGTCAGCGAGTACGACATCGACGCCTGGTGGGTGAACTCGTTCACCGTCAACCGCGTCACCAAGTCCGAGAGCAAGAACTACAATCTCGAACTGAAGTACGACAACGGCGGTCCGTTCGCCTTCGAGGCGCGGGCCATCCGCGCCGACGGCGAGCGCCTGAGCATGAACGGCCAGGCCCAGGGCGACCTTAGCAACTGGCAGTACGCGCCGGACCGCTTCACGCTGTTCCGCAACGCCCAGGACCGCACGCGCGGCACCTTCTATCCGAAGGCGATCTGCGACCAGTATCCGGCCAGCCAGCGCAGCAACGCCGTCACCGGCTCGGCCGGCGGCTGCTACCTGAACCCGAACCCGCTGGGCTACGGCCAGAACCCGCAGCTGCACTATGACGTCAGCGGCAAGAGCCCGGTGTGGAGCGGCTTCGACACGCCGATCTCGGGCGGCCTGGGCGCGGGCAAGACCCTGCGCGACTACATGGCCAACAAGGACAGCTACGCGATCGGGGCCTTCTCGTCGGAAGGCAACAA
>PJUK01000466.1_pt1 | contig 13445 bp, 13 predicted proteins | sample 1512211 | NCBI WGS metagenome assembly PJUK01 (sample SAMN08177668, study PRJNA422409) | Feces metagenome, whole genome shotgun sequencing project.
AGGGTGGCTCCATGCCGCTCAAGGCCGTCTATGAATTCGCTGAAACCGTGACTGAACCCGGCTTCGTGTTCATGGACACGCCGGGTTATGACCCCGTTGCCGTGACCGGGCAGGTGGCCGGTGGCTGCAATGTGATCTGCTTCACCACGGGTCGCGGTTCGGTATCCGGCTTCAAGCCTTCACCCTGCATCAAGATCGCCACGAATTCCGAAATGTACGAGCACATGAAGGAAGACATGGACATCAATTGCGGCGGCATCGTCACCGGCGAGGAGACCATCGAGGAATCCGGCACGCGCATCTTCGAATATATCATCGCGGCCGCCTCCGGCGAAAAGACGCTGAGCGAAATCTACGACTATGGCGACAATGAATTCGTGCCATGGCAGGTCGGCGCCGTTACCTGATCCGCATCTTTCAATCTGTAACCGACAGGAATATCCGATGGTCAAAGCTCTGCGTATAGAGAGCGAAAACGTTACCCGCTTCGCCGAAATCGACGAAGCGCCGCTGCTCCCCGGTCATGTGCGCGTCAAGGTGCGGCATGTCGGCCTGTGCGGCAGCGATCTGAACACCTTCAAGGGTCTCAATCCGCTGGTGCAGTTGCCGCGCATTCCGGGGCATGAAATCGGCGGAGAAATCATTGAAGCCGGTGCGGGCGTCAGTGCGGCCTATGCCGCAGGCAAGCGCGTCATCGTGCTGCCCTATACGAATTGCGGCGAATGCTCGTCCTGCCGCAAGGGACGTCTCAATGCGTGCCGCTACAACAAGACTCTCGGTGTGCAGCAGAATGGCGGTCTGGCCGACCAGATCGTGCTGCCAGCCGAAAAGCTGATCCTCAACGATACGCTGGAACCACGCCATTTGGCGCTGGTCGAGCCACTTTCGGTCGGTTTCCATGCCGTGGCGCGTGGCCGCGTCGAGGCGGGCGATACGGTTGCGGTGCTGGGCTGCGGCATGATCGGCATGGGTGTGCTGATCGGTGCCGTGGCGCGCGGCGCGAAGGTCATCGCCATCGATCCGAGCGCCGAAAAGCGCGAGCTGGCGCTGCAATTCGGTGCCACGCATGTTCTGGCGAGCGGCGAGGATGTGGTGCAAAAGGTCATGGAACTGACCGGCGATGACGGCGTCGATGTCGCTTTCGAAGCGGTCGGCCTGCCCATCACTTTCACGCAGGCCGTCGATCTTGCGGGCTTTGCGGGACGTGTGGTCTATGTCGGCTACTCCAAGGCACCTGTCACCTACCAGACCCAGTTCTTCAATCTGAAGGAACTCGACATCATGGGCTCGCGCAATGCGACGCTGACCGATTTCGAGGCAGTGGTTTCGCATCTGGAGAAGCTTGGTGCCGATGCCGACAAGCTGATTTCAAAGGTGTTCCCGTTCGATGAAGCCGAACAGGCGCTGCCCTATTGGGATGGCGATCGCAATGTGCTGAAAATCGTGATCGAGCGGGCGTAAGCCGTGGCAAATCGAATAAAGGGGAGCCGGTCTGGCTCCCTTTTTTTATCGCTTTAGGCAATGCCGATTCTCTTTCAGACCGCATTTGCCGGACCTTGCGTAAAAATTTTTTTTGGGCGCTGCCGCGAGAAACCGGCAGCCACTTTCCTTTTGCCATCGCAAGGCCGTGCACCGAAAAAATACGGGCTTCGTCGGCTATAGCAGATGCCGCTAAAAATAGCGGATTCAGGCCGTTTGGGGCGCAAATGGGGCAGGTTTCTGCCCATTTTCATGTATAGACCAATACATATCGGACGACAGTATAATCATACTGTTTTTCTATAATTATAGCGATTTCGTCTTCAATCTATAGTCGTCGGTCTGATGTCGCAGCTGATGGCATATTTGTCGCACGCCGTTCGTGCAATTGAGTGGCGGAGGACTACTATTGTCCTCATGCTGGCCGACTTCGACCTACTTAAGTAATGCCCTGGCCAGCCTGCATATTTCGTCGCGCAACCTTTCAAAAAAGCATTAAAGGGGATGGGTGCGCTTGGATGAATTCACGGCTGTGGGTGGACATGTCGGGAAATGACCTATATAGAATCAGGCAATCTTTCGCTAATCATTCCGTGCGAACCGTTCGCGGTTCGCAGATTGTGTGTGCGCGATTCGCGCTGGAATGAAGTCATATCAATCTTGAAAAGGAGATTAAGTCCGCCAGCACAGCGGGGTTAAACTTAATGCATGGTATTTTATACAAGGATGAAAGTATGAAGTCGCCGGCTAAGACAAAGATAAGCTTGAATGGCGTGTTTAAAGTCTTCGGCGACGACCCGAAGCGTGCAATGGAAGCGTTGCGCGCAGGCAAGTCAAAAGCGCAGATTTACAGCGATCTCGGGGCTACAATCGGCGTCGATGATGCAAGTTTCGATATTTATGAAGGCGAAGTATTCGTCATCATGGGTCTGTCCGGCTCGGGCAAATCGACCCTCCTGCGCCTGCTCAACCGGCTTATCGAACCGACCGCCGGTTCCATCGAAGTGGAAGGCCGCGATATCGTCAAAATGACGAAGCGCGAGCTGATCGATCTTCGCCGCCGCGACATGAGCATGGTTTTCCAGTCATTCGCGCTGTTGCCCAATCGTTCGGTGCTGAACAACGCCGCCTTTGGCCTTGAAGTGGCCGGGATGGGCGAAGCCGAGCGCCACGCCAAGGCGCTGACCGCGCTCGCAGCCGTCGGTCTCGAACCCTATGCCAACAGCATGCCGGACCAGCTTTCCGGTGGTATGAAGCAGCGCGTCGGCCTGGCGCGGGCTCTGGCCAGCGAGCCGACGATCCTTTTGATGGATGAAGCGTTTTCTGCGCTCGATCCGCTGATCCGCACCGAAATGCAGGATGAGTTGAAGCGCCTTCAGGCCGAGCATAGCCGCACCATCATCTTCGTCAGCCATGACCTTGATGAAGCGATGCGCATCGGCGACCGTATCTGCATCATGCAGCACGGCAAGGTCGTGCAGGTGGGCACGCCGAACGAGATCGTCTCGGAGCCTGCCAATGATTATGTCCGGTCCTTCTTCCGCAATGTGGATGTGTCGCGTGTCTTCAAGGCCGCCGACGTCGCCCGCGAGGATGAGCTGATCGTGTTTGAACCCGAACAGCTTGCCACCGCTCTTGAGCGCTTTGACGCCAGCGGCAAGACCTTTGGCGTGCTGGTCGATGCAGACCGCACCTATCGTGGTCTTGTCAGCCGGGATGCGTTGGCCAAAGGTGTCCCCGCCGAGGCAGGAACGCGACTTGACGATGTGGCCGCCATCGAGGCGCAAGCGCCACTGTCGGGTCTCCTGACGCAGGTTGCCGCCAGCCCGTGGCCGATGCCCGTCACCGACCAGCATAACCGCTACGTGGGCGCGATCAGCAAGTCGGCATTGCTTGAAACCTTGGGCCGGGCGGGCTGATTGCCCGTCGCCAATTCGCTCTCGCACGCTTTGTGTGACGCATTTCCAGCAAAACCGGTTACCACTTTTGCTGGAAATGTTTCCCACCCAGTCCAGAAATACGGAAATGGACGGTAAAACATGGATTTGAATTTCAGTGTTGGTGGTGCGGCTGATGTTGTGGTCAATTACATTCTCGACCACTTCACGCCTGCACTCGACATAATCGCAGCGACCATCGGTTTTGTGACCGATGGTATTCAAAACGCTCTCATCGCTATTCCACCCGTTGCTGGTGTGGCCATCCTCACCTTGCTCGCGCTGTGGCGCGTGGGCTGGAAGTTTGCGATCTTCACCCTTCTCGCATTGGCGCTCATCATCCACATGGAATTGTGGAGCGGCACAATGGAAAGCCTGTCGCTGGTGCTGGCATCGACCGTTATCGCGGTGGTGATTGGCATCCCGCTTGGCATCGCCATGGCGCGCAGCGACACGGTGGCGTCAGTCGTGCGCCCGGTGCTCGACCTGATGCAGACGATGCCAGCCTTCGTCTATCTTATTCCGGCGGCGATGTTCTTCGGCCTTGGCGCCGTGCCCGGCACGATTGCGACGGTAATTTTCGCCATGCCGCCGGTGGTGCGCCTGACCAATCTCGGCATTCGGCAGGTTCATGCAGAATTCGTCGAAGCGGGTCTGGCCTTCGGCTGCACATCGCGCCAGCTTCTGTTCAAGGTGCAACTGCCAAACGCCATGCCGTCGATCATGGCCGGTGTAAACCAGACGATCATGCTGTCGCTGTCGATGGTGGTCATCGCATCGATGATTGGCGCGGGCGGCCTTGGAAATACGGTCCTGACCGGCATTCAGCGCCTCAATGTGGGGCTTGGCTTCGAAGGCGGACTGGCCGTGGTCATTCTGGCGGTCATTCTCGACCGGATTACCCAGAGCTTCGGCAAGGGAAATGGCACCGGTTTCTTCAAGAGACTGGCATCGTTGAGAAAGGCGGCGGGCACACAATCCGCCTCATCCTTTCGCAAGCAGGAAGCATGAGACAACCAGAAACAATAACGGGAACTGAATCCAATCGAAAAGGAGTAGGCATGTTGAAGAAACTTGCAGGTTTCGGTCTGGCTGCAGTGGTGGCGGGTACCATGACAATGGGCGCGGCCTTTGCGCAAGATAGCAAGACGGTGAAGATCGGCTGGGCCCCGTGGTCCGACGCCGAATTCGTCACCAAGCTGGCGAAGAAGCTGATCGAAGACAATCTCGGCCAGAAGGTCGAACTGGTGCAGACTGATGTTGCACCGCTTTATCAGGGCGTCAGCCGTGGCGATATCGACGCCATGATGATGGCCTGGTTGCCGGAAACCCACGCCGATTATTACAAGCGCGTCGAGGGCAAGGTTGAAGATCTCGGACCGCTTTATGAAGGCGCAAAGCTTGGCTGGATCGTGCCGGATTATATTCCGGAAAGCGAAATCAGCTCCATCGCCGATCTGAAGAAGCCGGAAGTGAAAGAAAAGCTGAAAGGCGAAATCCAGGGCATCGATCCGGGTGCTGGTCTGACGCGTCTTTCGCAGGAAGCAATCAAGAAATACGGGCTTGATTACAAGCTCAATATTTCGAGTGAAGCGGCAATGCTCACGACGGTTGACCGCGCGACGCGCTCGGATGGCTGGTTCGTGGCAACCTCGTGGAGCCCGCACTGGATGTTCGGCAAGTATAAGCTGCGCTACATTGCCGATCCGGAAGGCGCGCTGGGTGGCGCTGAACATATCAACGCCATTGCACGCAAGGGCTTCAAGGAAGACAACCCGAAAGTTGCTTCGCTGCTGACCAAGTTCAGCATTCCGATCAGCGAACTCGAAGCGGCGATGTTCGATGCGCAGGAAACCTCCTACGAGAAGGCTGTCGATAAATATATCGCCGACCATCCGGACCGCATCAAGGAATGGCTTGCCGAATAATTAGGTAGCTCTGACATGAAAAAGCCCCGCTCACGCGGGGCTTTTCTAGCCCCTGCGGGCGATCAGAATACCGGCAATGACGATTGCGCCGCCCAGCCCCTGCATCATGCCGAGTGGTTCGGACAAAATGGTCCAGGCGAGAAACGCCGCCACCACCGGCTGAAGCAGCAAGGTGAGCGACGAGAAGGAAGCCGGCAGAAATGCAAGCGCATAGGCGATCATGCTTTGCCCGGCGGCATGGGTGAGCCATGCAAGGCCCGCCAGTATCAGCCAGCCGTAGAGCGTGGTGGGCACGATCTGCCCTTCGGCAAAATAGGCGACTGGCAGCGAAACGATCGCCGCAATGGCGCTGCTCCAGAGCATGATGCGCATGGTCGAAAACCGGTTGCGCAGGCGTCCGACCGCCAGAATGTAACCGGCATAGAACACGGCAGCCAGCAGTGCGAGCGCATCGCCCGATGATTGCGAATGCAGGAGTTCGCCCGGCCCGCCTTTCAGCACGACCACACCCAGAATGGCCACAACCAACCCGATGATGAAGGACTGGCTGACACGCGCCTTGTAGAGCAGCCATGCGGCGAGCGTGACGAAGATCGGCGCCATATTGGCCAGAAGCGTCGCATTGGCGACCGACGTATAATGCAGCGACAAATGCCACGCGCCGAGATCGGCGGCGATGAACAGGCCGGGCACGGCCAGCAGCAGGCAATCCGTGAGGGTGAGGCGCTTGTTGTCTTTTATGTCGCTGCGTTCGCGTCCGCTCATCAGCATGAGCGGGATGACCGCCAACGCCACGCGCCAGAAGCCGGTGGCAAGGGGGCCGACTTCCGACAGGCGGACAAAGATCGGCGAACTCGCAATGGCAAAGCCACCGGCCACCAGAATGGGCATGGCCCAACGCTGGCCAAAGGTCTGGGCGCTTGAAGGGGACGGGCCCGTTACGGGGCTTTCTGGAGCGGTCGTCTGCGACATTATCAAACTCGGGTCAAACTCGGGCGAAACCGGCGTTGCAGAGCGAATTCAGCATATTTGTTCTGCAACACATGTTCTGAAACCGTCTGTCATGTCGCAAAGCAGTCGAATTATAGAAATTCTTGACTGTTGGCATGCAGACGCCGAGATGCTTATTCCTGTTTGATGACAGCGTCCAGAAGAAAGAATGCGGGCATGACTGCTTTGCAGCCGTTGCTGCCACAACGCTTTCAGGAGGACGGCGAGAACAAAAAAGCGCCCCGCAGGGCGCTTTCCGATTGTCGATCTATGGCGCGTTACCGATAGGGCGAGACACATTGTCTGCGCGGGCCGCTGTTCGGCTGGAAGGTGTTATCCGATACGCGATAGGTGCGATAACGGCTCTGACACCAACGAACGTGGTTGTTGCTGTGAACAACGCGGGGCTGGTTCAGCGCGCCGCCGACGATTGCGCCTGCCGTGAAGGCTGCCAGCGGATACCACCAGCCATCACTGTGGCGGCGATAGCCGTTGCGGTAGTAGCGCGAGCCGTGATGGCCATGCCAGTAACCGGGACGGTTCGACGGACGGTGGCTGCTATGGGGCGGGCGACCGGGGCGATGGGCATTGCTTGGAGGGCGGCCCGGCCTGTGGGCGTTGCTCGGCGGACGTTTGTGGCGCTGGGCATGACCGCGCGGTGGACGGCGATCATCGCGAACCTGTTCGACGTTCTGATTGAGAGCAGGACGCTCAAGGTTCATCGGCGCAGCCATGGTTGGTACGATGGATGTAAATCCAAAGACCAGCGCCAAGGTCCCCGCGCACGCCTTTTTCAGAATTTTCATATGCAACCCTCCGTATGGAATGACGCAACTAAACGCCTGAAAACACAATTGGTTCCGTTTCCAGGCGATGATTGGCCCACAATTTTGACCGGAGGATTGTGAATCTATTCCGTGCCGATGCGCACGATCTTGTCGACCAGAGCGGACGCCAGATGGAGCGCGCTGCCGGTAGCAGCCACGATCTGGGGCAGGATCATCCATTCCAGCATCCATGCCGCGCCCGAACGTTCCTGCTCATGCACCATGGATTGATGCAGGCCGGAAACTTGCACCGCGTTGAAACGGGCAAGGCTGACCAGCACTTCCGCACCGACCGGATTTTGCTTGTGCGGCATGGCCGATGATCCGCCGCCGCCCGAAAGCGAAAGCTCTGCGCCAAGTTCGGCCATCAGCGCAATGTCCTGCCCGAATTTGCCGAGCGTTCCCGTGATCAGCGACAGGAGGCTGCCGAATTCTGCGATGAAAGCGCGCTGGCTTTGCCATTGCGGGCGGTCGTGCAGACCAAGTTTCTCTGCCAGAAGCGCGCGCAGGGCTGGGCCGCTCTCGCCGAACTTTTCAAGCGTTCCCGCCGCGCCGCCAAATTGCAGCGGAAAGGCGAGGGTGCTGAGCTTCTGGTCGTAACCGCCGAGCGGCGTCTGCCAGCTCGCAATCCGGTCGGAAACCGTGACGGGAATGGCGGCCTGCATCCGGGTATAGGCGGTGAGGCTGTTTTTGCCGAAGGTCGCGTCAAGCCAGTTGAAGCGGTCGGAAAGCTGATGCAGCCGACCGCGCAGAATACCATTCACCGCCTGCAGCCGCAGCATCAGGCTTGTGTCGATGACATCCTGACTGGTGGCTCCGAAATGCAGCTGTGCGGCGAATTCCAGGCCTGTCGCCTTGCGCAGTTCCTTCACGAGTGCCGGAATGATCACGCCATCCCGTGCCGTCCCGCTTTCAAGAACGGACAGGTCCGGTTCGAAAGTCTCAGCCGCCAGCCTGATCGCATTGGCGGTTTCGACCGGGATTATGCCGAGCGAAGCCTGGGCATCCGACAATGCCACCTCGAAGCGGACCATTCCGGCGATGTCAGCCGCAGCCGTGAAGAGACTTAATATCTCTTCGTCATCGCCGAAAAGCCCGGCCAGAAACGGATGTTCGAATACCGAAATGCTCATGCGTCAAATATCGAAAAAGACGGTTTCTTTTTCGCCCTGCAAATAAATGTCGAAGTGATAGATGTCACCTTCGCGCTGGCCGATCAAGGTCTCAACGCGCGCACGATGCTCGACGCGCGCCAGAACCGGATCTTCCGCATTGGCGTCTGCCTCATCGGAGAAATACATACGCGTCTGCAAGCCGAGATTGATGCCGCGTGCAACGATCCAGAACGTGATATGCGGCGCCATCAGGCGTCCATCCCGGAAGGGAACGCGACCGGGCTTGATCGTCTCGAACACGAACTCGCCAGTTTCCATATGGCTGGGGCAGCGGCCCCATCCACGGAAATTGGGGTCGGCCTTGCCGCCGGTTTCCGAAGGGCTGTTGTAAAGCCCCTTGGCGTCGGCCTGCCAGATTTCCACCAGCGCATCGCGCAGCGGTGCGCCCATGCCATCGATAACGCGACCCTTGATGGTCACACGCTCGCCGGACGTCGTGTCGTTGGTGAGCGGGCCGGACCCGAGATCTTCCGCGAAAACGCCATTAATGCCGACGAAATTCGGCGTCAACCCGATATGGACGTAAGGGCCCGCAGTTTGCGATGCGCTTTCCTTGAGATAACCCAGTGGCTGTACCATATCAGTTGCCCTCCGGCCGGTTTTCAAAGAAGGTCGAGCGGCGTCCGCGCAACACTATGTCGAACTTGTAGGCCAGCATGTCCATCGGCAGGCTCGCATTCATGTCGAGCGGTGCGATAAGGAGCTCAACCGCGCTTCTGTCGGGAACAGTCTTGACGATCGGGCAACGCCAGATCAGCGGATCACCTTCGAAATACATTTGGGTGATCAGACGCTGCGAGAAGCCATGACCGAAGATCGAGAAATGGATATGCGCCGGGCGCCAGTCATTGACGCCATTTGGCCACGGATAAGCGCCGGGCTGGATCGTCTTGAACCAGTAATAGCCATTCTCGTCGGTGATCGTGCGGCCCACGCCGCCGAAATTCGGATCGATGGCCGCGAGATAGGTTTCCTTCTTGTGCCGGTAGCGACCGCCAGCATTGGCCTGCCAGAATTCGACAAGCGCACCAGGGATCGGGCGATTGCTTTCGTCCAGCACACGACCATGCACCAGAATGCGCGGGCCGACCGGCATTTCGCCGGGGCGCGCATAGTTGCGGATCAGGTCGTTATCGAGTTCGTTCAACATGCCATGGCCGAAAACCGGGCCGGTAATCTCGCTCTTGGTGCCTTCCAGCGAAAGCAGCGCGCGGGTGGGCGAGCGCAGAACGGATGTTTTGTACCACGGCGTATAGGCCGGTGGATGCATGGTGAGATCACGAGCGAAAAAAGGGCTCGCTTCCGGCGGTGTGTTTTTCATTTCTCGGCTTCCTCCGCTTCCATCTGTGCGTAGGTCTGTTTGGCGATCTTGAACGCGTGGTTCGATGCAGGCACGCCCGCATAAATCGCAACATGCAGCAGAGCTTCGCAGATGTCTTCCTTGGTTGCGCCCGTATTTTTCGTGGCGCGGATATGCATTGCAACTTCATCGTCCTGGCCAAGAGCGGCCAGAAGCGCAATCGTCACCATGGAGCGCTCGCGCTTTGTCCATTGCGGACGCGACCAGACCGTTCCCCATGCCGTTTCGGTAATAAGCTCCTGAAAGGGCTCATCAAGTCCCGTGGCGGCCTTCGATGCCCGGTCCACATGCGCATCGCCCAGAACCGAGCGACGGACGCTCATTCCAAGCTTGTAACGCTCGGAGCGCTCGACAGTGTCACCCATGGCTATTCTCCCTGTGGAAGCTTAATTTGAAAGTCGGGTTGAAAGAAAATCGCGCAATAGCGAGACATAGGCGTCTGGCTGTTCAACGCAGGGTATGTGGCCGCTATGCGCAATTTCAGCGAAATGCGCGCCGGGCACGAGGCTTGCCAGTTCCTTGACGAGCGCTGGCGGTGTTGCGCCATCCTGATCGCCGACGACACAAAGCACGGGCACGGCAATCGCCTTGGCCGCTTGCGTGAAATCCGCATCGCGCAGGGCTGCGCAGGTTGCCGCATAGCCATCGAGTGGCTGGCGCACGAACATGTTGCAATAGGCGCGGAAGGCGTCATTGTCGGGCTTGCGGAAATCGTCTGTGAACCAGCGCGGCATCGTGCCGTCGAGAATGCTGGCAAGACCGTTTTGCATAATGGCGTCGATGCGGGCGTTCCACATCTCCGCGGTGCCAATCTTGTGGGCGGTGTTGGACAGGACCAGACCGGCGACGAGATCGGGACGGGCGGCATAAGCGCCCTGCGCAATCAGTCCGCCGACCGAAAGGCCGCACAGAACCACGCGGCGGATGGACAGTTTTTCGAGAAGCGCGATCAGATCCTGCGCCAGAAGTTCGATGCTGTAGGGCGTATTGCCAATATCGGAAAGGCCGTGCCCGCGCTTGTCGTAAACCAGCGTCGGGATATCGTTGCCGAGCTTCGCCCTCACGTCATCCCAGATGCGCAGGTCGGTTCCCAGTGAATTGATGAAAACCAGAACGGGCTTTTCATCACCACTCCACTGCAAATCATAGTGAAGGACGATATCGTTGACGTTTGCGAACTGCACGGCTTTCTCCTCTTGATCAGCACTGTTGCGCTTTCCAATTGGTTAAGTAAAATGATATTATCAGTCAAAAACATAACTCATAGGTTATCCAATAAGTGATCGGAAACAGGATCAAGTTTCGCCATCTGCACACCTTTGTTGAAGTGGCGCGGCAGAAGAGCGTGGTCAAGGCGTCGGAAATTTTGAATATCAGCCAGCCCGCCGTCACCAAAACTATCCGTGAGCTGGAGGAGGTGCTGGGCGTTCCGGTTCTGGAGCGCGACGGTCGCGGCATTCGTATCACGCGGTTTGGCGAGGTATTCCTGCGCCATGCGGGCACGGCGCTGACGGCCTTGCGGCAGGGGCTGGATTCGGTCTCGCAGGAGCTCGACGGTTCCGGCCCGCCCATTCGTGTCGGCGCCTTGCCGACAGTTTCCACACGCATCATGCCCAAGGCCATGAGCCTGTTTCTGGCGGAAAAGGCGGGCAGCCGCGTGAAGATCGTCACGGGCGAGAATGCGGTTTTGCTGGAGCAGTTGCGCGTCGGCGATCTCGATTTGGTTGTCGGGCGTCTGGCCGCGCCGGAAAAGATGACCGGCTTTTCCTTCGAACACCTCTATTCCGAGCAGGTGCGGTTTCTGGTCCGGGCAGGGCATCCGCTGACCGACGGGCGACCCGTCTTCGACCATCTGGCGGATTATCCGGTGCTGATGCCGACTCAAAATTCGATCATCCGTCCTTTTGTGGAGCGGTTGCTGATTGCCAACGGCATTGGCGCGCTGCCCATTCAGGTTGAAACCGTGTCGGATGCTTTCGGGCGCGCTTTCGTTCGCGAGAGCGATGCAATCTGGATCATTTCCGAAGGTGTCGTGGCGCGCGATGTGGCGGAAGGCAAACTGGTCATGTTACCGATCGATACCAGCGAGACTGTCGGGCCGGTTGGTCTGACAATGCGGACGGATACGGTCAGCTCCGGGGCGCTGCAAATGCTTATCCAGATATTGCGCGACGTGTCCGGCGCGTCTCTGTCCCGCTCGTCCACAAGCAGACTGCGATGAGGCTAGTGGATTGAATTTGACGTTTGAATCCCGGCTGACATAGATGCTGTTTCAAACGTCAAATTCGAAAAATCCACTAGATACATATACTTGCTAGTGATCTTTTTGATTCCAACATTTGCTCAGCGCGTGAACCGAGGGATGCAAATGTTGGAATCAGACCACTAGTGGTGCAATAGTTCGCCCAGAAATTTGCGCGTGCGTTCCTGCTTCGGATTGGCGAAGAATTCGTCCGGGGGCGCCTGTTCAATAATCGCGCCTTCGGCCATGAAGATCACGCGGTCGGCCACCTGACGGGCAAAACCCATTTCATGGGTGACGCAGATCATCGTCATGCCTTCTTCGGCAAGGCTGACCATGGTGTCGAGCACTTCCTTGACCATTTCCGGATCAAGGGCCGAGGTCGGTTCATCGAAGAGCATGACCTTCGGCTTCATGCAGAGCGCTCGCGCAATCGCAACGCGCTGTTGCTGGCCGCCCGAAAGCTGCGACGGATATTTATCGGCCTGCTCGAGAATTTTCACCCGGTCCAGAAGCGCCCTGGCGCTTTTTTCCGCATCGGCCTTGCTGGCTCCAAGCGAGCGCATGGGCGCCAGCATGCAGTTTTGCAGCACAGTGAGATGCGGGAACAGGTTGAACTGCTGAAACACCATGCCGACCTCACGGCGCACCGCATCGATGGTTTTGCCCGCATGGCCGAGCAACATGCCGCCAACGTGGATTTCACCCTTCTGGTAGGTTTCGAGATGATTGATGCAGCGGATGAGCGTGGATTTTCCACTGCCGGAGGGACCGCAGAGAACGATCTTTTCTCCCTTGCGCACCGCCAGATTGACATCGTGCAAGGCTTGAAAATGGCCATACCATTTCTCGACATTCTGCAAGCGGATCATCGCTTCGGAGGGCTCGGCGGATGGCTGGTGGATCATCGGGTCACTCCGGGCATGGGTCAGGCTCAGCGGCTCGACGCGGCAAATTTACGTTCAAGATGCGCGCCGAAGATCGTCAGCGGGCAGCACATCAGGAAGTAGAGAATGCCCACAATGCCGAAGACGGTGAGCGGCTCGAAAATCTGGTTCGAAATGATGTTGCCAGCCCGCGTCAGCTCGGTGAAGCCGACGATGGAGGCAAGCGATGTTCCCTTGATAAGCTGCACCAGAAAGCCGATGGTTGCGGGCAGCGAAATGCGGATCGCCTGCGGCAGGATTACATCCTTCATGCGCCAGAAATAGCGAAGGCTCAGCGCTTTCGCGGCCTCCATCTGTCCCTTGGGAACCGCCTCAATCGAGCCGCGCCAGATTTCGCCAAGATAGGCGCTGGCATGCAGGGTCAGGCCGATGGCGACGGCCAGCCATGCATCGAGTTTCAGCCCGATCAGTGCAAGGCCATAATAGACGACGAAGAGCTGCATCAGGAGCGGCGTGCCCTGAAAGACCGCGATATAGCCAGCGGTCAATCGTTCCAGCACAGGAAAGCCCGATGTGCGAAGCAAGGCAATGCCAAGACCGGCCGTGCAGCCGCAGACGAA
>PJUK01000468.1_pt1 | contig 13425 bp, 7 predicted proteins | sample 1512211 | NCBI WGS metagenome assembly PJUK01 (sample SAMN08177668, study PRJNA422409) | Feces metagenome, whole genome shotgun sequencing project.
GCAAGGTGCTGGGCAAGCACCGCTCGACCGGCATCGCCCGGCCGCGCTTCTGGGACCGCGCCCGCTATTACGGCCTCGAGCGCGAGCTGGCCGAAGCGCTGGACGCGGCGGAGTAGGGCGCGGCGATGTTCATCCTGATCGCCGTCCTCGGCTTCATCACCATCGCCGGGCTCGGCTTCGTGCTGACCGGCGGGGGCGAGAGCGCGGGCGCCAAGGCGGCCAAGCGCGCCCAGGTGATCGTCGGCGGCGGCGAGCGCCAGGCCGCGGCGCGGGCCAAGGTCGCGGCCAACACCCCCGACGCCCGCCGCAAGCAGATCCTCAAGACGCTCAAGGAGCAGGATCGCAAGCAGAAGAAGGCGACGCTGACGATCGCCGCCCGCCTGCGGGCCGCCGGCCTGGGCGAGAACGCCAAGATGTTCTGGATCATCAGCGGCGGGCTGGGGCTGTTCGTCACCCTGTTCCTGCTGATGCTGCGCCAGATGCCCCTGGTCGCCCTGGGCGCCGGCTTCGCCGCGGGCTTTGGCCTGCCGCGCTGGGTGATCGGCTTCATGGGCAAGCAGCGCACCAAGAAGTTCATCGACGCCTTCGCCGACGCCATCGACATCATCGTGCGCGGTATCAAGTCGGGCCTGCCGGTGCACGACTGCCTGAAGATCATCGGCAAGGAGAGCCCCGAGCCCCTGGCCGGCGAGTTCCGCACCCTGACCGAGAACATCGCCATGGGCATGCCCCTGGATACGGCGCTGGAGCGGCTTTACGAGCGCATGCCCACCGCCGAGGTGCGGTTCTTCGCGATCGTGCTCAACATCCAGCAGAAGACCGGCGGCAACCTGGCCGAGGCCCTGGGCAACCTGTCGACCGTGCTGCGCTCGCGCAAGCTGATGGCCGAGAAGATCAAGGCGCTGTCGGCCGAAGCCGTGGCCTCGGCCTTCATCATCGGCTGCCTGCCGCCCGGCGTGATGATCCTGATCACGGTCATCGCCCCCGAATATATGAGCACCCTGTTCACCGACCTGCGCGGCCGCCTGATGCTGCTGGCCGCGGCGATCTGGATGAGCATGGGCATCTTCATCATGCGCCGCATGATCAACTTCAAGTTCTAGGGAGGCGCGCGCATGGTCCAGATGCTGACGGATCCCTCCAACCTGCTGACCGCCTTCGTGGCGGTGGTGGTGTTCGCCACCATCATCACCCTGGCCGCGCCGGTGATGAACAGCAACGGCCTGGAAAGCCGCCTGAAGTCGGTGGCCAACCGTCGCGAGGAGCTGCGCCGCCGCTCGCGCGCGGCCATGGCCCAGAAGGGCGCCTCCGGCTCCAGCCTGCGCCACACCGACGAGGGCCTCTACAAGACCATCGTCGACCGCCTGCAGCTGTCGAAGCTGCTGGAGGACCCGAAGGTCGTCGACAAGCTGGCCCAGGCCGGCTTCCGCGGTCCCAAGCCGGTGTCGACCTTCTACTTCTTCCGCTTCGTGATGCCGTTCGTCTTCGCGCTGTTCGCGGCGGTCTACCTGTTCGGCATGAACGGGCTGGGCCTGCAGACGATCCAGAAGGTGGCGATCTGCGTCGGCGCGCTGACCGTCGGCTACTACGCGCCCAACCTCTACATCCAGAACGCCGCCCAGAAGCGGCGCGAGTCGATCGTCGCGGCCTTTCCCGACGCGCTGGACCTGCTGCTGATCTGCGTCGAGAGCGGCATGTCGATCGAGGCGGCCATCCAGAAGGTCAGCAACGAGGTCGGCGCCAGCTCGATGGAGCTGGCCGAGGAGCTTTCCCTGCTCACCGCCGAACTGTCCTACCTGCCCGACCGGCGCCTGGCCTACGAGGGCCTGGCCCGGCGCACCAACCATCCGGGCATCAAGTCGGTGGCCACGGCCATGATCCAGGCCGAGCGCTACGGCACGCCCCTGGGCGCGGCCTTGCGGGTGATGGCCAAGGAAAACCGCGAACTGCGCCTGTCGGCCGCCGAGAAGAAGGCCGCCAGCCTGCCGCCGAAGCTGACCGTGCCGATGATCGTGTTCTTCCTGCCGGTGCTGTTCATCGTCATCCTCGGCCCGGCGATCCTGAAGATCTCCGACACCATGGCCAAGAAGCCGGTCGGCTGAGCCTCCCCGAAAAGGCGACCCTCGCCGGCGCAGGTTCCGGCGAGGGTCAGTCAGGGGAAAGGGTATCAGCCCGCCAGGCGCGGCTCGGGTTCGGCTTTCACGTCGGCCAGGAAGGCGGCGTGGCCGGGCAGGGACGCGGCCGTGCGCTCGGCGATGCGCGCCAAGTCGTCCAGCCAGCCGTCGACCTGGGCGTCGGCGACCACGGCGGTCATCGGGTGGGAGGCCGTCGGCGTCAGGCCCTGGCCCAGCAGCACCTGCACCCAGCTGCTTTCCTTGAAGAGGTCCTCGTCGCGGCTGAACACCCGGCCGGAGCTGGCGAACAGGGCCATGCGCTCGGCCAGGCTTTGCGGGACCTCCATCGCCTTGCGGCTGGCCCAGAACGGCGTGTCCTCGCGCTGCGTGGCCTTGTAGTGCAGGACCAGGAAGTCGCGGATGCAGGCGTATTCCTGCTCGGTCTGGCGGTTGAACTCGGCGGCCAGCAGCGGGTCGAAGCCCTGATCGGGAAACAGCGCCAGGAGCCGCGCCAGGCCCGATTGCACAAGGTGGATGCTGGTCGACTCCAGCGGCTCCATGAAGCCGGAGGCCAGGCCCAGGGCCACGACGTTGCGGTTCCAGCTTTTCTTGCGGCGGCCGGTGACGAAGGTCAGCAGGCGCGGCTCGGCTAAGGCCTCGCCTTCCAGGTTGTCCATCAGCGTGCGGGCCGCAGCGTCCTTGTCGGTCCAGGCGCTGGAGAACACGTGGCCGTTGCCGGTGCGGTGCTGCAGGGGGATGCGCCACTGCCAGCCGGCGTCGCGGGCCCAGGCGCGGGTGTAGGGAACCGGCGGGGCGGGATCGCGGCTGGGAACGGCCCAGGCGCTGTCCATCGGCAGCCATTTGCGCCAGTCCTCGTAGCCGGACTTCAGCGTCTCCTCGATCAGGAGACCGCGAAAGCCCGAGCAGTCGATGAAGAGCTCGCCCTCGACCCGCCGCTCGCCCTCCAGGGTCACGGCGCGCAGGAAGCCGGTCTCGCCGTCCTGGTCGACGCCGACGATGCGGCCCTCGACGCGGCGGACGCCCCGCGCCTCGGCATGGGCGCGCAGGTGGCGGGCGTAGAGGGCGGCGTCGAAATGGAAGGCCCAGGTCAGCGGTTCGCCGCCGGCCGCGCTGGCTGTGCGCCCGAAGCGTTCGGCGCGGGCGGCCAGGGCGTTGGCCGACCAGGCCCAGAAGTCGTCGCTGGCGGTTCCGCGCCGGCGGGCGTCCAGCCAGTAGTGGTGGAAGGGCGTGACGCCCAGCGGCCGGCCGACCGGGCCGAAGGCGTGCATGTAGCGATGGCCGGGCGTCAGCCAGTCGACGAACTCGATGCCCAGCTTGATCGTGCCTTCGGTGGCGCGAAGGAAGGCGTCCTCGTCGAGGCCGATGAAGGCGTTGAAGTTGCGCAACTGCGGGATCGAGGCCTCGCCGACCCCCACCGTGCCGATGGTCTCGGATTCCACCAGGCTGATGGCGACCGTGGGCCCCAGGGCGCGCGACAGCATCGCCGCGCTCATCCAGCCGGCCGTGCCGCCGCCGACGATGACGATCCTGCCGATGCGGTTTTCCGCCATGGCCTTGCGTCCTTGTCTCCCTACTAAAAGCAAAAAGCCCCGCCGGCGGACCGGCGGGGCTCTTCGAAAGACGTGTTCGGGGCCTTAGAACTTGTAGGCGACGCCGAACATGTAGGTGGTGCCGTACTTCTGGTAGTCGATGGTCCGGCGCTTATCGCCGTTCTCGTAGGTCTTGAACGGCTCGTCGGTGATGTTGTTGGCTTGCAGCATCAGCGACAGGCCCTCGAGGCGGCCCTCGCGGAACTCGTAGCCGATCTGGGCGTCGAGCACCGATTCAGCGTCCACCGTGCGGTAGATGCGCGAGGCCGACAGGCCGGCCACCTCGCCCAGGAACTTGCCGCGGTAGCGGTTGCTGATCCGGGCGTTGAAGCCGTTGTTCTCGTAGTAGAACGTGGTGTTGACGACCTTCTTCGACAGGCCGGGCATGTCGATCGGGTCCATGTTGTCTTCCAGCTTCACTTCGCTGTCGGTCAACGAGGCGCTGAACTGCAGGCCGAAGTGGCGCAGGGGCTCCCACAGCAGGTCGCCCTGCAGCGAGGTCGAGAACTCGACGCCGCGGATGAAGCCGCCCTTGCCGTTGTCGGGACCGGTGACCAGGCCGACGGTGGTGCCGAGGGCGGCCTGCTGGGCCGGGGTCAGCAGGTAGGTGAAGGCCGCGAAGTCCTTGTAGCTCGACGAGTTCGAGTTCACGTAGTTCGACAGCTTCTTGTAGTAGGCGGCCACCGAGACATAGGCCGAGCGGCCGAAGTACTTCTCCAGCGACAGGTCGACGCCGTCGGCGATGTACGGACGCAGGCGCGGGTTGCCGCCGTTGGCGCTGAAGTACGACTGGTTGGGATTGGTCGAGGTCAGGTAGGCCGGGTTCTGGTTGAACGACTGGCTGGCGCGCAGTTCGTCCATCCGGGCGCGGGCCAGGGTGCGGGCCAGGCCGACGCGCAGCAGGGTCTCGTTGCTGAGGTCGAAGGTCAGGTTCAGGCTCGGCAGCACGTAGGTGAACTTGTCACCGTCGTCGGTCGACATCGGGTTGGCGACGTTGTTGGGATCCACGGCCACGCCGGTCGAGAACTGGTCGGTGTAGACCACCTGGACGCCGGCGTTGCCGGTCACCGGGATGGAGCCCACCGTGCTGTCGATGCCGAACTTGGCGTAGGCCAGGTGAACCTCTTCGCGCACCGACCAGTTGCGGGTCTGCACTGCGGGGTTCTGGTCGGCGATCAGCGTGTAGACGCCGTTCTTCAGCAGGTACATCGGATCATAGGCCAGCATGCCCTTGATGCCGATCATGTCGAGGCTGACCGTGCCCAGGATCGCCGCGGCCGGGATGGCGCGGCTGGTCGGGGCGCCGTCGGCGATGCGGCCGCCGAAGGTCAGGAAGCTTTCGTGCACTTCCTTGGACTTCTCGCGCAGGCTGCCGTTGTAGGCGAACTCGAAGCTGTTGATCGGGCCCCAGGACAGGTCGCGCTTGGCGGCCAGCTTGATCGCCTTCAGCTCGTCCTCGATTTCCGGGGTGTTGTAGAAGCCGGCCTGGGTCAGGGCCCCGCCGGCCGCGCCCGCGCCCCAGCCTTGCGGGTCGGTCAGCACGATCTGGGCGGCGTTGGTGTAGTCCAGCGTCGAGCTGAACATGGTGCCAGCGCCCGGCGTGGTGCGGAAGCTCAGGGTGTCGGTCGCGCCGCTGCCGCTGGGGCCGGTGCCCGAGTAGGACTCGAAGATCACGTCCTTGCGCTCGGCGTGCGACCACGAGAGGTCGGCCACGGCGGTCCAGCCGTTGTCGAACGTGTAGGCGGTGTTCCAGCCCAGCGAGGCCAGCTTGGCGTTGCGGGTGTTGAGGTCGTTGCGCATCACGCCCTTGACCCCGGTGTAGGTGCCGGCGGTCACGAAGCCGTCGGTGACGGTGTAGCCGGGCTGCAGCGTGGCCGAGCTCCAGTACAGCGGCAGTTCGATGCCGCGCAGGATCTGCTTTTCCTTGAAGTCGGAATAGTAGGCGTCGAGCGAGGTGTGGAACTTGTCGTTCGGCTTGTACTCGAACACGCCGATGACGCCGGTGCGCTTGAGGTTGTTGGACTGGTTGTAGGGCTTGGCGCCGCCGATCACCAGGTCGTTGGCCGTACCCGTGGTCGGGTAGCCCCAGGCGTTGAAGCGACGGCTCTGGGTGGGCGAGGAGATGTGCGAGACCGACAGGGCCACGCCGACGGTGTCGTCGGCGAACTGGTCGACGAAGGTGGCGCTGAAGCGGCCGCCCTTGTCCTTGGCGTCGGGGTTCAGCTTCTTCTCGCCGTTCATCTCGTAGCGGGCGTTGGCCGAGATGACCGTCTTGCCGTAGTCGAGCGGGCGGATGGTGCGCAGGTCGACCGTGGCGGCCAGGCCCTGGCCGACGACGCCGGCGTCGGGGGTCTTGTAGACCACCACGCCGCTGAGGATTTCAGACGGATACTGGTCGAACTCGACGCCGCGGTTGTCGCTGGTCGAGACCTGCTCGCGGCCGTTCAGCAGCACGGTGTTGAAGTCGGGACCCAGGCCCCGGACCGAGATCGACTGGGCGCGGCCGTCCAGGCGCTGGGCGGTCAGGCCCGGCAGGCGGGCCAGCGACTCGGCGATCGAGGTGTCGGGCAGCTTGCCGATGTCTTCGGCCGAGACCGTCTCGACGATCGAGCTGGAGGCCTTCTTCAGGGCGATCGAGTTCTCGATCGAGGCCCGGATGCCGGTGACGGTGATTTCCTCGACGGCGTTGTCTTCGGTGGTCTGGCCGGCGGCCGGGGCCTGGGCGTAGGCCGCTCCGGCGGCCAGCAGCAGCGCCAGGCCGGTGGCGGCCCCGCTCATTAGCGCCGCGCGGCGCGGCTTGAATCGGATGTCCATGTGTTCCCTCCCGCAAGTTGGTCCGCGCGGTTCTCCCGCGCCGTGTTGCGCAAATTACTGCAAACGCATCGAGACTTTTGCAACTGAAAAATGGACGGATTGTCATGTTCCGCGACGTCAGGGTGCGAGATCTCCATGTTTCAAAGGGTTTTTGCGGCTATTTCGCCACAGTGCGACAGGGCGCGGCGGGCTGATCGCGAGGCGAATGGATTGACAGCCTGCAAACGGCTTTGCAAATCTATGCAAAATTGACCTGGGCGACGCATCGTTCAGGATCGCGACGCTAGGGATGGAGGGGCAGGGGATGGACACCCGCAATCGGTGGGGGCGGCTGGCGGCCGCGCTCGGCTGCGCCGGCATGACCCTGGCCTCCGTCCCGGCCCTCGCCGCGCCGGCTTCCTCCTCTTCGCAGGAGGGGGCCTTCCGCGCCCGGCCTCCGCAGGACGAGGTGATCTATTTCGTGCTGGCCGACCGCTTCGCCAACGGCGATCCGGGCAATGATCGCGGCGGCCTCAAGGGCGACCGCCTGGCCACCGGCTACGACCCGGCCGACAAGGGCTTCTTCCATGGCGGCGACTTCAAGGGGCTGGCCGGCAAGCTCGACTATGTGCAGGGCCTGGGCGCGACGGCGATCTGGCTGGCGCCGATCTTCGTCAACAAGCCGGTGCAGGGTCCCAAGGGCCAGGAAAGCGCGGCCTATCACGGCTACTGGATCACCGACTTCACCGACGTCGACCCGCACCTGGGAACCAAGGCCGATTTCAAGGCCCTGGTCGACGCCGCCCACGCGCGGGGGATGAAGGTCTATCTCGACATCGTCATCAACCACACCGCCGACGTCATCAAGCTGAAGGAGTGCGAGGGCCGTCGCTGCGAGTACCGCGGCAAGGCCGACTATCCGGTCAGCCGGCGCGGCGGCGTCTCGGGGGCGGCGATCAACGCCGGTTTCGCGGGCGACGCCGACGGCTCGGCCGAGAACTTCGCCAAGCTGACCCGGCCGGATTTCGCCTACACCCCGTACGTCCCGGCGGCCGAGGCCAGGGTCAAGAAGCCCGACTGGCTCAACGATCCGATCTGGTACCATAACCGCGGCGAGAGCGATTTCACCGGCGAGAGCTCGATCTATGGCGACTTCGCCGGGCTGGACGATCTCTACACCGAGCACCCGCGCGTGGTGGCCGGCTTCATCGACATCTACGGCGCCTGGATCGACGAGTTCGGGATCGACGGCTTCCGCGTCGACACCGCCCGCCACGTCAATCCGCAGTTCTGGCAGGTCTTCGTGCCGGCCATGCAGGAACGGGCCCGCAAGCGTGGCATTCCCAACTTCCACATCTTCGCCGAGGTCGCCGATCCCGATCCGGTGGCCCTGGCCCGCTCGACCGTGGTCGACGGCTTTCCGGCCCCGCTGGACTTCGCCTTCCAGAAGGCCGCCGCCGAGGTCGTCTCGGGCAAGGCCGGAACGGAGGTCCTGGCCAAGGTCTACGCCGCCGACGCGCTGTACCGCGGCGGCGAGGCGGCCGGACCGCAGATCCCCACCTTCCTGGGCAACCACGACATGGGCCGCTTCGGCCGCCGGCTGCTGAAGGACAATCCCGACGCCTCCGACGCCGAGCTCGTCCAGCGCGCGACGCTGGCCCACGCCATGCTGATGTTCCTGCGCGGCGCCCCGACCCTCTATTACGGCGACGAGCAGGGCTTCACCGGCGACGGCGACGACAAGGACGCCCGCGAGGACATGTTCGCCAGCCAGGTCGCCGTCTACAACGACAACCGGCTGATCGGCGGCAAGGGCGGCTCGGCCGACCGCTATGACCCGTCCGCGCCGCTCTATCGCGCCCTTTCCGGCATGGCCAAGGCCCGCGCCGCCGAGCCCGTCCTGCGGTCCGGCCGCCAGGTGGTCCGCGCCGCCGGCGACAAGCCCGGCCTGCTGGCCGTCTCCCGCCTCTTCCAGGGCCGCGAAGCCCTGGTCCTGTTCAACACCGGCGCGGCGCCGGTGGACGCCCACGTCGAGGTCGAGACGACCTCGGCCGCCTGGCGCTCGGTGGTCGGGGCCTGCGCCCCGGCCGCCGCCGCGCCCGGCAGCTATCGCGTGACGCTCGCGCCGCTCGACTACAAGATCTGCGTCTCGGAGGGCGCGCACCAGTGACTACCGAAAGCTTGACCAAGCCCGCCGCGCATCCCGTTTCCGCAGCCGGCGCCGAATGGTGGCGCGGCGCGGTGATCTATCAGGTCTATCCGCGCAGCTACGCCGACTCCAACGACGACGGCGTGGGCGACCTGCCGGGGATCACCGCGCGCCTTGAGCACATCGCTTCGCTGGGCGTGCAGGCGATCTGGCTGTCGCCGTTCTTCGCCTCGCCGATGAAGGACTTCGGCTACGACGTTTCGGACTATCGCGACGTCGACCCGATCTTCGGAACCCTGGCCGACTTCGACGCCCTGATCGACAAGGCCCACCGCCTGGGCGTGAAGATCATCATCGACCTGGTGTTCTCGCACACCAGCGACGAGCACGCCTGGTTCGCCCAGAGCCGGGAAAGCCGGGATAATCCGTATGCGGATTGGTACGTCTGGGCCGACGCCAAGCCCGACGGCTCGCCGCCCAGCAACTGGCAGTCGGTGTTCGGCGGTCCGGCCTGGACCTGGGACGCCCGGCGCGGCCAGTACTACATGCACAACTTCCTGGCCTCGCAGCCGCAGTTGAACCTGCACAATCCCAAGGTCCAGGAAGCGCTGCTCGACGTCACCCGCTTCTGGCTGGATCGCGGCGTCGACGGCTTCCGCTTCGACGCCATCAACTTCTCGATGCACGACCCGTCGCTGAAGGACAATCCGCCCCTGCCGCCGGGCGGCAAGCGCACGCGGCCGTTCGACTTCCAGGACAAGGTCCACAACCAGGGCCATCCGGACATTCCGAAGTTCCTGGCCCGCTTGAGGGCCCTGACCGACCAGTACGAGGGCCGCTTCTCGGTGGCCGAGATCGGCGGTGACAGGGCCGACGAGGAGATGAAGCGGTTCACGGCCGGCGAGGATCACCTCAACAGCGCCTACAGCTTCCTCTACCTCTATGCCGACGAACTGCGCGAGGACCTGGTGCGCGGCGGCGCGGCCGACTGGCCGGGCGGGCCGGGCGAGGGCTGGCCGTCCTGGACCTTCTCCAACCACGACGCGCCGCGGGCGGTGTCGCGCTGGGCCCGCGGCCGCGACCGCAAGGCCTTCGCCGAGATGGGCCTGCTGTTGCTGATGACGCTGCGCGGCAACGTCTTCGTCTACCAGGGCGAGGAGCTGGGCCTGCCCCAGGCCCACGTGCCGTTCGAGCGGCTCGTGGATCCCGAAGCCATCGCCAACTGGCCCCAGACCCTGGGCCGCGACGGCGCCCGCACGCCGATGCCGTGGACGGCCGCGGCGGCCAACGCCGGCTTCTCGACGGTGGAGCCTTGGCTGCCGGTCGATCCGGCCCACCTGCCGCTGTCGGTCGATGCGCAGGAGGCCGACGCGGCCTCGACCCTGCACGTCGCCCGCCGCCTGATCGGCCTGCGCGGGCAATGGCCGGCCCTGAAGACCGGCGGCATGCGCCTGGTGGACACCAACACCCCGCTGCTGGTTTTCGAGCGCGGCGAGGGCGAGGCGGCGATGCTGTGCGTCTTCAACCTCGGCTTCGAGACCGTGGCCTGGGACCTGCCGGGCGGCTGGGTCGTGGTCGACAGCGTCAACCTCGGCGCGCCGGGCGTCGTGCCGCCGCTGGGCGGCCTGCTGGCGAAGCGGGGGTGATTTCTCACCCCCAACCTCCCGTCATTCCCGCCCTTGTGGCGGGAATCCCTTTGTCAGCCGCAGGTGTGAGTGGGGCGGATCGCAAGCGATCCGCTTGCACCGCCCGTGCGAGCGGAACCAGGGCTTCCCGCCACAAGGGCGGGAATGACGGGAAGAAAAGGGAAGGGGGGGTGGGCGCTCTACCCCCCGCAGCTCTCGCGGATGATCAGATCCGTCGGCACCCGCTCGCTGCGGCTGGCGCCCTGGCCGCTGGCGTCGAGCAGCTTCGACACCATCAGCCGTCCTGCCTTGGCGGTGTCCTGCGAGATGGTCGACAGGGCCGGGCGCGAGTAGCGGGCGAAGGGCACGTCGTCGTAGCCGATCACCGAGACGTCGCCGGGCACCGACAGGCCTGCATGCTGCAGCGCGCGGATGGCGCCCAGCGCGATCAGGTCGGAGGCGGCCACCACCCCGTCGAACTTCACGCCGCGCTGGATCAGGCTGTCGATGCTGGCCTCGGCCGACTCGACCTCGAAGTGGGCCGGCACGATCAGGTCGGGATCCACGCCCAGGCCGAACTGCTCGACGGCGTCGAGATAGCCGCGGTGGCGCTGCATGGCCTCGGGCGCCTCGGTGTCGCCCAGAAAGACGATGCGCTTTCTCCCGAGGCGCGCCAGGTGCAGCGTCGCGCGCTTGGCGCCCAGCGGGTTGTCGGAACCCACCGAGCAATATGCCTGGTCGGGCAGCTGCGCGCCCCAGACCACGAAGCGGGCCTCGGTCTCGGCCAGGCGGTTGAAGGCGGTGTGCAGCCAGGACTGGCCCAGGAAGATCACCCCGTCGGCGCGGCTGGTGGTCATGGCCGCCGACAGGTCTTCGAAGCTGCCCGGGGCGACGTGGCTGACCAGGATGTCGCAGCCGCGCTCGCGGGCGGCCTCGCCGACGCCGGCGAACAGTTCGAGGAAGAACGGATCCGACAGGCGCCCCTCGCGGTGCTGCGGACGCGGCACGACGATGGCGATCGTGCCCTCGGCGCCGATCGGGCCGGCGGGCATGTAGCGGCGGAACGGATAGTCCATCTCGCGCGCCAGCTTCCAGATCAGCTGCTTGGTGCGCTGGTTGACGGCGGGGCTGTCGTTCAGCGCCCGCGAGGCGGTGGAGATCGAGACGCCGGCCATCCTGGCCAGGTCTTCCAGACGCGTCGCCCCCTTGCTCACCGTATCCCGCCCCTGTCGTCCCTGGCGCCAAGGATTGCTGATGCAAAACTTGCCGCAAACTTTTTCACTGACCTGTTTAACGCATCGCCCGCCGTGCTTGGCAAGTGCGGCGAGGCGAGGTTTTCCGGAGTAGAAGCATGATCCTGCGCCTTCTCGCCGCGGCCGCCCTGGCCCTGGCGGCCTCGCCCGCGCTGGCGGCGGTCACGGCCGTCGCGACCTCGCCCGACAAGGTGCTGAGCGTGACGGTGACCACCGACAACGACGGCCAGCCGACCTATGCGGTCAGCCGTCTTGGCCGCCCGGTGATCGCCCCGTCCAAGCTGGGCTTCATCCTGGTCGACGCCCCCAAGCTGCAGCGCAATTTCGAGGTGACCGACCAGAAGGTCCGCAGCGTCGACGAGACCTGGGACCTGCCGTGGGGCGAGCGCAAGAGCGTGCGCAATCGCTTCAACGAGCTGCGCGTGACCCTGGTCGAGAAGACCCCGCTGCACCGTCGCCTGGATGTGGTGTTCCGTCTCTATGACGACGGCCTGGGCTTCCGCTACGAGTTCCCCGAGCAGGCCAATCTGAAGACCGCCCGCATCGGCGAGGAGCTGACCGAGTTCTCCCTGGTCGACGAGGCCACCGCCTGGTGGATCCCGGCCTATGAGTGGAACCGCGAGGAGTATCTCTACAACACCACGCCGGTCGAAGAGGTCAGCGTCGCTCAGACGCCGATGACCGTCCGCACCAAGGACGGTCTGCACGTGTCGCTGCACGAGGCCTCGCTCGTGGACTATGCCGGCATGAACCTGGCTCGCGCCCAGGACCGCCGCTTCAGGGCCAGCCTGACGTCGGGGATCGGCGAGGCCAAGGTCGAGCGCACGCTGCCGTTCCCCACGCCCTGGCGCACCCTGCAGATCGCCGACAGCGCCGGAGGTCTCGTGACCTCCAGCCTGATCCTCAATCTCAACGATCCCAACAAGCTGGGCGACGTCTCGTGGATTAAGCCGATGAAATATGTCGGCGTCTGGTGGGAGATGCATCTCGACCACAAGACCTGGGGCTCGGGCCCCAAGCACGGCGCGACCAACGACAACGTCATGCGCCACATCGACTTCGCCGCCAAGCACGGTCTGGGCGGGGTGCTGGTCGAGGGCTGGAACAAGGGCTGGGACGGCGCCTGGTTCGCGGACGGCTCGGAGTTCAGCTTCACTGAATCCTATCCGGACTTCGATCTTGCGAAGCTCACCGACTACGCCCGCAAGAAGGGCGTGGTGCTGATCGGCCACCACGAGACCGCCGGCAACACCGTGGTCTACGAGCGCCAGATGGATGCGGCCTTCGACCTCTACAAGTCGGTCGGTGTGCCGGCCGTGAAGACGGGCTATGTCGCCGACGCCGGCGGCGCTCAGGTGCTGGGTGCGGACGGCAAGACTCACTTCGCGTGGCATGAAAGCCAGGCCATGGCCGAGCACCACCTGCGGGTGCTGGAGGCCGCGGCCAAGCGCCAGATCGCCATCAACGCCCACGAGCCGATCAAGGACACGGGCCTGCGCCGCACCTATCCCAACTGGATCAGCCGCGAGGGCGCGCGGGGCATGGAGTTCAGCGCCTGGGGCCAGCCGGGCAATCCGCCCGAGCACGAGGCCAACCTGGTCTTCACCCGCCTGCTGGCCGGGCCGATGGACTACACGCCGGGCATCTTCGGCATGAAGACCAAGGCCCCCGACGGCGTGGCCACCACCTGGGCCAAGCAGCTGGCGCTGTACGTCGTCATCTACAGCCCGATCCAGATGGCCGCCGACCTGCTCGAGAACTACGAGGCCAACCCGAAACCCTTCAAGTTCATCGAGGACGTGCCGGTCGACTGGGCCGACACCAAGGTGGTCAATGGCGAGATCGGCGACTTCGTCACCATCGCCCGCAAGGACCGCAAGA
>PJUK01000469.1_pt1 | contig 13405 bp, 13 predicted proteins | sample 1512211 | NCBI WGS metagenome assembly PJUK01 (sample SAMN08177668, study PRJNA422409) | Feces metagenome, whole genome shotgun sequencing project.
CTCGCTGCAGCATCTGCTGGCCAGCGCAGCAGACGGCCAGCTCAGTGACGAGCGCCTGCGCTACCGCGCCCTGGATTTTCTGGCGGCGCTGGCCGAACGTGGGGGCGTGTTCAGGCCGCCGCAGGCACCGGGGCTGTCTGGGCGTTTGCGCGCCCTGATTGGCGAAGCACCCAGCCAGCACTGGACGGCGCAGACAGCGGGCAAAGCCCTGGCCGTGAGCGAGGCCACATTACGCCGCCGCCTGGCCGGCGAAAGCGCGCGGTTTGAGGACGTGCTGATCGACGTGCGCATGCACCACGCCATGATGCTGGTGCAAACCACCTCCTGGAGCGTTCCGGAGATTGCCCAGGCCTGCGGCTACAAGTCACGCGCCCGCTTTGCCGAACGCTTTAAGGCGCGCTTTGGCTATCTGCCTTCGGCCGTGCGCTGATCTGCGGCCGATCGCACCGAATGCGGGGGATCGAGCAGGGCCAAGGCAGCGCAGAGGGAGAAGACAGAGGGAAGGGAGGCACCAGCGCTGCGATATGGAGCCTTGCCTTCGCTGCGGGCCGGCTGGCGCATCGGCTTTGGCACCGGCCCCGGCTGGCTGGTGGATGCCATGGAAAAACTCCAAGGCCAACAGACATCGGGCGCCAGCACGATTTCTCAGCACGCTGCGCTGGCGGCGTTGACCGGGCCGCAGGACTTCATTGCACAATCACGCGCCGTGTTCCAACGCTGGCGCGATATCGTGGTCGCCGCCCTCAACCAGGCCCCCGGCCTGCAGTGCCAGGTGCCGCAAGGCGCGTTCTACGCCTTTGCCTCCTGTGAAGGGCTGATGGGCAGCACCACCCCGGCGGGCACCCTGCTGGGCAGTGACGAAGACGTGGTCAACGCGCTGCTGGACGAGGCCGGTGTGGCCACCGTGCATGGCAGTGCGTTCGGGCTGGGGCCCTATGTGCGGCTGGCGTATGCGCTGGACGATGCATCGCTCCACACGGCCTGCCAGTCCATACAGGCGTTCTGCCGTTCACTGTCACGATAGCGCGCCGCCCAAACGGCGGGATGAGGGTGATGGGCGAAGAAGGAGAAGGGCGAGGAGGTCGACGATGGAGAGCAGGGTGACGATGGCAAGAACGGCAAAAACGGCGAGCGCGGAGAAAGCGGCAGAAACGGCCGAAGCGTTAGCAGCGGCGAAAGCTGCAAATAGGACAACACCTCCAACACACAGCAGGAGCCACCATTGACCACCGTTCTGATCCCTGGCTTCATGCTTGACCAGGATTTATGGACCGACATCCACCCCTATCTGCAGACCCGCGGCCCCTTGGTGTATGCGGACCTCAGCACCGCCAGCACCATCGAAGACATGGCAGCCCATGTGCTGCGCACGGTGCCGGACGGGGTGTTTGACGTCATCGGCTTCTCCATGGGCGGCTACGTGGCCCGCGAAATCGCCCGCATCGCACCGGCCCGGGTGCAGCAACTGGTGCTGATGGCCACCTCGTCGCGCGGGGACACCAGCTTGCAGGCGCGCCGCAAGGCCGACGCGGTGCTGGCCGCGCCCCAGACCTTTGCGGGGGTCAGCAAACGCTCCATCCGCCAATCCCTGGCGCCTGCGCGGGAGGATGACGATGCATTGGTCAACCGCATCCATGCCATGAGCGTGCGCCTGGGCGGCGACGCCTTCCGCCGCCAGGCCCAGCTCCGCCGTGATGGCGACACCAACCGCCTGGGCGACATCCGTTGTCCCACCTTGGTCATTGCCGGCCAGCAGGACCGGCTGCGCAGCCTGGATGAAGCGCAGGAACTGCACCATGGCATCCCGGGATCGCAGCTGCAAGTGCTGGACGCCGGGCACATGATCCCGATGGAAGTACCGGCAGAGACGCAAAGCGTGTTGGCGGGGTTTCTGCGTCGGCGTAGTGCATAGCCTCGTTGCAGCGTGGATTGGTGGCCTGTCTACGGGATGGCGGAGTCCATTTGCAGTAAACAAGGTCACGACACATGTTGCCAAATTGCAATAGTCTATGTCTGCTGTGCAGCGGTAGCTGCCTATCGACTCTGTAGCATGAATGACTACTCTTTGCCGAGCAGCAGTCGCTCAGTTAGAGTAATGAAGCAACTGCGCGAAGTCAGAACCCCATCGATGAAAGACTGACCAATTCAGTCAATTTAGGAGGCTTTGACCTATCTAAAAAAATCGAACCTATTCAACCGTGCACAAGTCCAGAACTTTATTTAAATGCTAAATTGACTGTTTGAGATTAATAAAGACAGTCCGCGATGTACATGTGAAGTCAGTGTTGCTCGCACCGTTTCAGGTGTAACTTGTCCTTTATCTTGTTTTGCGCGCATAGAAATAAGATTGAGGTAAGTGTCTGCAGCTTCGCCAGCAAAAACTTTCCAATCAATCTCAATACCTCCTGAAAAATTCAGCGCTTCTGCTGGGAGTGCTTTATCACTGCCCAAAGAGGTCATCAGTGCGTGACGGCAAATAATATTGTAATGTTCAATGCCGGTGCGGCGTTTGAGTGTGATGAGCTGCTGCTTGGCAGTTGCTGTGAGTTTGACGCGTTCAATCATGGTGTCAGGCTGTTGCCAATTGTTTGAAAGGGCCAACGCGTGAAGCGCGAGCTTCGTCGTTGAACTCAATTTGGTAGGCCTTGGAGGTAAAACTCTCCATGGCGTCGTAGACCGAGCCTTCCACTTCTTCGTCAGTAGAGAGCACCAACACTTGGTGCGAAACCTTGGCAAAAAAACGACGAATCAAGGCTTCACGATGGGTGCGGTCAAGGCGTGCTAAAGGTGTGTCTACCACAACAGGGAACTGCCCCTTGCGCTCGCGAATCAGTGCACTGAGAACCGCAATCGCCAGCAATTGGCGTTCCCCTGCAGATAAGCGCTCCATAGGCAACTCTTTGTGGCCAGGGCCAACAATGGTGACGTGGTAGCTGTCTGGGTCAACGCGCACGGCAGAAATCAAGCGCTGCTTGCGCATTAACGCGCGGAATTCTTCCGTAATTTTTTGCGACAACCACTGTGCTTTGGAGGCCAGTAAACGCTCTTTAAACCCCGACAGTACACTACGTGCGCGGTGTGCTGCCTCAATGGCTTTAAGGCTGTGCGCATTACCTTGGAATTCCTTGCCCATGCGGGTGCGCGCTGCGTTCACACGCTGTGCCATGTGCAGCAAAGTAGATTGCTCATCTTCCAGTTGCTTTTGCACATAAGCCAGGCGCTCTGCAGCACGTGCATGGTTTTCTGCCTTGACCTTCAACTCTGTCAGCACTTCGGCCAATTGATCACCAGTCGGAATGGAGGCTACCTTGCGCTCCATTTGCAACAGCTTTTGCTTGGCTTCAGCCAAGGCGTTGCGTGCGTTTTCTTGTTTGCGGTGTGCGGCTTCAATCGCCTGCTCTATGCTGGCGGGCTCGGGTGCATTGACAAAAAAAACTTCACGTCCAACGGCATCGGCATAGCGTTGGTTATCTGTCGTGAGCACCTCCCGCAGTGTCGCCAGTGAGAGCCCTTGTAGGCTGGATTGCAGTTTTTCCAATACACGCTGATCACGGCGCTGTATCTCGCTCAGTAGCAGTTGCGTAGTGCGTGCATCGTTTTGTACCACCCACTCCTGCTTATACGCATCCCACAGATAACCGGTCAGTGAAAGTGGAGCCAAGGGGTCAGCCAGTGCTTCGCGCACTGCTTCTTCGGCCGCCTTAACCTCAGCACGCGCAGCTTGTTCTGCTGCACGAATTTTCGAGGCTTCTTCATAAGCACCTAAGCCCGAACGTTGGGCTTCTTGCTCCGCACGTACGTACTCAAGGCTGAATTTTTGTGCCGATTCTTGCGCTGCCGGCAAAGTACTTTGCAGCACATCCACAGCGGCCTGTGCTTGACTGTGCTGGGCTTCTAAAGCGCGCAATTCAATGCGAGCTTGTTCATAATCACCAGACACTTCTTTCTCTTGCAAAACCGCACGGCGCTCAACTGCAATCAAGTCTTTGTGTAACTTATCGATGCCACCAATGCCCAAGAAAGCTTCTGTGGCACGGCGCAGCATCTCCGGCAAAGTATTCGGGTTGGCCAGTGCCTCAATTTTTTCGCCGTCAAACAAAAATAACTGCAACAATTCAGAAGGCAAGATGCCATCCAAAAACTCATTCCAATCGTGCGTCAAAGATGCATCTTCTTGCCCATCGCGCGTGACCTGCATACGCTCTTGCATCTTGGTTGCATGAAACTGCCACTGCCGAGTAATACGTATGTTCTCATTGCCAGCATCGCTTTGAATCTGTAAATCCAAAGCAATTTGTGAGGCTCCGCTGGCATCTTCACGCTGCAAGCCTCGAATGAGTGATTCGTAATCGCTTTGTCGTCCATTGCCGATCGCTTTAGCGCCATACAAGGCTACTTGTAAACAGTTCAGCAAGGTAGTTTTGCCACTGCCATTCAAGGCACGCACCAATATGATGGGTTTTTTGGATAAAACTTTTAGATCCATCGCTTGGCACTCTCGGTACGGGCCCAAATTTTGAATTTCTATTTTTTTGAAGGTGACTTTAGCCATGAAAATTAGCTCAGCAAAGAGGCTTGCACAGGGGTGATAGGGATAATCTGACGTCCAGCTATCTCTGGCTCATTGCTCTCTTCGGTATCAGATGCGGCTTGGTCTTTGAGGTGCTCCTTGGCAAAAAGGAGCGCATCGCTTTCATCAATAAAAGCGAAATCCTTCAAGGCATTTTGCAGTTCGTCCAACTGACCTGAGCGTGAACGGCTTTGCAAGCCCTTAAAACTGCTGGCCAACAAGGTGCGTGTGAGCTTGTACAACTCATCTGCACGCTGTTTGGCAGTGGCTGCATCTTCTGTGGGGTGTAACTGGGTGGCACATTCTTGCGCTACCTCGCGCAGGAGCTGCAAATCCTCTGCATCCAACGGCGTTATTTCCAGTTCTGTACCAGGGTAGGACCTGCCAGTGGCCTGCTCGTAAATCAGGGGTACCAAGTCTTCAATTTCACCCTTCTCGGTCACCCATAATGCACGAATAGCTTCCAGTTCTTCCAGTGATATCAACTCCAACGCTGGGCCATCCATCTCGGGCATGGCTTGTTGCACTGTTTCTTGCGTCTTGAGCAACTCGCGTAACAACTCGGCACGACGCTCCTGCGTGTAGGGGCCATGTACCAAACGGTCATTCATTAAAATCAGGCGACCATTCATGCGGCGGAAATCACGTAAATCACGGTCTTCAACGGCCAGGAAGCGGTCGCGGTAATCCATTATGGGTTGCATCCATGCCTTGGCCTCGTCGTTTTGAATCATGGCCGCCATGGATTTGTCTTGCGACACCATGGTGCAGACATAGCAACCAAAGCGGCTGTCACCACAGCTGGCCGTTGTCTTGTCCACCACGATGGGGCACTCCGCATCAGCCGTGGCACCGCGGTAGATATTAAACAGCTCTTGATTTTCTACGCCCCAAGGATTGGGCGTCTCAATGATGTACTCCCACACATCGTCGCTGCTCCAAGTTTCAATGGGTAGGTACACCCACACGCGCGAGAGCTTTGGGTCTTTGTTGCGGCTGAAGCGATCACGCGTGCTGCTTTTGTAGTTGTCCATCACCTTGTCACGCGCAGCGCTCTCGCCCTTGCGCTGACCCAGCACCAAAATGGCTTCACCGCTGGCCTCAGACAACTCTTGAATGAACTTGGTGGAAGTGCTGATCTTCAGCCGGTCGGTACACCAGCGGAACTTGGCGCGCGGCGCAGGGTAACCTTTGCCAATCAGATTTACCCAAAAACGGTTGCCCAGCTCTGGCACCAAACGGTGGGCGCGGATGTTCAGCCCTCTTTTGCGCGCTTCCAAATCCATTTTGGCCAGTGAGTTTTGCACCCACAGTGCAATCACGGGGTTCTCCACCATAGTGTCGGTACTGATCACATGCACCTGCTTGTGCCCACGTTTTTCTGGTGGCAGTTGCGCAATGGCGTACCAGATCAACTGCAGTGAAGCTGTAGAGTCTTTGCCACCGCTGTAGCCAATGATCCATGGCAGGGCATCCGACAGATACAACTCCTGTATTTCTTGAATGATGTACTCAGGCGTGGTAGCCATATAATTTTCCTTTAAGCCTTCGAGTTGGAGCGTGGGGCGCGCGAGGCCTTCCACGCCGCTTCGGAGTTGTGCTCTTCAGGGCTTAGTGTTAAGCCCAAAATTTGTTTGATAGCATTGGTAGTGAGGGTGATGTTTTGCCCAGACTTAGCCATGGCTCCCCCCAGCATGGCCCGGCCCTCCCAGGTTGGTTGGTTACTGCGGGCCCAATCCACTTTGCGAAGGTGCTGTAAGCGTTTGCGCACCTCTTTGGGATATTGCTCATACAGGGCTCGTCCTGCGCGCCCCAAGGCCTGCAAAACGATGGCATGGCAATGAATAAAGTCACTGCGCACTTCGCCAGCCGTCATTTTTGATGTGCGCACATAACCCCACTCGGGGATCTGCTCACTCACCCACAACCAAAACTGCTGGCTGCGTTGAGTAGCTGCTTCAAAGTTTTCTGCGGCTTTTTCGGTGAGCAACTCTTGAGTAGCAAAGTGCAGTGCACTCAAGGTAAACAGCTTCCGCGAGCGAGCTGAGAGAGTTGAGCGTTCAGTCTCTACCAGGTTTTTAAACACCGGCGAAGTCAGGCACAAATGCTTGGCCACCTTGGCCGTTTCATTACGGTGGTCGTAGAGGATGCTCAGCGATGCCGATGGCTTGACCGCATAGCGGTTGAGGTCTGCAAACATCTGCTGGCAACGCTGTAAGCCACGGTCTACAAAAAACACCACGGCAATGGTTTCATCTCCAATCTCTGGCGCAGTTTGCAGCGCTTGCTCAATGGCTGCGCGGCGATGCTGCCCATCATTAATGATGAACTTGGCCTCCATGGGCACAGTTAGCGTACCCATGGCAAAAACATTGGCATTGCCTTGGCCCACAGGGTCAAAGTTCACTTCACCATCAATAGACGCAGTGATGGCTGAAAAGGTGTAGCTGCTGCTGTTGTCGATGATGTAGCGCGCAATCTCGGGAATACGCGCACGATTGAGCGTGCGCTGTGCGCGCAGCTCGGGTTGCAACTCTTCGTCGTCAAACTGGAATAGCTTGGGGATCAAGCGCAGCGGACACATGGAGACGAAATACTCCCGACCCGCTTGCACCCCGCGGATGGCGGGGAAGGCATAGGTGAAGACAGATGTGCTCAGCTTGTCTGTTTGCATGTTTGTATTGTCGCATGCAAACAAATCCTCATGGAGCGCCATGAGCTATATACCGGGTCCCGGGATGACTGGCTGCTTAGAAACAACCCCTTACTCTTAGGTCTAGAGGTGTTCCTGGTGGTTCTGGCGCCATGGTGAACCGCTGCCAAGGCGCTGTCCTGCTGATCGGTCTGCGCAAGAACGCGACCACGATGCCTGTCGCCCGCTTGGCATTGCAGCAAGCCGGCGGCACCGATCGGGAGCTGACCCAGCAATACGGCATCAGCGTGGACACCGTGCGCAAATGGCGCCACCGAACCTCGGGGCATGACGTCAGTAGTACTCCGTACCGGCTGCCAACGACGCTCAGTGGGGCGCAGGAAGAGCTTGTTATCGCTCTCTGCGCAGCTAACCATTTCTGCCGCTCGATGACTTGCTGGCGGTGGTGCGGGTGTTCATCGAGCCGACGATGAGTCGTTCTGCTCTGGACAGGTTGCTGCGCAGACGGTGCCGCTCCAGATTGCTTCTCCTACCGAAGCCCGATAGCGAGCACAAGCCCTTCAAGGTGTATGAGCCGGGCTATGTCCATGTGTATGTGAAGTACTTACCCCAGTTGCAGGATGAGGACAAGCGCTGGTATGTGTTCTTGACGGACAACGGCAAAGAGTTTGCGGATCGGTTGTTTGGCAGACGCGGCGCCGGTCCACGGGAGAGCACGAGTTCGATCAGCTGTGCCATAGCCTGGGTATCGAGCCTGCTGACCAAGCCCAAGACGCCACAAACCAACGGCATGGTCAAACGCTTCAATGGACGACTCAGCCAAGTGCTGAGGACCTGAAGAAGACGCTGTACTGGCTTGTATGGTTATACAACCACCACTTGCCGTGAAAGGCACTGGGACATGTTGCCCCAGTGCAAGCGCGTAAAACCTGGAAGATGAAAGTACAGGAGTTATTCGTGAAAAACGTGCATAGTCATCTGGTACTGCCAGCTATAGGGGCCAAGCCTGCGGGGCAATTAGAGATAAATCTCTTTGGCGTTTATCAATACTCTCGTAGGTCCAATTATCATTATCATCTAAATAATTTTCTATTTTTTTGGGTGATGATAAATCATGTTTGTCTGATTTATATATATCTATCTTTATATTTATTGACTTATTGCCAGCACTTTTATTTAAGTGCGCAGGCAAAGGAATTAAATTTCCAACTTTCCATAAATATTCTCTTGCTGTAGTTTTGTCTTCTTCTTTAAGTTTTAAAGCCTCAGGCCAATTAGCTACGGTAAGAGCTTGTGGCAGGATGTGCTCTAAATTTTGATCTGGTCCTTGAAGATTGGGCTCAGTGCCATTTAGAAATGCCTTTTCTAAATGATATATAATAAAATAAGATAACTTGGAATTAGGAAACCAAGAATCTTCGAACTCTTTAATAAATCTATCATCAGGCGCGGCTTCTTTAAATATTTTTTTTATTTCTTCAATGGAAGAGCCATTATTTATCATTACACATGCCATGCCGACTTTTTGAGTAAATTGCTCTAACGGATCTTCAAGGATCTTCATGAACCGAAATGCAAAATTCACAATGGCCTCAACATGAAAATGCAAGCTCTTTTTGTCATCCGAATATTTTCTGTGAGCCGCTATAAGGTAAGGGTAGCAGTGTTTTATATTTAGAACATTCTTTACATCGTTGAGAAGCCTCTTTGTTTTGTCATCCCAATTTGCATTGTGTGATATTGTGAGTTTCTCAAGTGCGTTAGCATCGGAAAGTAAATTGCTGGAATATTCTTTTGCAGAGTCTGAGTCAATTACTTGATTCTTAATTGTTTCATAAAGTTCTTTGGCTTTAATGTATCCATTTCTTGATATATAAGAGTATTGCAAAAATTCCGGCATTGACATCATTTGAATGTCAATTGACTCAACAGTTTGCCTTGAGGTAGTCCAATTGTCGGCAACAGTATCGAGATCATCTTGCGTACATCTTTTTAATATTTCATTTTTAATTAAATCTGATTGTGAAAGAGGTATTCCTCTGTTATTTAGTGATTCAAAAATAACATAAGCGTTTGAATAAGACATGGCTGTTATTCGGAGAAGAATAACACCTTCCACAAATAAGTGTATAAAAGATAATAAGCGTTTTGTTTTCTTCTGCTCTGTATCTAGCTCACCTAGGAATTCATCAATTTTTTTAAACCCGAGCTTAATTGAATCTCTCATTCTTGAGAATGGTGATTTTTTTCTTTGGATTCTTTCCTTGCACCAAGCTTCTGACCAATATTTTTCTTTGGATTTTTTATTTCTTTTTTTGTAAGTGCTGTTGAAGAAGAATTCCTGTACTTCACTGTCGGAAAATTGAAGTTTAGGAAATTGAATCCCTGATTGAGATTCAACAAGAATATTTGTTAAGATATTTTTCCAAACTTCAATTGTTTCGTCTGGATCTTCGTCTTCATCGTCATCATGGGTGGATGAGTTATTTTTTTGAATTTGAAGTATTTTTTCATATAAAACCGAAGCCATTGAGGTTAGTGATGTAAGTCGCTGTTGGCCATCAATAATTTCGTCACTATTTCCAGTGCTATTTTTATGTGTGATGACGACCATTGCACCGAGGAAATAGCCTTCCGGCTTTAAAAGTTCATCATTTCTTGATGCATATTTTTTATAGTGATTTATTATGTCATCCCAGAGTTCTCCGACTTGTTTTTCTTTCCATACATAATCCCGCTGATATACGGGAATATAATTTTTATTTTTAAAAAGTTCTTTGATATCTACAGCAGATCCATCAACTACTGAATCAGGGCGTACAATTCTCACTTAAATCCTCTCAAAAAGCCAATTAAAGCGGCCTTAAAAATCACACATCAATATTTTCTTTTCTCAACGCAAATGTTCAATGAAGTTATTTCCGGGTTTGACCTCATCTCCCATCAGAATGCTGAACATGCGGCCAGTCTCGGTGGCATCTCCAATTTACGCTTGCAGCAGGCTGTGCACGCTCGGGTCCATGGTGGTTTCCCAACGTTGCTCAGATCCCATTCCCCTCGGCATTTATAGCACTTGGAAGCGTAATGACTGCTCTGAGCATAAGTGTCCCGTTTCATGTGATCAAATTCCCCGCAGAAGCTGTTCGCTTTTAAAAGCAAGAGCGGTGATGCCCGAGGTTCCGCAGCCTTCAAAACGGGAGCAACTGACATGAGCCACGCCCAAGCGTACACAACGCCATGAACCAGAGCTGAGATCAAAGCCTCATCTACAACGCTTAGGCAATTGTCCCATCGCTACGACGTCACTCCTGCCATCGCGCGAAAATGCGTGAGCCGTGAGAGTTGCGAAGACCTCGCACATCACCCTCACACCCTACATGCCCCTATCGCGGTGAAAAAGGCCATTGCCGTGGAACTGCGTCACCTGATGCTCTCGCCGCTCGATGATCTACTCCCAGTGGTGCGAGAGTTCATCAACCCGGATGTATCTCGCGTCGTTCTGAATAGATGTTTGCTACGACATGGCGTGTCCAATCAACATAAGTTGCAAGCAAAAGCGCAAGCCGATGCAGGTGTGATCGGGTTGCCGCCCTCCAAGACCTTCAGGTTTTGTGCACGTAGACATCAAGTACCTGCCCCAGATGCATGATGAGCAGAGCAGGCGCTACTGTTCGTAGCCACACGCTGGGTGTTCATGCGCATCCACGCAGATCTAAGTGAAGACAGCAGCGCCAACTTCTTCAATCGCCTTCGACGGCTGCTCCGATGAAGATGACCAAACTGCTACTGACAATGGCAGCCAGTTCACCAATAGATTTACTAGTAAAAAAGCGTGAACCCACCGGGCATCGCAAATTCGATGTTTGCTGCAAGGCCTTGGATATTGAACATTGTCTGTGTCCGCCTCGGCATCCACAAGCGGTGTGTTCGAACGTTTGAATGAGCGAAACGGCCAAGTGCTGCATTAAACGCGTTTTGCCTCAGTGGTTGAGCTAGAAACGACAATGATGAACTATGGCAAGGCGTACACCCACCAGATTTCGCAACGTGCGCTCAATCATGTCTCCCCTGTTCAAGTGCTCAAGGAGTGGCAGGTGAATCGGCCTGAGTTGCTCGAGAAGCGTGTCTATAAGCAGGTGGAACTTGACTGATAAGCAAAGTAGATATTTCTGAGTTGACCGACTGCAACCAGCCTCAAGCGGTCAACGGAGACATTGCGTCGTCAGCGGGCTGCTTCTGGCCGATCTTTGATCGGCCAGAAACTATCCCCATCAGTCGTCCGCCTGGTGCGCCGCAGGTGCTTAATGTTCACCAGTAGCCCGCCAGCCATGACGCCCGCCGCCACCGCCCCAGATGCTGGAACCATCGGCGGCCAACGCACCATCCCCCACCCTCAACCCCGAAAAACTGGCACCAGATCGACCTCCGCTGGAATGTGCACCTTGCGGTGCAGCTGGTGCAGGTCTTTCCAGTCCTGGCCGTTATAGCCCTGGACCTTTTCCTCGATCATCTGGGCCTTGCACACCGGGCAGCCGAGCAGGGGGGTGTGAACCTGCAGAGCGCCTTGCTCCACCTTTTCCACTTCGGCATCGGTCTGGATAAGGGCCGCAAAATCAGGCCCATCGACCGGAACGGCAAACAGACGGTCGTAATAGGCGCCGGCGCTGTCGGCGTCCGCAAATCGTTTGGTCTTGTTGGCCATGGAGCGCAGATAGCGGCTGCACGCCTCGCATACGGGCAGCTCCTTCAGGTAGAGAAATACGGCCAGGCTTCCCACCAGCAGACCCAGAAAATGCAGGGCGGCGATGCCGTAGCCCAGGCGGCCCACCTCGCCGACATCGGACAGCGCCCTGCCAATGCGATAGTGGGACTTGGTGAGGATGAGCTCCATGTAAGCGCCGAACGGAACGAGATCGGCGACCTTGCGCCCGTGCTCCAGCGCCATGGTGGCGTACCCGGTCCAATAGATCAGGAACTGGGTGAAGGCTGCGATCAGCAGCATCTGGACCTGCAGGCCGGCACTCGCCCGTTTGTTGAAATAGCGGGAACCGAAGTAGTAGCCGGATGCCGCAACACAGCCCACCATCAGTGCGCCTACCGGCACCACGACCCAGAGCGCCAAGGTGAAGATGTCTGCCCCGGTCGTGCGGGCAATAGCCACATTCGCCAGCGCCGCCAGGACGGATGTGGCAAGACCGCACAAGGCGATCGCGAAACTCTCCAGCATGCTTTTCATGGTGCCCGCTCCCTGGTTGTATGCGGGCGATGTTGTCATGTTTGGTTACATGCTGTCCAGCAACGCCAGCGGGAAGCGTAAAGGGACGCCGAGGAGTGCGCTGCATGCAAGCAACAGCGCAGGCACGTGCCGGTGTACCGGCGGAACAGTGCGCTGTTCGCGCAAGTGGGTGTGCCGGTGGTGCGCTGTTGCAGCAAGCGGTGCGGTGACCCGGGCGTCGGCGGCATCCCGTAGCCCCTGGCTGCGGCAGGGGAAGGCACTGTCCTGCACACAGGGCCGCGGCGGAGGTTGAATGCACCCGACCCAGCCGCACCGGGCCGGCATTCCGTTGCAACCGTCACGGAGTTGGCGCCGCCCCTTGCCCGCCGGCCAGCAGCCGCCGCACCAAGGGATGGTTCTGGCCGCGCCTGGACCAGATGGCGTGCACTTCTTCGGCCACGTCGGGGCTGCTGCCCAACTGGCGCAGTCCGCGCACCAGGCTGACATCCTTGGCGCCCAGCTCGCTCACCGGAAACACCCCCAGCCCTCTGGCCGCAAACACGGCCAGCAGGGCGCTGTCCTCAAACTCGCCCACCACCCGGGGCCGCACGTGGATGGCATGGAACCACTGGTCCAGGGCCGCCCGCAGCGGTGAATGGGAGGTCGGCAACAGCACCGGCAGATGCGCCAGAGACTGGGGGAACTGGTCCCGCGCGGCTTTCTTCACCAAGGTGGTGGGGCCGAACCACTGGATCGTGGAGCGGGCAATGCGCTCGCTGCGCAGGCGGCGGTTGGGGTTGGGCGGCGCCGCCTGGCCGGCCAGCACCACATCCAGCTGGTGCAAGGCCAGCTCGGACAGCAGTTCCTCAAACTCGCCCTCATGGCACACCAGGCGCAGCTGCGGGGTGGCAAGCACCGGCTCCAGCAGCGCATGCGCGGCCAGCTTGGAGATGCCGTCGGACAAGCC
>PJUK01000470.1_pt1 | contig 13390 bp, 13 predicted proteins | sample 1512211 | NCBI WGS metagenome assembly PJUK01 (sample SAMN08177668, study PRJNA422409) | Feces metagenome, whole genome shotgun sequencing project.
AGGGTTATGCGCGCGCGATGGACTGTCAGAGCCTGCGCGCCTATATACTCTATGGAAGACACGCCCGCTGTCGGGCCAGCTGAAAGTGAAATCTGTAATGCGTTTCCCACCCTCCTTTCTCGATGAGATCAGAGATCGTGTGCCGATCTCGACGCTGATCGGAGCACGGGTTTCGTTCGACCGCAAAAAGAGCAATCCGCCGAAGGGCGATTTCTGGGCCTGTTGTCCGTTCCATGGCGAAAACACGCCGAGCTTCCACTGCGAAGACCGCAAGGGACGTTACCACTGTTTCGGTTGCGGCGTGACTGGCGATCACTTCAAGTTTCTGACCGAACTGGAAGGCTTGAGTTTTCCAGAAGCCGTGGAGCGCGTGGCCGATATGGCGGGCGTGCCCATGCCTGCGCGCGATCCTGAAATGGAAAAGCGTGAGGCTGAGCGCGCAACGCTTTATGACGTCATGGAACTGGCGGCGCAGTTTTTCGAGGCGCAGCTACAGAGTGCTGCCGGTGCCAAGGCGCGCGCCTATCTGCGCGACCGTGGCCTTTCCAGCGCGACGCAGCAGGCGTTCCGCATGGGCTATGCGCCGGAATCGCGCAATGCCCTGAAAGAGTTTCTGGCGGGCAAGGGCGTATCGCGCGAGCAGATCGAGGCTTGCGGCCTCGTGGTGCATGGCGAGGGCATTGCCGTTTCCTATGACCGCTTCCGCGACCGCGTGATGTTCCCCATCGAGGATTTGCGCGGACGCATCATCGCATTCGGCGGCCGCGCACTTTCTGCCGATGCGCCTGCCAAATATCTGAACTCGCCGGAAACCGAACTCTTCCACAAGGGGCGGGTGCTTTATAACGGTCTGCGCGCACGCAAGGCCTGCCAGCCACAAAATGGCGAACCGGCCAAGCCGATCATCGCCGTCGAAGGCTATATGGATGTGATCGCGCTGGCGCAGGCGGGTTTCCACCACGTCGTGGCGCCGCTCGGTACGGCGCTGACCGAAGAACAGCTCGAACTTCTCTGGCGCATCAGCCCGGAACCGGTGCTTTGCTTCGACGGTGACGGTGCGGGGCTTCGCGCTGCCTATCGCGCCGCCGATCTTGGTCTGCCGACCTTGCAGCCGGGCAAGTCGCTGCGCTTTGCGCTGTTGCCGGAAGGACAGGACCCGGACGATCTGGTCAAGGCGGAAGGTCCGGCGGCGTTTCAGGCCGTGCTGCGTGACGCCAAGCCGCTGGTCGACATGATCTGGACCCGCGAAACCGTGGGCGGCGTGTTCGACACGCCGGAAAAGCGCGCCGAACTGGAAGCGCGTCTGCGCGAAATCACCAGCCGTATCGCCAATGAGGATATTCGCCGCCATTACGGTCAGGATATGCGCGAACGCGCCCAGGCATTCTTCGGGCAGGGGCGGCAGCAGGGCGGCCAGCGCAATGGGTCGTTCAACCGCCGCAACGACAATGGGCGCGGACGTGGCGCCCCTGGCATGGGCGGCGGCGGGCGATTGACGATCTCCGACAGCCTTGTTCGTTCCACGCTGGTCAAAGGCGGGCGTCCCGGTGCGGGCACCCATGCGCCGCTGCGGGAAACGGCAATCGTACTGACGCTGATGAACCATCCGCGCCTGATCGAAGAAGATTTCGAAACGATTGCCGGGCTTGATCTGGCGCATGATGCGTTGAAGACGCTGCATCTGGCCATGCTCGACGTTCTGGCCTCCGACCATGTGGACGATGGTCTGGCCATGCGTCACGCGCTGGTCGGCGCCGGGCATCGCGATCTGATCGAAACGCTGGAACAGGCGGTGAAGGGCGCAAGGCTCTGGACCGCATCCGCGCTTGCGGCGGAAGACGATGCGCGGGAAGCTTTGCGGCAGGCGCTTCACTTGCATCAGCGCGCCCGCACACTACATAAGGAGCTGCGAGCCGTGGAGGCCGCACTGGAAACCGATGAGACGGGCGAACTTTATGCGCGCCTCATCGATATACAAAATCAGATTTTAAAGGCAGATGCGACCGAAGCCCTGATCGACGGTTTCGGTCTGTCGTCCGGACGCTCTCCCGGCGGTTTCTGATTCGGATTGCCCGAATCACTTTATGGGAAAGTACCGGGAATAAGGGGTTGCGGACGGCCAATAGCGCTCTAATTAGAGCATTTCCAGCAAAAGTGCGTAGCGGTTTTGCGTAGGATCATGCGTAAAAACAAATAGATAGAGCGGTTTCACGATTCCGTTTTAACCGGAACCGCTCTAGCCCGCGGATGGACCGCGACAACAAATGATTCGCTTTTTGAGGGCGAATCAGGTGAGTCGCTCTTGACGAATGGCGTAAATGACGGAATCACGACAGTTCGAACAAGGATAGAACGGATACCGATGATGTTCCGATACCTCTGCTCCGTGGGAAGCGGGATGCGGAACAAGGGCAAAAAACCGTTGCGATGACGTGATGTCACCGGCTCTGCCCACAGAAAATCGATCACGATGGAGCCTGATACCGAGGGCAGGGTTAATCCGCCATTAACGGCAAATCAGCTACTCGCAGAATCAACCGGCGGCTTGCAGGCTCGCAAAACCGTTCGGACACTCTATATATCTTAAAAGCGACCGGGGTCGCCTGGAGAAGAACATATGGCAACGAAGGTTAAGGAAAACGAAGAAGCCGAAGTCGAGCGCGAAGGTGCTGCCGACGGTCCGCTTCTCGACCTTTCTGACGATGCTGTCAAGAAGATGATCAAGGTCGCGAAGAAGCGTGGCTATGTGACCATGGACGAGCTGAACGCCGTTCTTCCTTCCGAGGAAGTGACGTCGGAGCAGATCGAAGATACCATGGCCATGCTTTCCGACATGGGCATCAACGTCGTTGAAGACGACGAGCAAGACAACGATCGCGAAGAAAACAACAACGACGACGACGCGGAAGAAGGCGGCGATTTGGTCGAAGCTGGCGGCACTGCCGTTGCCACCACGACGACCAAGAAAGAGCCGACGGACCGCACCGACGACCCCGTGCGCATGTATCTGCGCGAAATGGGTTCGGTGGAGCTTCTGTCGCGCGAAGGCGAAATCGCCATCGCAAAGCGCATCGAAGCCGGTCGCGAAACGATGATTGCCGGGCTGTGCGAAAGCCCGCTGACTTTCCAGGCCATCATCATCTGGCGCGATCAGTTGAATGAATCCAACATTCTCCTGCGCGAAATCATCGACCTTGAAACCACCTATGCCGGTCCGGAAGCCAAGCAGGCGCCGGTGATCGAGCGTGTGGAAGAAGAACGTCCGCGCGACGACAAGCCCGCGCGCCGTTCGCGTGACGACGACGACATCACCAATGTCGGCGGCGACATGCCAGCGGAAGAGGAAGAAGAGGACGAGGACGAAGCCAACCTGTCGCTGGCGGCCATGGAAGCCGAACTGCGCCCACAGGTCATGGAAACGCTCGACCTCATCGCCGATACCTACAAGAAGCTGCGCAAGCTGCAGGACCAGCAGGTTGAAGGCCGTCTGGCCGCGACCGGCGAACTCTCCTCCAGCCAGGAGCGCCGCTACAAGGAACTGAAAGACGAGCTGATCACCGCCGTGAAGTCGCTCTCTCTCAATCAGAATCGTATCGAACAGCTCGTCGAACAGCTCTACGATATCAATAAGCGTCTGGTTCAGAACGAAGGCAAGCTTCTGCGTCTGGCTGAATCCTTCGGCGTGCGTCGCGATGAGTTCCTGAAGGAATATCAGGGCCACGAACTCGATCCGAACTGGGTTGAGCGCGTCGGTCTGCTATCGGCTCGCGGCTGGAAGGATTTTGCCGCCAAGGAAGTGGGTACGATTGCCCGTCTGCGCAGCGAAATTCAGAACCTCGCCACTGAAACCGCGATTTCGATCGGCGAATTCCGCCGCATCGTCAATCAGGTACAGAAGGGCGAACGCGAAGCCAGCATCGCCAAGAAGGAAATGGTCGAGGCCAATCTGCGTCTCGTGATTTCCATTGCCAAGAAGTACACGAACCGTGGCCTTCAGTTCCTCGATCTCATTCAGGAAGGCAATATCGGCCTGATGAAAGCGGTCGACAAGTTCGAATACCGTCGCGGTTACAAGTTCTCGACCTATGCGACATGGTGGATTCGTCAGGCAATCACCCGTTCGATTGCCGATCAGGCGCGCACCATCCGTATTCCGGTGCACATGATCGAAACGATCAACAAGATCGTCCGCACGTCGCGCCAGATGCTGCACGAAATCGGTCGTGAGCCGACGCCGGAAGAACTGGCCGAAAAGCTTGCCATGCCGCTCGAAAAAGTGCGCAAGGTGCTGAAGATCGCCAAGGAGCCGATCTCTCTCGAAACGCCAGTCGGCGACGAGGAAGATTCACATCTGGGTGATTTCATCGAGGACAAGAACGCACTGCTGCCGATCGACGCCGCTATTCAGGCGAACCTGCGCGATACGACGACCCGTGTTCTCGCTTCGCTGACACCGCGTGAAGAACGCGTTCTGCGTATGCGTTTCGGTATTGGTATGAACACCGACCACACGCTCGAAGAAGTCGGCCAGCAGTTCTCGGTTACCCGTGAACGTATCCGTCAGATCGAAGCGAAGGCGCTGCGCAAGCTCAAGCATCCGAGCCGTTCGCGCAAGCTGCGTTCGTTCCTCGATTCTTAAAACGGGAGGAAACCATGTCGTTCCTGAAGCGTCTGTTCGGCGGCGGTGGTGAAGCCGCTGAGAAATCAGCGGAGCCGAAAGAGGCCGGTCGTACCGAGCACAAGGATTTTCTGATCGTCGCCACGCCTTACAGCGAAGGCGGTCAGTATCAGGTGTGCGGTGTGATTTCCAAAACGATCAATGGTGAATTGAAGGAATATCGCTTCGTTCGCGCTGACCGTTGCCCCGGCATCGAGGATGCCGCCAGCATTGCGCTGAACAAGGGTCGCCAGATCGTTGACGAGCAGGGCGAGCATATCTTCCGCTGATCGTCTCGATTGCAAATGAAAGCGCCGCGCATGGACCCATGCGCGGCGCTTTTTATTGAGACTGTCCCGATGATCGGATCAATCCGGATGGCACACAAAGGCAACCATTTTGCGCACAATCGGCAGAAGCATCAGCAGAACCGGGAAAGCCACGATCCACGAAACCACCCATGAACTCATCCAGTTGGATGCGATATCGGGATGGGTGAGGCCGAGGCTTTTCGCGGTTGCGATCAGCGAGACCACCAGTGTCATCAGCATCGAAAGAATGAGCGGCATGACGAAAGACGCATAATGCGCTGGCAGTTTCCTGCGACGCGGCGTGTCAGAATTTGGCATGATAGTACCTGGAATTCAGAGCGGAAAACGGAACACAACGTCAGTGCATCGGCGGCCGTTTCCGGTCGGTTGATGCGTTGCCTGACGTTAGACGCTTACGATCATGGGAATGATGCTTCTGACTTAGCCCATGCAGGCCGGGCTTTCAATAGTCAATTAGCCGTACGCATCAGCTCCAGTCAGGGCGGCGATTTGTCCACGCTATTCCCGACATATTTCCGATATAGGCTCAGACATGACCGACAAACCATTCTGGAAAACCAAAAAGCTCAATCAGCTGACCCGCAGCGAGTGGGAAAGCCTGTGCGACGGTTGTGGCCAGTGCTGCCTGCATAAATTGCAGGACGACGACACCAACGAGATTTACTGGACGAGCGTGGCCTGCACTTTGCTCAATGCTGAAACCTGCCAGTGCCGCGATTATCCAAACCGCAGGGCCACCGTGCCGGATTGCGTATTCCTGACGCCGGAAATCGTCGATGAAGTGGACTGGTTGCCGGTGACCTGCGCTTATCGTCTCGTTGCGGAAGGCTCCGACCTTTACTGGTGGCATCCGCTGGTTTCCGGCTCGCGGGATACTGTGCATGAGGCGGGCGTTTCGGTGCGAGGCAAGGTAACCGCCTTCGATCATGACATGGAAGATGACGAGGATTATCTCGATCACATGGTCATGCCCGATTGAATGCGCATTCTTTATAACATTGCTTAAATTTAATAGAGAGCAGGCAGCACTTTTCAGTTCTCTTAATTCTTTGAATTTGAATGGGTTTTACCAGTGGTTTCCTGCCTTATTCATCGCTCTCGTCTTAACTGAATGTCAGATGAACGGAGGCTTTTCGTTTCGTTCATCTTCCTCGTTCTAATTATCGGGTGTCTCAGGCGGAGGGCCTGACACTCAATTGGAAGAGGTTCAAAATGTCCGCTATTTCGCTCAAGTCGTTTGCCGTTACCGCTGCACTCGGTCTTGCCGCCGTCTTTACGGTCGGCGCATCGGCGAATGCCGCGCCTGCAATGACAACACCGGCTGTCAGCACTGCCGCGCATGGCGCAGTTATCAATGTCGATTATCGCGGTCGTCCGCATCATGGACGTCCGGCCTATCGCGGCCCTGCCTGCTCTGTTGAATCCGCCAAGATGAAGGCGCATCGCATGGGCATTCGCAATGCGCGCGTTGCTTATCGTGGCAAATCCGTGCAGGTGCGCGGCTTCCGCCATGGCCGTCCGAGCGGCGTTGTATTCGCCAATGCGCGCGGCTGCCCGATCATCCGCTAATGTGATGTAAAGATAAAAGAAAAGGGGCGCCTGGCGCCCCTTTTTTGTTGGCCGAAACTGTCCTTATTGCTTGATCTCGTAGACGACATTGACCGAAACATTGAAGCTGTTTTCGCCAGCTGCGACCGGAACGGCATCTTCCGGAGCGGCGGCAGCCATGGTCTTGAACTGGCCGCGGGCGATTGGCATCGGCATGGGCGGACGGCCCTGTTCGGTGATTTCGATGACACGGCCGAGACCGACGCCCGCGGCATCGGCAAGCGTCTTGGCCTTGGCAGCAGCGTCGGCCACGGCGCGCTTGCGCGCTTCGTTGATGGTTGCAGCCGGATTGTCGTTGACGAAGCTCAGATCGCCGCCCTGATTGACGCCGAGTGTAATGGACTGGTCGAGTACTTCGCCGACCTTGGCAAGATCACGGACGCGCACGGTGAGGCTGTTGGTGACCGCATAGCTTGTGATGCTCGGTTCCTTGAGGCCGTTCTTGTCGTCAGGGAAAACATAGCGCGGCTGGATATTGATGCCGCCGGTCTGGAGGTCGCGCCCTTCGATGCCGGCTTTTTTCATGGCGTCGAGAACTTTGGCCATGGCATCGTTATTGGCGGTCATCGCTTCGCGGGCAGTCTGGGCTTCGCGCAGAACGGTGAGATTGAGAATCGCCATGTCAGGTGCGGCTGTCGTGGTGCCTTCACCGGTCACGGCAATGCGCGCAGGCTGTCTCGACATCTGGTTCTCCTGGGCTGCGGCGGGCAGGGCGAGAGCGCCTGCGAGCATGATTGCCGAAAAAGAGGCTGCTATGAGCGTGGTAGCGCGGTTTTTCATGAAATCTCCTGTAGAGAATGTTGAGGCAGCTTATTGAAAGCAATCCGGGTTATCGGTTCGCTTTATCGTTGAAATCGTTTGTTTCTTAAGTTCCCTCTCATGCGCGTCGCCATGATATAAGAATGGAAATGCCCCTTTAATGCAACCGGGGGCTTCAAATCCTGACCATCGTGGCTTGCTGACGCCATCCATCGCAATCGAATATGTGCGCATTAGGGCGACTGGCAGATTTGACAGTTGTATCTTCCGTTTCTTTAGGGTACGTGCAGTGTTGCGTGGGGCCTGTAGCTCAATTGGTTAGAGCCGGCGGCTCATAACCGCTTGGTTGGGGGTTCGAGTCCCTCCGGGCCCACCATTTCCTTTAAAAGCAAAGACTTACAGATCGGCTTTCGTGTTTCGAAAGCCGCGCACCGACCACGTTCGTGCTGCTTCGCCCGTCATTTCCCGATCATATCCATTGTTCTGGCTGCCGGGCTGATATCGCGCTGCTGTGCCCTGTTTGAATTGCGGATTCTTATTCTCAAATTTTCAACAAATTTTTAGGTCTTTGTTAAGGAAATAGTAACGCAATGTTATAATTTTTTAACATGCGTGATTTTGCAATATTATGGAGGTTTTCGGCGATGAGGAAAAATGCAACCACCGTTGCGTTAGCACTGGCAGGGTTGGTGGCGAGTTCTCTCGTGGCTACGGCAAAGACGAATTATATCGGAGAATTCAAGGACTGGGGCGTTTATCAGAACACTGATCTGCCCGGTAACAAATGCTATGCTTTGACGGTTCCGGTTAAATTCCATCCCGTAGATGTCAGGCACGGCGATAATTTCATCATTATTTCCAAGTCGAGCGGACAGTACAGCCCGCAGCTTGTCATGGGCTATGATCTCAAGGCAGACAAAGCCGTGAATGTCATGGTGGATGGCACAGCATTTCCTTTCTTCAGTGAAGGCAATCGCGCCTGGGCGGAAAATGTCGCCGATGAAACGCGGATTATAAAGGCAATGCGTGCAGGCAAGGCGGTCAATGTGCAGGCGGTTTCAGCGCGTGGCACGCAGACGCGCTACACATTCTCGCTGATCGGCCTTTCGGCATCGCTTCAGCGCGTCGATGGCTGCTGACCGGAGCCTCAGTAAAGAAAGACCCCGCCATTGGGCGGGGCCTTGGAGTTCCATCAAAGTCCGAGGAACTTGAACGGTTCGGTTTCCTTGAACTGATCGTTGGCCATGCCGGAGAAGGTGTTGGTCTGGTCGGGCCCGAGATCGAGCTTCTTCACCTTGCCGGTTTCGGGCGAAAAATCGACCTTGTTGAGGTCGATCCAGAATGTATTCGGTGTCAGTGCGGATTCGAAGAAATAGAGCTTGCGCTTGTGGTCGGCCACGGTGCGCCAGCGGGTCGATGAAATATTCGGCTGATCGGGCGTGCTGATGCCGAACGGCATCGAGACATTTCGAATCATGCTGAACATGCTGGCGATGGTTTTAACCTGATCTTCCGTTTTCGGAATGGCATTCACGTAGAAAGAAGCCCGGGCGAAGCGGTCGGCGGCGCGGTTGGTGCCCGGCAGCATCACGGTGCCGCCGATATCCTTCCAATAGGCGTTGAGCGCCAACTGCTGGTCAAAGGTCGGTGAATTGGTCATCACCGGATATTGCTTGCCGTGGTGGATGACCTGCTTGCCGTCGATATATTCGATGATGGCGCTGTCGCCGCTGGAATCCGACATGGCCAGATGCAGCGTGGCGAGGCGATCTTCCCCTGGCACCTTGTCGGTCACGACATTGAACGGATTGTCGCTCAGCGCTTTGACCGCTTCATCGACAGTTGCGAAATTGTCGAGGACATATTGCGTCCAGGCGGCGATGCTGAGGCTTGGATGCTTTTCATCGAAGGGCGGATATTCCGATTCCACCAGCCACAGCACGCTTGCCGAAAGCCCCGCTTCATTGAGGCCGTCCGTGGTTGAAATGTCATAGCCGGAGGCGATGACGCTGCCATATTTGGATTGCCACTGCACGGAATTCGGCCCGGCTTCGCCGGAGCGTTTCATACCGCGCGGAAAAATCCAGAGATTGGTCGCCACGTCGACTTTCCAGTCCATGGAACGGGCCGTTATGATCTGGTCATTGGCACCGTGATAGACGAGGCGCGTGCATGCCTCGGCGACAGGAGCAGCAATCATGCTGCCCGCCACAAGCAATGCGGTGCATGTGGCAGCAAAAGAACGTTTCAATGTAGGCATGGAATGGCCCCTGATGTTCGTTTCAATGCGGGATCGGAACGGATCGGCGTAGAACGCCCCGAAACCGATATAGGGCGGGGGCTGGCGAAGAAAAGCGCGTTAAAAACGTTGTTATGCCTTTTTGTTTAGTGATGATCGCCCGTGTCGCCGGGCTTGCGATTGACACCCTGAAGGATGACTTCGAGAAGCCACGGTTTCTTTTCGATGACTGCGGAAAGATCGTCGGCGCGAATGCTAAAGCCGGCTTCCTTGAGCATCGTATCAGCTGCTGCGCCCGAACCGTTTGTCTTGTCCAGAGCCAGACGGTGCGCGCGGCGCAGCAGCATTTCCGCCGGTGTAAAGCCGCCATCCGCGAGGCTTTTTTCTATCCGGCGTTGGAGCTCTTCAGGAACCACCATTGTGCAATTGCCCTCATCGATCTTTGATATTGTTTGAAGCTGCCCCGCTTCAGGGAGATTCCGCCCGAGACTTTATAGATAGGCCTGTTGAAGAATTTGAGAATATGAAAAGTAAAATCGCGGGATCGCTCGCGTTCGGCGTCTTTCCGCCACATGAACAAAATTTTGCCGTTGTTTCCCTTGTTTGGCGATTTGACGCCTCTTACATAAGGCAATAGCCCATCCGGGGAACGACGGCGTGATTTTGATCGGCGTCGGGAAGGGCTCTGTCTTTAGTGAAAACAATAAAACGGTTTGCAATGGCCACCCTACGCTATTTTACATGGCCCATGATCTTCACAGTCGTGGGTCTCGCAGCTGCTGTCTGGCTCGGATACGAGATGACCGGCACTTTCGGGGGAATGGTCTCCGTTTTCATCATCTGCGCCGTCCTGAGCGTACTTGAGATTTCGCTTTCCTTCGATAATGCCATCGTGAATGCGCGCATCCTGCGTGACATGACACCCGAATGGCAGCATCGCTTCCTGACATGGGGCATCATCATCGCCGTTTTCGGCATGCGCATCATTTTCCCGCTGGCCATCGTTGCGGTGGCCATGTGGACGGACCCGATTTCAGCGCTCAAACTCGCCATCTGGCAGCCGAATGAATATGCCCGTGTGATCGCGGAAGCCCATACCGGGATTGCTGCGTTTGGCGGCACGTTCCTGCTGATGGTCGGTATGAAATATTTCTTCGACGTCGAGAAGGATGTGCACTGGATCAAGGCCATCGAAAGCCGCATGTCGAAATTCGCGTCCGTGCAGGGCGTTGAAATCGGCGTTGCCGTCGCGCTGATCTTGTTCTTCTCCTACCAACTGGATGCTGTTCATTCGCACACATTCCTCGTTGCGGGCCTGTTTGGTCTTCTGACCTTCCTGGCGGTTGAGGGACTAGGCGAGGTGCTGGACGCCACGCAGGAACAGATCGACATGGTCCATCGCGGTGGTCTTGGCGCTTTCATCTATCTGGAAGTGCTTGATGCAAGCTTCTCGTTTGACGGCGTCATCGGCGCTTTCGCGCTGACGACCAACCTCTTCATCATCGCGATCGGCCTTGGCATCGGCGCCTTTTATGTGCGCTCGCTCACCATCATGCTGGTGGAGCGCAAGACGCTCGGCCAATACCGCTATCTGGAACATGGCGCGTTCTATGCCATCCTCGTTCTGGCGGTAGTGATGTATGTGCAGACGCTGGTTCACATACCGGAAGTCATTACCGGCCTCATCGGTGCGGTGCTGATCGGCCTCTCCTTCATGTCGTCGCTGCGCTATAACCGGCTCAATCCGCACTGGCAGGACGACAGCGAAGAGGTCATTGGTCACTAAGCAATGACATCAATGACAAAAAGGGCGGCCTATGCCGCCTTTTTTATTGCCCTGGATGATATGGTTTGCCGATAGCCGATTTGGCCGAATCGACAGAACCTTCGAGGGAAACCCATGATCGTTACTCGCTTGAGCAAGACCGCTTTCGTGGCGGCAATCGCCTTCTTCGCAACCCTGGTCGCTTTCGGTAACATCACCGATTACGGCAGCAATTTCGCCTTCGTCCAGCATGTTCTGATGATGGATACGATCTTTCCCGATGCCACGATCAAATATCGCGCTATCGACAATCCAACCCTGCATCATGCGGGCTATATTCTGATCATCGCGGCTGAAACGCTGACCGCCATCCTGTGCTGGATCGGGGCTTTCGCCATGTTGGGGCGGCTCACGGATCGCGCGGCCAGCTTCAATCGCTCCAAGAAATGGGCCATTGCCGGGCTTTCGCTCGGCTTTCTGGTCTGGCAGGTGGGCTTCATATCGGTGGGCGGCGAGTGGTTCGGCATGTGGATGTCGCAGACGTGGAACGGCATCGAATCGGCCTTCCGCTTCTTCATCACCATTATCACCGTGCTGATCTATGTGGTCATGCCCGATGGAGAGCTAGAGTAAATGCGCGGCTGAGGCAGGCTCATCGACCAGTTCGACGCCAGCCTGCTTCATCTTCTCCAGCATGGTGCTCATGGAGCCGTTGAGGTCGATGCCACGACAGGCATCGAGCCGCACCCGTACCTGAAAATCTTGTGCTACGGCATCAAGCGCGGAATAGGCAACGCAGAAATCGGTTGCGAGACCCGCAAGCGTCAGCGAACCGATGCCGCGCTCGCGTAAATATCCGGCAAGGCCGGTTGGTGTTTCACGGTCGTTTTCGAAGAAGGCTGAATAGCTGTCGATGCCGAAACGGAAGCCTTTGCGAATGACGAGCTGTGCGCGCGTCCATTGCAGGGCAGGGTGAAATTCCGCCCCGCGCGTGCCCTGTACGCAATGATCCGGCCACAGTGTCTGCGGCCCGTAGGACATGTCCACCATATCGAAGGGCGCTTTTCCGGGATGGGTGGAGGCGAAGCTCGAATGACCGGCAGGGTGCCAGTCCTGCGTCAGAATGACGTGTTCGCTTTCCTCGATCAGTCGATTAACGGCGGGCAGAATTTCATCGCCATGCGCGACAGCCAGCGCGCCGCCGGGGCAGAAGTCATTCTGAACATCGACGACAATAAGGGCATGACCGATCATAAGCGCACCTGCTTCATTTTCAGCTTTTTCACCGCGACTATAATCAGCCCGTTTCACTGAGACCAGCGAATATGCGCGTTCTGGTATAACATGGAGAAGGGTGCTAGGGACCGCGCTTAACAGTGACAGTAAAGGCAGGGATCACCATGACAGACGAAATCACGCGCGACAGCAACGGCACGCAATTGAATGACGGCGATACCGTCACGCTCATCAAAGATCTGAAGGTCAAAGGAACCTCGACCACGCTGAAGCGCGGCACGGTGGTCAAGGGCATTCGCCTGACCGGAAATCCCGCCGAAGTCGATTGCAGCACCAAACAGGTCAAGGGTCTGGTGCTGAGGACCGAGTTTCTGAAGAAGGCTTAAGTATCTGATCCAAAAGCCGCCATGCCGGTCTGCAAATGGCGATTTCTACGCTTCCGGTGCTCACGTACTTTGATGTACGCTGCGCTCCGGTTCTCGAAATCACCATTTTCGCGGCCTGCCGCTTTTTGATTCAGATACTGTGATTAAGCGTCGATCTCCACGCGACCGCGCGGACGGCTGCAACAGGCGAGAATGTAGCCTTCCGCGATTTCATCATCGCGAATGCCGCCATTGTGGTTCATCTCCGTCTCACCGCCGAGGCATTTCACCTTGCAGGTGCCGCAAATGCCGAATTCGCAGGCGCTCGGTATTTTCAGACCGCCATTGCGGGCGGCAAGCAGGATGGTGTCGTTTTCGGTGCATTCCACTTCGACGCCCGAAAGGCTGAACACCACGCTGGCCGCAGCC
>PJUK01000471.1_pt1 | contig 13387 bp, 11 predicted proteins | sample 1512211 | NCBI WGS metagenome assembly PJUK01 (sample SAMN08177668, study PRJNA422409) | Feces metagenome, whole genome shotgun sequencing project.
CAGCCCGAAGGGCCGAGAATGGTGACGAAGTCGTTCTTCGGAACGATGAGATCGGTTGCCTGTAGCGCCAGCGTCGGCTTACCGCCGTGCACGCCGGGGAAGGTACGGCTGACGCCCTTAACAACCAGTTTCTGATCGGTCTTGGGAGCCATTACGCGAACCTCCATGCAAAGAGCCAGCGGTTGAAATATTTGAAGGCAAGGTCGGAAATCAGGCCGATCACACCGATGACGATGATGCCGAAAATGATCTGGCCGGTGGCCATCAGCGCCTGACTGTTGATGATCATATAACCGATGCCCGACGATGCGCCGATGAGTTCGGCGACGATCACATAGGTCCACGCCCAGCCGAGCACGAGGCGCAGCGTTTCGGCAATGTCCGGAGCGCTGGCAGGCATAAGCACGCGGCGGATGATGCCGCTGTTCGATGCGCCAAGCGTATAGGCGGCCTCGACCAGATCGCGGCGGGTATTGGCGACGGTGACCGCGATCATGAGGATGATCTGGAACACCGCGCCGATGAAGATGACAAGCAGCTTTTGCGTTTCGCCGATGCCGGACCACAGGATCAAGAGCGGCACGAAAGCTGAAGCCGGCAGATAGCGCGCAAAGGAGACGAAAGGCTCCAGCAGCGCTTCGATGGGCTTATAGGCGCCCATGGCGACACCGAGCGGGATGGCCACGATGCTTGCAAGCACGAAGCCGCCCAGCACGCGCCAGACCGTCATGCCGATATCGGACAGGAAGCCCTGATTGGCAATGAGGTCATAGCCGTCTTTCATCATGGTGATGGGATCGGCGAGGAAGGTTGAGGAGACGAAGCCGCCAAGCGTGGCGATGCCCCAGAACACAAAAAATAGAATGAAAAACAGGATGCCCAGTAAGATCCGGGTCGTGTTGCCTATCGGCTGCAAAGGCTGCATGACATTGTCCGTTCAGTCGCGCGCCCGTCTTCACAGGAAGACGGAAGGGGAGAGGTCGGTCCGGGCGTCGCCGCCCGGAACTGTTGCAGAAACCGATCTTACTTGATGAAGCTCGTATCCACGATGTCATCGAGGTTCGGCTTCGACTTGATCACGCCAGCCTGCAACAGCAGATCAGCCGCTTCGGCGGAGAATGCCTTGAAATCGCCTTCGAAGAACTTGTGATTGGCGGCCTTGTCCTGCCAGCGCAGATATTCGGCAGAAGCACCGAATTCCTTGCCCGACTGCTTCACGTCCTTGCCCATGATTTCATAGGCCTTGTCCTTGTCGGCAGCGATCAGCTCCAGCGCTTCGAAATAGCTGTCGGCAAGCGCCTTGGCAGCTTCCGGGTTCTTTTCGAGGAAGGCAGGCGTGCAGCCAACCGTATCCGTCACAGCCGGATAGTCGAGCGTGGTGGCGAGAATCTTGCCCTTGTCGGGCGCAGCGCGCACGGTCGAGAGATAAGGTTCATAGGTCATGGCGGCGTCATTCTGGCCAGCCACGAATGCCTGTGCTGCCGGTCCCGGCTCCATGTTGACGACCTTCACATCCTTGGTGGTCATGCCGTTTTTGGCGAGCATGAAGGCCAGCAGGAAGTAAGGCGAGGTGCCCGGTGCGGAAGCGGCAATGGTCTTGCCCTTCAGATCGGCGAAGGAATTGACGTCGGCGCGCACGGCAATGCCGTCGGCACCGTAGGACTTGTCCATCTGAAAAATCTGCTTGGACTTCACGCCAGCCGCGTTCCAGACAATCCAGGTTTCAACGGTGGTGGCGGCGCACTGAATGTCACCCGATGCCAGCGCCAGATGGCGGCTTGCCTGCGGAATCTTGTTCAGCGTGACGTCCAGTCCGTGCTTCTTGAAAATGCCCGCTTCCTTGGCGAGCGTCAGCGGGCCAAAACCCGTCCAGCCCGAAAAGCCGATGGAAACGGCAGTCTCGGCCTGAGCGGCGGAAGCAAAAGCGAATGCTGCCAGTGCAACACCTGCAAACCACGATTTCTTCATGAATAGTACCCCTTTTATGTGATTATAAGCCTATACATATCGATCCGAGCAAATTAGCAGGACCGTCCTTCCTGTCCAGAGATGCCGACAAAGATTTCTTTGCGGGCATTTCTGTTGGAAATTATTTAAATCCCTGATCCGATTGCAATAATCGTAATCAGGAACAGGTCTCCCTTACCCTTTATTTCGATAGCGCTCGCCGCAAGACCGTCTAGGACCACCGCATCATGGGAACCCAGATGCGTGAGCCCGGTATCGGACTTGAGTGCAAATTCTCCTTCTGCACAGAAAATAAGCAGCGTTTCGCCCTTGGCCCTGGTTTCCAACGTCGCCGCAGCTTCGTTGCCGGTGATGCGGCGGACGTGATGTGTATAGCGGCCACGCCGGGTCATGACATTGAGGTCGGTGATGACCGAGCCGATCAGCTGCGCCGACGACTGGCTGTCGGCAGCAAAGGCAAAGGGTTCGCTTTCGCGGGTGAGGGTGCTTTTGTGGCCTTCGACATCAAGCACAATGCCGTCGCCCTCGAGCACCGACAAGCTGCGGTCGATGCCGGGAAAGAGGGAAAACGGACCGTCATTTGCGACGCTCGCCATGGAGACGCGCCAGTCGAAATCATCGACGGACGCCCCTTGCGGGTGGATCGCGATCTCGACCGTCACGCCGCCGCCATTTTTCCACGGCATGCGGCGATGATTTTCAGCTTTTAGAAGAGCGACGGCCATTCGACCTCAGTTCCCCAGAATGCCGGGCAGGCGCAGGCCCTGCTTTTTCGCCCAGTCGAGCGCTTCTTCATAGCCCGCATCGGCATGGCGCATGACGCCGGTGGCCGGATCGTTCCACAAGACGCGCTCCAGACGGCGGTTCGCATCTTCCGTGCCGTCGCAGCAAATGACCATGCCCGCATGCTGGCTGAAGCCCATGCCGACGCCGCCGCCGTGATGCAGCGACACCCAGGTCGCGCCCGAAGCGGTATTGAGGAGGGCGTTGAGCAGCGGCCAGTCGGATACGGCGTCCGAACCGTCCTTCATGGCTTCCGTTTCGCGGTTTGGCGAGGCGACGGAGCCGCTGTCGAGATGGTCGCGACCGATGACGATCGGCGCTTTCAGCTCGCCATTGCGGACCATTTCGTTAAAGGCGAGGCCGAGACGATGGCGATCACCAAGGCCAACCCAGCAAATGCGCGCGGGCAATCCCTGAAAGGCGATGCGGTCACGCGCCATGTCCAGCCATTTGTGCAGGTGCTTGTTGTCGGGCAGCAGTTCCTTCACCTTGGCGTCGGTCTTGTAGATATCTTCCGGGTCACCGGAAAGGGCAGCCCAACGGAATGGGCCGACACCACGGCAGAACAGCGGGCGAATATAGGCAGGGACGAAGCCGGGGAAGGCAAAGGCATTTTCAAGGCCTTCTTCCAGTGCCATCTGACGAATATTGTTGCCATAGTCGAGGGTCGGAATGCCCATGTTCCAGAAGTCGACCATCGCCTGCACATGGAGTTTCATCGAAGCGCGCGCGGCCTTTTCGACGGCTTTCGGGTCGCTTTCCTGTTTCGCGCGCCATTCGGCGACGGTCCAACCGAGCGGCAGATAGCCATGCACCGGGTCATGCGCGGAAGTCTGGTCGGTGACGATATCCGGCTTCACGCCACGCTTGACGAGTTCCGGGAAGATTTCCGCCGCATTGCCGATCAGCGCGATGGACTTTGCCTCGCCTGCCTTGGTCCAGGCTTCGATCTTGGCCAGCGCCTCATCGAGGCTGTCGGTCTTTTCATCGACATAACGGGTGCGGAGGCGGAAATCGGCGCGGGTTTCGTCACATTCCACGGCGAGGCAGCAGGCGCCAGCCATGACCGCCGCTAAGGGCTGCGCGCCGCCCATGCCGCCAAGGCCGCCGGTCAGAATCCACTTGCCGGTGAGGTTGCCGCCAAAATGCTGGCGACCGGCTTCGACAAAGGTTTCGTACGTGCCCTGAACGATGCCCTGCGCGCCGATATAGATCCAAGAACCGGCGGTCATCTGGCCATACATGGCGAGACCCTTCTTATCCAGTTCGTTGAAATGATCCCAGGTCGCCCAATGCGGAACGAGGTTGGAATTGGCGATCAGAACACGCGGCGCATCCTTGTGGGTGCGGAAAACGCCGACCGGCTTGCCGGACTGTACCAGCAGGGTTTCATCTTCATTGAGCGTCTTGAGGGTCGCGACGATGCGATCGAAATCGTCCCATGTGCGGGCCGCGCGGCCAATGCCGCCATAAACCACCAGCTCATGCGGACGCTCGGCCACATCGGGATCGAGATTGTTCATCAGCATGCGCAGCGGCGCTTCGGTCAGCCAGCTCTTGGCGTTGAGTTCGTCTCCGCGCGGCGCTCGGACTTCGCGCTCGTTATGGCGTGGGTTCGACATGGTGTTCTCCTCAGGATTTCAGGTCGTGCGCGAGCTTTTCCAGCCGCTGCAAAAGGGTTTTGAGATGGACGCGCAGCCTGTCCGCCTTGGCCTCGTCATAGGCGAAGGGAACGGCTTCCGTCGCAAGATGGGTCGATTGGGCAAGCTCCATTTGGATGGCGTGGACGCCGGTTTCCGGCTTGCCGTAATGGCGTGTCGTCCAGCCGCCCTTGAACCGGCCATTGAGGATCGACGTGTAACCTTCCGCCTCGCCGGTCACTTCGACGACCGCCGCCTCGATCTTGGGATCGCAGGTCTTGCCCATATCCGTACCGATGTTGAAATCGGGCAATTTGCCTTCAAACAGGAAGGGAATATGCGACCGGATCGAATGGCAATCATAGAGGATGGCGACGCCGTGGATTGCCTTCACACGGCTGATCTCGGCGGCCAGCGCCGCGTGATAGGGGGCGTGAAAGCGGGCGACACGGTCGGCAATGTCGGCTTCGGTCGGCGCTTCTCCATCCTTCCAGATCGACAGCCCGTCAAAGTCGGTTTCCGGGATCAGCGTGGTGGTGTTCTGCCCCGGATAGAGGCTCACACCTTCCGGGTCGCGATTGGCGTCGATGCAATAGCGGTGGAAGGTGGCGCGCACCATGGTCGCGCCGTCGATGAGACCGTCATAAAGCCTGTGAATATGCCAGTCGGTGTCGGCAAGAATTTTGCCATTGTCGTTGAGCCGCGCAAAAATATCCTGCGGCACATCGGTTCCGGTGTGTGGAAGGCCAAGAATGACGGGCGAAGTGCCCTGACGAACTTCGAACGGGCTCATGATCACGCCTCCAGCGCTGGCAGGATGCGGTCCGAAACCGCCCCGGCAAGCGCACCGTCAGCCACCAGCTCGGCGGCATTCTTCAGGTCGTCGGCCATATAGCGGTCGTCCTCCAGTGTCGGCACGCGCCCGCGCAACACGGCGATGACCTTGGCCAGTTCCGGGCTGGTGGTCAGCGGCTCGCGCAGCTCGACGCCGAGTGCGCCGGTCAGCGCCTCGATGCCGATAATGGCATTGAGATTGGCCGTCATCTGCAACAGGCGGCGCGCACCGTGGCAGGCCATGGACACATGGTCTTCCTGATTGGCCGAGGTCGGCGTGGAATCGACCGACGCCGGGTGCGCCATCTGCTTGTTTTCGCTCATCAGCGCGGCGGAGGTGACTTCCGCGATCATGAGGCCGGAATTGAGGCCCGGCTTGCGGGCGAGGAAGGCCGGAAGGCCAAACGACAGCGCCGGATCGACCAGTAGCGCGATACGGCGCTGGGCGATAGCGCCGATTTCGCAGACGGCAAGCGCAATCTGGTCGGCGGCGAAGGCAACCGGTTCGGCGTGGAAATTGCCGCCCGATACGGCACGTCCGTCCGAGAGAACGAGCGGATTGTCGGTAACCGCATTGGCTTCGATTTCCAGCGTGCGGGCTGCCTGCCGCAGAATGTCGAGGCAGGCACCATCGACCTGCGGCTGGCAGCGGATGCAATAGGGGTCCTGCACGCGCTGGTCGCCTTCGAGATGGCTCTGGCGAATGACCGAGCCCTCGAGCAGGCTGCGCAATGCCCGGCCCGCATCGATCTGTCCCTTATGACCGCGCAGCGTATGGATTTCCTCATGGAACGGCGCATCCGATCCCATAGCCGCATCGGTGGACAATGCGCCGGTGATCAGTGCCGTCTGCGCGGCACGATGGGCGCGGAAAAGCCCGGCCAGCGCAAGGGCAGTCGAAGTCTGCGTGCCGTTGATCAGCGCCAGACCTTCCTTGGCGGCAAGCACGACAGGCTTCAGACCGGCCTTTTCCAGTGCTTTTGCGCCGGAGAGGCGCTCGCCCTGATAGAAGGCTTCACCTTCGCCAATCATGGCGGCAGTCATATGCGCCAGCGGTGCAAGGTCGCCTGACGCGCCGACGGAACCCTTTTCGGGGATCATCGGGATCACGCCTTTTGCCAGCATGTCTTCGAGAAGCGTGATGACTTCAAGCCGCACGCCGGATGCGCCACGACCGAGCGAAATCAGCTTCAGCGCCATGATGAGGCGCACGATATTTTCCGGCAAAGCGTCGCCAACGCCGCAGCAATGCGACAGGATCAGGTTGCGCTGAAGCGTGGCGACATCGCCCGCCGCAATGCGGATCGAGGCGAGTTTTCCAAAGCCGGTATTGATGCCGTAAACAGGTTCGTCACCGGCTGCGATTTCGGCAATGCGCGCAGCCGCCTTTTCGACACCGGCATGAAAGGCGGGGTCAATGCGCACGGGAACCGCAACGCGATAGATGGTTTCCAGCGTTTCAAGCGGGACAGAACCAGGCTTGAGGATGATGGTCATGACAGGCTCCGTTGCGGATAGTTAGATATGGCCCTTGAAAACCCGCTTCCACAGCGGGTTGAAGCCAATGCGATAGACGAGTTCGGCGGGGCGCTCGACGTTCCAGATGGCGAGATCGGCGTCCTTGCCGGTTTCGAGCGTTCCGGTCTGGTTGAGAATGCCGAGCGCCCGCGCAGCCTCGCGGGTGACGCCCGCGACGCATTCATCCACCGTCATGCGAAACAGCGTCGCGCCCATATTCATGGTGAGCAGCAGCGAGGTCAGCGGCGATGTGCCGGGATTGTTGTCGGTGGCAAGCGCTATCCTTGTGCCCGCTGCGCGGAAGGCTTCGACTGGCGGCTTCTGGGTTTCGCGGATGAAATAGTAAGCGCCGGGAAGCAGCACGGCGACTGTTCCGGCCTTGGCCATGGCGGCGGCACCATCCGCATCGGTATATTCGAGATGGTCGGCGGAAAGCGCACCATAGGATGCGGCAAGGGCTGCGCCATGAAGATTGGAAAGCTGGTCGGCGTGAAGCTTGACCGGAATGCCATGCGCCTTGGCCGCATCAAACACACGGGCGATTTCATCCGGCAGAAAGGCGATGCCTTCGCAGAAACCATCCACCGCATCGGCCAGTTGTTCAGCTGCGATGGCGGGCAGCATATCGTTGATGACGCGGTCGATATAAGCGGCCTTGTCGCCGTTCATTTCCGGCGGCAAGGCATGGGCGCCAAGGAACGTGGTGCGGATTGCAACGTCGCGTTCTGCACCCAGCCGACGGGCGGCTTTCAGCGACTTGATTTCGCTGTCGCGGTCGAGACCGTAACCGGACTTGACTTCAACCGTGGTGGCGCCTTCGGCGATCAGCGCATCGAGACGGGGCAGGGTTTCACGCACCAGATCGTCTTCGCTGGCCGCGCGCAGGTTCTTGACCGATGAAACAATGCCACCACCGGCGCGGGCAACTTCTTCATAGGAAGCGCCCTGCAAGCGCAGCTCGAATTCATGCGCGCGATTTCCGGCATGGACGAGGTGCGTGTGACAATCGACGAGGCCCGGCGTGATCAGCCGGTTTTCGCAATCGATTCTCTCATAAGACGCATAGTCTTCGGGCAGAGCGGACTGCGGGCCGACATATGCGATCTTGCCGTCCTTAACGGCAAGCGCTGCATTCTCGATGAGGCCAAGGCCGTCCGCGTCTTCCTCCAGCGTCGCAATCCGCGCATTGATAAAAACGATGCCTGAATTCTTGAGCATGAGCGTTTTCTCGCTTCCCCTGTTTTTTGATAATGTATATACATATCAGAGGCGCAGCCAAGAGAAAAAATGCGCGGGAACATTCGAGGAGTTAATTTTCATGTCAGCAGCCAAGTCTGAACAGCGTTTCATCCATGCCGGTCAGGCGCTTCTCGATAATGGCTGGGCTGAGAATGTTCGCATTGGCATTGCCGGTGGAAAGATCACCTCGTTGGAGGCGGATAAAGCGGCGGGAGCTGGGGACGAGCGCCACGCGGCGATCATCGCAGGCGTGCCGAACCTGCACAGCCACGCTTTCCAGTACGGGATGGCGGGGCTTGCCGAAAGTCGCGGGCCGTCTGCCGATTCGTTCTGGAGCTGGCGCGAGATCATGTACAAATTCGCGCTCGCCATGTCGCCCGAACAGGCCGAAGCTGTGGCTCTGCGACTTTACGTCGACATGCTGGAAGCCGGATTTACCCGCGTTGGCGAGTTTCATTATCTGCATCACGACCGCGACGGAACGCCTTACGCCAATCTCTCCGAGATGGCCGACCGCATTGTGGCTGCTGCCAGCGCGGCGGGCATCGGCCTGACGCTGCTTCCGGTTTTCTATGCGCATTCGGGTTTCGGCGGCAGCGCGCCCAATGAAGGCCAGCGGCGGTTTATCAACGATCCCGAGCGTTTTGCGCGACTGATCGAAGGCTGCAGCCGAGCGCTGGCCAATTTCGACGGCGCAGTTTTGGGCGTTGCGCCACACAGCCTGCGCGCCGTAACGCCGGATGAACTGGACGTCGTGACGAAGCTTTTGCCCGATGCGCCGGTGCATATCCATGTGGCCGAACAGGTAAAGGAAGTGGAAGACTGCATTGCCTGGGCGGGCAAGCGTCCTGTCGAGTGGCTTCTCGATAATCAGGAGTTGTCCTCGCGCTGGTGCCTCATCCATGCGACCCATATGACCGACGATGAAACCCGGCGCATGGCCGCAGCCGGTGCTATTGCCGGTCTTTGCCCGGTGACGGAAGCCAATCTCGGCGACGGAACCTTCAATGCGACGGTTTTTGCGGAAGCAGGCGGCAAGTTTGGCGTCGGTTCGGATTCCAATGTGCTGATCGGTATTGGCGACGAGTTGCGGCAGCTTGAATATTCGCAGCGCCTCCAACATCGCGCCCGCAATGTGCTGGCCGAAAGCGAAGCCTCCACGGGGCGCGCCTTGTTCGAAGGCGCGGTGCGCGGCGGCAACATCGCGATGGGTCGCGCCGATGACGGGTTGAAGCTTGGCGCGTCGGCGGATTTTGTCGCGCTGGATATGGCGCGGCTGCCCCATGCCAAGGGCGATGCCGTGCTGGATGGCTGGATTTTTGCCGGTCGAGCCCAGGTCAGTGACGTGTGGGTACGCGGCGTGAAACAGGTGGAGGGCGGTCGTCACCGCTTGCGGGATCAGGCCGAGCGTGCTTTTCAGAAAACGATTGGCGAATTGCTCGGCTGAAGAAATTCCTGCAAAAGTGGGAAACAAAGGGGGAATAGCATGGCGGATGACGGTTCAGCGGCAAAAGACGGCCCGGTGCTTTCACTGCATCAGCGTATTTTGGACGATATTGAATCGCGCATCCTGTCTGGAGAGTGGGCGCCGGGGCACCGTATTCCGTTCGAACATGAACTGACCGAGCAATATGGCTGCTCGCGCATGACGGTCAACAAGGCGCTGACTCAGCTTGCCAAGGCCGGTCTGATCGAGCGCAAGCGCAAATCGGGCAGCTTCGTTTCGTTTCCTCGTTCGCAGGCCGCCATTCTTGAGATTCATGATATTCGCGATGAGGTGGCTGCACTCGGTGCGCCCTACCGGTTCGAACTGCTCAAGCGCTGGGACCGTCTGAGCGGGCCAGCCGACGCGCAGAAGATCGATATTCCGCGCCACACGCAGATCATCGATCTGGTCTGCCGTCATCATGCCGGGCAGCGGGTGTTTGCGCTGGAAGAACGCATCATCAATCTGGCCGCCGTGCCGGATGCGGCGGGGGCGGATTTTTCCGAACACTCGCCCGGTCCATGGCTCGTGGCCTGCGTGCCGTGGAGTAGCGCCCAGCACTCCATTCGCGCCATTGCCGCTTCTCCGGAAAATGCCGCATTGCTCGATATTGCGCCGGGCTCGCCCTGTCTGGTGATTGAACGCCAGACCTGGAATGCCGATCTGCCGGTGACGCATGTGCGCTTCACCTATCCCGGCGACAGCCACGCGCTGGTGGCCAGATTCACGCCGTCGCAGGGGTAATTCCAAAAAGAAAAAAGCTGGCGCAGTGGGAGCGGCGGCCAAGAGGCGGCGTGATCGGGGTGGCGATCACACCGCGCGTTTCACTACGCCTTAAGCGGCGCGCTTCAGGGCGTCGCGGATGACCGAAACGATCGTGTCGATCTGTTCCTTTTCCACGATCAGCGGCGGCGACAATGCAATCACATCGCCGGTGACGCGGATCAGCAGACCCTTCTTGAAGCAATCCACGAAGACGTCATAGGCGCGCGCGCCCGGTGCGTCCTTGCGCGACGACAATTCGATGGCGCCGACCAGACCGAGGTTACGGATGTCGGTGACATTCGGCGCATCCTTCAGCGAGTGCAGCGCTTCCTGCCAATGATCGGCAAGCTGCGCACCACGGGTCAGCAGGCCTTCCTCGGCATAGATTTCCAGCGTTGCGAGACCAGCAGCGGAAGCGACCGGATGGCCGGAATAGGTGTAGCCATGGAATAGTTCGATGGCGTTTTCCGGGCCGGTCATCAGGCCGTCGTGAACCTTGCGGCTTGCGAAGACGGCACCCATCGGGATGGCACCGTTGGTGAGGCCCTTGGCGGTGGTGACGAGATCGGGAATGACGCCGAAATAATCGACCGCGAACGGAGTGCCGAGACGACCGAAACCGGTGATGACTTCATCGAAGATCAGCAGGATGCCGTGCTTGTCGGCGGTGGCGCGGATGCGTTCCAGGTAGCCCTTCGGCGGCAATATGACGCCAGCGGAACCGGACATGGGTTCGACGATAACGGCGGCAATCTTTTCAGCGCCGTGTAGTTGGACCAGACGTTCCAGATCGTCGGCCAGTTCGATGCCATGCGCCGGCAAGCCCTTCGAGAAGGCATTGCGCTCGATATCCAGCGTGTGGCGCATATGGTCGGCGGGAATCTGCGGGAAGACGCGGCGGTTGTTGACCAGCCCGCCAACCGAAATGCCGCCGAAACCAACGCCGTGATAGCCTTTTTCGCGACCCAGAACCATGGTGCGGGTGCCCTGACCGATGGCGCGCTGATAGGCGATGGCGATCTTCAGCGCGGTATCGACCGATTCCGAACCGGAATTGGTGAAGAATACGCGATCAAGCTGCGCAGCCGGACCACCCGGCGCAATCGCGGCGAGTTTTTCGGCAAAGTCGAAAGCAACATTGTGGCCCATCTGGAAGGTCGGCGCGAAGTCCATCGTGGAAATCTGGCGCTCAACGGCTTCAGTGATCCGCTTGCGGCCATGACCGGCATTGCAGCACCAAAGACCTGCCGTCCCGTCGAGAACCTGATTGCCGTCGGTGTCGGTGTAATACATACCCGAAGCGCTGGCGAGCAGGCGCGGCGCGGCCTTGAACTGCCGATTTGCGGTGAACGGCATCCAGAAGTTTTCAAGGCTGGGCGCGTTGGTTTTGGTGAGCATGGGAACCTCCTATTTTCAGGCAGGAGGACACGCTTTCTTGAAGGCAACAAGCCCTTTTCTGCAAGGATTTAAGCTGTTGATTTTATGAGGATGGTTTCAGAAAATTATGCTATATCGAACATGATAAACACAAAGGGGAATGCCCGATGAGCATCGATATCGGCGGAAGGTTACGCTATGTGCGCATGCGGCAGAATCTGTCGCAGCGGGAGCTTGCAAAAAGGGCTGGTGTGACCAACTCGACCATATCGCTGATCGAGGCCAACCAGTCCAATCCGTCGGTCGGCGCTCTCAAGCGTATTCTCGATGGTATTCCCATCGGCATGGCCGAGTTTTTCGCGCTGGAGCCGGATACGCCGCACAAGGTATTCTATCAGGCGGAAGAGCTGGTGGAAATCGGCAAAGGTCCCATTTCCTACCGGCAGGTGGGCGACCATCTGTTTGCGCGCTCGTTGCAGATATTGAAGGAGCGGTATGAACCAGGCTCCGATACGGGCAAGGTGCTGCTGATGCATGAGGGCGAGGAGGGCGGCATCGTCATATCGGGCCGCATCGAAGTGACGGTGGGCAGCGACCGGCGCATATTGGGACCGGGCGACGCCTATTATTTTTCCTCAAAACTGCCGCATCGCTTTCGCTGTATCGGACCGACAGCCTGCGAGGTGGTCAGCGCCTGCACGCCGCCGAGTTTCTGACGGCGCGCAGGCGGGTCTTTTAGTTGTAGCGCGAGATACCGAGATCGTCGGCGCGGATGTCGGGCTTATTGCCGCTGACCAGATCGGCCAGAAGCTTGCCCGAGCCGCAGGACATGGTCCAGCCCAGCGTACCGTGACCGGCATTGATGAACACATTGTCGTAGCGGGTTCCGCCGATGATTGGCGTGGAATCCGGTGTCATCGGGCGCAGGCCCGACCAGAAGGTCGCGGCCTTGAGGTCGCCCCCGGGGAACAGATCGCTGACCGACAGGTCGAGCGTGGCGCGGCGCGCTGCCGGAAGGTCTTTGGTGAAGCCGGACACTTCGGCCATGCCGCCGACACGGATACGGTCGCCGAGGCGCGTGATGGCGATCTTGTAGCTTTCGTCCAGAACCGTCGAGACCGGTGCGCGGCTTTCGTCGATGATCGGTGCGGTGATCGAATAGCCCTTCACCGGATAGATCGGCGCGTTGAGACCCAGCGACTTGATGAGCGCGGGCGTATAGCTGCCGAGCGCGACCACATAGCGGTCGGCTGTCAGAATACCGTCTGACGTTTCCACGCCGGAAACGCGCCCGCCGGATAGAACCAGCGACTTGATATTCACGCCGAAGCGGAATTTTACGCCCATACCTTCGGCAATCTTGGCCAGCGCATTGGTGAATTTGAAGCAGTCGCCGGTTTCATCATGCGGCAGGCGCAGGCCGCCGACGAACTTGTCCTTCACGCGGGCTAGCGCCGGTTCGATTTTCGCGCAGTCGTCGCGGTCGAGCACTTCGAACGGCACGCCGTCCTGACGCAGCACCTCGATATCCTTGCCGATGCCGTCGAGCTGGTATTGCTCGCGGAAAAGCTGCAACGTGCCCTGCATACGCTGGTCATATTCGATGCCGGTATCCTTGCGCAGCTCCACAAGTACATCGCGGCTATATTCTGCCACGCGCACCATGCGGGTCTTGTTGACCTTGTAACGGCTGTCCGTGCAGTTGGCGAGCATCTGCATCAGCCACACATACTGCTTGGGATCGGAAGTCGGGCGAATGACGAGCGGCGCATGTTTC
>PJUK01000472.1_pt1 | contig 13333 bp, 11 predicted proteins | sample 1512211 | NCBI WGS metagenome assembly PJUK01 (sample SAMN08177668, study PRJNA422409) | Feces metagenome, whole genome shotgun sequencing project.
AACGCATCCTGGAAATCCAGCCCACCCAGCTGCACGAGCGCGTGAGCGTTGTGCTGGGCTCCAAGAACGAAGTGGAACGCATCACCCGGTACCATCTCGAAGCCGATAAAAACGCGCTATAATATTGGCTTGTTGCCGGTGTAGCTCAGTCGGTAGAGCAGCTCATTCGTAATGAGAAGGTCGCGTGTTCGATTCATGTCTCCGGCACCATTGAAATAAAGAAACCCCGCTGTGTTCTGCATAGCGGGGTTTTTCTTCGTCCTCTTTTCGCACTTCATCATTCAGTTACCGCTGCGCTTCACTACTTAATGCAGTGTCGCAGCTCTCCAAGCGGGGGCTCTCAGCACGCATCCTATTTCTCTTGGATGCTCTATCGCGGGCTCTTTGGCCTTCAGGGAAGGTTGTTTCGCACATGTCGGGTGATAACAACTGATGCGGTCGCGCAACTTGGTTTCGAGAATTCCCCACGCTCCGGGTGAAAGTGAGAAGGTCACTCGTCATCCCTAAAAATTTGCACTCGCTTGCCGGCGACATCAGACACCTCAAACACGTTGTAGATCTCATTAGAAGCGCCGCCAAAGTGACCCACAATCCTCAGTTAAGAAAATAAGCGACCCCCCATGGCTATCAAAAAATCTGAGCTCTATTCGTCCCTCTGGGCATCGTGTGACGAACTGCGCGGCGGCATGGACGCCAGCCAGTACAAGGATTACGTGCTGGTGCTGCTGTTCATCAAATACGTCAGCGACAAGTACGCCGGGCAGCCCTTCGCGCCCATCACCATCCCTGCTGGTGCCAGCTTTGCCGACATGGTGGCGCTCAAGGGCAGCACCGACATTGGCGACCAGATCAACAAGCGCATCGTGGGCCCGCTGGCTGCAGCCAACAAGCTGGCCGACATGCCGGACTTCAACGACGCCACCAAGCTCGGCACCGGCAAAGAGATGGTGGATCGGCTCACCAACCTCATCGCCACGTTTGAAAATCCGGCGCTGGACTTCTCCAAGAACCGTGCCGATGGTGACGACATTCTGGGCGACGCCTACGAATACCTGATGCGCCACTTCGCCACCGAAAGTGGCAAGAGCAAGGGCCAGTTCTACACCCCTGCCGAAGTCAGCCGTGTCATGGCCAAGATCATTGGCATTGGCGGCGCTCACACCACCAGTGCCACGACGGTGTACGACCCCACCTGCGGATCGGGCTCACTGCTCTTGAAGGTGGGGGATGAAGCTTCGGCCAAGGTCACGCTTTACGGCCAGGAAAAAGACTCGGCCACCAGCGGCTTGGCGCGCATGAACATGATCTTGCACGACAACCCCACGGCAGAAATCCACCAGGGCAACACGCTGGCGGACCCAAAGTTCAAGATCAGCGTCGGCGGGCAAGACGTGCTCAAGACCTTTGACTATGTGGTGGCCAATCCGCCCTTTTCCGACAAGCGCTGGAGCACCGGCATCGACCCGCTGCATGACCCCTATGGCCGGTTTGAAACCTTTGGCGTGCCGCCCGCCAAACAGGGTGACTTTGCCTACCTGCTGCACATCATCCGCTCGCTCAAAAGCACCGGCCAAGCCGCGTGCATCTTGCCGCATGGCGTGCTGTTCCGTGGTAATGCCGAGGCCGACATTCGCAGGAACCTGATCCGCCATGGCTACATCCGGGGCATCATCGGCCTGCCCGCCAACCTGTTCTATGGCACCGGCATTCCGGCTTGCATCATCGTCATCGACAAGCAAAACGCCAAAGCGCGCAAAGGCATCTTCATGGTGGACGCCAGCAGCGGCTATATGAAAGACGGCCCCAAGAACCGGCTGCGCGAGCAAGACATTCACCAAATCGTGGATGTGTTCACCAAGCAGATCGCCGTGCCCAAACTTGCACGCATGGTGAATCTGGAAGAAATCGAGAAAAACGACTTCAACCTCAACCTACCACGCTATATCGACAGCAGCGTGGCCGAAGACCTGCAAGACATTGCCGGGCATCTGCAAGGCGGCATTCCGGTTGCAGACATAGATAGCCCTGCGCTCAAGCCCTATTGGGACATGTGCCCAACGCTGCGCCAGTCACTGTTCAGCACGCTGCGGCCCGGCTACCTGTCTCTGGCAGTGGATAAGACCACGATCAAGACCACGATCCACGCGCATGCCGAGTTCACAGCCTTTGTGCAGCGCATGAACACTTTGTTTGCCGACTGGCAGACACGCACCACGCCCACACTCAAGACATTGCAGCCGGGCTTTCACCCCAAGCAATTGATTACCGAGCTGTCCGAAAACCTACTGGCCCATTACACCGGCCAGCCGCTGATCGACGAATACGCCGTGTACCAGCACCTGATGGACTACTGGGCCACCACGATGCAAGACGATGCCTATCTGATTGCCGCCGATGACTGGAAGGCAGAAACCTACCGCATCATTGAAGTCAAGAAAAACAAAGACGGCAAAGTCACCAAAACCACGGATAGAGGCTGGGCCTGCGACCTGGTGCCCAAGCCGCTGATCGTGGCGCGCTACTTTGTCCAAGAGCAAGCCGCCATTGATGAATTGGCAGCCAACCTCGAAAGCATCACCACCCAACTCACCGAGCTGGAAGAAGAACACAGCGGTGACGATGCGGCGTTCTCCGGCTTTGACAAGATCAACAAGGCCAGCGTGACCGACCGGCTGCGCGAAATCAACGACGATGCGGACGCCGAGGAAGAGGCGGAAGTGCTGAACCGCTGGCTCAAGCTGGCTAAGGAAGAGGCAGACTTGAAGAAGCGCCTCAAAGATGCCGAGGCTGTACTCGACGCCAAGGCCTACGCCCACTATCCCCAATTGAGCGAAGCGGACACGAAGACACTGGTGGTTGACGACAAATGGCTGGCCGCGCTGAGCACGGTCATCCACGGCGAAATGGACCGCATCAGCCAGGCACTGACGCAACGGGTGAAGGAATTGGCCGACCGCTATGGCACGCCCATGCCACAGATGGCCACTCGCGTGACAGAACTGGAGGCCAAGCTGAATCAGCATCTGGCAAAAATGGGATTTGTATGGAACTGAGAAAGGACTTCAAATCATCCGAAGTCGGACAAATTCCCTCCGATTGGAAGCTAATGGTGCTTGTGGATTTGGCTGAAATCCGCTCCGGCATTGCCAAGAACTCGAACACTGCCATTACCAATCCCGTTTTTGTGCACTATTTGCGTGTGGCCAACGTTCAAGACGGCTTCTTGGACCTGACAGAGATGAGTCAACTCCAGGTAAATCGCGACGATATTAAGAGATACGCTGTTCTGCCTGGCGATATGCTAATGAATGAAGGCGGGGACCTAGATAAGTTAGGACGTGGAGCACTGTGGTCTGGCGAGTTCAGCCCCTGCGTTCATCAGAATCACGTTTTTGTTGTTCGTTGCGGTTCATCTCTATTGCCCGCTTATTTGAAGGCTTGGACGGGGTCCTCAGCGGCTCGTAAATATTTCCTGCTCGCTGGTCGGCAGACCACAAATTTGGCGTCTATTAACAAGACCTCACTCGGACTTTTACCCGTTCCTCTGCCCTCATCGCGGGCCGAACAAGAAGCCATTGCCGAAGCCTTGAGCGATGCCGATGCCCTCATCGAGTCTCTGGATCAACTCATCGTCAAAAAGCGCCAGATCAAGCAAGGTGCCATGCAGGAATTGCTCACCGGCAAGCGGCGACTGCCGGGGTTTAATGGAGAGTGGAAAAAGCTATTAATCAAAGATATTGCTGACGTTAAAACAGGTCCATTTGGCTCTGCATTACATGAGAGTGATTACGCCAAAAATGGCACACCCATAATTACCGTCGAACACCTTGGAGAATTTGGAGTTACTCGAAAAAATCTGCCATTGGTGTCAGATGAAGATTGCAAGCGACTTTCTGCATACACATTGAAATCTGGTGATATTGTTTTTAGTAGAGTCGGGTCTGTTGATCGGAATTCATTAATCAGCGAAGCAGAGTCGGGATGGCTTTTTTCTGGCCGTCTTCTTAGAGTTCGAGTTAATAAGGAACGTGTATTCTCGCCATATTTGAGCTTCCAATTCCATACACACTCCTTTAAGCAGTTGGTGCTCGCTGTAGCAGTGGGCCAAACGATGGCATCGCTCAACACGATAATCTTACAAAACATATCGGTCACGCTGCCGCCTCTCGCAGAACAAGCGGCTATTGCCACTGTCCTCAGCGACATGGACACCGAACTCGCTGCGCTGGAAGTCCGGCTCACCAAGGCCCAAAAAATCAAGCAAGGCATGATGCAGGAGCTGCTGACCGGCAAGATTCGTTTACGATAAATAGCGTAGCTGCTTGCGCTTGATGGATAAACGCCAGAGGCCATTTTGACTGCATATCTCCTGTATCACACCCCATAACGTCCCCATCCACCATGAGCGAAGCATCCATGCAACGTGCGGACGGTCTCATCCCCTTGCTGGCCCACATCGCAGTTCAGCGGGCGCGCCGGCAGGCGCTCGCCACCGGCGGCAAGGTGCTGAAGGCCCGCAATGGTCAGTTGCTGGAGATAGCTGCCAACGGCACGGTGCGGGTGATTCGCCACATCGCCAAGCCCACTCCCGTGGCTTTGGGCACCAAGCGATTCCGCGCACACAGGGCTGCGCAGCCATGACAGACCGCTACGCCGTGCATGGCACCCAAGGCGATTTCCAGCCGGGCTCCAATGACCTGGTGCTGGCCAACAAACTGGGCATTCAGTCTGTAGAAGATATGAATGACTTGGAGCTGGAGCTGCTGCAGCGGTTGTATGAGGAGGTGCTGGTCAAGCACCTGCCCAATCGGGTTTTGACGGTGGAGGATTTGAAGACCTGGCACCGCCGCTGGCTGGGCAATGTCTTTGACTGGGCCGGTCAGGAGCGCTCGGTCAACATAGGCAAGGACGGTTTCATGTTTGCGGCTTCCGCGCAGATTCCCCGCTTGTTGGCTGATTTCGAGCGGTCTTGCCTAGCCCGTTGGACACCTTGCCACGACATGAACACTGACGCGCTGGTGGACGCCATTGCCATCACGCATGTGGAATTTATTTTGATTCACCCGTTTCGCGAGGGGAACGGGCGCTTGTCACGCCTGCTGGCGGACGTAATGGCCGCGCAATCAGGCAGGCTCCCACTGGACTACAGCACATGGAACGCCGATAGGCCCGCCTACTATCAGGCGATTCACCTGGGTATGCAGATGGAATATGCGCCAATGAAACGGCTGGTGGCGCAAGCGCTGGACGGCACAGCGGCTTGAATCAGGCCGCCAATGCGACGTGGGCGAATCGATGCTGGCTGCGGTTTTGCAGCTTCTGCTCCAGCTGCTGCACGGTCAGCCCCGTTTCCAGCGCGGTGGAACTGGCCACGGCGCGGCGCACGGCTTGCGGGCTGGGCTTGGCTGGCTTCTTGGCAGAGGTGTTGTGTTTGAGCATGGTCACATTATGTGGCTATCTGTACAGTGTACCGGGTTGATCTGGCGGAGAGGGAGAAAACATCCATATGAGCGATATTGGCAAGCCTGAGCGTGCCACGCAAGACCGCGTGGTCAAGCTGTTTTGTGACGAACTGGGGTACAGCTACCTGGGCGACTGGGCCGACCGCGCGGGCAACAGCAACATCGAAGAAGGCTTGCTGACCGAGTATCTGACGGGCGCTGGCTATCAGCCGGCACAGATCAGCGCGGTGCTGTACAAGCTGCGCACGGAAGCCAATCACCCCTACAGCAGCCTGTACGGCAACAACCAGGCCGTGTACCAGTTGCTGCGCTACGGCGTTCCGGTGAAGACCGAAGCGGGCAAGGTGGCGGAAACCGTGCACCTGATCAACTGGAAAGCGCCCGCCAGCAATCACTTTGCCATCGCAGAAGAAGTCACCCTCAAAGGCAAGCAGCAGCGACGACCTGATGTGGTGCTGTATATCAACGGCATCGCCATCGGTGTGCTGGAGCTCAAAAACAGCAGGGTCAGCATTGGCGATGGCATCAGGCAAAGCCTGTCAAACCAGCAGCCGGAATTCAACGCCTGGTTCTTCAGCACCGTGCAGTTGGTGATGGCGGGTAACGATTCCGAAGGCATGCAGTACGGCACCATTGGCACGCCGGAGAAATTCTTCCTGACCTGGAAGGAAGACGAGGCCGACAACAGCCGCTACAAGCTGGACAAGTACCTACTGAAGATGTGCAACAAGACCCGCCTCATCGAGTTGATGCACGACTTTGTATTGTTCGACGGCGGCGTGAAGAAGCTGCCTCGCGTGCACCAGTATTTCGGCATCAAAGCCGCGCAAGAGCATGTGCACCAGCACCAGGGCGGCATTCTGTGGCACACGCAGGGCTCGGGCAAAAGCATCTTGATGGTGCTGCTGGCCAAGTGGATTCTGGAGAACAAGCCGCAGGCGCGGGTGGTCATCATCACCGACCGCGATGAGCTGGACAAGCAGATCGAACGGGTGTTTACTGATGCCGGTGAAACCATCTGCCGCACCAGCAGCGGGCGCGATTTGATGAGCCAGTTGGGTCAGGCCACGCCCCGGCTGCTGTGCTCGCTGGTGCACAAGTTTGGCGTGACGGCCAAGAATGCCGATGCGGACTTTGACGCCTTCATCAAAGACCTGCAGGCGCAGCCCAGCACGACGGTGGGCGAGGTGCTTGTGTTTGTGGACGAATGCCACCGCACACAGGGCGGCAAGCTCAACCGCGTGATGAAGGCGCTGATGCCCAATGCGGTGTTCATCGGCTTCACCGGCACGCCTCTGCTCAAGAAAGACAAGGCCTCCAGCCTGGAAGTCTTTGGCGGCTATATCCACACCTACAAGTTCAGCGAAGCCGTGGAAGATGGCGTGGTGCTGGACCTGGTGTACGAGGCCCGCGACATTGACCAAAAGCTGGGCTCGCAAGACAAGATCGACCAGTGGTTTGACGCCAAAACCAAGGCGCTGAACGACTGGCAGAAGGAAGAGCTGAAAAAGCAATGGGGCACGATGCAGAACGTGCTCAGCTCCAAAGCCCGCATGGACCGGGTGGTGGCGGACATTATTTTTGACTTCAGCGTCAAACCGCGCCTGTCCAGTGAACGCGGCAATGCCATCTTGGTGGCGTCCAGCATCTACGAGGCCTGCAAATACTTCGCGCTGTTTCAGAAGACGCTGTTCAAGGGCCGGTGCGCGGTCATTACCTCTTACAACCCGCAGGCCAAGGATGTGACGCTGGAAGAGATTGGCGCCGGCACAGAGACCGACAAGCAGTTCATCTACAACACCTACACCGAACTGCTGAGCAATGTGCAGCCCAAGCCGGGCAAGTCCAAAACAGAAACCTACGAAGACCAAGCCAAGGCCCTGTTCGTTAAGGAGCCTGCCAACATGCGCCTGCTGGTCGTTGTGGACAAGCTGCTGACTGGCTTTGATGCGCCGCCCTGCTCTTATCTGTACATCGACAAGTCCATGCAGGACCATGGTCTGTTCCAGGCAATCTGCCGCACCAACCGACTGGACGGCGATGACAAGGACTTCGGCTACATCGTCGATTACAAGGACTTGTTCAAAAAAGTGGAAAAAGCCATTGCGGTGTACACCTCGGAGATCGACCACAGTGCAGGCGGCGCTGACCCCGAGGTGATGCTGCAGGACCGGCTGACACTGGGCCGGGAGCGGCTGGATGCGGCGCTGGAAGCCTTATTCTTGCTGTGCGAGCCAGTACAGCCGCCCAAGGGTGAGCTGGAACACATTCACTACTTCTGCGGCAATACCGAGATTGCCGACGACCTCAAGACCCACGAACCGCAGCGCGTGGCTTTCTACAAGGGTGTGGTGGCGCTGTTGCGCGCCTATGCCAATGTGGCCGATGAAATGGCTGCAGCCGGGTACAGCGAACAAGACGCCAAGTCCATCAAGACCAAGCTGGCTCAGTATCTTGCTATCCGCGATTTCATCCGTAATGCCAGCAATGAAACGCTGGATACGAAGACTTTTGAGGCGGACATGCGGCACTTGATCGACACCTATATCGAAGCCAGTGAGCCACGCAAAATTTCGCCATTTGACGGCATTGGTTTGCTGGACTTGATCGTGAAGACCGGCATTGCCGATGCGATAGCCAACAAGCTGGCCGACATGCAGGGCAACCAACATGCCATTGCCGAGACGATTGAAAACAACGTTCGCAGCAAGATCATCAAAGACAGCCTGACCGACCCGGCCTACTTTGAAAAAATGTCTGCCCTGCTCAATGAAATCATCAAGCTGCGTAAAGAGCGCGCCATCGAGTACGAAGAGTATTTGAAGCGCATTGCAGACATTGCCACCAAAGTGCAGACAGGTCCAGCAGACCCCACATCAGGCAAGCTTGATTCACCGGGCAAGCGTGCCATCTTCAACAACTTACAGAACTCGCCGGTGCTGCATGCAGTGAAAGTAGCAGAGGCGGATGCACCTTACGGCCCCGCAGACAGCGATGAAGACCCTGCTGTGTCCCTGGCACTCAAAATCGACAAAGCGGTGCGGCTGGCCCGTCCAGATGGCTGGAGAGGCGTACAGGCCAAGGAGTTGGTGATTAAACGTGCGTTGTACGACACACTCAAGGATGTGGACGAAGTCGAGCGCCTGTTTCTTGTCGTCAACGCGCAGCAGGAATACTGATGCCTGAGAGCATTGAACTGGGCGGCATCGCTGCCGAGGTGACCAGAAAGCGCATCAAACATGTGCACTTGAGCGTGTACCCGCCCGCCGGTCGCATACGGATTTCTGCACCCGAGCACATGGCCTTGGACACGATCCGAGTGTTTGCAATTTCCAAGCTGCCATGGATTAAAAACCAGCAGCGCAAAGTGTGTGCACAAAAGCGCGAAGCCCCGCGCGATTACATAGACCGCGAGAGTCACTATCTGTGGGGCAAACGCTATCTACTGGCCGTGATCGAACGTGATGCAGCGCCCACCATTGACCTCCAGCACAAGCGAATCGTGCTTGGTGTCCGCCCAGGCACCAGCACGGAACGCCGTGAAGAGCTGCTGGATGCCTGGTACCGCGAACAGCTCAAGACGGCATTGCCACCGCTGCTGCAAAAGTGGGAAGCATTGATGAACGTGAAAGCCTCCAAGGTTTTTGTGCAGCGCATGAAAACCAAGTGGGGAAGCTGCAACCCCAACAGCCGCGCCATCCGGTTGAACACCGATCTAGCAAAGAAGCCGCCCGAATGTCTGGAATACATCATCGTGCACGAGCTAGCTCATTTGATTGAGCCTAGCCACAATGCACGCTTTGTCTCAGTAATGAATTTATTTATGCCAAAGTGGGAATACTTCAGGGAAGAACTTAATAATCTACCCGTTCGGCACGAAAATTGGGATTATTAAATTAAATTTAAAAATTAATCCTTTTTTTGAGATTTTTTCATCTTTCTGATTTCACCTCGATAGTCATCAAAATATGCCATTTTTCGATAATCGAAATCCCGAATAAGAATCGCTTCATCATATCTTTTTTCCATAGTTTCAACATAATTATCATCACTTTTAAGTCTAGCAAAACCAGGATCAATATAGATAATATTATCTTTACTCTCCCCCATCAAAATTCTATCAAGAATCCTCAAATACTCTTTATATACACCTCCTATATTTATGCTACCTCTCCCTTTGTACGTAAAATAAATTCCTCCTTTCTTTCTTGAAAAATAATCGGGCTTTCGCTCCATTATCTCCAAGACAAAATTTCTTTGCTCTTTTACAATCTTCTCTAGTTGATTCTTAAGATAATGCATTGGCTGCATAACATCTATTTTCAGAACAACCTCCGTTCTCTCTATATCCCCCACAGATATAGAACATGGTTTATTGCGAAAGTGCTCTGACTTTAAAAATTCTGCATACACCTCAAATTTTAGCTCTACAAAAATATCAGCATCTGGCTCAGGAAGGGGCGAGACCTCTGGATCAATCCACTTTTTCAAGCCAAATCTTTCTCCCGGCAAAATGGATGAAGAATGGAAAATTTTGAATCCCACCTCTTTTCTTATTTCGAGAGTGCGTTCATGCCATTCCTTTATATTTTCCCCAAGCAAGGGCTCCACCCCTTTCTTTGGATGAAATGGACTAATAGCCGCAAAATCCTCGGCCTCACTCTTGCCACTCAGCTTCTCATGCCACGTGTCATCAAGTTGCTGCTGCTCTTCAACCACAAACAAGGACATAGGAATTTCGTGGGACAGTGATCGGCAAAGCTCCTGTGTGTTGATATTCAAGCTCCGAACCGCTTCCGGAAGCGCCAACCATTGCGCATATGCATCCCTGTATGCAGGGTTGCGCCGGAGAAATTCCCAAGCCCATTGCCGGGATGACTTTGGTCCCATGTTTTCTTGCACCGCACTCATCGCGCCCTCCTAGAGCTAATTTGGTGGCCTAGATCGTGCCTAAAACGGTCAAAGATGCAAGCTTTTCCTATCAGAATTGGAAAAAACAAGCTCTGCAGATAGAGTAGACATATGTCACAAGATAGACCTAATCCTGCCCCCAAGGAGCGCCTTGCCTTTCAGTGGCCGACGCTAATTAGTTTTCTGACTGCGTTTGTTGCCACTGGCACCATTGCACTTCACCTCATCGGAGTTGTCAGGCATCGGCAGTACCTTCGCTTTTGGGGAATTGATGCGGATTTGTTTCCCAAAGCGACTGACTGGATACTGATCAACGGATATTACGGAATCGTTGATAGATTTTCAGTAATTTTAAAGACCATCATTGAAAATTGGCACTGGCTAGGTATAGCCTCTATTTTAATTGGGGCGTATATATTTGCTCTCCAGACACCTGCCTCCAATACACCTGGAAAATTGAAGGAATGGGTATTACGGCGAGCTGAATGGCAACAGCGTCTTGCTCGATACATTTTTCTTACGACTATGGCTGTCGCAATGACACCTCTAACGCTTATTTTATTAACTGCTTTCATGGTCATACCTGCTGCTCTTGGAGAAAGTGGTGGAACAGCATCTGCTGAGAGCATGAAAATAGAACTGATGAAAGGGTGTGAACTTGCAAAAATAGTTTGCATTGAGCTGAGAAAAGACGAAAAAGTTATATCCAAGGGTTTTGTGCTTGACACTTCCGCATCCTATGTCGCCATTTTTGATACCAAAATTCAGCGTAGTCGAGTCATCCCTCTAGAAAATATAGAGTTGGTGGCGACTCGAACTTTAAGGTGATGAGAATTTATCCGTATTTTCTGTAATCGAAAAATTCGTGCATGAGAACTACGCCACAGGCAGAAAGAAGAACCCCAGCCTTTTGTAAGATTGGGGGGAAGAGGAAATAAATCCGATAGATCAGATTATCGAATTTATATTCTTAAACTTATTTTGAACGTGGTGGATTATTTCCACGACCGCCGCCAGAGGGTCCACCAGTTTTGCTAGGGCCGTTGAAAGGTGCTGGTTTACTCATAAACTATCTCCTAATCCCGGAAAAAAAAGATGAGCTGCGCCGGGCCCGGGATAAAAATCCCGTGCAGCTCTATATCCAACTGAAATTTAGACTTATTTAGGTACGTGCTTCTTGCAGTCTTTTATTGAGTCGTTGGCAGATCAACTCAACAAGGGCAGTCTTCCATGGTGCGCGGCGGCAGATACTCTCCGCTTCCAACTCCACCAATGAGAGCGAAAAACGGCTGCCCATAGGTGGCATGACATTTGGTAATGGCCACTCTCGAAATGGTATCTCTCCTAGCACCACATTAATATGGCTTTCTCCTGCTTGGATAGACCAGTATTTCAATGGCCAATCTGAAAGAAGGGGTTCCAATTCTTCCCATAGGTCAAAGCAAAGATACTGTATTGCTCTAAAGTGAATACTAGCTGTAGATGCACAGTCTTCGATAATTTTGTCAGCACATTCAGACAACTCCCCCGAATGCAGTGCCAGTGTTTCTGAATATCCAGCGGCAGGGTTCGCTTCGTACTCGCGAGGGGAATAATTTCTTTCGATCTTCACTCGAAGGTTTTTGAGAACAGCAGGAACTGGTACTGCATCGAAGCCTGTTATCACATCAAAGTACGGTCTTGCAGAGAGAGCAAAGGATTCCAAGTAAAATTTGTCCCACTCCGAGGGAGAAACCCAATTTAGCCCTTTTCCAGTGGGCTGACAGCGTACAAATCGGATCGTACGACTAAAACCTACAAGACTATTACTTGTCCAACTTACCTTGAACCAAGGTTTTTCCTCTGAAAACTCAATGCTGCAGTCTTCAATGCCAAAGAGCTTTGCAGCCTCTTCCCATTCATTTCTAAGCTTGCATCGAATGCTATCCACTCCCGTGACAATTTCACGGAATGCAGGACCATGGCCGCTTCCAATAACTAGCCAGAATCCATAGTGGCTGGTCGGCTGCTCAAGTTCTGATCTATCTAGGCCAGTAAGTTCAGAAATGTGCTCAAAAGCTTGTGAAGATTGGCTGAGTTGTGCAACTTCAATGAAGCGGTTTAGATCACTCGCCAGCTCAGCTACAGGGTTTTCTACCCCTTTATCCGCGAGTTGTTTTAGCTTCAACTGGAGTTGTGAATTTTTTTCGTCCGGAGCGCGAATTCGCAAGACCTCTTCAAAGTCGCTAACCCTGTTGGGTGCCGGCATAGGGTGCACACCTGTCAAGATCGGCAACGTTGTTTTGAGCACTGTGGCAAGGTGCACTGCGAGGAATTTATCCAAGGTACCTTTGGTCTCCCAGCGCTGAGCGGTGTTCTTTAAACTAGCGACGCTGGCCCATGGCTTACCCGCTAGTTCGTAGACGGCCTTGGCCAACTCAAACTGTGTAAAACCAGCGTCTTCGCGAAGTTGCGAGAGTACCGAGGGCTTGATGTGAGTAGCTGGACGACCCACTGGTTTGCTGCTTTTTTGCATGGGTTGGATCATGCTCTAGCCAAATTATGCTGTCTATTTAAATAAAGACAACAGAATTATTTTTATTCATAGTGTGAGTCCGTGGCATACCTTGCTACATCTATGCCGCGGCTCCACTGCACAGTGGAATTTGCATCAACGATCAACCGAGATGCTTGCTCCCACTCGACAAGGCCAGTTTGCAGGCCCCCTGCCGTGTCACAGCTATGTCACAGTTGAGAAAAAATTTCGGCACTATTCGGCATCAATGCAGGATGCTAAAATTGGCTTGTCTCGAGTGAAGACAGTAGTGAGCATCAATCGACGATACTTCGCGCCAGAGTTCGTAATGAGAAGGTCGCGTGTTCGATTCATGTCTCCGGCACCATTGAAATAAAGAAACCCCGCTATGTTCTGCATAGCGGGGTTTTTGTATTTTGGACCAGCGTCAGGTACGCATTCAGCG
>PJUK01000474.1_pt1 | contig 13268 bp, 16 predicted proteins | sample 1512211 | NCBI WGS metagenome assembly PJUK01 (sample SAMN08177668, study PRJNA422409) | Feces metagenome, whole genome shotgun sequencing project.
AACTGCTCAACGATGCGACGTTCCTTCTGGAAAACCATGTGCTCCAGCCGGACCAGACGACGACCCCGCTGCGCCAGCTTTATTTTGCCGCGCAGATGATGCTCATCGAGCCTTCCTTGCGCGATCAGGCGCGCCAAACCGTTGCGCAAATGCTGAAAGGCATGTTCAAGGCGTTTTCCGATCCGGCAATCCTGAACGCGCTGAAGATCGTTGACGAGCTGGTGCATAACGGGCGCATTTTCGAAGCGCTGAAAACCATCCGCGCGCAATATCCGCGCGAGGCGGAATTGATGCCGGAACAAAGCGCCGTGCCGCCGGTCAGGAATGCCGCTGAGGCCAGGGAGACAAGCCTATGACTACGACACCACCGGTCGGCAACACCACGACCAATACCAACAATTCGTCGAGCGCCAGCTCGGCGGCGAAGGCGGATGTCGATTACAACTCGTTTTTGAAACTGCTGGTCGCCCAGATGAAGAATCAGGACCCGACGCAACCGATGGACGCGACACAATATGTCTCGCAGCTTGCGACCTTTTCGGGTGTCGAGCAGTCCGTGCAGATGAATTCCAAGCTGGAAACGCTGATCGCCAACTCGTCGCTGTCGCAGGCCGAGGGCTGGATTGGCCGCACGGTGACCAGTGCCGACGGCACGATTTCCGGCGTGGTGAAATCGGTCACGATCCAGCAGTCTGGCATGCTCGCCGAGCTGGAAGACGGGAAGACCGTCACCATCGGTCAGGGCGTCAAGGTCAGCTAAGGACGATCCCGGTGAACGAAGCCGATGCGCTGGATATCGTCAATTCCGCAGTCTGGACCGTGCTGATGGCCAGCGGCCCGGCGGTTCTGGCCGCGATGCTGATCGGTATCGGCATCGCGCTGTTTCAGGCGCTGACGCAGGTGCAGGAAATGACCCTGACCTTCGTTCCGAAGATCGTCGTGATTTTCGTCGTGCTGGCTGTCACCGCGCCTTTCGTCGGCGCGCAGATCAATTCCTTTACGCTGCTCGTCTATTCGCGCATCGAAAAGGGATTCTAGAGCGGTTCCGGTTAAAACGGAATCGGGGAACCGCTCTATCTATTTGTTTTTACGCATTATCCTACGCAAAACCGCTGCGCACTTTTGCTGGAAATGCTCTACCTCTCCTCCTTTCAGGTTTCGCGCAAGCTTCGCAAGCTAAGATCCGCTTCGTAACAGGAGACGGACGTGCAGCAGGCAACGGCTAAACCCTTCATAAAAAGCGGATTTCTGACCGGCAGCGATATGGGGCTGGCGGCAGGCATGATCATCATCCTGACGGTGCTGTTCCTGCCCGTGCCAGCTGTGGTGCTGGATATCGGTCTTGCCTTTTCCATCGCCTTTTCGGTGCTTATCCTTATGGTGGCGCTATGGATTCAGCGGCCGCTTGATTTCTCGGCCTTTCCGACCGTCCTCCTGATTGCGACCATGATGCGCCTCTCGCTCAATATTGCGACGACGCGCGTGATTCTCACCCACGGCAATGAAGGCTATCTGGCCGCCGGTCATGTGATCCACGGTTTCTCGCAATTCGTGATGGGCGGCGATTTCGTCATCGGTCTGGTCGTTTTCTGCATCCTGATCATCGTCAACTTCCTCGTCATCACCAAGGGTGCGACGCGTATCGCGGAAGTGGGCGCGCGCTTCACGCTCGACGCCATTCCCGGCAAGCAGATGGCCATTGATGCCGACCTTTCGTCGGGCCTGATCGATGAAAAGGAAGCGCAGCGCCGCCGCCGCGAACTGGAAGAAGAAAGCTCCTTCTTCGGTTCCATGGACGGTGCTTCGAAATTCGTGCGCGGCGATGCCATTGCCGGTCTGATCATCACTGCCGTCAATATTTTCGGCGGTATCATCATCGGCGTCACCCGCCATGACATGAACATTTCCCACGCCGCTGACGTCTTCACCAAGCTGTCAGTTGGTGACGGTCTCGTCACGCAGATTCCAGCCCTCATTGTTTCGCTCGCCGCCGGTCTTCTGGTGTCGAAGGGCGGAACCCGGGGCTCAGCCGATCAGGCGATTTTCGGCCAGCTTGGCGCTTATCCAAAGGCGCTTCTGGTCGCGTCGATGCTGCTGTTCGTGCTTGGCATCATGCCGGGTCTTCCGGCATTTCCGTTCTTCATGCTGGGCGGCGCAATGGCCTTCATCGGTATCGCTGTGCCCCGCCGCCAGGCGCGCCAGCGCGAGGCGGAAGCCACTGAGGCGGACAAGAAGCAGCGCGAGGCCGCGGATCAGGAGCGCAATTCCGTCAAGGCATCGCTCGAAACCAACCAGATTGAACTGTGCCTCGGCAAGCAGCTTTCCGCGCGCCTGATGGCGTCGCAGCAGGAGCTGGCGCATCGCGTCAACAAGATGCGCCGTAAATTCGCGCAGGAATACGGCTTCGTGATTCCTGAAATCAAGGTGACGGACGACCTTGCCCTGCCGCCGAAAAGCTATCGCATAAAGATACACGGCACGGCGGTGGCCAGCCATGAATTGCGCGTCGGTGAAATTCTGGTGGTGCTGGGCGAGCGTCCGATCCCGTCTATCCCCGGCGAGGAAATGCGCGAGCCCGCCTTCGGCATGCGCGCTTATTCGGTGCCGGAAACCTTCGCTTCCGATTTGCGCCGTGATGGCTATATGACGGTTGATAATCTCTCCGTCCTGCTCACTCATCTCAGCGAAATCGTGCGCAACAATCTGGCGCAGCTCCTGTCCTACAAGGATATGCGCATTCTGCTGGATCGTCTGGGGCCGGAATATCGCAAGCTGGTGGAAGATATCAGCCCGGCGCATATTTCCTATTCCGGTTTGCAGGCGGTGTTGAAGCTTCTGCTGGCCGAGCGGGTTTCTATCCGCAACCTGCACCTCATTCTCGAAGCCATCGCGGAAATTGCGCCGATGGTGCGCCGCCCGGAAATGATTGTCGAACATGTGCGCATGCGCATGGCGCAGCAAATCTGCGGCGACCTTTCCGACAATGGCGTGCTGAATGTGCTGCGTCTCGGCAATCGCTGGGATCTGGTGTTCCACCAGAGCCTCAAGCGAGACGCTAAGGGCGAAATCGTCGAGTTCGATATCGACCCGCGCCTGCTGGAACAGTTCGGTACGGAAGCATCGACCGTCATTCGCAAGCATTTCGACAATGGCGAGCGATTCGTTCTCGTATCGTCGCCGGAAGCGCGGCCCTATATCCGGATGATCATCGAACGCCTGTTCGCAACCCTGCCGGTGCTGTCGCATGTCGAAATCGCGCGCGGCGTCGAGGTGAAGTCGCTCGGCGCGGTTTCGTAGGTTCGGTTCTTTGATTTCCTCGCCCCCTCGCCCTCTCGATCCTTCGTCCTTCGAGACGCCCCTCCTTCGCTATGCTCGGAGGGTCTCCTCAGGATGAGGGGCGGGGGCGCCAGACTTCCCCTCATCCTGAGGAGGTGCCCTGAGCGCAGCGAAGGGAACCGTCTCGAAGGATCGAAGGACGAGGGATCAGGAGGACGGTTATATGATTGAAACGCGGAAAGGGGCCTGAGTGCCGATCGCGCAACTGCCGCTCAACGACATCATTCTGGCAGCCGTTCTGGCTTTTTGCCGGGTCGGCGCATGCCTGATGCTGATGCCGGGGCTTTCGAGCGCGCGTATTCCGTTGCAGGTCCGGCTCTTCATCGCGCTGGCGTGCTCCTTCGCGGTGCTGCCGCTGGTTTTACCGCGCATTGTCACGGCTGTCGACAGCGGCGCGCCGTGGACCCTGTTTCGCCTGATAGCGAGCGAGATGTTCATCGGCGCGGTGATTGGCATTCTGGCGCATATCTATTTCTGGGCGCTGCAATTCATGGCCAACACCATGGCGATGGCCATTGGCTTTAGTGGCTCGCCCGCCGATGCGATCACCGAATCAGAGCCGCAGGCAACGCTTGCCACCATCGTGACCTTCAGCGCGCTGTTGCTGTTTTTCGTCACCGACATGCATCTGGAAATTCTGCGCGCGCTGCTCAATTCCTATACCGCCATTCCGGTGGACGGGCGATTCCGCCCGGACGCGGCGATGATCGATTTTACCGATGCGCTGTCGTCGGCCTTCATGGCGACACTGCGCGTAGCAGCACCATTCATCGTCTTTGCGATTCTGGTCAATTTCGCGATCGGTCTTGTTAACAAGCTGACGCCGTCGATCCCGATCTATTTCGTGTCGATGCCCTTCGTGCTGGGGGGCGGGCTGCTGGTGGTCTATTTCATCCTGCCGGAACTGCTGCGCTTTTTCACCAACGAAACCGCCACGCAAATGCGCGCTTTGTTTTGAGGTGGCCATGGCCCAGACCAACACACGCAATCTCAAGAAGCTGATCGATTTGCAGAAACTGGGCAGCGCCCGGCTCGAATCAGCATTGGCCGTTTCCAATGCGCGCAAGCTTGCGCTGGAGGAGGAGCGTCTGGCCCTCATCGCCATGCAGGACCGTCGATATGACGGCGCTGTCTTCGATATCGATCCGTCGCTGCTCATCAAGCGTCTTGGTGCGAATGCAGTCGAATCGGCGGCGCTCGAATCACGGCTCGAATCAGAGCGCGGCGCGCTTTTGAAGGAACAACGGCGGGTTGAACTGCTGGAAGATCGGCTGGAAGAAGCCAGAAGCGAGTTGGACCGGCACGAACTGGCCAGTCTGATCGAGGAATTCGTTAGCCGGAAAACCACGAAAGCGCCTTCTGGGCCACGCTGAACTCGTCCACAAGTTTCAGTCAAGTTTGACCCATTATGGTGCACTCATAGGATGAAGAAGGAAACCTTGCATGGCGATCAACCCGCCGTCGGATCTGGTGATGGATGTGGCCCGCGCGGCCGATCCGCAGGCCTATCGCATGGCGGCGGAGCGATTGAAGTCGGTCTCCGGCACCATGCAAACGGCGATGGCGTCGTCCGGTACGGGACTGACGCGGGATAATTTCGCAAGCTTTTCCGATAGTTTTTCGGCGGGCGTGACTATGCGGCCCGACGCGCAGAATACGATCAATCCGGCCTATCGGAAATTCGAGGCCTTCATGCTGCAATCCTTTGTCCAGTCGATGTTCACCAGTGACACGACAGCGACTTTCGGCAAGGGCATCGCGGGTGACTACTGGAAGTCGATGATGGCGGAAGCCATGGCGAACAAGATGGCGGATGGCGGCGGTGTCGGCATTGCTAGACTGCTTGAGGAGCAGGCGGCGCGCAAAGGGCGGGCAGATGCGCCGACCACTGCAGCACTAGGAGATGTGATCAACAATCTGGGAGAGACTATGAGCAACGATGCGGTTTCGAACGATCTGATACACGGGTTCGAACGCACGCTCATCCAAAAGCAGCTTGAGAAAAACGACGACGCGGATAGCGCGCGCGGCTGAACGATAAACCGCAGCGCGCGACGTGACGTCCACCGAAATTGAGGAACCCTTGAAATGACCGAGACAAGCTCTGAAACCAGCCTGCCCCCGCAAGAATCGCTGGTTCTCGCGAAGGCGAGCGAACAGGTGCATGATCTGGCGAAGCCGGAACTGGCAATGGAACCGGTAGAAAACCCGACTTTGAAGCCGGTGGTTCGCGCCATCCAGCGTCTTGAGGATGTCATCGAGACTGAAACGCGCCTTCTGATGGAAGGCGGCAATCCCGATCTCGCAGAAATCAATTCACGCAAAAGCCGCGGTCTCTATGATTTCAACAAGGCGATCAAGAAGGCTGCCGCTCTGGCAGAACCTGCGACGCTGAAAGGCTTGCAGCCGCTGCTCGACAGCCTGAAGCAGAAGCTTGAGAAGAACTGCGAAGCGTTGCAGCTGCATCTGCGCGCGGTCGGCGAACTCGCCGATGTGATCCGCAGCGCATTGGAAACGCAAGAAGCCGATGGCACCTATTCCATGCAGAGCGCGAGGCTCGGTCACGCGCGATGATCCGCATTTTCGTCATTGGCCTGTGGATTTGCGCTGTCGCCTTCGGGTCGTTGTTCCTGGCGACCCGTCAGAACGCGTCATCGTCCGGTGAGGCGCAGGCCGCTGTCGGCGGCTTCGGCGGCGTGGATTACGTTAAGACGGACGTGATGAGTGTGCCGATCATTTCGAATGGCGCGGTTGCTGGCTATGTCGTGACGCAGCTCGTCTATACGGTCGATTCGAATATCCGCAAGAAGCTCAGCGTGCCGCTGGAGCTTTTCATCAGCGACGAGATTTTCCGCAAGTTCTATGGCAGCTATTCGGATACGAAAGAGGTGGAGAAAGTGCAGTTCGAGGACGTGCGCGCCTCGATCATCTCAGACCTGAACGGGCGGTTCCCCGAGCCGGTGATCAAGGACCTGCTGGTCGAGCAGTTCAACTATATTTCGGCTGAAGAAATCCGCGCCATGAACATGCGCGGTGAGCCGACATCGACAGCACCAGCCCACCAGACGCCCGGAAAGCAAGCCAATGCCAATATCAATGATGGGCAGGCGGCTCACAGCGAATAATATTTTCCGCCAAGCTGGGCGAGACGTTCGGCATCCAGCGGCGTGACCGTTGGATCGGTGATCAGTTCGACGCCCATTTCGCGACCATTGCGCCAGGCGATGCGGGCCAGCAGCGCGCGCTTGTAATAATCGTCGAACAGCCAGAACCGGTCGGGCAGGGCAGGTGTTTCGATGGTTCTAAGCTTGGCGCCATGGGGAGACAAGTCGCTGAACTGGCACTCAACGATAAACTGCCCGTCCAGGTCTATAAGTTTTCCCGAACGTAACCTTGTCCTTTGTCTTTCTTCCTTGCGCCGCTCCTGCGGCGACTTCATGCGCGCCATATGAAAATCTTACCCACTAATCCCCTGAATAGGTATTTTTAGCAGATTTCGATTTCCGAAGCGTTACTTTTAAAGTCTGACCGCCAGAAAACCTTACTTCCAAAGGGTTAGTGATCGCCGCAGGACTGGCACAGACCACGCAGTTCAAGCGTCGTCTTGCGCGACTTGAAGCCGCTTTGCAGGCTCCAGGCGCTGACGAGATTTTCGATCGCCGCGTCGGAAAATTCCGTCACCTGACCGCATTTCTCGCAGATCGCAAAAGCGACGAGGCCCTGCTGGTGGCATTGCGGGTGCGCGCAGGCAACGAAAGCGTTGAGGCTTTCGAGGCGATGGATGAGCCCATAATCGAGCAGCTTTTCCAGCGCACGATAGACCTGAAGCGGCGCGCGAAAGCCGTCATCCCGCAACTGGTCGAGAATTGTATAGGCGCTGAGCGGCCCTTCCGCCTTGGACAGAGCATCGAAAACGAGGGTCTGGTTGCGGGTCAGATCCTGTTGCGGGTGGTGATGGTGGTTATGCGTGCTCATTGTTCAGCAGTCCGTTTCGATGGGGCCTCTGCTCTCTTATGTAAGGGCAGAAGACTGAAAATGAAAATAGCAAGCGCAGCGACAACGATGGAAGGGCCTGACGGCGTGTCGAAATGAATGGAGCCGTAGAGCCCGCCGACCACGCCAGCCGCGCCGATCAGTGATGAAAGCACCGCCATTTGCTCGGGCGTTGAAGCGAAACGGCGGGAGGTTGCAGCCGGAATGATCAGCAGCGATGTGATCAGCAAAATGCCGACGATCTTCATCGCAATGGCGATGACGATGGCCAGAAGCAGCATGAAGATGACGCGCGAGACGGCGGGGTTCATGCCTTCGGCGCGCGCAATGTCCTCGCTGACGGTCGCGGCCAGCATGGGTCGCCACAACCAGGCCAGCACGGCAAGCACGAATGCCCCGCCCGCATAGATATAGACGATATCCAGCCGTGAAACGGCCAGAAGATCGCCAAACAGGAAGGAAAGCAGATCGACACGCACCCACGTCATGAAAGCGACGATCACGAGACCGAGCGATAATGTGGCATGGGACAGGATGCCGAGCAGCGAATCCGCCGACAATGTGTGGCGGCGCTGCAAGAGCAGCAGGATCGCGGAAATCGCGACCGACACAGCGAAGACGCCAATCATCAGATTAATGTCGAAGATGAGCGCCAGCGCCACGCCGAGCAAGGCGGAATGGGCCATGGTGTCGCCGAAATAGGCCATGCGCCGCCAGACGATGAAGCAGCCGAGAGGGCCGGTCGTCAGCGCCAGCCCGATGCCGGCAATCAAGGCGCGGGTGAAGAAATCGTCAAGCACGGTGTTCGCCTTTCCCGTGATGATGGTGGTGATGCTCGTGCCCCTGTTCGTGCGCATGTTCATGCTCATGATGATGGCCGTCATCGGCATGGCAATGATCCGTCACCGAACCATCGCTGTGTAGCACGCGCCCGTCAGGCAGATGCGTGTGATCATGATGATGCTCATAGACCGCGAGCGGCCCGACAGCGCGACTGCCGAACAGGCGCATATATTCCGGGCTTGCCGTCACGTCGCGCGGGGTTCCGCTGCAACAGACATGACCGTTGAGACAGATGACCCGGTCGGTTGCCGCCATGACGAGATGCAGATCGTGCGAGATCAGCAGCACACCGCAGCCGGTTTCGTCGCGCAGCCGCGCAATCAGTTCATAAAGAGCGGCCTCGCCGGAAAAATCCACGCCCTGCACGGGTTCGTCCAGCACCATGATATCCGGTTTTCGCGCCAGCGCCCGCGCCATCAAGGCGCGCTGGAATTCGCCGCCGGAAAGATGGGCTGTCTCCGCTTTCAAAAGATGCGGGATGCCGACTGCTTCAAGGGCCGCCATGATGTCCTGCTTGCTCAAGGGGCCGGTCAGCGTCAGCAGACGCTCCACCGAAAGCGGCAGGGTGCGGTCGATGTTGATCTTCTGCGGGACATAGCCGATGCGCAGGCCGGGCTTATGGATCACCTGGCCTTCGTCGGGCTTGAGGATACGCAGCGCCATCTTGGCCGCGGTGCTTTTGCCAGCGCCATTCGGCCCGATCAGCGTGACGATCTCGCCGCGCTCGACTTTCAGATCGACATTGCGCACAAGCCAGCGCCCGTCGCGATAAACACCGGCGTTTTTCAGTTCAATCAGCGTTTCCCGCGCCCTGTCGGCGGGGATTCTATTCTTTCTGGCCATTGCAATCGGGGCTTTCGCTGCCTGCATCTTCATTTCGCTTAGTGCGCATTCCAACGGATCATCTGCCGATTCGGAGTTTTTCCCAGTGTCTTTTTCGGGCGGTGCGCAACGCCATATCCCGTTTGTGAAATCCACCTGCCCAAGCTGTCACACAGGACAGCAATTTCAGGATGAATGCGATATCGCCAAAAAGATGCCGGGTGAATTTCTCCAAAAAGGGGTTGCTAGACCTTATGGCAGACGTTATAGCATAACGCAACTGATGTAATAAAATAACATATCACCAGATATGCCGCTCACCCCGCTCATTCAAGAGAGATAATATGAAACATTTGCGTTCCCTGCTGCTCGCTTCCGCATTTCTAGCCGGTCTCGGCAGCACTGCTTTTGCCGCAGACCGAGACGGTGTCGTCGTTTCGATCAAGCCGCTCCACTCGCTTGTTTCCGCAGTCATGCAGGGCGTCGGCGAGCCGAAACTGATCGTGCAGGGCGCAGGCTCGGAGCATGTCTATAGCCTCAAGCCCTCGGATGCCGAGGCTATCGAACATGCCAAGGTCATCTTCTGGGCAGGCCCGTCGATGGAAACCTTTCTGGATAAGCCGATTGATACGCTGGGCGAGGGTGCCAAGGTTGTGGCGCTCGGGGAATCGGAAGGGTTGACCCGGCTGAAATTCCGCGAAGGCGGGCCGTTCGAGGCGCATGACCATGGCCATGAAGGCGAAGGTCATGAGGGTCACGACCATGCGCATGGGCATGACCACGATGACGGCGACAAGAAGGAAGCGGAAGCCGGTCACGATCACGCTGCTGAAGCGGGCGAAGGCGCGCACGAGCATCATCATGGCCACGGCGAATATGATCTGCATTTCTGGCTCGATCCGCAGAATGGCAAGGTGCTGGTCACCAATATTGCCAAGGTTCTGAGCGAGAGCGATCCGGCCCATGCCGCGCAATATGAGCAGAACGCCAAGGCCTATGCCGAAAAGCTGGATGCGCTGACCAAGGATATCGCGACGGAATTGCAGCCGGTGAAGGACAAGCCGTTTGTCGTGTTCCACGATGCCTATCAATATTTTGAAAATCGCTTCGATGTGAAGGCAGCCGGTTCCATCACGGTCAGCCCGGAAAAGGCTCCCGGTGCGGCCCGCATCCAGCAAATCCACGACAAGATCAAATCGCTCAAGGTGGCCTGCGTGTTCTCCGAACCGCAGTTCGAACCGAAGCTCGTCAATACGGTCATCGATGGAACCGATGCCAAGACCGGCGTTCTGGACCCGCTTGGTGCTGAATTGAAGGACGGCCCCGATCTTTATCCGCAGCTGATCCGCAATCTGGCGGATTCGCTGAAAGCCTGCCTGTCTTCCTGACAGCTGCGGTTGCCCGTCAGCCTGCCGGCAACCGTAACGGCGTCGGGCCATCCCTCGAATGGCCCGACGCAGGATGATCCGTCGAAGGCGGCGCTGCCGCCTGTTTTTTGAACCCATAATGTAATGATATAACATATAGGAAAAAGAGATGCGTCACTTCGCAAAACTGTGGTCGGTCGGCCTGGCGGTGGCCTTGGTGGCGCCGGTTGCCGCCAGCGCTCATGGTATCTGGATCGCCGAGCGCCACGGCACGCAGGCCGTGGTCTACGGTCACGGCGCAACCGACGAGGCTTACGATCCGCAGAAGCTCAAGGCGGTGTCGGCAAAGGATGTCGATGGCAAGAAAGTCGCCGTCGAGATCAGGCGGCAGGATGACCATGCCCTTCTCGATGTGCCGAAAAATGCGGTGGTGATCAGCGGAACCTTTGATAACGGTTTCTGGGCCGAAGGTCCGGATGGCAAATGGGTCAACAAGTCGAAAGCCGAAGTGCCGGGCGCAAAGCAAACCAGCAAGAGCCAGAAATTTGCAGTCGCGATCCTCGATCATTTGCGCAAGAAGCCACAGGCTCAGGGGTTGCCATTCGAAATCGTGCCCCTGATGGACCCGACAATCCTGACGGCGGGCAGCGAATTGCCGGTGCAGGTTCTTTTCGACGGCAACCCGGTGGAAGGCGTTTCCGTCACAGCGGATTATGTCAATGACAGCCACGCCGCGCCGGTGAAAACCAATGCCGAGGGCATCGCAACGATCAAAATCCGCAATGCGGGTCTCAATGTCATCGGGGCCGCTCACTCCAGCCCGACGACGGATTCCAGCGATGCCGACAAGCTCAGCTATTTCACCACGCTGACCTTCAATCTCGATCAGCATCAGCACGACTGACCCCAACCCAACCTCTGAATTCAAGGAACGGTGTCATGAGAAAAAGGCTTCCCGTTACGGTTCTTTCCGGTTTCCTCGGTGCCGGAAAGACGACACTTCTCAATCATGTGCTCAACAATCGCGAAAATCGTCGCGTGGCGGTCATCGTCAACGATATGAGCGAGGTCAATATCGATGCGTCACTGGTGCGCGAAGGTGGGGCCAATCTCTCGCGCACCGAAGAGCAACTGGTGGAAATGACCAATGGCTGCATCTGCTGCACGTTGCGCGACGATCTTCTGAAGGAAGTCTCGCAACTGGCCGAGCAGGGGCGTTTCGATTATCTCCTGATCGAATCGACGGGTATCGCGGAGCCGCTGCCGGTGGCCGCGACCTTCGAGTTTCGCGACGAGAACGACAAGAGCCTCACCGATGTGGCGCGGCTCGATACGATGGTGACAGTGGTGGACGCGGCCAATTTGCTCAAGGACTATGCGTCGAATGATTTTCTGCGCGATCGGGGCGAGTCGCTGGGCGATGAGGACGAACGCACTCTCGTTGATCTGCTGGTCGAGCAGATCGAGTTTGCCGATGTCGTGGTGCTGAACAAGGTTTCGACGGCCTCGCCGGAAGAACGCGACCTGGCCCGCAAGGTCATTCACTCGCTTAATCCCGATGCGCGTATCGAAGAGGTTGATTTCGGGCAGGTTCCGCTCGATGCCATTCTGGATACACGCCTGTTCGACTTCAATAAGGCGCATGAACATCCGCTGTGGTATAAGGAGCTTTACGGCTTCAACAATCATGTGCCGGAAACCGAGGAATATGGCGTTCGTTCCTTCGTTTATCGCGCGCGGCGGCCTTTCGATCCGGCAAAGTTTCAGTCCTTTATAGATAAGAGCTGGCCGGGCGTTGTTCGCGCCAAGGGTTTCTTCTGGTTGGCGACCCAGCCGGATTTCGTCGGCGAGATCAGCCAGGCAGGCGCATCGGTGCACACGGCCAAGCGCGGGCGCTGGTGGTCGGCGGTGCCGAAGAACTATTGGCCGACGGAACCGGGCTGGACGAGCGCGATGGCGCCGTATTTCCACAAGGTCTGGGGGGATCGCCGTCAGGAGATCGTCTTTATCGGCGTTGATCCGATGCGCGAGGAAGCGCTGACCGCCGAACTCGATACATGTCTGGTGGAAGACGAAACCTTTGCGCCGGAACGCTGGTCGGCTCTGGCCGATCCGTTTCCGAACTGGTCGGTTGCGGCTTGATTGAGATGCTAAACCGACAGCGAGGCGAGCGTCTTGCTGTCGGCAAGCGTGCGGTGGTCCAGCACATTGGCAATGGCCTCACGCACTTCCAGCATCATCAGGCGCACTTCGCATTCTTCTTCGTCGCAATCGTCGCAAGGGTGATAGTCGGTCTTGCTTGCGCAGGCGATGGGCGCCAGCGCGCCATCCAGCGCACGAATGATATTGCCGATGGCGATTTCATTGGCCGGACGCGCCAGACAAAATCCGCCGCCCTTGCCCTTACGGCTGACGACGAAACCGGCATTGCGCAGTTCGGTAAAGATATTGTCGAGGAACTTCCGCGGAATATGATGCTTTTCGGCGATCTCACTGGCTGAGGCCAGTTGTCCATCGGCTATTCCCGCCAGATGAACCATGGCTTTCAGGCCGTATTTGCCTTTCTTGGTAAGCATGCCACCCCTGCGAGACTTTCAGATAAAAAACGTAGCGACTAAACCGCGTTGCGACAAGTCTTTTTGCCCCTGGCGGCTCATCTTATTAGTCGTCTCTCATGGCCAACGCCAATGCGCCTTGTAAGGCGTCGCCGAGCGGCTGCTTATAAAGTGCGCGGTGCGGCAGAAACGCTAGCGCCGCATAGGCGTTCGCCAGTCCGCCCGTCATGCTGAAGCGGCCAAGCTTCTCTACGTCCAAACGATCCAGTCCACGACGGATGAAATCGCAGGCCCGCTTGGTGATTGAAAGGCCGAGGGGATCCTCCTCCATGGCCCATTCGAAGACCAAAGG
>PJUK01000475.1_pt1 | contig 13268 bp, 12 predicted proteins | sample 1512211 | NCBI WGS metagenome assembly PJUK01 (sample SAMN08177668, study PRJNA422409) | Feces metagenome, whole genome shotgun sequencing project.
AACCGAGCGGCACCGCATCGGCATGGACTTGCATGACCAGACGCTGGCTGATCTCACCCGGCTTGCCCGTCATGTCGAGCGGCTCACCCGTGCGCCCGATCTTTCCGGTGAACAGCTGGAGCCGCTGTTTCGCGGTCTCCAGCATTGCATGCGCGATCTGCGGCAGATCATCGAGGAGGCCAAGCCCTCCATTCTACAGCTGTTCGGTTTCGTGCAGGCAACGGAAAACCATCTCGACCGGTCGGTGCGCGATAGTGATGCGGCGATTGAGTGGACGCTGGATGACCAGAGCGACGGCATGGCCGACAGGCTGGAAGAAACGGTCGCGACCTCGCTGTTTCGCATCGTTCAGGAAGCGATCAACAATGTCATCCGCCATGCCCATGCCAGCGAATTGCGGGTGAAGCTGAGCGACCGGGGCGGGCGGCTTCTGGTGGAAGTGATCGATAATGGTATCGGGACCGACCGCCCGGTCCAGCGCCCCGGTTCGGCTGCCGAATTAACGCCCGAACTCACATTGGGCCATGGCATCGACAATATGCGCACGCGCGCGCGGCTGATTTCGGCAGGTTTCGCCATCCGCAAAAATGCGACAGGCCCGGGGACAAGCGTAACGGTGCTTTTGCCGCCGGAAATGTGCAAACCGATGAATGGAGAGAGCGATGCAGGTTCTGATCGTTGAGGATGACCCGCTGCATCGCACTTATCTCAGCGAGGCGGTGCGCGCAGCACTGCCGGAATGCAGCGATATATTCGAGGCCGGAAACGGGTCGGCGGGCGAGAAACTGGCGCGCCAGCATCGCGATGCGCATATCGTGATGGACTTGCAGATGAATGGTCGCAACGGCATCGAGGCGGCGCGTACCATCTGGAAGGAAAATCCCGAAACCCGCATCCTGTTCTGGTCGAACTATGCCGATGAGGCCTATGTGCGCGGCGTGTCGCGCATTGTGCCGGAAGGTGCGGCCTATGGCTATGTGCTGAAATCGGCCTCCGACGACAAACTGCGGCTGGCGCTGCGCAGCATTTTCGTCGAGGCGCAATGCGTCGTCGACCGGGAAGTGCGCGGCTTGCAGCAGAAGAGCCTCAGCCATGCCAGCGGCTTTACCGAGAGCGAATATGAAATCCTGATTGATATCGCGCTCGGCCTGACGGACAAGACGATTGCGCGCCGACGCAATCTGTCGCTGCGCAGTGTTCAAAACCGCTTGCAGCAGCTTTATGAAAAGCTCGGCGTCTATCAGGAAAAAAGCGATAGCGACGAGGGACGGTTCAATTTTCGCGCCCGCGCCGTGACCGTGGCGCTGTTGCGCAAATTGTTGAATTACAGCGCACTGGAGCGCGCAGAAGCCGAACTCAACGAATGGTTGAGCCGGCAATCCGCTTAGCGCCGATTACGTCCAGAAATAACGCACGAAGTGAAAGAACACCGGCGCTGAAAAGACGAGGCTGTCGGCGCGGTCGAGCATGCCGCCATGGCCTTCGATCATGTGGCCCCAATCCTTGACGCCCCGGTCGCGCTTGATGGCCGAAGCCACCAGCCCGCCGAAAAAGCCCATGACGCAAGAGACCGCCGCCAGCGCGCCCGCCTGAAGCGGTGAGAAAGGCGTAAGCCAGGCAAGCCCCGCACCCAGCAAGGATGCGCTGGCCACGCCGCCAACAAAGCCTTCCCAGGTCTTGGAAGGCGAGATATTCGGCGCGATGCGATGCTTGCCGAACAGTTTGCCGAACACATATTGCAGCACGTCGCTGCCCTGAACGGTCGCGACCAGAAAGGCGATCAGCAGCAGTTTTTCACTGTCATAGCCGGGGATATCCAGCGTCATCAGCGCCGGAACATGGCTGATGCAATAGACCGACAGCATGATGCCCCATTGCTGTTCGCTGATGCGTTCGAGAAAGCGCGATGTATCGCCGGAAAGGGCGGTCAGCACCGGCATTGCGAGGAAGCAATAGACCGGAATGAAGATCGAATAGAGCCCATACCATTCGATCCAGATCAGATAATACTGCACCGGAATGACCAGCAGAAACATGCCGAGCAGGATACGGTGATCGCTGCGGCGGGTCTGGGTCAGCGTTACATATTCGCGCAGCGATGCGAAGGATACGAGCGCGAACAGCACGATCACGCCGCCTTTGCCGAACAGGAAGGCGATGCACATGGCCGCGACCATGATCCACCATGCCTTGATGCGGGCATTGAGGTTGACCAGTGTGGATGAAAGCGGTTTTGGCGCGCGCCAGGACAGTATGGCGGCGACAAGGCTTGCTGTCCCCAGAACGCCCATGAGGCCGATGAATAATTGGGTGGTTTCGCTCATGGGCGGTTCCCGTTTCTGGGCTGAATATCGAGAAGTTGTTGGCGCGCTCGCGTCAGAAATTCCTTGCGGTCCTCGCCGTCGCCAAGTTGCACCGGCGCACCGAACACGACGCGGCACAGCAATGGCACCGGCAGGGCAGCGCCTTTCGGCAGCACGCGCGACATGTTCTCGATCCAGCAGGGGACAAGTTCGACATCGGGCCGCGCCAGCGCGAGATTGTAGAGACCGGAGCGAAAACGCAGCAGCGGCTCATCCGTCATGTTGCGTGTGCCTTCCGGGAAGATGATCAGCGAATGCCCATCGGCCAACGCGGTCAGCATCACTTCCATCGGGTCCTGCGTTCGCTCCACCCAGTTGCGTTCAACCAGCACGGTGCGCAGCAGCACTTCGGCCATGAATTGCCGCACGCGATTGGCGCGCCAGTAGTCTGCGCCCGCCACGGCGCGGGTGCGCGCCCGTTCTTCCTGATTGAGACAGGAGGCGAGCAGGATGAAATCGCCATGACTGGTGTGGTTGGCATAATAGATGCGCTGGTTGCGCGATGGCCCCGTGCCGCTCCAGATCGGTCGCACGCCGGTGATGCCGCGTGACAGGATGGCGAGCAACGAGCCGAACAAAGATTGCACCTGATGACGAATGATGGTGCGCATGTCAGAACTCCGCGCCCGGTGGCAGAAGCGCCAGCAGGCTGAACAAGATGATAGCCAGTCCGAGAGAAAGATTTAGACGGCGGACAATGCGGCGCGTTCCCGCAATACGGTCGGAGAGCGGGCGCACGGCCGGTTGTTTTGCCCGCAGGCCCATCCGTTCCAGAACGGAATCGACTTCGGCAAGGGCTACTGTTTCATCGTCGCCAGCGGCGATCATCCGAAACAAGGCGGCGTCGAACAGGAGATGCGCGGCAATGCCCAGCCCAATCAGGGTGCTTGCCAGTAGCACCGGCCATATCAGCCAGAAGGCGAGGTCGTGCTGCGCGCGCGCAAACGGCGCGACACCGACCAGCACAATCGCAATACCAAGCCCGATAAAGGCGCGGCGGCGCAAGGCTTTGGCACTATGTGCGGCTGGAGAGATCATTCGGGCACCTCATGGGCGTGCAGCCGGAGCGGCCAGCCTTTGGCGCGGATGAGGTTTTCGGCCTCACGGGCGCTGGTCGCATGCCCGGATTGCACCAGCCAGTCGACGGCAACGGTTGCGCTTCGCTGGAAGCCAAGCGCACAGCAGATCAGGACCGGGCCTGCGTGGCAGGCCGCTTCCACCGTATCGGCGGCGAGCCGAACCTTCTCCGGCGATGGCGGCAGCAGGTCCATGCAGCAGAAGCTTTTCCAGTCTTCCGCACCGCGCGGCGCAACCAGTTCGGCAGTTAAGTCGATGACGGTTGAGAAGGTGCGGGCTTCGCTTTTCGACGGGAAGCGACCGAGAAACACAGTGTCGGTCAGAGCAATGTAAGGCGGTAATTTCCGTGTCCAGAAAAGGATATTGAGGCGCGCAAACAGCCGGTATGGTGCGAGCAGCCACCGGCTTGCAAGGCTGACTGTGCCGTCTGTCCGTTTCTGGAAAACGTCGGGACCGGCCCCGAAATAGCCCGCCGCCACGATGGCGAGAGCAAGGGCTGGCCAGAACCAGAAAATCGCATAGCCGGTCAGCGTCAGGCCATGAATGCCAAGTGCCAGCAACAATAGCGCACCCGCCAGATAATAACTGCCGAGACGCCGTGCTTTTGCATTATCCGTCAGACGAAAACCGGCAAGTGGCGATGGGCCGGTACGCGGAAACAGCCAGAGCACGAAAAAGCCAAGCAGTGCCCCTGCCGGAATATCGACTGCATGGTGCTGATAGGTTGTCAGCACCGACAGTCCGATCAGCAGGCACCAGATATGCCAGACGGTGCGGGTGCCGCCGCGCATGATGCGGCGCATCTGATCCCAGATGACGATCAACAGCGCGATATGCAGCGAAGGCGCCTGATTGAACGGCTTGTCGAAGCCGCCCAGCACATCGAACATGAAGCCCGGCAGGCCGGAGGTCTCGGGCTTCACGAAAGTCGCGGTCAGCGGAAAGGCGACGAAGCAGATAACGGCGATGATCTGCGCCGTCAGATAGCGCTTTGCGAGACGGTCCACCTGTTCGGGGCTTTCATTGACGAAAAGCGCAATGGCATAGAACAGGTTCACCGACCAGTAGGGCACGATGCTCCACGCGATGAACGGGACTCGGCTTTCCCAGCCAAATGCCAGATTGGGAACTTCGACGCGCAGCGAAGCGAGCCAATTGGCGGTGCCATAGGTCAGGTAGAAAAAGGGACCGAGAAACAACAGCCATAGAATGGCGCGCCGGATGACCGGCCGCCGTGGTGAACCGTCGATCCCGCCCAATGCTGCTGTCACGCTTCCGGCTCTCCGATGCGCTCGGCGATGGAAACGGTGAAAATGCCCCACTGGTCGACGCGCTGTTCTAGCTTGCGATAACCGGCCTTTTCCACCAACTGATCCATTTCCCCTTGCGTGCGGCGACGCATTATCCAGGCTTCGCCGCCGCGATGTGACGTCAGCGCGCGGGCGATCATTTCAAGCTGCGGATGCCATGGCTGGTTGGTGTAAATCAGCAGAGAGCCGGGCTTTTGCGCCCGCGCCAGCCCCGACAGCGAGCGCTCGATCAGCGCATTGTCGGCAAAAAGCTCATAGAGGCCGGATACGATTGCCAGATTTGGCCGTGGCTCGATGGCGGCGAGGCTATCCGCATCGAAGGCGTCGCCTTCTTCCATGCGGGCAATGGTTTCCAGCCCGCGATCGGCGATCAGCTTGCGCCCGGCAACCACATTGATCGGCGAATAATCGCGCAAATATATGCTGTCGGGCATGATGCCCGCGCGCGCCACCGCATCGATCACATAGCGGCCATGGCCGCAGGCAATATCGAGGATATTGGTGGGGCGGCCTTCGCTTTTCAGGCGGGCCAGCGCCTTGCCGATCAGCTCTTCCAGATGCACCTTGCGCTGACGGATGCCACGCCAGCCAATGGCGTCGAGAAACTGCCGGTCGATCAGCTTGCCGCCAGGGCCAAACCCGCGCGTTTCGTTTTCATAGACATAATCGAGTGTCGAGCCGGAATCGAAACCGGTGCGCCGCCCCACTTTCAGCCCTTCGGAAAAAAGCGCGCCAAAGGCGATGGACGAGCGGGTCGAGGCCCAGTAAAGCCCGCGCGGCGACAACAGCGGCAACGGACTGGAAAGCCTGTCGGCTTCGTCGCGTGTATAGCCCGCAATATGCGCTTCGGTCAGGTCGGCGCGCTGCGGCGCTTCGGCAAAGCGCTGGTCGATGAAGGTCTTGATCTTGTCGATAGCCTGCTTGCGATCCTTCTCGCCCAGCGTATCGTGATAGAAACCCTTCAGCACGTGCCGTTCCTTGATGCGGCTGCCGAGATTTTCGAAAAAGCGATGCTGGGGCGTGGGGCGCACCACAAAATCGCTGCCGGAAATCAGAAGCTGTGTCGGCACGGTGATGGCGCGTGCATCATCCACCACGCGCTTTGCCGCTTCATAAAGTTGCAGCAGAATATGCGAGGCGATGGGGCGGGTGATCAGCGGGTCGGTGCGATAGGATTCGATCCGTTCGGGATCATGGGTCAAAAACTGCGGCTTGACGTAGGAATTGACGTAGAACGTGCCCTTCAGCTTCTGCCACAGTGCAATGCCTTCCTTGGCGAAAGGCACATAGAGCTTGATGTCGAAGGCGGGCGACGCCAGCACCAGCGCCCGGATATTCGGCGCATAGTCGTGCACCCATGCGGCGGCAAGCACTGCGCCCACGCTCTGCGCGATGATGGCGACGTCTTCAATGGCCACGCCGGTTTCTTCACGTATATGCGCGACACAGCTGTCGAGATCGCGGATCGATGCGCCGAAGGACGGCGAGAAACCGCGCTCGCCGGGGGACTTTCCGTGGCCGCGTGCATCCCATGCATAGAAGGCGAAATCATCGAGGCCCAGTTCATCGACCAGATGCGCAACGCGCCCGCTATGTTCGTGGCCGCGATGCAATAGGACGATCACACCCTTTGGCTTGGCGGAGGCAGCGGGCCAGACACGGTAGAACAGCGATGTACCGTCATGGGTTGTAAACCGGGCTTCCGTCGCTTCGCGATGCGCCGTCTTGTGCGTCGGCATTTCTGCATGCTGGCTCATCCGGTCCCTCCCAATTGCTTAATTCAAGCTGCCCGCAATCAATTAACCCCAATTAGTATTGAGTGCAGTAGAATGTTTGAATAAACGAGCAAATGCGAACCGCAAATAGCTGTTTGTCCGATATTGTTCATTTCCCAAGAGATTCTCGATGTCCGTCTATCAGCTAAAGTCACAATTCCAGAATTTACTGCGGCCTTTGGTGGTGCGACTTGCCCGTGCGGGCATGACGGCCAATCAGGTCACAATAGGCGCAGCACTCGGGTCGGTCATACTTGGTGCGCTGCTTTTCTGCAGCGGCGGTGCGCTTTGGTTCGCGCTGGTGCCTGTCTGGCTTTTCCTGCGCATGGCGCTCAATGCGGTGGACGGCATGCTGGCGCGGGAGCACAACCAGAAGAGTATACTCGGCGCTTATCTGAACGAGGTTGGCGACGTCGTTTCCGATGCCGCGCTTTATGCGCCATTCGCCATTGTCGCACCCTTTTCCGGCGCATGGATGTTCGCCATCGTCCTGCTTGCGGTTCTGACGGAGTTCGTGGGCGTTACCGGCGCATCGTTGGGCGCAAGCCGCCGTTATGACGGCCCGATGGGCAAGAGCGACCGCGCGGTGGTCTTCGGAGTTCTTGGCGCGTGGATCGCCGTTGACGGCGGGTTGCCGGGCTGGGCGTTCTGGGTTCAACCGCTGCTGTGCCTGCTGCTGGCCGTGACAGTGATCAAGCGCGTGCGCGGCGGACTTGGCGAAGTTGCTGCTATCGCTCGAAGCGCTTGAGCACACCCAGCAGCAACAACGGCACGAATGTCGTAATCACGATGGCGATGAAGGCCATCGCCATGCCAAGGCCGACCGAACCCTGTTCGAACTGACGCCAGATGAAGATGGATATGGTCTGCATGCCGACAGGCGCGACCAGAACCGAGGCGACCAGTTCACGCGTTGCGACCGCAAACACCAGCAGCATGGCGGTAATCAGGCTTGGTGCGATCAGCGGCAGCATGATGCGGCGGAAAGCCATAAAACTGTTGGCACCGCAAACGCGGGCGGCGGCTTCCAGATTATCGCCGATCTGGTGAAAGGCGGCGGTGGCATAGCGGATCGGCTGCGGCAGCAGGATGCAACAATAAGCGAGTAGCAATATGAGCGGCGTGTTGTAGGGCGAGACCGGCAGCGATGGCTGGTTCCATGCCAGAATGAGACCAACCGCCACCACGACGCCGGGCAGGGCGTTGGGCAGGACGGTCAGCACATCAAGCCAGAAGCGCCCGCGAAACCGCAGTTTCACCACCGCATAGGCGGCGACGGCACCAAGGAACCCGGTCAACAGCGCGCTGCCGAGGCCGAGCGACAGGCTGTTGAACAGTGCGCGCATGCCGCCAGCACTGTTTTCGGCGATGGCTGCGAAATTGTCGAAGCCGAGATTGGCGGGCGTCAGTCCGCCGGAGACGGTTTTGGACAAAGCCGTGGCGAGGATCGCCAGCAATGGAATGCCGGTGGCCGCAAAAGCGACCAGCGCAAACAGCGCCACCACCGGCGCGGTCATGGCGCCCAGCGGGCGCTTGTCCTTCGATTGCGGCTTGCCACCCGTGGTCACATAGGAGCGGCGGGTCAAAATCCAGCGCTGGATGAGGAAAGCCGCTAGTGACAGGCAGACCAGCGTGAGCGAAAAGACCGAGGCCCCGGCCAGATCAATCGGCCAGTCGGAAATGCGCAGGTCGATCTCCGTCACCAGCACTTCAAAGCCCGAGCGGCGTCCAAGCGCTGCTGGCGTGCCATATTCCTCGATGGCTGCCGCGAAGACGAGCAGCAGGCTTGCCGCCAGTCCCGGTGTGGCGAGCGGCAGGGTGATGCGGAAGAAGGACCGCCATGGCGAGGCGCCGAAGACACGCCCCACATCGGAGTATCGCGCACCAACCGCTTCGATGGTGCGCGATACCGCGAAATAGACCAGCGGAAAAGTGTTGAGCGCCATAACGAAACTCATGCCCGCGAGCGAAAATAGGAACGGTGCCAGATGGAATCCGGCAAGCTGTTCGAGATAGCCGCGCGGCTGCAAGGTCATGATCCAGCCAAGCGTCGCAATATAAGGCGGGATCATGAAGGGAACGAGCATCAGCACGTCCCAGACAACAGCAAAGGGCACTTTGTAAAGCGCGCGAAACACCGCGAGCGGCAACGCGATCAGCGCTGACAGCACGACCACGCAAAGGCCAAGCAGCACCGTATTGGCGCTCATGCGTAGAAGCTTCGGATCACCGAACAAGGCCGGAAGATGCAGGAAGGGCTCGGCCAGCGAGCCCTGTCCCAGTTTTGGAAAGACAGCCTGAAGCACGATGAAGACAAAAGGCACGGCCACAACCAGCGCCAGTCCGGCGGTGGCGACAAGTCCGAGCGGGTTGGCGCCAGCGCTGCTATTTGTCTTCATGACGATGCTTCTTAATTGCTGGCTGCGAAGATCGCGCCGAATTCCTTCAGCGTTTCATTGCGCTTGCCATAGACTTCCTTGGCGTCGATGGTCAGGATTTTCAGGTCGTTGATCAGCGGACGATTGGCCGGAATATCGGTGCGCGATGGCATCAGATAGGTTGCGGCAACCAGTTTCTGGCCTTCGTCGGACAGCATGTAATCAATGAACTGCTTGGCCTCGTCCTGGTTCTTCGACCATTTCAGGATCATGGCCGGACGCGGCGCGACAACCGTGCCGGAAGTCGGGAAGATCACGTCGATGGATTCGCCCTTGGCCTTGCCTGCAAGCGAGATGTAATCGACCGCGCCGAAAACGGCGGCCTTAGCACCCTGAAGCACCGGGTTCAACGCTTCGGCATTGGCACCGGCGACGGTCGCGCCATTGGCGCGCAGGTTCTTGAACAAATCCCAGCCCTGCTGCGACTGAAGGGCGGCGACCAGTTCGAAGCTTGCGCCCGACTGGGCCGGATCGGGCAGGTTCACCAGATCCTTGTATTCAGGCTTGGCGAGATCGGCCCATTCGGTTGGCTTCGGCGTTTTGCTGGCCGGGTTCCACGCGATGCCAAGCGCCGAAACGCCCTGTGCGACGGCGGTTTCGGTTTTCAGGAACGCTGGCACTTTTTCGGCATTGGGGCTGGTATAGGCAACCAGCCAGTCACGCTTGGTGAAATCGGTTGCCGTGTCCCAGGATGCCGAGATCAGCACGTCCACCACCGGATTGGCGGCCTCGGCTTCGATGCGGGCCATAACCTTGCCGGTCGTGGCCTGAAACACATTGACCTTGGCGCCGGTCTTGGCGGTAAAGCCGGTGGCAAGCTTTTCGATGAGGCTGCCCGGGCCTGCCGAATAGACGGTGATGTCGGCATAAGCCGCCGTGCTGGCGAGCAATGCGGTCATAAGCGCAACGCCTGCGCCGAGAATGGATTTCGTCATGTGTGCCTCCTGAGATATTGCCTGTGATGGTCTTATTTTGAGAACCAGCGCAGCTGGCCCGGATCGATGGCGATGCCGACAGGAACACCCGGCGACAGGCGGACGGCATCGAGATAGGTCAGGTCATGCCCGGCATTCTGGTCGCCGATACGAACCGTCGTCAGATGGCCGTCACCGCGAAACTGGCTGCGCAAAACCGTGGCCGGGATCGCCGTGTCATTGAGTGGTACGCTGCGCACGGAACGCGACGGCAAAAGCACATGCGTTACCCCATCCGGGGTTTCAGTATGGGCGATGCGGATATCGGTTTGGGTGATGCGATAGGCATCGTTATACCGTTCGACCGGCACGACGCAGCCCAGACGCAGAAAATCGGCGACTTCCGGCGATTTCGGCTGGGCCACCAGCAGTTCGGGTGCGGCAAGCTGCTCGATCACGCCGCCTCGCATCACGGCAACCTGATCGGCCAGCGAGAAAGCCTCGCTCTGGTCGTGGGTAACATAGATGGCGGTCAGGCCGAGATTGGAAACGAGCTGGCCGATTTCCGTGACCATGTTTTCGCGCAGTTCACGGTCGAGATTGGAAAGCGGTTCGTCGAACAGCACCAGTCCCGGTTCGGCGACGATGGCGCGGGCAATCGCCACGCGCTGCTGTTGCCCGCCGGACATGTCGCTGATGGAGCGATTGCCGAAGCCAGTCAGCCCGACGCGATCCAGCGCGGCGGTGACGCGCTTTTCACGGTCGGCGCGGTTGATTCCGCGCATTTCGAGTGGAAAAGACACATTGCCGAAAACCGTCATATGCGGCCAGAGCGCATAATCCTGAAACACCATGCCGAGATGGCGCTTTTCCGGGGGCACGAAACTGCGGCTGGCCGCATCTGCAACCGTGACGCCATTGATCGTGACGGAACCTTTGGTCGGTGCGAGCAGGCCCGCGACAAGGCGCAGGAGTGTCGTCTTTCCGCAACCCGATGGCCCGAGCAGGGCAAGGGTCTTTCCCTTGGGAAGCGTCAGGCTGATGTGGTTCAGAATGGTCGCCGGGCCATAGGCAAGGCTGAGACCTGCCGTCTCAACGGCAATATCTGCGGAAACTGGACGGCTATGTAACATTTGCCTGCAATCAAAACGGTTTCGCCGCTTCTATTCGGATTGCATGACGCGTGTATGACAGGCTGTGATTGCACCGTCAGAATGCAAAAACCCCGCTTGCGCGGGGTTTTGTGGTTCAGTCCGCCAGGACCAGAAGATCGTGCGAGGCGAAATGCACCGTCACCTTATCCCCGCGCTGCGGCGGTGGTTGTGTCGGGTCGTTGAACGTATCGAAGGACAGGCGGTTCTTGCCGAGCGCCACGCGTGTGCGGATGACGGAACCGAGGAAATGCACATCCTCGATGGTCGCATCCAGCGACGTGTCGTGGCTCTTGCGCGCTTCGAGGCTGACCGCTTCCGGGCGCAGCGCCAGCGTGACCGGCTTGCCCTTCGGATGATGGCCGAGCGTGTCGCGCACGGTGATCATGCGCCCGTCAAGGTCGATGCCGTTCTTGTCCGGTTCGCTGACCGAAGCTTCCAGCATGTTGAGCGTGCCCACGAAGGAGGCGACGAAGCGCGAGGCCGGGCGGTTGTAAATGTCGAAAGGCGATCCGATCTGGTCGGCGCGGCCTTCATGCATGACCACGATGCGGTCGGAAATCGACAGCGCTTCTTCCTGATCATGCGTCACGAAAACCGTGGTGATGCCGAGCTTTTGCTGGATGGTGCGGATTTCCTCGCGCAGACTGATGCGGATCTTGGCATCAAGCGCCGAGAGCGGTTCATCAAGCAGCAGCACCTGCGGCTTGGTGGCGAGCGCGCGGGCCAATGCAACACGCTGCTGCTGGCCGCCGGACATCTGGTAGGGATAGCGGTCCGCCAGATGGTCGAGGCGGATGAGGCCGAGCATTTCCTTCACCGTGGCATCGATTTCCGCCTTCGGCTTGCCCGCAACGCGCAGGCCGAACGAGACATTCTGCGCAACCGTCATGTTGGGAAACAGCGCATAGGCCTGAAACACCATGCCGATATTGCGCTGGTTGGGCTTAAGGTCCACCACGTCGGTGCCGTTGATCTCGATGGAGCCGCTATCCGGGTCTTCGAAACCGGCGATCATGCGCAGAACGGTGGTCTTGCCGCAGCCCGACGGTCCGAGGAAGGAGACGAATTCGCCCTTTTCCACGGCGAGGTTGAAATCGTGGACGACGGTATTGGCGCCGAAGCTCTTTTTCAGGTTCTTGATATTGAGAAAAGCCATGAACGTTACCCGGCGGTTGTCTTGAATTTATTGAGGCGCGAAACGAGCTGCAACATGATGATAGCGAGCCACGTAATGCCAAACGAGATGATCGCCAGCGCGGACGGTTCGTAAGCGCGGTTGGCGCCGACCAGCTGGAGATAAGGCCCGAAAGCCGGACGGTTCAAAAGCGAAGCCAGCGTGAATTCGCCGATGACGATGGCAAAGGTGATGAAAGCGCCGCTCATCACACCCGAAATCACATTCGGGAAGATGACCTTGAACATGATGGTGGGCCAGCTTGCGCCAAGGCTCTGGGCGGCTTCGGTCAGCGTGTTGACGTCGATGGTGCGCATCGCCGTATCGACGGCGCGATACATGTAAGGCAGCGACAAGGTCATATAGCCGAACATCAAAAGCAGGTCGGTCGCGCGGGTGGACGCCGTAAATGGCAGCCATGACGACGAATTATAGATGCGCAGATAGCCGAACACGATGACGATGGCCGGGATGACCAGCGGCATCAGCGTGATGAATTCCATCACCGGGCGCAACTGCGGCAGGCGCAGACGCACCCAATAGGCGGTCGGCACCACCAGCAGCACACCGAAGATGATGGTCAGGATGCCGAGCAGGATCGAATAGCCGAAGGTTGCCTGGAAATTCGGATCGGTGAACACGACACGATAGGCGTCGAAGGAATATTCGCCGCGCCGCATGCGCAGCGAGAATTCGAACGTGCCAATGAGCGGGACGAGGAAGTAGACCGCGCCAATGAAAAAGGCGATCCACGCTCCAATTTTCTGGGCTGTCGAGCCTTTCATCGCTGCCACCTTTCGGCACGCATACGCAGCCAGATATAGATCAGATTGGAAATGCCGGTGATGACGATCATGCCGAGCGCCAGTGCATAACCAAGGTTTTGGTTATGCAGAACGTCGCCGCGGATCTGCGCATAAAGCAGGATCGGCACGATGTTGAGCGACGAGCCGGTCAGCGCATAGGCGGTTGCAATAGCGCCAAACGCATTGGCGAAAAGCAGCAGTGTGGTGCCGAGCAGGCTTGGCCACAGGATCGGAAAGGCCACCATGCGCCAATATTG
>PJUK01000476.1_pt1 | contig 13252 bp, 11 predicted proteins | sample 1512211 | NCBI WGS metagenome assembly PJUK01 (sample SAMN08177668, study PRJNA422409) | Feces metagenome, whole genome shotgun sequencing project.
CGTGCCGGTCAGCCTGCCGCAGAGCGCGGACGCTGAACCCGTGCGGCACATTGTTTCCCGCCATCTTGGCCTGCTGCGTGATGAAGAAGGTTTGCGCTCTGCAATCACCACCCTTCTCCCCCTCGCGGAGACCGACGATGCCGCAGCCGTGGCGCTGGTCGCTGCGGTTGCGGCATTTGACCGGTGCGAGTCGCGCGGCAGCCATGCCCGCACCGACTATCCCACCAAAAGCACGGATTCAGGCCGCAGCTTTTTCACCTTTCCGGTCGCTTTCGCACTGGCTTGCGAAATCGCCGCGCCTCACCCTGTTACAAGGACTGCATGATGAACCTGCCGCGCTTGTCTCCGCTTGTCGTCGAACCGCTGGTGCGCGCCGCACTTCTGGAAGATCTGGGGCTCGCTGGCGATATCACCAGCAATGCGGTGGTGCCGGAGGATCACCGTTCGGCCATGCTTTTCAGCCTGCGCCAGCCGGGCGTCATTGCCGGGCTGGATGTGGCCGAAATGGCGTTTCGTCTGGTCGATCCGGATGTCAAATTCGAACGTTTGGCGCGGGACGGTCAGTCTCTTGAGAAGGGGGCGGATGTTGCCCGCGTTTCCGGCTCGTCCCGTTCCATTCTGGCGGGGGAGCGCACGGCGCTGAATTTCCTCGGTCACCTCTCCGGTATCGCCACAGCCACCGCCGGCTTGGTGCAGGCGGTCCAAGGCACCAGGGCCTCCATCGTCTGCACGCGCAAGACAACACCGGGGCTGCGCGCCTTGCAGAAATATGCAGTGAGGGCAGGCGGCGGCATGAACCACCGTTTCGCGCTTTATGATGCGGTGCTGATCAAGGACAATCACATCGCAGTTGCTGGCGGTGTGCGTGAGGCCATCGAACGTGCCAAGGCCGGGGCCGGTCACATGGTCAAGATCGAAGTCGAGGTCGATACGCTGCAACAGCTTGATGAGGCGATGGCTGTCGGCGTGGATGCGGTGCTGCTCGACAATATGTCGCCTGCGCAATTGCGCGAGGCGGAGTCGGTGATCGACGGGCGCGCGATTTCGGAAGCGTCCGGCGGGATCACGCCGGAAACGGTGGCGGCGGTGGCTGCCAGCGGCGTTGAGCTGATTTCGGTCGGCTGGACCACGCACAGCGCGCCGAACCTCGATATCGGGCTCGATTTCGAAGAGCTGAAATGAAAATGGGAGGCAATCGCCTCCCTTTTTTCGTCTGCATGGCTGCGAAACTTATTTTTCGACAAAAGCCTTTTCGATCACGAAATGACCGGCTTCGCTCTGGCTGCCTTCCTTGAAACCGCGCTCTTCGAGGAGCTGCTTGGTTTCAGCCAGCATTTCCGGGCTGCCGCACAGCATCACGCGATCGTCTTCCAGATTGAGTTCCGGCATGTCGATATCGGTGAAAATCTGGCCCGAGCGAATGAGGTCGGTGAGGCGTCCGCGGTTCTTGTAAGGCTCGCGGGTGACGGTCGGGTAATAGATGAGCTGCTTTGCCGCCATCTCGCCGAGGAATTCGTCCTGCGGCAATTCGTTGGAAATGAAATCCGTATAGGCCAGTTCCGCCACCTGACGCACGCCATGAACGAGAATGATCTTCTCATAGCGCTCATAGGCTTCCAGATCGCGGATGATCGACAGGAATGGCGCAAGGCCGGTGCCGGTCGAGAGCAGCCACAGATTCTTGCCGGGCTTGAGATTGTCATAGAGCAGCGTGCCGACCGGCTTCTTGGACAGGATGATCTGGTCGCCAACTTTCAAATGCTGGAGCTTGGAAGTCAGCGGACCGTTCGGCACCTTGATCGAGAAGAATTCCAGCCCGTCTTCGTAGAGGCTCGAGGCAATGGAATAGGCACGGGTGAGCGGCTTGCCGTTCACTTCGAGGCCCATCATGATGAACTGGCCGCTCTGGAAGCGGAAGCCCGGATCACGCGTCGTGCGGAAGGAAAACAGCGTGTCGGTCCAGTGATGGATATCGGTGACGGTTTCCTGATTAAAGTTGCTGCTCATCTTCGGAACTGTCTCTGTTGTTCTCCGGCACCACGCTTGGGAGGACGGCGCCTTCAGGATTGGGTCGGTTGGTTTGGTCTTTATCGGTCATTGCTGCGGCCCGCCCGCATGGATGCAACTCCGTGGAGTTTGCATCCTGAGCAGGCAGGCCGCTTTGATCGCAATCAATATAAGCGCGTCAGGCTGCCTTCAGGGTGGCTTCCGCGAATTCGTAGTTGGCCAGCTTGTCGAGGAAGTTCGTTACATAGTCAGGCCGACGATTACGGAAATCGAGATAATAGCTATGCTCCCAGACATCAAGCCCTAATAGCGCCTTGCCTTCGCCGGTTGCCAGCGGATTGGAGCCATTTGGCGTCTTGGTGACCTTCAGCTTGCCGTCATTGGCCAGAACCAGCCACGCCCAGCCCGACCCGAACTGGCCGACAGCCGCCGTCTTGAAGGCTTCCTTGAACTGGTCGACGCCGCCAAAGTCTTCAACGATCTTCTTTTCCAGCGCGCCGGGAAGGCGTCCGCCATTTGCCGACAGGTTCTGCCAGAATAGATCATGGTTCCAATGCTGACCGGCATTGTTGAAGACCGGAGCGAGATCGGCCTTGTCCTTGGCAAAGAGCACGATTTCCTCAAGCGACTTGCCCTTGAGCGCATCGTTCTTCTCAACGAAGCCATTGAGCGCCGTTACATAAGCCTGATGGTGCTTGCCATGGTGCAACTCAAGCGTTTCGGTGCCCATGCCGACGCCTTCAAGAGCGTTGGTCGCATAGGGAAGCGGAGGCAGGGTAAAGCTCATTTTGGACTCCTTCATACAGAACGATCTTGATAATTCCGGGCGGTTCGCTTAATTTAACAAGATAATGCTTCTTTAAATCGAAAACAGGCAATATGTCAAGGAATGACTTTCTAAATACGGACGTTTCGGGAGCACGTTCACCCGCAGAACGCGTGATGCTGGCGCTGAAGATGCGCGGTGCGCAGACGGCTGCCGCAATCGGTGAACATCTCGGCACCACCGGCGAGGCGGTGCGCCAGCAGTTGGTGCGGCTGGCCGAGAAAGGTCTCGTCGCGCCGCATTCCGTTTCGCAGGGCGTTGGCCGCCCGTCGCAGTTCTGGGATCTGACGGAAACCGGCAATAAGCGCTTTCCCGATACCCATGCCGATCTGACCGTGCAGCTTCTGCATTCCGTGCGCACCATCCTTGGTGAAGACGCGCTGGAAACGCTGGTTGCGCATCGCGAGACGGAAACCCGCCGCCAGTATCATGCGCGCCTCAAGGACATGGAGTTCGACGAGCGCGTCAAGGCGCTTGCAGATATTCGCTCGACCGAGGGCTATATGGCCGATGCCGAGCGGCGGGCGGATGGTTCTTGGCTTTTTGTCGAGAACCATTGTCCGATCTGTGCCGCCGCCGATGCCTGTCAGGGCTTTTGCCGGGCCGAGCTTCAGGTGTTTGAAGCGGTTCTGGGTCCCGATGTTTCGGTTGCCCGTACCGAGCATATTCTGGCCGGGGCGCGGCGCTGCGCCTATGTTTTTACCCCGGCCAGTCTTTCCTGATCAGCACGATGCCACTTGCGGCTGTCTTGCGCTGCGCACCAAAGCCAGCGCGGACAGGAATGCCAGCGCCGACATGATGGCAAAGCCGGAAAACAGCCACATGGCGGCATTGGCGGTGCCTGCAAAGCCGCCGGGATTGCTGAGGCCAGCCATATTGGCGACCATGCCCGCCAGCGCGGCGCCGAGCGCCGTGGTGAAAAGCTGGACAGTCGTGACGGATGCCGACGCTAGATTCTGGTCATCCGCATCGGCGCGCTTGAAAATGCGCGTCAGAAGATGCGGCCATGTCATGCCCACGCCAAAGCCGATGACCGCCAGCGCCAGACAGATTGGCAACAGGCTTGCCCATTGACCGTCGCTGCCGACGGGAACCAGCGTGGCGAGCGTGGCCATGCCCGCTATGCCCATCAGCGGCGCGGCGATGATCACCCGGTCAACCCGGCCTGACGAGACGCCCGAAGATCCGATGGAACCGAGCGTCCAGCTTCCGCCCATGATGGCGGCCAGATAACCGGCGACTAAGGGCGACTGGTTATGCAGCACCTGAAAGAACAGTGGCACGAACACTTCGGCGCTGGTGACCGAGGCGCTGAGGAAGGCGAGCGTCAGATAAAGCGCGCCGAGCCGGCGGAGACTGAAAGACCCCTTGGGCAGAATGCGCCGTGACGAATTGCGTTCGATCACGAAGAGCAGGACCAACAGCACGATAGCCAGCGCGACGCCTGCCGCATTCATGACGGCATTGACCGAAATGCTGGCGGCGGAGACGGCAAGGACAGCCGCCGTCAGCAAAATGAGCTGAGGCCAGGCCAGTGGTGCGCGGCTGCCTGCATCGCCGGAGGCGCGCGGCAGCACGACCATGGCCATGATGGCAAAAATGCCGATCACCGGTGCCAGCGACCAGAAGGCAGCGCGCCAGATGCCAAGCTCGGCGAATATGCCGCCGATGGCCGGACCAACGAGGGTTGCAACGCCCCACATGCCGGAGACGAGACCGATGGCGCGGGGCCAGAGGTTTTCAGGGAAAACGATGCGGATCATCGCATAGGAAAGCGCCAGCATCATGCCGCCGCCAAGGCCCTGCACCGAACGCCCGGCCAGCATGACCGGCATGGATGGCGCGAGACCGCAGGCGAGCGTCCCGGCGGCGAAAATTATTGCCGCCAACAGATAGGCGCTGCGCGGACCTGCCTGCGAGAGCAGGCGCGGAACGAGCGCAGAGCCGAGAATGGAGGCCGTCACGAACAGCGCCGTGTTCCAGGCGTAATAATCCATGCCGCCAATATCGGCGACGACCGTGGGCAGGATGGTGGTGGCGATGAACACGTTGATGGCGTGCAATGCGACACCGCCGACAAGCGTGAGCGACCGGATGGCGTTCTTACCGGCAAACAGGTCTCCCCAACCGGCGGTCTGGCCGCTAGCGGATGTTTGGTCCTGCATGATTTTTCCCTTACACAACTGAATAACCGGACATGGAGGCCCCAAAATGCCCATCTGTCCGAACTGCATGCCAATCGCTACGCCCGCCCCTTTAATTTGTCAAGAAGATGCTTGTTTAATTATCAGGGAGATATTTCGGGCGATGATAGAGCGGTCAATCACGCGCAGGAAGCCGGGCCAGCGCACAAAGACTTTCAATCAAAACAAGGGAGAAGCGTGTAAGGGGTTCAAATTCTGGCGAAAAGCTCTATATCAGGGCCAACCGTTGAAGGCTGATAGCCAAGATGGAAGCGATCCGCGACAGCTTGTGGGGAAATTTTTCCCCGTGGTGCTGTGGCGGATTTGTGTTTCTGTCACAAGCTTCCTATAAGCCTTTGAATAATTCCAGAAGAAGCGTCTGACGCTTCTTCCCAACGTGGCGACCAGCCTTGCTGGACAGGCCAGATTTCCCCATTGGACGACCCGAAGACGAAGAGCCATGATCCAGACGCCTTATTACCTGATCGACAAGACCAAGCTGAAGCGCAACATGGAAAAGATCGCCTATGTGCGCGAGAAGTCCGGCGCGAAGGCTTTGCTGGCGCTGAAATGCTTCGCGACATGGTCTGTGTTTGATTTCATGAGCCAGTATATGGACGGCACCACCTCGTCCTCGCTCAACGAAGTGCGTCTTGGCCACGAGAAATTCGGCGGCGAAACCCACGCCTATAGCGTTGCCTATGCCGATCACGAGATCGATGAAGTCATCGCCAATGCCGACAAGATCATCTTCAATTCCATCGGCCAGTTGGATCGCTTTGCCGATAAGGCGGCGCATATCAAGCGCGGCCTGCGTCTCAATCCGGGCGTGTCGTCATCGAGCTTCGATCTTGCCGATCCGGCGCGTCCGTTCAGCCGTCTTGGCGAGTGGGATGTGGCGAAGGTCGAGAAGGTCATGGACCGCGTGACTGGCTTCATGATTCACAACAATTGCGAAAATTCCGATTTCGGTCTGTTCGACAAGATGCTGACGGAGATCGAAGACAAGTTCGGCTCGCTTCTGCACCGGGTTGAATGGGTCAGCCTTGGCGGCGGCATTCATTTCACCGGCGAGAATTATCCGGTCGATGAGTTCTGCACGCGCCTGAAGGCGTTTTCGGAAAAGTTTGGCGTGCAGGTCTATCTGGAACCGGGCGAAGCCTCGATCACCAAGACCACAACGCTGGAAGTGACGGTTCTCGACACGCTGTTCAACGGCAAGAACCTCGCCATCGTGGATAGCTCCATCGAAGCCCATATGCTCGATCTTTTGATCTATCGCGAAACCGCGAAGATGGAGCCGAATGAGGGCAACCACCGTTACATGGTCTGCGGCAAGTCGTGCCTGGCGGGCGATGTTTTCGGCGAGTTCAATTTCGGCCATGAACTGAAAGTTGGCGACCGTCTCTCTTTTGCGGATGCCGCCGGTTATACGATGGTCAAGAAAAACTGGTTCAATGGCGTGAAAATGCCTGCGATTGCCGTGCGCGAATTGGACGGCACGGTCAATGTTGTCCGCGAATTCACCTTCGCGGATTTTGAAGGGTCGCTTTCGTAAAGATCCGGTTGCGGCTTCAGGCTGCAACGAACTCATGTGTTCCGAATGAGAAGGCAATCGGGACGGTCAATAGATGGCGGGAAACCGCTGGAAGAGGAAGCATCGACAGAAAATGAAGAAGAACGTTCTCATTATCGGCGCCGGGGGCGTGGCACAGGTTGTTGCACATAAATGTGCGCAAAACTCTGACATTTTGGGCGATATCCATATTGCGTCCCGCACGGTTGAGAAATGCCGCAAGATTATCGATAGCGTGCATGAAAAGAAGAGCCTCAAGACCGAGGTGAAGCTGGAAGCGCATGCGCTGGATGCTCTGGATGTTGAAGCCACCAAGGCTTTGATCCAGAAGACGGGTGTTCAGATCGTCATCAATGTCGGCTCGGCCTTCCTCAATATGTCGGTTCTTCGCGCCTGTATCGATACGGGCGTTGCCTATATGGACACGGCCATTCACGAAGATCCGAAGAAGATCTGCGAGACGCCGCCATGGTATGGCAACTACGAATGGAAGCACCTCAAGGAGTGCGAAGAGAAGGGCATCACAGCCATTCTCGGCATCGGCTTTGATCCGGGCGTGGTCAATGCCTATGCGCGTCTGGCCGCTGACGATTATCTGGATGATGTGAAGTCGATCGATATCGTCGACATCAATGCCGGTTCGCATGGCCGCTGGTTCTCGACCAATTTCGACCCGGAAATCAATTTCCGCGAATTCACCGGCACGGTCTATTCCTGGCAGAAGGGTGCGTGGCAGTCGAACAAGATGTTCGAAGTTGGCCACACGTTCGATCTGCCTGTCGTCGGCCCGAGCAAGGCCTATATGACTGGCCATGATGAAGTGCATTCGCTGTCCAAGAACTACCCGAATGCGGATGTCCGCTTCTGGATGGGCTTTGGCGATCACTACATCAACGTCTTCACGGTGCTGAACAATCTTGGTCTCTTGTCCGAACAGCCGGTCAAGACTGCTGAAGGTCTGGAAGTCGTGCCGCTCAAGGTGGTCAAGGCTGTGCTGCCCGATCCGTCGTCGCTGGCGCCGGATTATACCGGCAAGACCTGCATTGGCGATTTCGTCAAGGGCACCAAGGACGGCAAGGAAAAGGAAGTCTTCATCTACAACGTTGCCGATCATAAGGACGCTTACAACGAAGTGGGTTCGCAGGGCATTTCCTACACGGCTGGCGTTCCCCCTGTGGCTGCCGCAATCCTGATCGCTTCCGGCGAATGGGATGTGAAGAAAATGGTCAATGTGGAAGAGCTGAACCCGAAGCCTTTCCTCAACATCCTGAACCATATCGGCCTGCCATCCCGTATCAAGGATGAGAATGGCGACCGCGCGCTGGACTTCGCGTGAGGTTATAGCTTTACACAATAAAAAACCCCGCTTTGGCGGGGTTTTTTTATTGCGTGCTTCATGCTTTGCACTGTCTCCTTCGATCCTCATCCTGAGGAGGCCCGTAGGGCCGTCTCGAAGGATCGAGGATATTCTGGAACCCTGAATTTCGGCGGCATAGAGTTGGGGATGTGGGAGAATCCGATCTGTGTTCAACTCCACTGTGTTTACAACAGAGGAGGTCTTCGATGAAAAATACAGTGATAGCCTTATCGGTCCTGACAGGAATTCTGGGTGGCGCCATGGGCGCATCCTGGGCCGGCGGGCAGGCCAAAGGTCTGTCTAGTCCTTTCCACGTATTGCCATGCTGGAATTGTGGACCTCGGCGCTAAACCAGTACCGCTCTATTCGAACGAATCCGGCTATTCGCCCCGGGGCCAGGTGTCCGACAACCGATACCCCCCGGGAAACGGATCGCTCGGATCGAGCATCAGCTGCGCGGTGCCGGTCACCCATGCGCGACCGGAAATGATCGGACTGATGGCGGGCTTACCGCCAAGTTCCAGCGCTCTGTCCAACCGGCAATGAAATTCCGTACCCAGTACGGATTTGCCGATGAAGCGCTCGCCCACTTTCATCTGGCCCTTGGCGTGCAGCACAGCCATTCGCGCCGAACATCCAGTGCCGGTCGGCGAGCGGTCCAGCTTGGCCGGACGGATCGCCACCGTGTTCACGCCGGTCAGTACATCGCCGTCGCGCGTGACCGGCTCGGTGATCTGGCAAAACGAAATGTGGTTCCAGTCCTTTTCCGGGTGACGAAAACCGAGCTGCTCATTGGCGGCCTTGGTGATCCTCACGCCGATCTCTGCCAGTTCCCGCGCCTGACCCGGCTCGATCTTCATGCCGATCTCAGCCGCATCGATAATGACAAAGCTGTCGCCACCATAGGCCGTATCGACGGTGAGGGTGCCTAGTCCTTCGACCTCAAGCGCAGCATCCAGTCGGTCCGCGAAAGACGGCACGTTGCGCACGCTGATACGCTCGGCTTTGCCGTTGCGGCACTCCGCTTCCACCTCGATAAGCCCGCCCGGCGCTTCCAGCACCATGCGCGTTACCGGTTCCTGCATCGGGATGATGCCGCTATCAAGCAGCACTGTTGAAACGCAGATCGAGTTCGAACCCGACATAGGCGGCGTATCGGCAGGTTCCATGATGATGAAGCCCATCTGCGCGCGCGGATCTTTCGGCGGCACCAGCAGATTGACATGGCGAAACACCCCGCCGCGCGGTTCGTTCAGCACGAAATTGCGCAAGGTCTCATCGCTGGCGATGAAGCGCGACTGTTCCCACACCGTTTCACCCGGAGGCGGCGCGACACCACCGACGATGACGTCGCCGACTTCGCCCTCCGCATGACAGCCGACGATATGGATGACCTTGGTGCTGCGCATGGGAACCTCGCAAAATACAACACGTATATTCCTATCCAGACGCTGTGCCGGGTCAATCATTTATCGGACGATGGATGGCTCATTCGCGACGGAAAGAGAAAAGGATTTCTGACATTGGCAGGGGCAAAGTATTTCGTTTCATGATGTGTTGCTTATCCGTGCAGTTTTGATATTGATTGCACTGATTTTGTGCAGATCGATGCGCAACCCGCTTGGCTCCGGATCAGTTTCAGGAACATGCAAAACGTTCCCCATTGAAATTGAACAACCCGAAAAGCTGGGGCACCGTTGTTTTGAAAAGCAACGCGCGGCTCTTAGCCGGCATGGGACGGTCGATGATCGTATCGCGACGCCACTCTCTCCTCAGATTGACCCGGTCTCTGAGTCTTTGATGTCTCGGCGCGTGGTTTTCAGGTTTTGAATTGTCCGGCGGAGTGACGGCTCCCCGGATGATTCAGGGGAGTGGAATGTGAGCAGTACAACCAATGCGGGCTTTCATGAGCCCAATCAGAACAGCGTTCAACGCTGGGGCAGGGAACTTTCGGCGGCGCTGAAGCTCGGCTGGCCGCTGATCCTGACCAATGTTTCGCAAGCCGCATTGACGGCAACCGACGTGATCTTCATCGGGCGTCTCGGCAAGGATACGCTCGCCTCGGCGCTGCTCGCCACGAGCTTCTACCACACGCTGGTCATCTTCTCGATGGGGCTGGTTTCGGCGGTCATGCCGATGATCGCCATCGCGCTTGGCAAGAACCGCCATTCGGTGCGCGATGTGCGCCGCACGGTCCGTCAGGGCTTCTGGACGGCGATCATCATCTCGATCCCGATCTGGGTCGTGCTGTGGCATTGCGAGGAGATATTCCTGTTCCTCGGCCAGCAGCCGGATATTGCCGCACGCTCGACCGATTTCATGCACACGCTGCAATGGGCGCTGTTGCCCTATCTGTTCTACATCGTGCTGCGCTCGTTCTTCGCGGCGATGGAAAAGCCGATGTGGACGCTGCTGATTGCAGGTGCTGCGATCGGCTTCAACGCGCTTGCCGGATGGACGCTGATCTTCGGTCATTTCGGCTTTCCGCGCATGGAACTGCATGGCGCAGGTATCGCGACGACGCTTTCCAGCCTGATGATGTTTCTCGGCATGGCGGTGATCGCGCTGCGTCATCGCCGCTTCCGGCGCTATCACCTGTTCGGTCGCTTCTGGCGTCCTGACTGGCCGCGTCTGCGCGAGCTGTGGCGCATTGGCTTTCCGATGGCGCTGACCTTCGTGTTTGAAACCTCGATCTTCTATGCGGCGGTGGTCATGATGGGCCGGATCAGCCCGACCGCCATGGCGGCGCATGCGGTGGCGATCCAGATCGCATCGCTGAGCTTCATGGTGCCGCTCGGTTTCGGGCAGGTGGCGACCGTGCGGGTGGGGCGCGCTTATGGCGCGGGCAATCCTAAAGCCGTCGCCTATGCAGGCTGGAGCGCCTATGCGCTGGGCGTCGGCTTCATGATGATCATGGGCCTTCTGATGATCCTGATCCCGCGTCTGTTCATCGGCGTGTTTCTCGATCTGCACGATCCGGAAAATCTGCCCGTGATGGAACTGGCCGTCAGCTTTCTTGCGCTGGCCGCCCTGTTTCAGACGGTCGATGGCGCGCAAGCGGTCGCGGCGGGCATGTTGCGCGGCATGCGCGACACGCGCGTTCCGATGTTTCTGGCGCTGCTTGGCTATTGGGGCGTCGGCCTGCCGCTTGGCGCGCTGCTCGCCTTCAAGGTCGGCATGGGCGGTCAGGGCATTTGGCTCGGCCTTGCCGCAGGGCTTGGCATCGTTGCGGTGATGATGACCCTGCGCTGGCGCAGGCATCTGGCCCATATTTCCAGAACACTGGCATAAAACAAAAATGCCGCACGGCCTGAAGGTCGTGCGGCATAGTTGCATGCTGCGGATATCATACCGTATCCGCGTTCTCGCTTTTGCGATTACTTCGTCAGAGCAATAATGCGATCAAGCGCGCTGCCGAAACCCTTCAGGGAAATCTTGAAGGCGACCGGCTGGCTTGGGCTGAGCGCCGTCGCGGTCACGTTGATATTGGCACCCGCCTTGATGGCCGCAACCTGTTTGGGGTCGAAGCTGACCGGTGCAAGGCAACCCTGCGGAAGGCAGGTGGAAAATGCCAGATTCGGACCAGCGGCCTCATCAACCTTGATGGTTGCGCCTTTGCCGATATCAAGGCCGAACGGCATCAGGATGACGCCGTCGACCTTTCCGCCCGCCACATTGCGCAGCTCGACGGTCAAGACGCGCTGGCCGGTCTGAGAGCTGTTCTGCTCCTGGCGGATAGCACAGGTGGACGCGTCCTTCTGCGTCTGGCAGGAGACGGTCCAGTCCTGATAGGTTTCCTGCAAGCTGTTTGCACCGCCCGGAAGGGGGGCTGCAAAGGCAGGGGCTGCGAGAAGTGCTGACAGCGTGCAAGCAAGGCCGAGCGCGCGATGGTTTTTCATAAATATATTTCTCTCTAAAAAACAATCATCCGAAGCCTGCTGCTCAAAAGAGGCGGCTTTGGAGATTTATTGAGCATAAATCAGGAGGGCGTTCAACTGCAATCCCATCAAAATATCTTGTTTGCTCGAATAATCTTAAAAGGTTATCGAAGTCTAATATAGTCTTCACTGCAACGTTTGCTTGAAAATAGCGGGTTGGGCGTTGCAGTGAGCAGGTATCCAGCCAGCTTTGGCCGGATACCTGTTGCGGTTTACGCTTATCGCGACAGTTTCATATGACGGTTCACATCCTTGTAAAGCAGATAGCGGAACTTGCCCGGACCGCCTGCATAGCAGGCCTGCGGGCAGAAAGCGCGCAGCCACATGAAATCACCGGCTTCCACTTCCACCCAGTCCTGATTGAGCCGGTAGACCGCCTTGCCTTCCAGCACATAGAGGCCGTGCTCCATGACATGGGTTTCGGCAAAGGGGATCACGCCGCCCGGTTCTAGCGTCACGATGGTGACATGCATGTCGTGGCGCATGTCGTTCGGATCGACAAAGCGCGTCGTTGCCCAAACGCCATTGGTGTCGGGCATGGGCGAGGGGGCGATGTCGTTTTCGTTGAGGAAGAGCGGCTCCGGCACATCAAGCCCGTCCACATAGTCATAGGCCTTGCGGACCCAGTGGAAACGTGCGGTCGCGCTGGCCGTGTTGCGCAGGCTCCAGCCGCTTTTCGGCGGCAGATAAGCATAGCCGCCTTCGGTCAGCGTGTGGGTCTTGCCCGCGACGGTGACGGTGACTTCGCCTTCGACCACGAACAACACGCCTTGCGCCGTGTCGTCAAGCTCGGCGCGGTCGCTGCCGCCGCCGGGCTGCACTTCCATGATATATTGCGAGAAGGTTTCGGCAAAACCCGACATAGGGCGGGCGATCACCCATAGACGCGTCTTTTCCCAGAAAGGCAGGAAGCTCGTCACAATATCGCTGAACGTGCCTTTCGGAATAACCGCATAGGCTTCCGTGAACATGGCGCGGTCGGTCAGAAGCTGCGTCTGCGGTGGCAACCCACCGGTCGGTGCGAAATAAGTGCGGGTCATTGTCTGTTCCTGATCAATAAAGCGTTTCTGGCAGAATATCTTTCAGCCGGAGAAGGGCGATACGCTCGACTTGCGCGCAAGCGGTGGCGAATTCCGTATCGCGGTCATTGGCGACGCGGCGCTGGAACGTGCCGAGGATTTCCTGTTTGTTGCGCCCCTTCACGGCAATGATGAAGGGAAAGCCGAATTTCTGCGTATAGGCGTCGTTCAGTTCGGTGAAAGTCTGCTTTTCCGCATCGGTCAGTGCATCGAGACCGGCACCGGCCTGTTCGGCGGTGGATTCCGCCGTCAGGCGTTTGGCCTGCGCCAGCTTGCCGGCGAGATC
>PJUK01000477.1_pt1 | contig 13246 bp, 10 predicted proteins | sample 1512211 | NCBI WGS metagenome assembly PJUK01 (sample SAMN08177668, study PRJNA422409) | Feces metagenome, whole genome shotgun sequencing project.
ACGCCGGTGACGCCGCCGACCGTGAACAGGAAGATGAAGCCGATCGCCCACAGCATGGGCGTCTTGAAGCTGATCGAACCGCCCCACATCGTGGCGATCCACGAGAAGATCTTCACGCCGGTCGGAACAGCGATGATCATCGTCGCGGCCACGAAGTAGGCGCGCAGGTTGATGCTCATGCCGACCGTGTACATGTGGTGGGCCCACACGATGAAGCCGACGAAGCCGATGGCGACCATGGCGTAGGCCATGGCGAGGTAGCCGAACACGGGCTTGCGGGAGAAGGTCGAGACGATGTGGCTGATGATGCCGAAGCCCGGCAGGATCAGGATGTACACTTCCGGGTGACCGAAGAACCAGAACAGGTGCTGGAACATCACCGGGTCGCCGCCGGCGGCGGGATCGAAGAAGTGGGTGCCGAAGTTGCGGTCGGTCAGCAGCATGGTGATGGCGCCGGCCAGCACGGGCAGCGACAGCAGCAGCAGGAAGGCGGTGATCAGCACCGACCAGGCGAACAGCGGCATGCGGTGCAGGGTCATGCCCGGCGCGCGCATGTTGAAGATCGTGGTGATGAAGTTGATCGCGCCCAGGATCGACGAAGCGCCGGCCAGGTGGAGCGACAGGATCGCCAGGTCCATGGCCGGGCCGGTGTGGCCCGAGGTCGACAGCGGCGGATAGATCGTCCAGCCGCCGCCGAAGCCGTGGCCCGGACCGCCGTCGACGAACATCGAGGTGCACAGCAGCACCCAGGCGGCGACCAGCAGCCAGAACGAGATGTTGTTCATCCGCGGGAAGGCCATATCCGGCGCGCCGATCATGATCGGCACGAACCAGTTGCCGAAGCCGCCGATCATGGCGGGCATGACCATGAAGAAGATCATGATCAGGGCGTGGGCGGTGACCACGGCGTTGTAGCCGTGCTTGCCCTTGAACACGCCCCATTCGGCCAGCAGGCCGGTCTCGGAGAAGATCTGGATGCCCGGGTGCATCAGCTCCCAGCGGATCAGGCCCGACAGGGCCCCGCCGACGATCCCGGCCATGATGGCGAACAGGATGTAGAGGGTGCCGATGTCCTTGTGGTTCGTCGAGAAGAACCAGCGCTGGAAGAAGGGCGGCTTGTCGTCGGCCCCGTGGCCGTCGTGGTGATCGATGTCAGCGGCGTGAGCCATCGGACTGATATCCTAAAGCGTTCTTAGGCCGCCGGCGCGGCGGCGGGGGCCGCGGCCGGAGCGGAAGCGGGTGCGGCCGGAGCAGCGGCGGGCGTGGCGGCGGGCGCGGCCGCCGGAGCGGCTTCGGCGGCGGCCGGGGCGGCGGGCGCCTCGGCGGGAGCCTTGGCCTTCACCCACGCGTCGAACTCGGCCTGCGTGACGACCTTGATCTCGATCGGCATGAAGGCGTGGTCGATGCCGCAGAGCTCCGAGCACTGGCCGTAGTAGGTGCCCACCTTCTCGGCCTTGAACCAGGTTTCGTTCAGGCGGCCGGGGATGGCGTCGGTCTTCAGACCGAAGGCCGGCAGGGCGAAGGCGTGGATCACGTCGGCGGCGGTGACCTGCACGCGCACCACCTGGTTGACCGGCACGACCATCGCGTTGTCGGCGGCCAGGCGATAGAGGCCGTGCGGCAGGCCCTTGGCCGCCACTTCTTCCTCGCTCAGCACCTTGGAGATGATCTCCGGCACCTTCTGGTCCGGATACTCATAGCCCCAGTACCACTGATAGCCCGTGGCCTTCACGGTCATGTAGGGCTTGGGCATGTCGTTGTACTTGAACAACAGCCGGAACGAGAAGATGGCGATGATCATCAGGATCAGCACCGGCACGATCGTCCAGATGATCTCGATCGTGGTGTTGTGGCTGAACTTGGCCGGAACCGGGTTCGCCTTCCTGTTGTAGCGGATCATGATCCAGACCAGCAGGCCCAGGACCAGCAGGGTGATCGCCGTGATGATCGGCAGCAGAACCCAGTCGTGGAACCAGATGGCATCGTGCTTGAGCACGGATGCCGCGGGCTGGAGGGCGATGCCCCCCGGCGTCGGCTGACCCAATAGGTCTTCGGCGAAAGCCTGGCCCGCAAACGTCGTCATGACGGCGGCGGCTGCGAAGCCCAACCCTTTCCGTCCCATCCCCTGAACTTGTGCCTTCATTTCCCTCTCGGCCCGTTACGGCGGCGACCGGCTGTTACTCAGCCGTATCCCCGCGCCGATGCACAATACGACCGGTTACGCGGACTTATGCAATCGACTTGAAACGGTCGAAAGCACTCCCCCCACGGCGCCGGCCGGTCGCAGGCGTGCTTACGCGCTTCAATCCCTGTTGCCAAGCACCCGAAACCACACGCAGCACAGGGGAATCGCGTCAGTTGCGAAGTATTCTCAATAACTTCGCCGATTTCATCCACACGACCACGAGGCGAATCACGTCGATCCTCGAACATTGATAACTTGTAATAACAGCTACCTTGCATCACACACTACCTGGCCGTACAAGGTTCTCACGAACAGGAAACGAGAGCCGTGCCTGAAGCCATCGAAACCCAACTGAAGAAAGGCGTGCTGGCGCTGTGCGTGCTGGCCCTGCTGTCGAAGGCCGACAGCTACGCCTACGAGATCGCCAGCCAGCTGGCCAAGGACATCGACATGGGAGAGGGGACCATCTACCCGCTGATGCGGCGTCTGCAGTCCGACGGCCTGGTCGAGACCTATCTGGTCGAGTCGACCAGCGGCCCGCCCCGCAAATACTACCGCCTCACCGCCGCCGGCCGCGACAGCTTCGCCGCCCAGAAGAGCGAATGGGAAGCCTTCGCCAAGGCCGTGAACGACATCCTGGGAGCCGCCGCATGACCCGCGCCGAATTCGTCACCCGCCTCAAGCGCGGCCTGGCCGGACTGCCGGTCACCACCATCGCCGACGCCGTGGCCGACTACGAGGCCCACTTCGACGACGCCGCCGCCGCGGGCCGCACCGAGGCCGAGACCGCTGCGGCCCTGGGCGATCCCGACCGCCTGGCCCGCGAGCTGCGCGCCGAGGCTGGCTTGAAGCGCTGGGAAGAGACCAAGAACCCGTCGGCCGCGGCCGGCGCCGTGTTCGCGGTGCTGGGCCTGGGCGCCATCGACATTCTTATCCTGCTGCCCATCCTGATGGGCGTGATCGGGGCGCTGTTCGGCTTCTTCATGGCCGGGATCGGCATCTTCATCGCCGGCGGCTTCGTGTTCTCGGCCGGACCGTTCATGGACCCGCCGGGCGGCGCGGCCGTCGCCCTGCTGGGCGGCATCGGCCTGATGGCCGCGGCCACCGCCCTGACCGCCGTCACGGGCCTGGTCACCGTGGGCCTGGTCAATCTGCTGGTCTGGTACGGCCGCCTCCACTACCGGCTGCTGAAGCCGGCCATCGAACCGCAAGCCTGAGGTCGCGCCATGATCCGCAACCTGACCATCATCGCCGTCGCCAGCTTCGTCCTGGCCGTGGCCTGCCTCGGAACGGCCTTCGCCATCGGCGGCCGCGACATCGCCAAGCACGGCTGGACCTTCCCGGCCAACATCCACATCGAGGACGACGACGGCCGCGTCACTATCCGCCGCAACGGCGACCTGACGATCGAGGACCACGGCCCCAACACCAGCCGCCAGATCGCCTGGACCGGCGGCGAGGCCCTCCGCGTCGACCTGCCGGCCCGGGTGATCTTCACCCAGGGCGAGGCGGCGGGGATCACCGTCGAGGGCCCCGAAGGCCTGGCCCGCCGCGTTGTGCTGACCGGCGATCGCCTGCACTTCGACGGCGACGGCGAGGGCCGCGGCTTCCGCATCGATCGCCACGGCCTGCAGACCTTCGCCGGCCACGACGACCTCGTCATCCGCGTCACCGCCTCGGGCGTGCGCAAGTTCACCCTCAACGGCTCGGGCGACCTCGACATCCAGTCCTATGACCAGCCGGAGCTGTCGCTGACCCTCAACGGCAGCGGCGAGGCCTACGCCTCGGGCAAGACCGGCAAGGTCGACCTGCGCATCGCCGGCTCGGGCGAGGCCGAACTCAGCGCGCTGACGATCACCGACGCCAAGGTCGCGATCGCCGGCAGCGGCGAGGCCAAGCTGGGCCCGACGGGCGAGGCCGACGTCCATATCGCCGGCAGCGGCGACGTCACCCTGACCGAGCGCCCGGCCAGCCTGTCCAAGTCGGTCGCCGGCTCGGGCGAGGTCAACGAGAGCTGGTGAGCGATCCGGGGCGGAGGGAGATGACGCGGGGCCTGCAAGCGCCTACCTTACAGGAATGACCGCTCCTCTCTCCGCCCCTTCCCTGCTGGACGCCGCCGGCGTCGATCCGCAACGCGCCCGCGCCATCCTCGGCGAGGCCCTGGCCGGGGCCGACGACGGCGAACTGTTCCTCGAACGGTCCGAGAGCGAGGCCTTCGTCTTCGACGACGGGCGCCTCAAGACCGCCTCCTACGACAGCGGCGAGGGCTTTGGCCTGCGCGTGGTGGCTGGTGAGACGGCCGGCTACGCCCACGCCTCGGAGATCTCCGAGGCCGCCATCGGCCGGGCCGCCTCTTCCGCCAGCCTGGCCAAGCGCGGCTATGCCGGGATTTCGGCCGAGGGCCCGCGCGCGACCAACGAAAAGCTCTACGGCGAGGACGACCCGGTCTCCTCGCCCGCCTTCTCCGACAAGGTGTCCCTGCTCCAGGAGATCGACGCCTTCGCCCGCCAGCGCGACCCGCGCGTGGTGCAGGTGCTGGCCAGCCTGGCCGGCGAGCGCCGCGTGGTCGAGATCCTGCGCGCCGACGGCAAGCTGATCCGCGACGTGCGCCCGCTGGTGCGCCTGAACGTCCAGGTCACCGTCGAGAAGGACGGCAAGCGCGAGGCCGGCTCGTCCGGCGCCGGCGGCCGCGCCGGCTTCTCGGCCTGGATCAGCCCCGACAAGTGGCAAGGCCAGGTCGACGAGGCCCTGCGCATGGCGCTCGTGAACCTCGACGCCGTCGCCTGCCCGGCCGGCGAGATGGACGTGGTGCTGGGCCCGGGCTGGAACGGCGTGCTGCTGCACGAGGCCGTCGGCCACGGCCTGGAGGGCGACTTCAACCGCAAGGGCATCAGCGCCTTCTCGGGCCGCATCGGCGAGCGGGTGGCCGCCAAGGGCGTCACCGTGTTCGACGACGGCTCGATCCCCGGCCGCCGCGGCTCGCTGACCATCGACGACGAAGGCACGCCCACCGAGCGCACCATCCTGATCGAGGACGGCATTCTCGTCGGCTACATGCACGACCGCATGTCGGCGCGCCTGATGGGCATGGCCGCCACCGGCAACGGCCGCCGCCAGTCCTACGCCCACATGCCCATGCCGCGCATGACCAACACCGGCATGCTGGCGGGCAATGACGACCCGGCCGAGATGATCGCCTCGATGAAGAAGGGCCTCTACTGCGCCAATTTCGGCGGCGGCCAGGTCGACATCACCAACGGCAAGTTCGTCTTCCAGTGCACCGAGGCCTACCTCGTCGAGGACGGCAAGATCACCGCGCCGGTCAAGGGCGCGACCCTGATCGGCGACGGCCCCAGCGCCCTGACCCGCGTGACCATGATCGGCAACGACTTCGACTTCGATCCCGGCATCGGCGTCTGCGGCAAGGCCGGCCAGGGCGTGCCCGTGGGCGTGGGCCAGCCCAGCCTGAAGATCACCGGCCTGACCGTCGGCGGCACGAACATCTGATCCGGACCCCTCTCCCCTTGCGGGAGAGGGCGGCCTCCCGGAGGGAGGTCGGGTGAGGGATCGAAAACCCTCTCCGCCTCGACTTGCGGCTCGACCAGGCGCGACTGTCAGGATCTGAGAGACCCCTCATCCGTCGGCTTCGCCGACACCTTCTCCCGCAAGGGGGAGAAGGACCAAAAATGGACGGATTGGTCCATTCCTGTCCGTTATTTAATCCACATTTCAAGCTTGTAACTTTCCCTCCCGGCGACCAAAGGCCCAGTTTGCCAGCACGTGACTGGCGGGGGCCAGGGGACGGAAAGACATGCAGTTCGGATCGCTTTTCGCGGCCCTCGCGGCCGCCACGCCCGAGGCCGCGGCCGAGACCACCGTTCAGGCCCCGGTGATCGCCGCGGCGACGGAGGGCGTCACCCGCTATCCCGCCGCCTTCTTCGCAGAGCGCCAGCCGCTGTCGGCCTACGACATGGTCGTGCGCGTGCCCGGCTTCACCTTCGACGGCGGCGACAGCGTGCGCGGCTTTGGCGGCGCGGCCGGCAACGTGCTGATCGGCGGCCAGCGCCCGGCCACCAAGAGCGAGTCCCTCGCGGACGCCCTGCGCCGCATCCAGGCCAGCCAGGTCGACCGCATCGAGATCATCGTCGGCGGCGCGCCCGGTATCGACATGCAGGGCAAGAACGTGGTGGCCAACGTCGTGCTGCGCGCCGACGCCAAGGGCTCGACCCTGCTGGCGGTCGCCAGCTCGTTCCAGCAGGACGGCCGCACCACCCCGGCCATGCGCTTCGAGGGCTCGCGCCAGTACGGCGTCAACGCCTTCGACTGGTCGATCCTGACCTTCCGCTATGTCGACGACGGCGCCGGCGAGGGCCCCAAGGTCGTGCGCCGGGCGGACGGCAGCGTCAGCCCCTCGTGGCTGGACGAAACCGGCGGCGGCGACGGCCTGACCGCCAAGGCCAACCTCAAGCGCCCCCTACTGGGCGGCCGGCTGTCGGTCAACACCGTCTACGAGCAGGAAACCTACGACTGGAGCCTGGAGGACATCCCGCCGGCCGGCGGCGACCGCCTCAAGGTCATCGACGCCGACGAGCGCCAGGAGGGCGAGATCGGCCTGGGCTGGGAGAAGGCGCTGACGGCCAGGTCGCGCGTCGAGCTGACGGGCCTGGTGCGCCGCAAGCACGTCGACTACGCCAGCACCTTCACCGACGCGGGCGAGGCGGGCCGCTTCACCTCGGCCCGAGACAGCGGCGAGAGCATCGTCCGCGGCGTGCTGCGTCACACCCTCAATCCCGTCCTGTCGTTCGAGGGCGGCGGCGAGATCGCGGTGAACTTCCTCGAAAGCGAGATCGGCTACCTGGTCAACGGAACGCCCCAGGTGCTGCCGGCCGCCAATGTGCGGGTCGAGGAAAAGCGCGGCGAGGCCTTCGGCGTCGCCACCTGGCGGGCCCACCCCAAGCTCACCCTGGAAGGGGCGGTGCGACTGGAGCGCTCGACCATCGAGCAGACCGGCGACACCAACCTGGAAAAGTCGTTCACCTATCCCAAGCCGCGCCTGTCGGCGACCTGGTCGCCCACCGCCCGTGACCAGTTCCGCGGCCGCATCGAGCGCGAGGTCGGCCAGCTGGACTTCACCGACTTCGTCTCCTCGACCACCTTCTCCACGGGCCGCGACACCGCCGGCGGCGCCGAGCTGGCCCCCGAGCACGCCTGGGTGTTCGAGGCCGCCTGGGAGCGCAAGTTCGGCAAGGACGGCGCCCTGGTGCTGACCGCCCGCCACAAGGAGATCAGCGACGTCGCCGACCGCATCCTGGTGGTCGACAAGGCCGGCAATCTCTACGACGCCCCTGGCAACATCGGCGACGCCACGGGCGACGAGCTGGAGCTGTCGGTGAACCTGCCGCTGGAGCGCTTCGTGCCCGGCGGCCTGCTGCGCGGCAAGGGAACCTGGACCCGCTCGGCCGTCGTCGACCCGATCACCCGCCACAAGCGCCGGATCAGCGACGAGGAGCCGTTCGAGGGCGAGCTGCGGTTCTCGCAAGACCTGCCCAGGCGCAAGCTGCAGTGGGGCGTGGAGCTGTTCTCGGGCTCCACCGAGACGGCCTACGCCTTCAACGAGGTCAGCCGCTTCGAGATCGAGCCGTGGCTCCTGGCCTATGCCGAGGTCAAGCCGCGCCAGGGCCTGTCGCTGCGGGTCGAGGCCCAGAACCTCACCGGCCGCGGCCTCAACCGCCAGCGCGAGGTGTTCCAGGGCCGCGAGCGCGCGCCCGGCGACTTCGCCTATCTCGACGACCGCCGCGTCGACTTCGACCCGTTCATCTATTTCCGCCTGCGCCAGACCTGGGGCTGAGCCCGACGGACACGACGACAACCAGGCCGCCGCCCGCTCCCATCGGTCCCCAACCCAGCGGGCAGAAGCGGCCAACTCGCAAGGACCCCGGTTCGCCTTTGCCGGGGTCCTTTTTCTTTGCGCCCCCTTCCCCGCCAAGACGCTCAGATCAGAGCCAGGCAACTCCCATGGTGGGTGTCGTCGCCCTCGAGCTCGGGACCGACATCCGCGCGGACCTCGCTCGGCGCGCCAAGCCGCCTGACGCCGGAAACCGCGAACGCCTTCAGGCCATTGCCCCAAAAGGTCAGGCGCACCGCGGCCGCGCGCTTGCCCGGCCGCGCGTCAGGATAATCCCAGCATGGCGTGACCGCTTCCCGCATGCGTTCGGCATGGGCGTTGACGACGAGGAAGCCGCCGGTTCCCGCGGCCGTGACCATGCCCCGCAGCCGGGGAGATATCATCGCGGTCAGGGCGGACGACGAGCGCGTATGAATGATCGTCGCCAGGCAGTGCGCCGGGACATGGCCGCTCAACACCAGCCCGCGATCGCCCGGGACGTAATCGACGCTGAAGAAGTCGCAGCCCGAGTCCCTGGCCCACAGGGTCTTCTCATCGCATTCGGAGTCATCGACGAGCAGGCAATGCAGCTCGTCGGCGTTCTCGAAAAAGCCGCGCCCCCGATCGGTCCCGTCCGACGCCTCGACCAGCCCGATGGGCAGAACCGCGGCTCCGGCGCCATCCAGGTCGACCAGCAACGCCGCCCGCGCCTCGGGCTCGCCCGCAAGCTGCGCCAGCAGGGGATAGAGGACCATCCTTCGCCGCAGCCCCTGCTCGTAGCGGCCCAGATAGACGCCCTCCATGAATTTCAGATTGTCGTCTCCCTCCCACCACTCATCTATGTCCTGCCGCCCCTGCCGGATCACCTGAGCCGCCTCGGCGTCAAGGCCGGCGAATTCGATCCTGAAGTCCAGGACGCGCAAAGGCTGCGAAAGCAGGGAGATGCGCTGGGTCTGCTCGATGCGCCCCAAGGCCTGGTCGCGGTCGAGTTTCAGGGCCAGCTCGCGCGCCGCCGCCGAGGCTTCCACCTGTCTCAGCTGCTGCGCGTTGTCCAGGCGGGCCAGGTTCAGGGCCTGGTCGGAGGCGATCGTGGCCAACTGCAGCCGCCTCTCGTACTCGACCTTTGTCTTCTCGGCCTGTTCGGCGACCGCCTTGCGTTTCTCGGCGCGGCTTTCCAGCCCCTGGGCCGAGGCGCCTAGCCCGGCCGATATCACGGCGAGCCCGATGGCGACCATGCCCGCCCGCGTCAGGCGCGGGCGCCCCTGCTCGTTCTTGGTGGTGGTCTCGTGCATCAGCCCCCAGGCCGCGGCGACGGCCGTGAGACCGAACCCGATGTACTTGAGGGCGCTCAGCAGCAGGTCCGGGCCGAGCGCCGCCATCGTCGCGGCTTGATCGAGCTGGTTCGCGTCCAAAGCCCCCTCCGAAACGCGCGACCACGAAGAGATGAGAGCTTAACCATAACACAACCGGAAATGGAAAAGAACGCCCGTTTGCATGACGGCCGTGAAGGGCCTTTCAGCCTGGGCCCAGGACGCCAACCGCGCCCTCTTACTTGTCCACCACCTTGATGATGCGGTCCGACGACGGGCGGCCGGCCAGGCCCTTGCCGGCGGCGTAGGTGACGATCAGGGCGTCGTCCTTGATCGTCGCACCGGGCTTGCGGCCCTCGGCCAGCAGCACGCGGCCGATGCGGCTGAGCAGGCTGCGGTCGCCGTTGCGGGCCATGCGCTCGAAGGCCTCGGCGGTGACGTTGGCGCATTCGGCGACCAGCACCGAGGTCTCGGGCCGGGCGTCCTGCACGGTCTCGAAGCTGACCCGGTGGCGGGCGGCGCGGCTGGCGCGGTCGGCCGCCTGCAGCATGCGCTGGAACAGGGCGTTGGGCGTGATGATCGCCGGCGGCTGGATGGTCTGGGCCCGGCCCATCAGCGCCGCGGCGGCGCCGGCCGGGCGGTCGGCCGTGAACAGGGTCATGCCGCCCAGCTTGGTGGCGCGCAGCACCGGTTCGCCCAGCTCGTTCTTGTAGATCACGTCGCCGCGCGGACCGGCGTGGGGCGACAGCACCCACACCTCGCTGCTGTTCTCGAACTTCAGCAGGGTGGTCGAGGTGGCGCGGTCGAGCACGAAGGCCCCGCCGCCGTCCGAGACGTAGCGGGCCACCGGCGGCGGCGGCGCCTTGCGCGCCTCGGCGGCGGCGCGATCGCCGAACAGGGCGTCGCGGAGATTATGCTTGGACTGGGCCGCGGCGGGCGCGGCGATGGTCAGGCCTGCCAGGGCGAGCATCAGCGCGGCCGCGCAGCCTCCCGGCCCCATCCTTTCCACCGTCGGTCGTATCATGCGAACGGTGATGGTCCCCGACTGGGGCGAATCTTGGACGTGGAGGCGGCGCTTCCTGGCAAGCGTCGCCGTGCGACTTTTCTGCAACGCTTCCCCTGGCGCGCGGCCCCCGCCACCCGCTCCCCTTAGAGCCTGCCCGTTTCCGGTCTCGCGGAACGGGAGAGCAGGCTCGTCCCGAACAAGATCCCGGTCGGCGCGATTGACGCCAACCGGGACCGGCAGGTCAAGACACTAAGGCGTTCGAAGGCGCCTAGGCCAGGTACTGGCCGCCGTTCAGCGACAGGGTCGCGCCGGTGACGAAACCGGCCCGCTCGCCCGCCAGGAACGAGACCATGTCGGCGATCTCCTCGCCCTTGCCCAGACGGCCGACGGGGATGCCGCCGATGATGCCGGCCAGCACCGTCTCGGGCACCGCCGCCACCATCTCGGTGTCGATGTAGCCGGGGCAGATCACGTTGACCGTGACGCCCTTCTTGGCGTTCTCCAGGGCCAGCGCCTTGGTGAAGCCGATCAGGCCGGCCTTGGCGGCCGAGTAGTTGGTCTGGCCGACCTGGCCCTTCTGGCCGTTGATCGAGCTGATGTTGACGATCCGGCCCCAGCCGCGCTCGCGCATGCCCTCGATCACCGGGCGGGTCATGTTGAAGGCCGAGTCCATGTTGACCCGGATCACCTCGGACCACTGCTCGTAGGTCATCTTGTGCAGGAAGCCGTCGCGGGTGATGCCGGCGTTGTTGACCAGCACGTCGATCGGACCCAGTTCGGCGGTCACCTTGGCCACGGCGGCCTGGCAGTCGTCGAACGAGCCGACATTGCCCTTGACCACCATCACGCCCAGTTCCTTGGCGCAGGCCTCGGCCGCCGCCTCGTTGCCGGAATAACCGGCCGCGACCTTGAGACCGTCGGCCACCAGCCGCTCGCAGATCGCCCGGCCGATGCCCCGGGTGCCGCCGGTCACGAACGCAACTCTAGCCATACAGTAGTCTCCCGTTACCGCTACGTCATGGTTGCACGTGCTCGCGTCCGGAGCGCAAGCCCCGGACGCGTTTTGTCACGAAGACTTCTTCCGGGATCAGACGGCCTCGACGCAGAGGGCCACGCCCATGCCGCCGCCCACGCACAGCGTGGCCAGGCCCTTCTGGGCGCCCGAGCGCTTCATCTCGTGCACCAGGGTGGTCAGGATCCGGGCTCCCGAAGCGCCGATCGGGTGGCCGATAGCGATGGCGCCGCCGTTGACGTTGACCTTGGCCGGGTCGAGGCCCAGCTCGCGCACCACCGAGATCGACTGGGCGGCGAAGGCTTCGTTGCTCTCGACGAGGTCGAGGTCCGAAACGCTCCAGCCGGCCTTTTCCAGGGCCTTCTTGGTGGCCGGGATCGGGCCGGTGCCCATGATCTCGGGCTCGACGCCGGCATTGGCCCACGAGACGATCCGGGCCAGCGGCTTGAGGCCGCGCTTCTCGGCTTCCTCGGCCGTGGTCAGCACCAGGGCGGCGGCGCCGTCATTGAGGCCCGAGGCGTTGGCGGCGGTCACCGAGCCGTCCTTGGCGAAGGCCGGCTTCAGGCCCGAGATGCTCTCCAGGGTCACGCCGTGGCGGATGTATTCGTCCTGGTCGACGACGGTGTCGCCCTTGCGGCCCTTGATGGTCACGCCGACGATCTCGTCGGCGAACTTGCCGGACTTCTGGGCCGCCTCGGCCTTGTTCTGGCTGGCGACGGCGAACTTGTCCTGGTCCTCGCGGGTGATCTGCCAGCGGTTGGCGATGTTCTCGGCCGTCTGGCCCATGTGGTAGCCGTGGAAGGCGTCCCACAGGCCGTCCTTGATCATCGTGTCGACGAAGCCCAGGTCGCCCATCTTCTGGCCGGTGCGCAGGGCCTGGGCGTGCGGGGCCTGGCTCATGCTCTCCTGGCCGCCGACCACGACGATCTTGGCGTCGCCCGACAGGATCTGCTGGGCGCCCAGGGCCACCGCGCGCAGGCCCGAGCCGCACAGCTGGTTCAGGCTCCAGGCCGGGCTTTCCACCGGGATACCGGCCTTGACCGAGGCCTGGCGGGCCGGACCCTGGCCGGCGCCGGCCTGCAGCACCTGGCCCAGGATCACCTCGTCGACGTCGGCCGGCGCGATCCCGGCCCGCTCGACGGCGGCGGCGATCGCGGTCTTGCCCAGCTCCGCGGCGGGCAGGCTCGAAAGCGCGCCGAGGAAGGACCCGACCGGCGTGCGAGCGGCGGAGACGATGACGATATCGGTCATTGGCTTTGATTTCCCGTGACTGTTCCGTGACGCCTTCGCAGGTGCGGCGCCCACACTTTTGCAGTGCAACAGCACCATGCCCAAACGAACGGCGTTCGTCACGAATACATTTTCATGTCATCATCTGGCGTCCAAGTCCTCGCGGGACTGGCGCCCTGGCTTTGCATTAGCGATAGTGCGATGCGAAAAGGCGGGCGACACCGCTGTCCCAGGGAACGAAATGTCCGAGAACCCCGATAAAGGCGAAGCCGCCGCCGGCGCCGACAAGGTTTCCGCCGAAAAGGTTTCGGGCCAGCGCGTCGTCATCAAGAAGTACGCCAACCGCCGGCTCTACAACACCGCGTCCAGTTCCTACGTCACCCTCGAGCACCTGTCGGACATGGTGAAGGAGGGCGTCGACTTCGTGGTCTATGACGCCAAGACCAACGACGACATCACCCGTTCGGTCCTGACCCAGATCATCTTCGAAGAGGAAAACCGCGGCGGCGGCCAGAACCTGCTGCCCATCCAGTTCCTGCGCCAGCTGATCGGCTTCTACGGCAACTCGATGCAGGCCTTCCTGCCCAGCTACCTGGAGATGTCGCTGGAAAGCTTCTCC
>PJUK01000478.1_pt1 | contig 13186 bp, 12 predicted proteins | sample 1512211 | NCBI WGS metagenome assembly PJUK01 (sample SAMN08177668, study PRJNA422409) | Feces metagenome, whole genome shotgun sequencing project.
GGCGAAGTTCCAGGTCATGAACTCGACGATGGGCTTCAGGCCCGCCATCGCCGCGCCGACGCCCATGCCGGCGAAGCCGTGCTCGGTGATCGGGGTGTCGATGACGCGCTTGTCGCCGAACTCCTGCAGGAGCTCGCGGCTGACCTTGTAGGCGCCCTGGTATTGGGCGACTTCCTCGCCCATCAGGAACACGCGGTCGTCGCGGCGCATCTCTTCGGCCATGGCGTCGCGCAGAGCGTCGCGCACGGTGATCTTCTTGGTCGGCGTGCCTTCCGGCAGTTCCGGATCCGCGAAGTTCGAGGCGGCGGCGATCGGAGCCGGAGCCGCGGCGACCGGAGCCGGAGCGGCTTCGGCGACGACCGGGGCGGCGGCCGGAGCGGCCGACACCGAGGCGCCGTCTTCACCGGCCAGCTTGGCGATGATCGTGTTGACCTTGACGTTTTCCGAGCCGGCCGGGACCAGGATGGCCTCGACCACGCCCTCGTCGACGGCTTCGACTTCCATCGTCGCCTTGTCGGTTTCGATCTCGGCGATCACGTCGCCGGCCTTGATGGTGTCGCCTTCCTTGACCAGCCACTTGGCCAGGGTGCCTTCCTCCATGGTCGGAGAAAGGGCGGGCATCAGGATGTCCGTCACTCGGCGGCCTCCAGGTATACGTCGGTGTAGAGTTCGGAGGGATCCGGCTCGGGGCTGGTGCGGGCGAACTCGGCCGCTTCGGCCACGATACGCTTCACTTCGGCGTCGACCGTCTTCAGATCGTCCTCAGTGACGCCGGCCGCGGCCAGGCGTTCCTTGATGTGGTCGATCGGATCGCGGGTCGTCTTGACCTCGTCGACCTCTTCCTTGGTGCGGTACTTGGCCGGGTCCGACATCGAGTGGCCGCGATAGCGGTAGGTCTTCATCTCGAGGATGTAGGGACCCTGGCCGCTACGGGCGTGCTCGCTGGCGCGGGCGCCGGCTTCACGCACGGCCACCACGTCCATGCCATCGACTTCCTCGCCCGGGATCCGGAACGAGACGCCGCGCTTGTGGAAGGCGGTTTCCGACGCCGAGCGCTCGACGCTGGTGCCCATGGCGTACTGGTTGTTCTCGATCACGTACACGACCGGCAGCTTCCACAGCTGGGCCATGTTGAAGCTTTCGTAGACCTGGCCCTGGTTGGCCGCGCCGTCGCCGAAGTAGGCGTACGAGACGTTGCCGTTGCCCTGGTAGTGGTTGGCCAGCGCCAGGCCGGTGCCGAGCGCCACCTGGGCGCCGACGATGCCGTGGCCGCCGTAGAAGCCGGTGGCGATGTCGAACATGTGCATCGAGCCGCCCTTGCCGCGCGACGAACCGCCAGCGCGACCGGTGAGCTCGGCCATGACTTCCTTGGGGTCCATGCCGGCGGCCAGCATGTGGCCGTGGTCACGGTAACCGGTGATGATCTGGTCGCCCTTGTGCGAGATCGACTGCATGCCGACCGCAATGGCTTCCTGACCGATGTAGAGGTGGCAGAACCCGCCGATCAGGCCCATGCCGTAAAGCTGGCCAGCACGCTCCTCGAAGCGGCGGATCAGCAGCATGTCCTGATAGAATTTGAGAAGCTCTTCCTTGCCGACGAAGGCGTTGACACCGGTGTCGGTAGCCTTCTCCGCCGGGGCTTCACCCTTGCGCGTTCGCGCCATTAAACTCTCCCTGGCCAATCATCATAACGGCCTTCATCTCAGAGGCTTCCATTGCCCGCCGCGAAACGGCTTTTGGCGCAGGAACGCGCTCGTGTTGACGCCTAGACCGCCCCTCGAGCTGCAACTCGAAGCGTGGTCTACAAGGCAGCTTCGGACCGGCGAGACCCGACCCAGCTCAGCGCTTGGTGCGGATCACGTAGTCCTTGGGATCGGCGTATCCAAGGAGCGAACGCGCACGTTCCTCCAGAAGATCGGCCGACAAGCTGCCGCTGCGTAATAGACGAGCCCGGGCCTCCAGGTCCATCCTCTCAGCGCGGATCTTCTTAAGTTCCATCGTCTTGGCGGCCAAGTCCGCGTTGCGTTGAGACGAGGAAAGCAGGCCTCTCTCGCCCGTCAGAGCGTGAAAGACGAAGTACGTGATCAGGAGAAGAAGCGCCGCGGTCGGCAGGTAGGGTTGCAGTCGAGCGAACATCGGCGAATCCCGGACAGGGAGCTACAGGCTGCCAGAACGTGCTTAACACGGTCTAAATCCCCAACGCCGCAAAGGGCTTGCAAGTCCCCCGCGATCGACGCGAAAATACTTTCAAGTGAGACCGTTTCAGGGGCATCGAGATACCGCATCGCGGCATTTCCTTCGCACCCGCGAGAGCATCGGAAACCTCTGTTTTTCTGGGAACAGCCGCGCTTATAGAAAAAATGTGGTCGAACTTTTTTAGTCGGGCGCCGGTGACGCCTGTTTCTGAGGCGCCCGCGTCTCAGAATCGCCACCGTCAGGGCAGCGGAATGACGCCCACGGGTTGATTTGACCGCCAGGCGCTCATCCATGAGTGTCGCCAGGTCGACGCGCCAAGGGGGATGAACGACATGCTTCGTCGAGAGCTCATGCTTGCGCTGGCGGGGACCGCCGTCGCCTTTCCCGCGGCCGCGCGCCAGCGCAGCGAGGACGGCGTCGTCAAAGGCCGTCGAGGCGGCCCGAACATGATCAAGGGCGACCCACCCAAGCTCGATTTCGGGGGCGGACTGGTGATCCCCATGAACGCCTCCATCTTCCGCGCGCTCTGGGAGGGCGAAGACCGCTGGGTGACCTACGGCCGCGCCGTCTCGCGCCTGGAGGTCAAGGCGATGCAGCAGGCCGAGATCGCCGCGACCGGCACCATGAAGCTGATGCTGCTGACCCAGGCCTTCGCCCCTGAACGCCTGGTGCGGTTCGAGACCTGCGGCTGGCGCAATCGCACCGGCGACGCCAACGATCTGGTGCTGGGCGATATCCCCCTGCCCGGCAAACCGGTGATGCCGACCACCGATCGCGTCACCGGCTCGGTGACCGACGGGGACACTGGCGCCGTCGGTGAAGACGCCTGGCACGCCGTCACCGGCTACATGGTCATGAAAAAGGACATCACCCTGGCCGACGTGAAGGCCAGGGCGCAGCTGTTGAAGGGCTGAGCAGCCGCCTTCGGCCAAACGGGGACATGGCTATGAAATCTGACTGGAACCGGCGGCGTGTGCTGGCCGTCGGCGGCGCGGCGGTGCTGGCGGGAGCGACGCCGGCTAGGGCGGAGACCGCGCCCGAGACCTTCGAGCTCTGGCCCGGCGGGCCGCCCGGCGGCGAGCGCGTCGGCGTTGAGGAGCGCCGCGTGGCCTATAACTGGCCCGACGGGCGGGTGGACTATTCGATCGAGGGCGTGCGCCGCCCTACCCTGTCGCTCTATCCGCCGGCGAAGGGCGGCCGTCCCAAGGCTTCCGTCCTGGTCGTGCCCGGCGGCGGCTTCAGCAAGGTCGTGATCGGCAAGGAGGGTTACGACATCGCCCGCTGGCTGGCGGCCAACGACATCCAGGCGGGCGTACTGCTCTATCGGTTGCCGCGCGACGGCTGGGCGGCGGGCTCCGATGCTCCGCTGCAGGACGCCCAGCGCGCGTTGCGGCTGCTGCGCAGCAAGGCCGGCGGAGCGAAGACCGGCGCCTTGGGCTTTTCGGCCGGCGGCACGATCGCCGCGGCGCTGGCCTCGCGAGGCGGCGGCGCCCTTTACCCGATCGTCGACGAACTGGACACGCGCCCTTCCCTGCCCGACTTCATCGGCCTGGGCTATCCGTGGCTGACACGTCCGCAGGCGCCGCCGCGCGCGACGCCCTTCCATGGCTTCGGCGCGCCGACCAAGGCCTTCCTGTTCCACGCCGAGGACGACCCCAAGGCCGACGTCCGCAACAGCCGAGACGCGGCCGATGCCATCGTCGCCGCGGGAGGCCAGGCCGAGCTGCGGATCTTTCCGACCGGCGGCCACGGCTTCGCCCTGCGCTCGCGGCCGCCCGCGCCGGAGGCGGCCTGGGCCGACGACTTCCTGCGCTGGCTCGACCGGCTGGACGGCTGAGCCCAAACAAAAAGCGCGCCGGGCGAACCCGACGCGCTCTTGATCTTGATCCGAGGGATCGAACCGATCAGCGGCCCTTGAGGGCGGCGCGACCGGCGTAGACGCCCTGGTCTTCCAGTTGCTGCTCGATGCGCAGCAGTTGGTTGTACTTGGCCAGCCGGTCCGAACGGGCCAGCGAGCCGGTCTTGATCTGACCGCAGTTCAGGGCGACGGCGAGGTCGGCGATGGTGCTGTCCTCGGTCTCGCCCGAGCGGTGGCTCATGACGCTGGTGTAGCCGTGGCGGTGGGCCAGTTCGACGGCGTCGATGGTTTCCGACAGCGTGCCGATCTGGTTGACCTTCACGAGGATCGAGTTGGCCAGGCCCTTGTCGAGGCCCATCTGCAGACGAGCGGGGTTGGTGACGAACAGGTCGTCGCCGACCAGCTGGACCTTCTTGCCCAGGGTGTCGGTCAGCAGCTTCCAGCCGTCGAAGTCGTCTTCGGCCATGCCGTCCTCGATCGAGGCGATCGGGAACTTGGCGACCAGGCCGGCCAGGTAGTCGACCATCTGGGCCGGGTCGAGCGACTTGCCCTCGCCTTCCAGCTCGTACTTGCCGTTCTTGAAGAACTCGGTCGAGGCGACGTCGAGGCCCAGCAGGAAGTCGTCACCGGCCTTGTAGCCAGCGGCTTCACCGGCCTTGACGATGAACTCGAGCGCGGCCTCGGCCGAGGCCAGGTTGGGGGCGAAGCCGCCCTCGTCGCCGACGTTGGTGTTGTGGCCGGCGTCCTTCAGGGCCTTCTTCAGGCCGTGGAAGATCTCGGCGCCCATGCGCAGGGCTTCGGAGAAGCTGGCCGCGCCGGTCGGCAGGATCATGAATTCCTGGATGTCGATCGGATTGTCGGCGTGGGCGCCGCCGTTGATGATGTTCATCATCGGGGTCGGCAGGACGCGGGCGTTCACGCCGCCGATGTAGCGGTGCAGCGGCAGGCCGGCCGACTCGGCGGCGGCCTTGGCCACGGCGAGCGAGACGCCGAGGATGGCGTTGGCGCCCAGGCGGGCCTTGTTCGGCGTGCCGTCCAGGCCGATCAGCAGGCTGTCGATGCGACGCTGGTCTTCGGCGTCGACGCCCGACAGGGCGTCGAAGATCTCTCCGTTGACGGCTTCCACGGCCTGGCGGACGCCCTTGCCGAGGTAGCGCGACTTGTCGCCGTCACGCTTTTCGACGGCTTCGTGGGCGCCGGTCGAGGCGCCCGACGGCACCGCGGCGCGACCAAAGGCGCCGTCCTCGAGGACGACGTCGACCTCGACCGTCGGATTGCCGCGGCTGTCGAGGATTTCGCGGGCGATGATGTCGACGATCTCGGTCATGGGAGCTCCCGAAAGAAAAGGCGCTTCCCCTTAGCCGCGCCGCCGCGTCGCCGCAACCGGGACCAATGTTCGACGAGCTCTAAGTTCCGCCGCGTCAGGCCTGCAGCGTCGGCCGCTCGGCTCCCAGGCGGAACAGCAGTTGCTCGGCCCCGAAGTCCAGCTCGACCCGGGCGAACAGCCGAAGCACGTCGACGCCCAGCAGGATCGCGGGTTTGTCGCTGATCTTCCAGTGATCGAAGATGTGCAGGTCGGCGAAGACCACGGCCAGGTTGGTCATGCGCAGGTCGCCCATGCTCATCGACTTGAGGATCCGGTACTCGCCGATGGTCTCGCCGCCGGCGACGCCCTGCAGGCGCACGGCCACGGCCGGGTCGGCGTCCTTGCGCTGGCGGGCCTGAATGGCGCGCGACAGAGCCATATTGCCGATCGAGGAGCCCGCGCCCGAGTCGATGAAGGCCAGGGTGCGGATGTTGTTGATCCGGCAGTTGACGATGGTCAGGCGGCCGAACTTCTGGTCGGCGACGACCTGGACCTCCTGGGCCCGGCGGAAGCCGCGATATTCCGGCGTGCTGTGGCGGACCTCCAGGCGCTTCTTCTTGAAGTCCATGACGACCGCGCGGTCCTGCAGGATGTCGACGCCCAGGAGGCCGTCGCCGCCGACGCGGCCGGGAGGCAGGATGGGAAGCTCCACGCCGGCCAGGCGCGCCTCGCCGGTGGCCAGCTGGTCGATGTGGGCGGTGGGGGTGACGGCCGAGCCGCCGATGCCGTGGACCATGACGTCGCGCCCCCGCGGCAGGGCCAGGCTGGCGGCCAGGGTCTCGGAGACCACCGACCGGTCGGCGCCCGAATCGACGACGAAACGATAGGGCCCGCGGCCGTTGATCATGGTCTCGACGGTCATCCGCTCCGAATCGTCGATCGCCGCGTCGATGACGTAGAGCGGCAGCGGCGCGGCCGGCGGTGGCGCGGCGGGCGTTTCCTGCGGGATCTGGCTGGGCGAGAAAGCGTGGGCGGAGAACGGCGCAGCGCCCAGCGCCAGCGACGCGCCCAGGCCGGACGCAAGCGTGCGACGCGTGAACATGGCGAACCTCCCAGTCCGCCGAAGCTGATCGCGCCTTGTGGGCGCTGACCGCGCTCCTGGCTTTGTTGGGGCCGTCCCTATGGCGACCCGAGCGCCATCGTAGCACCGCTTTGGTCCGCACACGACGAAAAGCGCCGCCCAGGCGAGCCGGGCGGCGCTTTGAAATCGTCGGACGCGAAGTCCGAGGCAGGATCCCTGGAGCGGTAAGCCGCCCCGGGAAGAAAGACCTTAGTCTTCCTTCGGGGTCAGGATCTGCTTGCCGTTGTACAGGCCGGTCTTCAGATCGACGTGGTGCGGACGGCGCAGTTCGCCCGAGTCCTTGTCCTCGACGAACGAGTTGGCGCCCAGGGCGTGGTGCGACCGGCGCATGTTCCGGCGAGAAGGCGAAGTTTTTCTTTTAGGAACGGCCATCGGAGTGACTCTGCTCGCTGAGCGTGAAAATCGAAAGCGGCGACTCGGGTTCGACCCTAGCCGCCGCGTGAGGGCGCGCTTATGCCTGAATCTCTCCAGACATGCAACTCGCCAGTTCAGACCAGTCGTCCGTGCTCCTTGGCCGCCGCGATGAAGCTGGCGAACAGGGGGTGCGGAGCGAACGGCCGGCTCTTCAGTTCCGGGTGGAACTGGACGCCGATGAACCACGGATGGTCGTCGCGCTCGACGATCTCGGGCAGCACGCCGTCAGGAGAACGACCGGTCAGCTTGAGACCCGCCTCCTCCATCTTGTGGCTGTAGCCGATGTTGACCTCGTAGCGGTGACGGTGGCGCTCGACGATCTCGGTCCCGCCATAGATCTCGGCGACCTTCGAGCCCTGCTGCAGCACGGCGTCGTAGGCGCCCAGGCGCATGGTGCCGCCCAGGTCGTCGCCGGCCTTGCGGGAGACCATCTCGTTGCCCTTGATCCATTCGGTCATCAGGCCGACGACCGGACGGTCGGTCGGACCGAACTCGCTGGAGCTGGCGTCGGTGATTCCCGCGACGTTGCGCAGGGTCTCGATGACGGCCATCTGCATGCCGAAGCAGATGCCGAAGTACGGCACCTTGCGCTCGCGGGCGAACTGGGCCGCCCGGATCTTGCCCTCGGCGCCGCGCTCGCCGAAGCCGCCCGGCACCATGATGGCGTGGGCGTTCTCGAGACGGGCCGCGGCCGCGCCCTCGTCGCCCTCGAAGGTCTCGCTCTCGACCCAGTCCAGGTTGACCTTGACCTTGTTGGCCAGGCCGCCGTGGTGCAGGGCCTCGATCAGGGACTTATAGGCGTCCTTGAGCACGGTGTACTTGCCGACGACCGCGATCGTGACCTCGCCGTCCGGATGCTGGACGGTGTCGTCGATGGCTTCCCAGCGCGACAGGTCGGGCTTGGGCGCGTCTTGCAGGCCAAAGACGTCGAGCACTTCGGCGTCCAGGCCTTCCTTGTGATAGTCGATCGGCACCGCGTAGATCGACGAGCTGTCCAGGGCCTGAATCACGGCGCTCGGGCGCACGTTGCAGAACTGGGCGATCTTGCGCTTTTCCTCGACCGGGATCTCCTGCTCGCAACGGCAGAGCAGGATGTCCGGCTGGATGCCGATGGAGCGCAGCTCCTTGACCGAGTGCTGGGTCGGCTTGGTCTTCATCTCGCCGGCCGTCTTGATGAACGGCAGCAGGGTCAGGTGCACGTAGCAGCTCTGGCCGCGCGGCAGGTCCTGGCGCAGCTGGCGGATGGCCTCGAAGAACGGCAGGCCCTCGATGTCGCCGACGGTGCCGCCGATCTCGACCAGCACGAAGTCGACCGGCTTCTGGCCCGTCTCGTCCATGGCGGGCGAGAGGACGAAGTCCTTGATCTCGTTGGTGACGTGCGGGATCACCTGGACGGTCGCGCCCAGGTAGTCGCCGCGGCGTTCCTTCTCGATGATCGTCTTGTAGATCTGGCCGGTCGTGATGTTGTCGGCCTTCTTGGCCGACACGCCGGTGAAGCGCTCGTAGTGCCCCAGATCCAGGTCGGTTTCGGCCCCGTCGTCGGTGACGAACACCTCGCCGTGCTGATACGGGCTCATGGTGCCCGGATCGACGTTGAGATAGGGGTCGAGCTTACGCAGGCGAACCGTGTAGCCACGAGCCTGCAGGAGAGCGCCCAGCGCTGCGGAGGCGAGGCCTTTTCCAAGGGAGGAAACCACGCCGCCGGTGATGAAGATGTACCGCGTCATGGGCGCTCAGATTACCCGCGATTCGGCGATCGCGGCGAAAAGACCGACGTTCATAAACAAGTTTCGCTCCCCCGCCCTTACTGGGCGGGGGTCTGGGCCGGAGCGGCCGGAGCCGGGGCGGCCGGAGCCGGAACGCTGAGTTGCGGAGCCGGAACGGCGCTCGGCGCGGTCGAGCCGGGAGCCGGAACGGCCGAGCCCGGAGCCGGGACGCTGGGCGCGACGGGCGCGTTCAGGGTCTTGGTGTCGAGATTGTCGATCTTCAGCTTGTCGACCACCGAGTCGGCGCCGCCGATGCGGCCGGTCAGGACGGTGAGGACCAGGCTGATGACCAGGAACACCGAGAACAGGATCCAGGTCATGCGGGTCATGAAGTCGCCCGCGCCGCGCGCGGTCATGAAACTGCCGGCGCCGCCGCCGCCCATGCCAAGGGCGCCGCCCTCCGAACGCTGGAGCAGCACGAAGCCGATCAGCGCGATACAGACGATGATGTTGATGGCCAGCAGGATGCCGATGAGCATGACGAAACAGTTCTCGATCCGGGCAGCCGGCGAACCGACTGTGAAAAACGAAGCGGCCCCTCTACCACTACCGGCGCGCGCACGCCATAGGTGGGGCGACGGCCGGCCAACTCAAGTTCTCCAACTCCAGTTCCGCAAACTCCAGGTTCCAGGGCGCGCATGATTCTCGAGACCGAACGCCTGACGCTCAAGCCCCTGGTCGCCGAAGACGCTCCGCTCATCTATCCGTTCCTCAGCGACCCGGAACTGATGGCCCACTGGGACCGCGCGCCGCTGGAGGATCCGGACGAGGTCGCCGCCTGCGTCGTCGGCCAGATCGAGGACATGCAGGCCGGCGCGGCGCTGTACTGGACCATCCGGCTGTCCGCGACGGGCGACTTCGTCGGCGCCTGCGAATTCGTCGAGATCGACGAGCGCCGCCATCGGGCCGAACTGCGCTTCATCGTGGCCCGCGAGAGTTGGGGCCGGGGCTACGCCCACGAGGCGGTCACCGCCCTCCTCGCCCACGCCGCCGCCAGCGACCTCAAGCACGTCATCGCCCGAACCCAGGTGGGCGACGCCCGCGCCGAGAAGCTGCTGGAACGCCTGGGCTTCAAGGGCGCGGCCTATCTCAAGGGCCAGGTCGACCGCGACGGCGAACGCCGCGACGGCAGGCTGTTCGACCTGGAGCTCTGAGGCGCGCCGGCGGCGCTCCCCTCCGGCCCCCTGGGCTGCCTCCCCCACAGGGGAGGATCTTGGTTGGCGTCTTGCGTCCTTCGAGGCCCGCCGCGCGGGCGCCTCAGGATGAGGAATTCAGTGCAGTGAGACCCTCATCCTGAGGTGCGAGGCGAAGCCGAGCCTCGAAGGACGCACGGCCTATCGGCCTCGCACCCTCGCAGCGATGGTGATGGAGAAGGCCCGGAAAGCTGAAGCCATCTCCCCACCGGCCTTTTGGCCGCCCGATCAAGCCGCCGCGATGATGGCCAGGAAGTCCTTGGCCTTCAGCGAGGCGCCGCCGACCAGGGCGCCGCCGACTTCGGGCGTGGCCAGGATCTCGGCGGCGTTGTCGGGCTTCACCGAGCCGCCGTAGAGAATCGGCACGGCCGCGCCGTGGTCGCCGAAGCGCTCGACCAGCACGGCGCGGATGGCCGCGTGGATGGCGCCGATGTCGGCGATGGTGGGGGTCAGGCCCGTGCCGATGGCCCAGACGGGCTCATAGGCGACGGCGAAGGCCTGGCCGGCCAGTTCGTCGGGCAAGGAGTTGCGGGCCTGGCCGGTGACGATGGGCTCGGCCTGGCCGGCTTCGCGCTGGGCCAGCGTCTCGCCCAGGCAGATCACCGGCTCCAGCCCGGCGGCCAGCGCGGCCAGAACCTTGGCCGACACCTCCTCGCAGGTCTCATCGTAGCTGCCCCGGCGCTCGGAGTGGCCGAGAATCACCAGGGTCGCGCCGGCGTCGGCCAGCATGGGGGCCGAGATGTCGCCGGTGTAGGCCCCCTGCGGCGCCGCATGGCAGTCTTGGCCGCCGACGATCACCGACTCGCCCGAGAGCGCCTCGGACATGCGGTGCAGCAAGGTGGCGGGCGGACAGATGGCGACACGCGCCGCGGGCGGGGATTGCGCCACCGCGGCGGCCACGGCTCTGGCCTCGTCCAGCGAGGCCTCAAGGCCGAACATCTTCCAGTTCCCGGCGATCAACGGCCGGGGCGTCGTAAGAGAAACGGTCATGAGGTTGGCTTTGGGGACGCGCTCCCTTGGTAAGTCAAGTCCGCTTCGGCTTGCTCACGCACCTTGGCCTCTACTATACCCGCTTGCTCGCATCGGATGCGTCGCCCCAAGGCGGTCGCCCACGCGCACGCAATTGGGCGGAATCGAAGAAGGTAGTCACACACGTCATGCTCGCCGGCTTTCGCTCTTTCGCCAAATCGCCCTTCGCGATCGTCCTCTTCGGCCTGCTGATCGTCAGCTTCGCCGTTTTCGGGATCAGCGACGTCTTCAAGCAGCCCAGCAGCAGCAAGGTGATCGTCGTCGGCTCGCGCTCGGTCACGCCCGACGACTTCAAGGCGCGCTTCGACAACTATCGCAACCAGCTGCAGCAGCAGGGCCAGAGCCTGACGCCGGACGAAGCCGTCCAGCGCGGCGTCGACCGCGGCATGCTGCAGGAACTGGCGCTGCAGGAATCGATGGCCGAGCTGATCAGGAAGATGGGCGTGCGCCCGTCGGAAGCCCTGGTCGGCGAAGTGCTGCACAAGCAGCTGAGCCAGCTGCCGCCCGGCACCCGCCCGTTCGACCCGGTGACCGGCAAGTTCGACAAGCAGATGTACCAGGCCCTGCTGGCGCAGAACAACCTGACCCCGGCCACCTACGAGGCCTCGCTGCGCGACGAGATCGCCCAGTCGCAGTTCTACGCCAGCGTCGCCAACGGCCTGCGCACCCCGCGCATCTATTCGGCGCTGCAGGCGGTGTACGGCTATGAGAGCCGCGACCTGTCGGCCTTCGCCATCAACCCGACCAGCGTCGCCCAGCCGGCCGCGCCGACCGACGCCCAGCTGCAGGCGTTCATGACCGAGAACGCCGCCCGCCTGACCCTGCCCGAGACCCGCGTCCTGTCGGTCGTGCGCTTCAGCGCCAAGGCCCTGGAGCCGTCGGTCAGCGTCGACCCGGCCGAGGTGCAGAAGACCTTCGACTTCCGCAAGGACACCCTGGCCCAGCCGGAAACCCGCTCGCTGGTGCAGATCGTGGCGCCCGACGCCAAGGCCGCCGCCGCCATCGCCGAGCGCCTGCGCAAGGGCGAGGCCCCGGCCGACGTGGCCAAGGCCTACGGCAAGCAGCCGGTGATGATCCTCGACAAGCCCAAGACCGCCCTGCCCGACCGCAAGGTTGCCGACGCCGCCTTCGGCCTCGGCGAAGGCCAGGTCAGCGCGCCGATCGCTGGCGAACTGGGCCAGTCGGTCATCAAGGTGCTGAAGATCACCGCCGCCAAGGCCGCTTCGCTGGAAGCCGCCCGCCCGCAGATCGAGGCCGACCTGCGCGTGCAGGCCGCCCAGTCCAAGGCCTATGACCAGACCCAGACCTTCCAGGACGCCCGCGACGCCGGCGCCAACGTCGTCGACGCCGCTGGCAAGGCCGGCGCCTTGGTCGTCACGACCGCCCCGCTGACCGCCCAGGGCACGGACCTCGGCGGGCAACCCGCCGCGGGCCTGACCCCGGACGTGCTTAAGGCCGCCTTCGCGCTGCCCGCAGGCGGCGAGAGCGACCTGATCGAAGCCGGCAAGGGCGAGTACTTCGCCGTCCGCGTTGAGAAGGTGAACAAGGCCGCCCTGCCCCCGCTGGCCGAGGTCAAGCAGCCGCTGACCCAGCAGTGGATGATCAACGAGCTGGTCAAGCGCCTGAAGGCCAAGGCCGACGAGCTGGCCGCCCGCGTCCGCAAGGGCGAATCGATGGAAGCCGTCGCCGCCTCGGCCAACGCCAAGGTCATCAAGGTCGCGGGCCTGTCGCGCGAGAACGCCCAGCAGCACCAGGCCCTGGGCCGCGACCTGCTGGTCGCCTCGTTCGACGCCAAGCCCGGCCAGGTCTTCGCCGCCCGCGCCCCGCAGGTCGGCTATGTGGTCGGCCGCATCGACACCATCCGTCCGGGCGACACCAACGAGATCGCCCGCGCCGCCGAGGGCATGCGTCCGCAGACCAGCATGGCCTACATGCGCGACATCGGTCAGGCCGGCCGCGCGGCCGCCCGCGACAAGCTGAAGCCGCAGTTGAACCTGAACCTGGCCCGCCAGGCCATCGGCGTCGACACCGCGGCCCTGGCCCAGGCGGAGAAGGACGGCGCGGCCAAGGGCGGCGCCGCCAAGAAGGCCTCGGCTCAATGAGCCTGGAGCCTGGCTTCGACGCCTTCGCGGCCGGCTATGACGCCGGCCTGCCGCAGCTGGTCTGGACGCGCCTGATCGACGACCTGGAGACCCCGGTCTCGGCCTATCTGAAGATCGGCCACGGCCGTCCCTACGCCTTCCTGTTCGAGAGCGTCGAGGGCGGCGCCTGGCGCGGCCGCTA
>PJUK01000479.1_pt1 | contig 13178 bp, 15 predicted proteins | sample 1512211 | NCBI WGS metagenome assembly PJUK01 (sample SAMN08177668, study PRJNA422409) | Feces metagenome, whole genome shotgun sequencing project.
AGGAAGAGGATGCGGTTGATCAGCTTGTCGGCGTGCTTCATCTCGCCGATCGATTCCTGGTAGACGATCTGGCCGAGGCGCTTGAAGCCCCAGTTGTCGTGCATGCGCGCATGCAGGAAGTATTGGTTGACGGCCGTCAGCTCGTTGGTGAGCACAGCGTTCAGGACGCGGATAACGCCGGGATCGCCTTGCATGGCGGCCTCCTAAGGTTCGAGTTCGACCGAACCCTTAGTCGCGTTTTTCTGCGCTTCAACAGTAATGTGTGCAAGTGTTTCGCAGCCTCACAGAAAAGCGTGAGAGTGCTTCGCGGTAACCTGAAATCGTCGACTTTGCGTCGCAGGAAGCCTTATTCGGCCGCGTAAGCCAGAGCTTCCTGAGCTTCCTGAATCATCTGGCGCATCTCGCAGACGCACTTGGCGCACTGGGCCTGGCAGCCCTTGTGGCGGAAGATCTCGGCCGGACGAGTCGCCCCCGCGTCGATCGCGGCGCGGACTTCACGCTGGCGGATGCCGTTACAATTGCAGACGTACAAGGAAAGAACGCCCTACCGAATGATTGTCATTCTCATCTAACAGTTTTCCACCGGTTTGCAACTGACTCTCAGTCGAGTGAACGGCGGCGCGTCGTCGCAGGCGAGGGGGGCGCAATCCTGCAGGCTCGCTCCCTATGATCTTGTCATCCCGGCCGCAGCGAAGCGGAGCGCCGGGATCTCCCACGGTTCAGGCGCCGCAGGCGTGGGAGATCCCGGCTCTACGGATCGCTGACGCGCTCCTCCGGCCGGGATGACAGCAATCCTTGGGGCTGTGCGCCCCCAAAGTCGCGCTGCGCCTCAAATCGGCGTAAAGGCGGCGCATGACGCTCGACTGCCGCCTCTATCTGATCACCCCGCCGTCCCTGCCGGACCTGGCCGCCTTCGGCCGCCAGCTGGCCCGCGCCCTGGAGGGCGGCGACGTGGCGGCCCTGCAGATCCGTCTCAAGGACGTCTCCGACGAAGCGGTGGCCGCCGCCGTCGAGGCCATCGCGCCGATCGCCCGCGCCCGCGACGTGGCGGTGATCCTCAACGACCGCCCCGATCTGGCCGCCCGCCTCGACTGCGACGGCGTGCACGTGGGGCAGGGCGACACGCCCTATGCGACCGCCCGCAAGCTGATGGGCAAGGACCGCATGGTCGGCGTCACCTGCCACGACAGCCGCCACCTGGCCATGGAGGCCGCCGAGGCCGGCGCCGACTACGTGGCCTTCGGGGCCTTCTTCCCGACCACCACCAAGGACGCGCCGATCGTCGCCGAACCCGACATCCTGTCGATCTGGCAGGAGACGATGGAGGTTCCCTGCGTGGCCATCGGCGGGATCACCGCCGCCAACGCCGCGGGCCTGGCGACCGCCGGCGCCGACTTCCTGGCCGTCTCGGGCGGGGTGTGGGCCCATCCCGAAGGTCCCGACGCGGCCGTCGCGGCCCTGAACGCGGCCATCGCGCAGGGCCTGGCCGCCCGCGGCTGATCCTGAGGTAGGGGGCGCCTCTAGGCCGGATCCCAATCTGCAAGCCTAGGCCGACTTTTCACCGAGCGTCCCCGCGAAGGCGGGGATCCAAGCCGAATCCGCACCTGATCCACGACCGAGCCTCCTCCTGAAAGTCAGCTTGGATTCCCGCCTTCGCGGGGAAAGACGGCATGGAGATAGGCGATCCGATCTGGCGCGAGAGCTCGCGACCACAGAAATGCACGCCCCCGAACGCGCATAACGACGTTCTCTTGCCGTGGTTGTGCGACCGGCATAGCCTCCCTCCCCAGCGAACGATAACGGGGAGGGACCGCCATGAAGAAGCGGCTCGTAGCGTGTTTGCTCAGCGTACCTCTGCTAGTCCCGGTCGCCGCTCCGGCGGAGACCTGGAAACCGGCCCCCGGCGAGGCCAAGACCTTCTATGACGCCGATTTCCTGAGGGTGGACGAGAAGTCCGGCCTGGTGGTGCTGCGCATCGCCGAAGGCAAGGGCGGCGGGCCTTACAAGGCCTGGCCGGCCGGCAAGGGCCCGATCATGCTCTTCGCCCTCGACTGCGCCGCCGACAAGTGGATGGACCTCGGCATGGACTTCGCCGGCGACAAGGGCCTGCCCAAGAACTGGCGCCAGGAAGCCAAGCTCGACGACATCTCCGGCGCGGCGGGCAAGGCCGGCAAGCTGGCCTGCGAGACCAAGGACAGCCTGGCGAAGGTTCCGTTGCCCTGATGATCCCTCTCCCCTTGCGGGAGAGGGTGGCCTCCCGAAGGGAGGTCGGGTGAGGGGTCTCTCAGAACTGTCCGCGCGACCCCTCATCCGTCGGCCTTCGGCCGCCACCTTCTCCCGCAAGGGGAGAAGGATCACGCCACGACGCGCGCCAGCTTGTCGGGATTGCGCATGGTGTAGACGGCGGCGATGCGGCCTTCGACGATGTCCAGGCCCATGGTCTGGATGACCACGCCGGCGTGCGACAGCACAACGCCCGGCTGGCCGTTGATGCGCGCCAGGCGAACGGCCACGTCGTCGGGCTGGGGCCACTTGCGGGCGATGCCTTCGAGCAGGCGTACGGCGTTGTCGAGGCCGAAGACCGGGTTCATGGTCGCCGAGGCCTTGCCGCCGCCGTCGGCGTGCATGACCACGTCCTGCGCCAGCAGTCCGCGCAGCGTGGCGGCGTCGCCGCTCAGCGCCGCGGCGATGAAGGCGTTGGTCAGGCGGCGCTCCTCATCGGGGCTGGGCTTGTAGCGGGGCTTGCCGGCCTTGACGTGGTCGCGGGCCCGGGCGGCCAGCTGGCGCACGGCGGCTTCCGAGCGGTCCAGGGTGGCGGCGATCTCGGAGAAGGGCGTGTCGAACACGTCGTGCAGCAGGAAGGCCGCCCGCTCCAGCGGCGTCAGGCGTTCCAGCGCCAGCAGGAAGGCCACGGTCAGGTTCTCGCCCAGGCCGAAGGTCTCGTCGACGTCGACCACGGGCTCGGGCAGCCATTCGCCGACATAGAGCTCGCGGCGGGCGCGGGCCGACTTCAGGCGGTCAAGGCACAGGCGCGAGACCACGCGGTTGAGAAACGCGCCCGGATTGTCGACGCCGGCCTCGTCGACCTCGCGCCAGCGCAGCCAGGCGTCCTGCACCACGTCCTCGGCCTCGGCTCGCGAGCCCAGCATCCGATAGGCCAGGCCGGTCATGGCGTGGCGGCGGCTTTCGAAGATCGTGTCGGCGGCGGTCATCGGCGGATCCCTCGGGTTCTCGCCGACAGGACGAGGCCAGGGCGTCAGACGTGACATGGCCGCAGAGTTTTTTCCCGACAATTCCGCGCCGCCGGGTGGGGATCCCCGGCGGCGCGGAGCGGAAGGCTTTACTCGGCCGCGTTGGCGCTGGCCGAGCGCAGGGCGGCGTAGTCGGCGCGGGCCTTGCCGAGGGTCTCGGTCACGCACGAGGCATAGTTCGGGTGGCGGCTGCTCTTCAGGGCCGCGCTGCACACCTGGCGAGCGGCGCGCGTCAGCTCGTCGCTGACCACGGACGCGGTCTTGCCGGTCACCGACACACGTTGCGAGGAGCCGGCGGGAGCGTGGGACGAGCCGCCCAGCAGGGTTTCGGCGGCGACGGGTTGGGCTGCGGCCAGCAGGGCGACGGCGGCGGTGATCAGGGAGAACTTGGTCATGGGGTCGTTCCTTGTTTGCGCTAAGGGGAGTTTGCGCGTGGCGCGACCCCTCGCTTTGCGCTGGATCAACCGCCGCTCATAAAATTGACCGATCGGTCCCCTTTTTCAAGTGGCGAGGCCCAGGCCGCGACAATCTGCCCCGCCTTGCCTTCCGGCGGCGCCGCGTCTAGGTTCCGCGCCCGCTCTTTCCCACTGCCATCGTCCGTCTCCCGCCGCCGCGCTTCCGCGCGCCGGTGCAGGGAAATCCATAGGATATCCGCCCGTGCCCACGCCTTCCGCCCTTCTCAACGTGATGATCGACGCCGCGCGCAAGGCCGCCCGGGGTCTGGCCCGTGACTTCGGCGAAGTCACCGAGCTGCAGGTCTCCAAGAAGGGCGCGGGCGACTTCGTGACCAACGCCGACCTCAAGGCCGAGCAGACCCTGTTCGAGATCCTCAGCAAGGCGCGTCCGGGCTACAGCTTCCTCGGCGAGGAGCGCGGCATGGTCGAAGGCACCGACAAGACCCACACCTGGATCGTCGACCCGCTGGACGGCACCACCAACTTCATGCACGCCATCCCGCACTTCGCGGTCAACATCGCCCTGCAGCGCGAGGGCGAGGTCGTCGCCGGCGTCACCTACAACCCGATCACCCACGACCTGTTCTGGGTCGAGAAGGGCCGGGGCGCGTTCCTGGGCGCCGAAAAGCGCCTGCGCGTCGCCGCCCGCAAGCACCTGGACGAGTCGGTGCTGGCCACCGGCGTGCCGTTCGTCGGCAAGCCCGGCCACGGCCAGTTCCTGAAGGAGCTGCATCAGGTCAGCCAAAAGGTCGCCGGCGTGCGCCGCTTCGGCGCGGCCTCGCTCGACCTGGCCTGGGTGGCCGCCGGCCGCTTCGACGCCTACTGGGAGCGCAACCTGAAGCCCTGGGACGTCGCCGCCGGCGTGCTGATGGTCCAGGAATCGGGCGGCAAGGTCACCACCATCGAAGAGCACGGCGACCCGGTGCAGGGCGCCTCGATCCTGGCCTCGAACCCCGAGCTGCACCCGCAGGTGCTCAAAGCCCTGCAAGCGGCCGGCTGAGGCGTCTGACCGCAGTGAACGACGAAGGCTCCGGGGCATGGCTCCGGAGCCTTTTTCTTTGCGTCAGCGCTCGATCTTGAGGATGTCGCCTGGCTCGCAGTCGAGATAGGCGCAGATCTTCTCCAGCGTCTCGAACCGCACGCCCTTCACCTTGCCCTGCTTGAGCAGCGAGAGGTTGGCCTCGGTGATGCCGACGTGGGCCGCCAGGTCCTTGGACTTGACGTTGCGGTCGGCCATCACGACGCCCAGCTTGACCACGATCCGCATCAGACGATCTGGGCGTGGTCTTCGGCGATGCGCGATGCGCGGACCATGATCAGGGCGATGATGGTCAGGGTGACGGCGTAGACGCCAACCAGAAGCTCGGACACCCCTTGGAATGCCGAGGTGGCCGTGAACACCTTCACACCATCACCTTTGGTCAGGGCCTGAATGACCTCGTTCGTCAGTGTGGCCGCGATCATGCCCAGCACGCCCGAGATCGGCTGGCTTGCTACGAATATCAGGCCCGCGAAGGCGAAGCGGGTCAGTCTTTGCACCGTCTTGCGCTGCAGGTAGCGGCCTCGCGCCAGAGCGAGAAAGCATAGGCTTGCCTGCGTGAGGCCGTAGGCGAGGATAGCGCCGGGTAACATTGCGACGGTCATTCCAATCACGACGGGGGCCATATCCGTGGCGGAGAGGCGAGGTTGCTGGGGCGTGGCGCAGGTCGCGCCAGGGCCTATGCATTTACTGGTGGTTTGGAAGCTGCCGCTGCTGCTGGTGTTGGCCTTGTCGCCGAGGTTCCAGTTCAGTGGGCTGCCGGTCGTCATCGAATAGAGCGTGCCGATGACAAGACCCGCAACTATGAGGGTCAAAACCATGCCCACCAGTCCGCATATGCCTGCCATCAGGCCGCTAAAGCCCCGGAGCAGTACGCCGCGCCAAGTCGCCCGGACATTTGAAATCGCTGAACTGATCATCCCTCAATCCCCGAAACTTGATACAAAATTATCAATCCACGATAATTTATTGTCGTCAAGCGATGGTTGTAATTTGTCGCTTTTCGCTCGCCAAACCGTCACACCCGCGCGCTAATCAGCGGCCATGACCCTACTGACCCGCCGCGCCATGACGACCGCCGCCCTCGCCGGCACCATGGGCGCCAGCATGATCCCGACCATGGTCCGCGCCGGCGTGCGCAAGCCGGTGGTCATCGCCCATCGCGGCGCTTCGGGAGAGCGCCCCGAGCACACGCTGCTGGCCTACGGCCTGGCCGTGGACCAGGGTTGCGACTTCATCGAGCCCGACCTCGTCGTCACCAGGGACGGCCACCTGGTGGTGCGCCACGAGAACGAGATCGGCGGCACGACCGACGTGGCCGCCCGGCCCGAGTTCGCCGCCCGCAAGGCGACCAAGACCATCGACGGCGAGAGCCTGACGGGCTGGTTCACCGAGGACTTCACCCTGGCCGAGATCAAGACCCTGCGGGCCCGCGAGCGGCTGCCGCAGTTGCGTCCGGCCAGCGCCGCCTTCGACGGCCAGGCGCAGGTCCTGACGTTCGACGAGGTGGTCGCCTTCGCCCGCGCCGAGAGCAAGCGCGTGGGCCGCACGATCGGCGTCTATCCGGAGATGAAGCACCCGGCCTATTTCGCTTCGGTCGGCCTGCCCATCGAGGGCCGCATGGTCGAGGCGCTCAAGCGCAACGACCTCAATTCCAAGACCGCGCCGGTGTTCGTGCAGTGCTTCGAGGTGGGCCCGCTGAAGACCCTGCGCCTGAAGACGCCCGCGCGCCTCGTCCTGCTGGTGGCGGGCGAGGGCGGTCCGGCCGACCTGCCGGCCGTGAAGTACGCCGATCTGGTCACGCCCGAGGGGCTGAAGGGCGTGGCGACCTATGCCGACGGCCTGGGGCCGGAAAAGACGATGGTCGTGCCGCAGGACAAGCAGACCCTGCTGCCGACGACCTCGCTGGTGAAGGACGCCCATGCCGCGGGCCTGCTGGTGCATCCCTGGACGGTGCGGGCCGAGAACTACTTCCTGCCGGCGACCCTGCGGAAGGGGAATGCGTCCGCGCCCGACTACCTGGCCCAGCGCGGCGACGTCACGGCGGTGCTGAAGGCGCTGTACGCCGCCGGCGTCGACGGGGTGTTCAGCGACTTCCCGGGGCTGGCGGCGGCGGCGCGACAGGCCTGAACGAGGCCAGCACCCGCTCGTAGGTCAGGGGCATGTTCCCGGCGAAGCCCGTCGAGGAGATGACGTAGACATAGCGTCCGGCCAGGATGGCGCGGGCCTTCATCATGACGTTGTCGTTGGAAAGGGCGCGGTAGGTCGCCTCGACGGCCCTGCCGTGCTCCAGCGTGACCGGTCGGGTCTCGACGAGCCGCGCGCGCTGCTCGGCGGCGAACTCCTCCATCATGCCGTTCAGCATGGCGTTTTCCTTGGCCTCGCCCAGCGAGATCGCCGCGCCCAGGTCGACCGCCAGGATCGCGATCTCTCCGTTGCGGTCGCGGTAGGTGAGGTTGAGACTGGGCGGCGCGGAACGGTCCTCCTCCCGGTCGGGCGCGACGGGCAGCTCGACCGAGAAGCCGTACGGGGCCTCTTCCTGGCGGCGCCAGTCGTCGGGCATGGCGTAGTAGGGCGGCTGGGCCAAGGCCTCCGTCGCGTGGCCGGCCAGCAACGCCGCGCCCATCGCCGCCGCCGCGATCCGTCTGCCAAAGCCCATGTCCGACGCCCCCGTCTGTCGAAATCTCCGCCGATGATGCTCTAGCACGGCCGACAACTTGGGCGAGATGATCGTTTCACGCGGCGTTCGGCGGCCGTGTCACACGCGGGCGTTGCAAAGGCGACATGCTGGCCGCTCCTGACCGGGAGGCCCGCATGACCCAGCCGTTCCAGCTTTCCCTGGCCCCGCGCCAGCTGACCCAGACCATCAATCCGTGGTCGTGGAGCTTCGGCGACTTTTCCCTGTTCACCGTCAATCTGGGCCAGTCGCGCAGCCCCGAGGTCGAGAGCCGTGTGCTCGACGAGGTGGGCAGCTACGGCCGCCAGATCGGCCGCATCAGCGAGGCGCTGCTGGCCCTGGTCGACTGGGCCGAAAAGCAGCCGGACGGCCCCTCCAGTCCCGCCTTCCAGGCCCTGCGCGACCAGGTGGCCCACGTGGCCCTGATCAAGAAGGCGGTCGAGGCCGAGAAGGCGGGCGGCTAGCCGGCCTTGCGCAGGGCGTGCAGGCGAAAGCCGCCGCGCACGCCGGCGATGAAGCACAGCAGCGCCAGCACGCTGAGGGTGAGGCTGAGGGCCAGCTGCAAAGGCGGCACGAGCCCGGCCGTCTGACCGCTCAGCAGGCCCGCCAGCGTGGCCAGCAGGCCGTACAGCGCCAGCAGCAGCATCAGCAGCGGGATGATCCTGGTCCGCCGCCGCCACTGCACGGCGCCCAGCCAGCCGTAGACCAGCGACACCACGACGGCCAGGCCGATGGTGGTCCAGGCCAGGCTGGGGCCGATGCTGCGCATCACGGCCTCGGCCACGACCGGATCCTGGTGCACGGCCTTGGCGGCGGCCGCCGCGCGCATCCTGGCCAGGTAGGTCTCGAAGCGCAGCAGGATCGAGGCGGCGCCGATGACGCTGCCGGCGGCGGTCAGCCACAGCCCCACGGCGCCGGCGCGCGCCGCTCGGCTCGCGCTCTCCTCATCGGTCAGCCTGGCCAGCGGATTGAGGACGGTCAGCTTGTCGATCACGATACGCAACCCCCGGGACGAAGTGCGCGAGCTTTCGACGCCCGCGCGCGCTTCGTCAATGCGACGGAAGAGGGGGGGCGGCGAGGCTCAGGCCGCCTCGACGCCGAACTGCAGCCGGGCCAGGCGCGCGTAGAGGCCGCCCTTGGCCACCAGGTCGGCGTGCCGGCCTTCCTCGACCACGCGGCCGTCCTCCATGACCACGATGCGGTCGGCCTGCAGCACGGTGGCCAGGCGGTGGGCGATGACCAGGGTGGTGCGGCCGCTCATGGCCGCGTCCAGGGCCTGCTGCACCAGGCGCTCGTTCTCGGCGTCCAGGGCGCTGGTGGCCTCGTCGAGCAGCAGGATCGGGGCCTGGCGCACCAGGGCGCGGGCGATGGCCAGGCGCTGGCGCTGGCCGCCCGACAGGGTCTTGGCGCGCTCGCCCACCGGCGTGTCGAAGCCCTGGGGCAGGGCGGTGATGAAGCCGGTGGCCTGGGCCGCGTCGGCGGCGGCGCGGGCCTCCTCCTCGCTGGCGTCGGCGCGGCCGAAGCGGATGTTGTCCATCGCCGAGCCTGAGAACAGCGGCGAGTCCTGGGCCACCAGGGCCATGGTCCCGCGCACCTCGGCGGGGGTCGCCTCGCGCAGGTCGACGCCGTCCAGGCGGATCGCGCCGTCCTGCGGGTCGTAGAAGCGCAGCAGCAGGCGCAGCACGGTGCTCTTGCCCGCGCCCGAGGGGCCGACCAGGGCGACGGTCTCGCCGGGCTTCACGGTCAGCGAGAAGCCGTTCAGGGCCGGCAGGTCGGGACGGCCCGGATAGGCGAAGGCCACGTCCTCGAAGGCGATCTCGCCGCGGACGGGCGAGGGCAGGGCCTTGGGCGCCTGCGGCGGGGCGATGCCCGGCTTGGCGTTCAGCAGTTCGGCGATGCGGTCCATGGCGCCCGAGGCCTTCTGCACGTCGCCCCACACCTCGCCCAGGGCGCCGACCGAGCCGGCGGCCATGATCGCCAGCAGGGCGAACTGGGCCAGGGTGCCCGGCGTCATTTCGCCCTTCAGGACGAGCTGGGCGCCGAACCACAGCAGAAGGGTCACGCCGCCGAAGGCCAGGGTGATGACCACCGAGGTCATCAGGGCGCGGGCGCGGATGCGGCGCACCGAGGCGTCGAACGCGGTCTCGACCGCCGCGCCGAACCGGCGGTCGGCCTCGCGCTCGCGCACGAAGGCCTGGACGGTGTCCAGCGCGTCCAGGCTCTCGCCGGCGTAGCCGACGGCGTCGGCGAAGCGGTCCTGGGCGGTGGCCGACAGTTTGCGCACGTTGCGGCCCATCAGGAACATCGGCGCCAGCACCACCGGCACCATCAGCACGATAAAGCCCGCCAGCTTGGGGCTGACCACGGCCATGTAGCCCAGGCCCCCCACGAGGCTGAGGGTGTTGCGGATGGCGATCGAGGCCGACGCGCCGACCAGCTGGTCGATCAGGGTGACGTCGGTGGTCATCCGCGACAGCACCTCGCCGGTGCGGGTCTTGAGGAAATAGGCCGGATCCAGCGACAGCACGTGGCCGTAGAGCGCGCGGCGCAGGTCGGCCACCACCCGCTCGCCCAGGCGCGTGACGAAGAAGAAGCGCGCCGCCGTGGCCACGGCCAGCACCAGGGCCACTCCGCCCAGCAGCAGGAAGGCGCCGTTGACCGCGCCGGCCCCCGGCGCGCCCTTGGCGAATCCCTTGTCGATCACCTCCTTGAAGGCGGCGGTCAGGCCCAGGGTGGCGCTGGTCGAGAACAAGAGGAAGAAGCCGGCCGCAAGCGCGTCGCCGATGTGGCGGCGGACGAACGGCAGCAGGTGGGCGAGGGGCCGGATGTCCTTGCGGCGTGGGCGGCGGGCGGCCGCCTCGCTCAGGCTCTGGGCCAGTTCGGCGCCGGCGCCGGGTCGGCCGTCGGCCTGAATCTCGCCGCCGTTAACGTCGGTCATCAACTGGGTCCTTGCCAAAATCGCGCGGGTTCTTTATAGCCGCGCGTCTTCGAGGGCCACCCCGCTGGTGGTGCTCACCCACATTTCACGCCGCGCTCTAGTCGGTTGGACCGTCCGATGAAACAGAACATTCACCCCGACTACCACTTCATCACCGTCACCCTGACCGACGGCTCGAGCTACCAAACCCGCTCGACCTACGGCAAGGAAGGCGCGAACCTGGCGCTCGACATCGACCCGCGCACCCACCCGGCGTGGACGGGCGGCAACGCCCAGCTGATGGACCGTGGCGGCCGCGTCTCGCGCTTCAACGCCAAGTTCGCCGGTTTCACCGCGAAGAAGGCCTAAAGCCTCGAAGTCTCGCCGTAAGGGCGACGAAAAGCCGGCTCCGCGTTCGCGGGCCGGCTTTTTCTGTATCTGGGCCTTGGTTTGGCGCGGCGGGCTGACGGCTCGTCCCGCAACTCCGTCATCCCGGCCGCAGCGAAGCGGAGCGCCGGGATCTCCCACGGTTCAGACTTTGCCGACGTGGGAGATCCCGGCTCTACGGACCGCTGACGCGCTCCTCCGGCCGGGATGACAAGATGCTCTAGCGCCAGGCGGTTGCGGTCTCGGCTTCCGGCCTGAACTCGAAGTCGCCGTCGGTCGAGGCCGACAGGTCGCGCCAGGCGTCGAGCTCGCCCTGCAGGCTGTCGATCTTGGCCTGCACCATGGCCAGGGCGTCCGTGCCGGCGCACCAGCGCACGGGCGGCCGCTCGGCGTTCGCCAGCGTCACCAGGGCCTGGCCCAGGCGCGCCGGGTCGCCGGCCTGGTTGCGGCTGCGGGCGTCGTAGAAGGCCTTCAGGTCGGCGGCGACCTGGGCGTAGTCGGCGATGGGGTGCGAGCCGTGGCGCACCGAGCTGGCCTCTAGGAAGTCGGTGCGGAAGAAGCCGGGCTCGACCACCGTGACGTGGACGCCGAAGCGGCGGACCTCGCCGGCCAGCGATTCCGAGAAGCCCTCCACGGCGAACTTCGAGGCGCAGTACAGCGTGCCGCTTTCGCCGCCGACGATGCCGCCCACCGACGCGATGTTGAAGATCCGGCCCGAGCGCTGGGCGCGCATGATCGGCAGCACGGCGCGGGTGACGTGCATCAGGCCGAAGACGTTGGTGTCGTACTGGGCCTGGGCGTCCTGGGCGGTCGATTCCTCGAACACTGACAGGTGGCCGTAGCCGGCGTTGTTGACCAGCACGTCGATGCGGCCAAAGCGGGCCTGGGCCGCGTCGACGGCGGCCTGCACCTGGTCGGGGCGGGTGACGTCGAGGGCCAGCGACAGGAGGTTGTCGGCGTCCGGCCCCAGGGTCTCGACAAGGGTCTGGCGGTTGCGGGCGGTGGCCACGACGCGGTCGCCGGCGGCCAGGACGGCGCGGACGATGTCGGCGCCGAGGCCGCGCGAAGCGCCGGTGACGAACCAGGTGCGGGGGGCGGGGGAAGTCATGGGGAAGCTCCTTCTGAGGAGCCTGCAGCATGGTCCCGCACCGGGCGCGGGCCGTAGATCGATGCCGTCAGCTTCTTGCACGATCCTGCCAAGTGATCGATCCTCGTTGCTCGGCCGGGCCTTCAAAGGTTGAGTATCGCCATGAGCAAGTTGCCCGAACTCGTCGCCCTGGTGCGCGGCTGCCTGGGAGAGGCCTCGACGGACGGGGTCGGGCCGCTGGTTTCGCCGGGCCTGCACATGATCGCCAGCACGACCGTCACCGAGGCCCAGCAACTGGTCTACGAGCCGATGCTGTGCCTGATCCTGGAGGGGGCCAAGACCACCACCCTGGGGGCCGAGAGCTATCCCTATGGCGCCGGCGAGTACCTTGTGGTGTCGGCCGACCTGCCGGTCAGCGGGCGGGTGATCGCCGCGCCCTATCTGGCCGTGGGCGTTCCGCTGGATCCGGCGATGATCGCCGACCTGCTGGTCGAGGCCGGGGAGGTCCTGCCCGAGATCACGCCGACCCGGGCCCTGGCGGTCAGCCGGATGGACGACGAACTGATCGAGACGGTGATGCGGCTGGTGCGCATGGTGGACCGTCCGCACGAGGCGGTGGTGCTGGGACCGATGGTCCGGCGCGAGCTGATGTGGCGTCTGCTGAACGGCGAGCGGGGCGGCATGATCCGCCAGATCGCCTCGTCGGGCGGCCGGCTGGACCAGGTGCGCCGGGCCATCCGCTGGCTGCGCCTGCACTACGCCGAACCCATGCGGATCGAGGCGCTGGCCCAGGTGGCGGGCATGAGTGAGACCTCGCTGCACCGGCACTTCAAGGCGGTGACCGCCATGAGCCCGTTGCAGTACCAGAAGCAGATCCGCTTGCAGGAGGCGCGCAACCTGCTGCTGGTGCAGGGCCGCGACGTGGCGGGCGTGGGCTTTTCGGTCGGCTACGACAGCCCCTCGCAGTTCAGCCGCGAGTACGCGCGCCTCTACGGCCGCCCGCCGGGCCGCGACATGGCGCGCCTGCGGGCCGATCCGTCGCTCAGCGTGGCGGTGTAGGGGGGCGGACGGGGATAGAGCCCTGTCCATCCCCGGCGTTCGTCGAAAAGAGTCCCACGAACTCAACGCTCTACAACTTTCTCACTCAATTCAATCAGACGCGCTGAAACCCGGGTCATAATCAAAGCCGTCCCCGCCATGGGGAGGGCTCTTGGTACCGGCCCAAGCGTGGCGAGGACCGCATCGAGCGGGGCCGCTTGAAGCGTCGTGGCAAAAGGCGGGTTTGCAGGATCGCTCACAAGGCGTGATTGGGCCGCCAAGCCGTCCATGGCGCAACGAGCGGGTCGACAGGGCCGGGATCGTCAA
>PJUK01000480.1_pt1 | contig 13165 bp, 10 predicted proteins | sample 1512211 | NCBI WGS metagenome assembly PJUK01 (sample SAMN08177668, study PRJNA422409) | Feces metagenome, whole genome shotgun sequencing project.
AAAGGCTGTGGCTTTCGGCTTGAACAGCACGAGGTCATAGAAGCTCGTCCAGACGGCCTGAAGCATCGGCAGGAAAACGATCACCAAAGTGACGATCACGGCAGGGCTCAAGAGCCAATAGGGCAGCAGCGTTTTCTGTCTTCGACGAAGGGCTTTCGGTGCGCTGACAGAGGAGGGAACGGCGGACATAGGCTATCTATCCATGCTCATAATCTTGAGTGGCTTGCGAAAAAGACTTTTGACGAGACGATGTGGCGACGCTTCCGAAAGAGCGTCGCCACGAATAGGGGCTAGTTCTGGAACAGCTTGTCCAGTTCCTGCATCATCTGCTCGGATGTGATCTGCCCCGTCAGCGCCCGCTGCATTGCGGTCTGCCATGCCGTATTGACGAACTCCGAGGTACCTTCATTCTGCGGCAGAACATGCGCGAATGGCAGCGAAGCGACCGTGGCGTCGACGAATCGGCGTTCATGCAGCTTCCAGTCTTTAGAGCCGCTTTTTGTAACGGTCATCTGGCCCGTGGCGCTATTGAAGGCAATGTTGTTCTCGCCTTCTGCAAGGAAGGAGATCCATTTCCATGCGGCGTCCTTCACCGTCGAGGACGAGAAGATCGCGAGAGATTCATCTCCATAGGAAGTCCAACGATTATTTGCGCATTCAGGCACCGGTACAGCGGACACCTTGTCTCCAAGGGCGGCGACAAGATCCTTGGAAGAGCCGATGTGATGAATGGTCATAGCAGTTTTACCGCTTTTGAAAGCAGCGATGATTTCCTGGAAACCATCGTTTGGCGCGGACGGAGGAATGACTTTATCCTTCTGGAAAAGATCAATCATCCACTGATTGGCCGAGGTTGCGGAAGGTGTCGTCAGACCTCCCGGTTTCAACTCAGCCCCCTGCGAGAACACGAAGGCGCCCCATTGATCCCAGCCACCCTTGCCGCCGCGAAGACCGAAGCCATAACGGTTGGGAGCATCGGTCAACTTGATCGCAGCATTACGGAAATCTTCGCAGGTTTTAGGCGGTTCCAGCCCGGCTTCCTTGAAGAGATCGGCACGATAATAGAGATAGAGGACTACATACTGAATAGGCAAGTAATATTGGGTGCCATCCGCTGCTTTGTTCAGTTCAAGCAGGTTGTCGAGCAGATCGCTCTTTCCTGCCCAGCTATCGATGCGCTCGCCCAGTGGTTCCAGCGCGCCCATCTCGGTCAGCCGAGGCTGTGCGAACAGCTTGACCATAGCAGCGTCGGGCGCACTGCCGCCGACAATCGAAGTATAGAGATTGTCGTAATAGCTATTCCAGGGAATGTTCTCAGCTTCGATCTTGATGTCGGGATTAGCTTCTTCGAACTTGGCGACCAGTTGCGACATCGGATTTTCCGGATTGTCGAAATGATACCAGAAACGGACGGTTTCAGCGGCTTGCGCCGATACAGTCAGCGCAGCAGCAAATGCCGCACTGAGCATCAGAGATTTCAACATGTTATTCCTCCCATTTAATGTTGTGGCCTCTCCCGATCAGGCCATGCGGCTCAATGCCTGAGCTGCGTCCTCCAACGCTGCTTCGGCTGCCGTGAGTTCATTTGTGTATTGCAAGAAGCCGTGCACGACGCCTTCGTTAATAGCGAATTCGTCTTTACGACCGATCTTCAGAAGACGTTCATGCAGCGAGACCGTATCGGAGTAGAGGGGATCTATACCGGCGGCTGTGAGGTAGAGCGGCGGAAGACGTCCAAGCACCGTATCGTCGGCCTGAAGCGGGCAGGCAAGTGGATTGGACGCGATGTCATTCGAAGCCGCGTACCAGCCCCAGTAACGCTTCATTTTATCAGTCGTCAGCCCAGGGCCGTTCCTGAAAACCCGATAGGACGGTGTTTCGAAATCCATGGCATAATTGCCATAAAAAAGCAGAGCGCCTTGAGGAAGCGGCCTATCGCATTCAACCTCGTTTAGCATCGCGGCAAGTGAAAGGTTCGCTCCGGCTGAATCACCTGCGATGTAGACAGGTCCACCTAATCCGTCGATTTCGCCGTCCAGCAATCCTCGCAGTGTGCCGATGACGTCGTGAAGGCCAGCAGGGAAGGGATTTTCAGGAGCGAGTCTGTAATCCGGCAGAGCCACGGTCATTCGTGTCTTTTCGGCAAGAACCCGCGCAAAGCGTTCGTGGGTGCTCGGGCTGCAGAACGCAAAGCCACCGCCATGAATAAACAGAATGGTCCCCGGTCGCCGCGTTTCCGGTTCGAGGATCAGAAGAGGCGTCTCGTTCGAGCCAACGGACGAGTCGGCGGCGACGCGGATCGACCGCATATCATGCATTCTGGGAAGATTGACGTTCCAGCGCCTATTGTTCTTTTCGGTTTGCGCACGGCCTTCAGCGGGAGGAAGCGTCATCGGATCTGGAGCCGCCGACAATTCATCCGCCAGCTTTTCGAGCAGTTCCTGCATTTCCGGTTGGAGTTCACGATTGAGAGCAAGGGCTGTCATGGGCGCGCCTCATCTGGGAAAACTGCCGGGCCAAGATCGACAATCGTTGCAATATGGTGCCCCATAGCCAATTGAGCCGCGGCCGCGTCTCCTGCTTCGATGGCGTCGATGATTGAACAATGTCGTAGTGCCGTTCCGCGCAGATCGCGCTCGCTTCGGCTCTGCGAAATCTTGAAGCGGTGATTGTGCACCAGGCAGCGGTGGAGGATGGGATTGAGAGCTGGAAGATCTGCTTCCTCGAATATGCGCCGGTGAAAATCGCGGTCGATCGCCGCAAGGCGATATTCGTCTTCTTCTTCAGCAGCCTTCAACATATTATCCAGCATGATCCGAAGATCGTCGATCAGATGCTTCGATTGGCGGGCCATGACACGCAAAATTCCATTGCATTCTATCGAGTTGCGAAGCCGGAACATCTCCACGGCTTCGTCGGGAGTGCACAGGGAAACCTGCGTGCCTCGGTGTCCTTGCCGCAGAACGAGCCCCTCTTCCTGCAGCTGAAGCAGCGCTTCTCGAACAGGGCCCTGGCTGCACCGAAAATGTGCCGCTATTTCCAATTCCGTAAGATTGGCGCCTGCGGGCAGAGTCCCAAGCATTATATCTTGCTTAAGCGCTTCAAACACGACCGCCGCTTTCGGAGGTCTGCTTTGAACGAGTTTCGATGAAAAATAAGCCACGCCGATAATCGCGCCTTCTTGCGTTTTAACTCAGTTATCATTATTGATAATAATATTAATAAATGACGTCAAGCGGAAACTCTGGGAAGGAGAGGGTATGATTGCCATCGCATTGGAGCGAATCCAGAAATCCTATGGCACCCATAAGGTGATCCAGGATCTGGATATTCAGATTGAGAGCGGTGAATTCGTTGTCTTGGTCGGTCCCTCCGGTTGCGGCAAATCAACTTTGCTTAGAATGATCGCTGGCCTTGAGGAAATATCCGGCGGCGAACTGAAATTCGGCGACACCGTGGTCAACGACCATTCGCCATCGGAACGCAATATCGCGATGGTATTCCAGGATTATGCGCTCTATCCCCATATGAGCGTCGAAGAGAATATGGCCTTCGGGCTCAAGATGCGGGGCGCGAATGATAATGACCTGTCGTCGCGTATCAACGCGGTGGCGGAGACTCTTAAGATTGGGGAGTTTCTTGCGCGACGACCAGCGCAATTGTCAGGCGGTCAGCGTCAGCGTGTCGCAATGGGGCGAGCAATCGTCAGGCAACCAAATGCTTTTCTGTTCGATGAGCCGTTATCAAATCTTGATGCCGCATTGCGTGTCGAAATGCGGCTGGAAATTGCGAAGCTGCACAGAACCATCAAGGCTACGACTGTCTATGTGACGCATGATCAGGTTGAGGCGATGACCTTGGCCGACCGTATCGTGGTTATGAACCGCGGAAATGTCGAGCAGATCGGAAAGCCGCTTGATATTTATCGCAATCCTGCCAGCCTCTTCGTCGCGCAGTTTATCGGCAGTCCAACAATGAACGCCATTCATGGTGTGTTGAGAAAGGAGACTAATAAAGGCATTATATTCGAATATAATGCAAAAGCCATCATGCTTGGTGTAGGTGGACAAACGTTTTCTTATCCTGATCATGTCACCCTGGGGCTTCGTCCAGAAGATCTAAAGCTGTGCCTTCCAGATGAAGCCTGGTTTACGGGCGAATTGGCGGTCGTGGAGCGACTGGGTAGTCAAATATTTGGCTATTTAGAAATAGGTCAGCCAAAGATGTTAACGGTCGAGTTTCCACGGGACAGTGAACTGGAAGTGGGAGCGATTGTGCACGTTGCTGGTGATCAGAATCGGATGCATTTGTTCGACGGCAACTCCGGCAAACGGATTTAACTAAAAATTCTGAGGACTAAGGGTGCTTTGGCGGCCCGCATCTAGACTAATGTTGGGACTGCGATGTTCTTGCCATTTTGACGTGGTAGGGCCTAACTCCTCATGAGGAGCGCTGCTGACATGTTCGCGACGAAGCAGATAGCAGGAGCAGAGTTCTAGATTTTTGGTCCCCCTGATGCTCAATTCGTTACGGATGTGAGAGATCGCAACCAGGCCTTCGAAAGGCTATCGCAGCCGCAAAAAACACCGCTGCTTCACTACTTTATTTCCGTTTAACGTCTCACCTGCGTTATAAGAGTGATGGATCGAGCCGCAGCTGTCACCAGGGGCGCATATTTTTCTTCCGCTTCTTCCGGCGTGTAGCGACTGCGAGATACAGCAATATTGATTGCACCATAGGGATGGCCCCGAGCGTCCAGGATGGGTGACGCGAAAGACAGATCGCCGTGGAAATACTCTTCAAAAGCTGTTGCATAGCCTTTGGTTGCAGCATGTTTGAGCTTTGCGTTCAACTCCTCACGATTCCAGGTGGTGTGTGGTGTGTAGGGATGTAAATGCGAACGATCTAACACATCATTCGCTTCCGTCTCTGTTAGTGCTGAGAGAATGGCAATACCGGGCGCCGTACAATAAGCGGGCAGGCGCATGCCGGTGACGACATCATTATTCAACACGTGACGGCTCATAAAACGCTGCACGAACACGATGTCGGTCCCGTCGAGAACAGTCAAATTAACAGTCTCTTCTGTAGTTTTACTCAAATGTAGTAGGTAGGGCGTGCCGCGCTCCACCAACACGCTGGCGCGGCTGTAGTGGTAGCCGAAGTCCAGTGTCTTTACGCCCAATTCGAAACGCTTTGTTTCGCTACTCTTCGTCAAGTAGCCAAGTTTGGTCAGCGTATAGGTAAAACGTTGTGCTGCGGAAATGTCAAAGCCGGTCTCTTCTGCAATTTGGGACAGGCTGAGATTGGGCCTGCTGCCATCAAACGCCTGCAAGACGCGGAATGCCTTTTCCACCGATTGTACCAGTAGTGGATCACGGTCTTCGCTTGCACCTTCCGCGCCTGATTTTTCTGACTTTTCCGTCTTGCGTGCCATCTAAGAACTCACCCGAGATATTTTCCAATCAGTAGCAGAATTATCAAACATCTGAAAAGATGCTTGACATAGCAATATGATTAAATCACCATAAAATAATGCTTATTGCAATGCAATAAAAAAGTATTGATAAGCGCATAATCCAAGGGAGAATACAATGGATCGCTTTATCCTGACTGAGCGTCGTGGCGAGGTCGGCATCATCACTCTCAATCGTCCGCACATTCTCAATGCCTGGCACAGCGCCATGCGTCGTCAGCTCATCGATGCCTTCGATGCGTTTGAAAGCGATGCCGATATCCGCGCTATCATCCTGACGGGTGCCGGCGATCGCGCGTTCAGTGCCGGTCAGGATCTAAACGAAACCCGTACTTTTGACGCCGAACGCGGCAAAGAGTGGGTTGGCGAATGGGAACGTCTCTATGATCGCATGCGTTCGCTTTCGAAGCCGTTGATTGCTGCGCTCAACGGTGTTGCTGCCGGTTCGGCCTTTCAGGTCGCACTTCTTTGTGACTTCCGCATCGGCCATCCGGCTGTGCACATGGGACAGCCGGAAATCAATTCCGGAATCGCCAGCACGACGGGCCCCTGGATCATGCGCGAGATTATCGGTCTCGCCCGCACCATAGATTTGACGCTGAGTGGTCGCCTGATGGATTCCGACGAATGCTGTGCCATCGGCATTATCAACCGCATTGTGGACCAGTCGAAGGTTCTGGATGAGGCAATTGCACTCGGACGTGAGCTTGGCGCTAAGCCGCCGGTTGCCATGCGCCTCAACAAGCAGCGTTTCCGCGAAATGACGGAAGCAGGTTTCCGCGATTGTCTGGATGCTGGCTCGCGCATTCAGAAGGAAGCTTATGCATCGGGCGAACCCGCTCGCATGATGGAGCAGTTTCTTGCTGAGCGCGCCGCGCGCAAGGCGTCCTGATCGATCAACTGCCGCCCGTCACCAACGGTGGCGGGCTGTCTCATACCGCAATGCATAACGGAACGACCTGCCGGAGGGAAAACAATGAAAAACGGGAAAACGATTACACTTCATCGCCGCGATCTGTTGAAGTTCGGAGGAGGGCTCGGGATTGCTCTGGCTGCTCCAGCTATTCTGACGCGTCGTGCATTCGCGGCCGAACCTCTGACCGTTGCTGATCCGGGCGGCCCTTACAGCCCTGGTTATCGCAAAGCCTTTTATGATCCTTTTGAAAAGGCGACGGGCATCAAGGTCATCAACGTGGCGCGCGATGCCGAACCGACCGCGCAATTTCGCGCTATGGTCGAGACAGGTTCCTATAGCTGGGATGTCTGCACGCTGACACTGTCGGCGCGCGATATCCTCCAGAAGCGCGATCTGTTGGAGCCGATCAATATTGCTGCCGGGGATGTTCCCGGCCTGATGCCGGATTCGCTGACGAATGTCTGGCTCGGTGTCGATGTCTATTCGACGATCATGGCTTATCGTACCGACAAGTTCGACGATACCACCGCGCCGAAATCCTGGTCGGATTTCTGGAACGTCGAGAAATTTCCGGGGCGCCGGTCTTTGCGCAAGAACCCGATCGATACGCTGGAGCAGGCATTGCTCGCTGACGGTGTTCCGCTCGACAAGCTCTACCCGCTCGATATCGAGCGCGCTTATGCCAGTCTTGAAAAAATCAAGCCGCATGTGGATGTGTGGTGGACGGGCGGTGCCCAGTCGAGCCAGCTCATCCAGAGCGGCGAAGTGGACATGATTGCTTTGTGGAACGCCCGTGCGCAGGCCGTCATCGACGGTGGCGCTCCCGTGAGAATCGGCTGGAACCAGGGCCTCTATTCCATTGAAGGCTGGGGTATCCCGAAAGGCTCGCCGCGTGCCGACAGTGCGCGTCAGTTTGTCAAATTCTGCACCGATGCGAAGCAACAGGCGCTGTTCACGGAATTCCTCGCTTACGGCCCGACTAACCTGAAGGCCTATGAGCATATTCCCGCAGAACGGGCATCGTCACTGCCGACCTTCGAAGCCAATCTGAAACAGATGAGCATTGCCAGGGAAGACTGGTGGAGCGCCAATCGTTCCGAAATGACCGAGCGCTTCAATGCCTGGATACTGGGATAAGCTGAACTGAAGGTGACCGACGCGGTCTCCCAGAAGACACAATACGCAAAAACAAAAGGTGGAGCAGCGACCATAATGGCCGCTGACTCCGGGTTAAAAGGGAACGACATGCTTGCCAAACCCGAACAGGCTCTTCAGCCCAAACTTCTCGTTGACGGACTCTCCAAGCGCTACGGTGAAACCACCGCGCTTAAACCGACGACTATTGCGGTGCAGCAGGGCGAGTTTCTTACACTTCTTGGACCTTCAGGATCCGGCAAGACGACGCTGCTTCAGATGATCAGCGGCCTTGTTTTGCCCACGGAAGGCCGCCTTTTCATTGATGGCAGGGACGAAACCGATACGCCGGTGCATAAGCGCGACATCGGCCTTGTTTTCCAGCACTATGCGCTGTTTCCACATCTCACTGTCGAAGAAAATATCGCGTTTCCGCTGAAGATGCGCGGCCAGAAATCTGCCGATGTAAAGGCGCAGGTACAGCGCACGCTGGAAATGGTGCAGCTCGGCCATCTGGCTTCGCGGTTTCCACGTGAGCTTTCGGGCGGCCAGCAACAGCGTGTGGCGCTGGCGCGCTGCTTTGTCTACCAGCCCTCCATCATTCTCATGGACGAACCGCTCGGCGCGTTAGACAAGAAGCTGCGCGAACATATGCAGTTTGAAATCAAGCGGCTGCATCGTCAGACCGGCGCGACCGTTGTTTATGTGACGCACGATCAGGAAGAGGCGCTGGCGCTTTCGGACCGGATTTGTCTGATGAACCATGCCATGGTCGAGCAGATCGCGCCGCCACAGGAAATCTACTCCCGCCCAACAACCGCTTTCGCAGCAGACTTTATCGGCATCTCCAATATTTTCCGTGGCAATATCGAAGCGGGCACGGATGGTTGCAAGCATCTTGCAACCAAGAATGCGAAGCTTCTTCTCGACAAGACATGCACGGTCGATGGCGGCGAAATGGCTCTCGTCGTGCGGCCGGAACATCTGGCGCTCGGAGATACCGGAGTGAACCGTATCAGCGGCCAGGTTGCGGAAGTGGTCTATGCCGGGTCCGAAACACGTGTGTTGGTTGACGCCGCCGAAGCACGTCTTCTGACGGTGCGTGTGTTGCCGGGACAGCCTATCCCTGCGCTGGGCGAAAACGTTACATTGAGCTGGCAGCCTGAAGCCGCCGTTCTGGTGACGCCATGAGTGTAGCTGCAGTTTTCCCAGCGGGCGCGACAACGCGTTCCCGTTTCCGGTTCGGTCCGCTCTGGCTTGCTCTGCCGGGGCTCGCCTTCCTGATCATCTTCTTCCTTGTGCCCGTTGCGCGCCTGATGGGGCTGAGCTTCGAAAATGCCGATACGGGTGCGATGACGGCGGCGCATTACACGCGAATCTTCGACACGGATGTCTATTTTCGCGTTTTGCTGATTACGTTTCGCATCGCTGCTCTGACAACGCTGTTTTCGCTTCTGTTCGGCTATCCACTCGCCTACTGGCTGTCGCGTCTGCCGGAACGCAAACGCGGTCTCATGATCCTGCTGGTCATGGTGCCGTTCTGGACGAGCTATCTCGTCAAAAGCTTTGCCTGGGTTATTCTGCTCGGTCGCACCGGCGCGATCAATCAGCTCGGCCTCGGCTCCGGTGTCATCGGCTCACCGCTCGAAATGCTGCATAACGAGTTCGGTGTCATGATCGGCATGGTTCATGCCATGATGCCACTGGCCGTATTGACCATGCTGCCAGTTATGAGCGGGATTGATCGCAGGCTGACACAGGCTTCGGGCACGTTGGGGGCGGATTCGGCCAAGAGTTTCTGGCTGGTCTATTTCCCATTGTCCCTGCCGGGGGCAGCAGCAGCCGGGCTTCTCACCTTCATTTCTTCCCTCGGCTTTTTTATCGTTCCAGCCCTTTTAGGCGGACGTCAGCAGACCATGCTTGCGCAGCTGATCATCGTGCAGGTGCAGGAAATACTGAACTGGGCTTTCGCGGGTGCACTGGCTGCCATGATGCTGGTTGCTGCACTTGTCACGTGCTGGGTCTATGATCGTGTTTTCGGTCTCTCAAGTCTTTCAGGCGATACGGGCACCGGTCGTAAGGGCAAAACCGGTATTCTGCGAAATATCGGTTTGCGTATTCTGGAAGTCTGTGCGCTTGCGTCAAGCAGCATTGCAACCGCTGTCCGTACGTTGCTCGGACAAGCCGTCACAAAGCGTCTGATGGGACTGTATTGCTTTCTGTCCTGCGCATTTCTGATGCTGCCGACGCTGATCGTGATTCCGATTGCGTTCACCAGCTCGCAGTTTCTGGAATTCCCGCCTCCCGGCTTCAGCCTCGACTGGTTCCGCGCCTATTTCACCTCCGATCTCTGGTTGTCTGCGACCTTGCGCTCCTTCGGTGTGGCCTTTGCGACGGCCATCTTCGCGACGGTCATTGGTGGCTTTGCCGCGCTGGCATTGGCGCGGTCGCGGTCACGCTGGGCCGGGCTGATCTTTGCCTTCTTTCTCGCTCCCATGATCGTTCCCCGCATAGTTATTGCGGTCGGCCTGTTTTATCTGTTCGCCCAGATCGGACTTGTGGCCACCAATACAGGTCTCGTGATCGGCCATACGGTGCTGGCTTTGCCCTTTGCCTTCGTTGCGATTGCAGCAGTCTTGAAAAGCTATGACTGGCGTCTCGATCAGGCCGCGGCAACGCTCGGTGCGAACAAGGTGCAAGCGCTGCGTTTCGTGACCGTTCCGCTCATCCGCAGCGGTCTGACGGCGGCGTTCCTCTTCGCCTTTATTACCTCCTTCGACGAACTCACGGTTGCGATCTTTGTCAGTGGCGGCATCAAGACCACTTTGCCCAAACAGATGTGGGACGACATGATCCTCCAGCTCAATCCGACGCTTGCCGCTGTATCGGTCGTCGTTTTCCTCATTGTTACAACGCTTCTTCTGGCGGCGGAAAAACTCCGCCGCTCCTCATGATCAAAAAGAGTGTGCCTCCCATGACTGTGAAATTTGAAGGCTTCCTCGGAAGCTTCCTGACCAAGGCTGCGCAAAAGCCCGACCAAAACTTTGCCCTATTCAATGGCGAACCGATCAGCTTCGCTGCCATTGAGCGGAAGTCAGCCGCGCTTGCGGCGCATCTCAACGCTCGTGGGCTGAAGCACGGTGATCGTGCTGCGGTCATGATGCGTAACTCGGAACTTTCGTTGCCGATCTTGTTCGGCCTTGCTCGCGTAGGCATAGTCTGGGTGCCGGTCAATGCGCAGCAACGAGGCGAGGGGCTGCGCTATATTCTGGAGCATTGCGAAGCGGGCGTGGTCATTTGCGATCCCGATGCACGGGAAACCATCCGCGAAAGTGGCGCTGAGATACCGGCAGACGCTTTCATTCTGACTTCGGGTCAAGGATCGCTACAAGATATCGTTGCCCAGGAAAGTGCAAGCTTTACCGGTGATCTGCCCACTGCGAACGATCTTTTCGCCATCATGTACACATCCGGCACAACCGGACGGCCAAAGGGCGTGCTTGTTACCCACGGGATGATGCGACTTGCTGGAGAAGCCGTACGGCAACTGACCATGGTGCGGCCGGGCGACGTCTTCTTTGTCTGGGAGCCGCTTTATCATATCGGCGGCGCACAACTCATTGTCCTTCCCGCGCTGGAGGACGTCACGCTGGCGATGGTCGACCGTTTCAGCGCCAGCCGTTTCTGGGCACAGGTTCGCCAATATGGTGCAACGCATATCCATTATCTGGGCGGTATCCTGCAAATATTGCTGAAGCAACCGGAAAGCGCTTCCGATCGGGATCATCCGGTACGGATCGCTTGGGGCGGCGGTTGTCCGAAAGAAGTCTGGCCGCTTTTCCGTGACCGCTTCGGTGTCGAGATGCGCGAATGCTACGGCATGACCGAGGCTTCCAGTATCACCACCTGTAATGATAACGGAACTATCGGTGCAGTTGGCAAGCCGATGCCATGGTTCACGATTGAGCTTCTTGATGAAACCGGCCAGCCCGTGGCTGACGGCGAGAAGGGGGAGATCGTCGTGCGTTCTTCTATCGAAGGCGCCTTGTTTCAGGGTTATTTGCACAATCCCGAAGCGACGGAAAAAACCCTGCGCAAGGGCGCACTTCATACCGGCGATTCCGGTTCATTCGACGCAGACGGCAATCTCTGGTTCCACGGTCGCCTGACCGACAGTGTACGCTGTAAAGGTGAAAATGTTTCCGGATGGGAAGTCGAACATATTGCGGGCGCGCATCCATCGGTAGAGGATTGCGCGATTGTCGGCGTTGCTGCCGAATTTGGCGAGCAGGACATAAAGCTGTTCGTCAAGCCGAAATATGGTTGCGAAGTCGACCCAGCTACGCTTTCGGCGTGGCTGTCGAGCCGTCTCGCACCCTATCAGAATCCACGTTACATTGCCGTGATTGATGAGTTCGAGCGTACGCCGAGCCAGCGCATTATGAAGCATAAACTGTCAAAGGAACTCGGCGATTGTTGGGACCGACATGAGGTAGCACTCGCTCCGGGCGAGTAGCCAAAGAGTAATGGCCTCTCGAATGAGTTGGTAGCATTTCCAGTGCCTTCAAGATGCGATCCGTTTTATTCGGTGAAACCCTCCGGCGAAATCAAACCGCCGGGAATTCCAATCGACGTCAAGCGCTACCAGGCCTTCGCGGATTTCGCGAAGGCCTGGTAGCGCGAAGACCCTGATATTCTATCAATGTCAGCCCGGTGAAATCCCAGGGAATAATGGTGGAGCGCACTCTCTGCGTGGTGGGTAGCTCGATTTATTAGCCGATGTTGCGGCCTTAGCACTTGTTGCCACTGCTTCTGAACGATGCGGCAGTAGCAAGCTGGTTGGTTGTGCATTCGGCTCGTCCTGTTGGAGATGAGTGCTATTCTCGTCAGCCGCCACTTTTTTAGAACAGACAAGCGGCGAGGTGGGCTATGTTTCGATCGTGAGGAATCTTGACTGGCAATCAGACAGCGCGATGGTGGGCGTTTCTCTACCCGCTGGAACGGGTTTTGCTTGCGGTCCCTTTGTCGCCATTCAGCAAGGATGCAATTTTTTACCCGAGTCGTTACAGCGGCTCGCGCAATTCAATACGAGCGGCGCGAGCCTTTTTGCATATGCCTCATCCTTTAATAGTGATGAGCGGTTTGATTTTCGCTACTTTTGTTACCATTCTCCCGCCTCGACCATCGGTGCGACAACGCAGTCTATGGGCTTATAAGCTCCTGGCACCTCTTCATTGAGGCGGGCATGAATATCGCTAAGCATGTCTTGCCTGCTCCGCACCGCACATGCACTGGAGCAGGACCGTCCTGACCTGCTGAAGCGTCGCCAGGACTGGTTCGACGGCCAGCTCGATCTCGATCCAGCGCGCCTCGTTTTCATTGATGAAACCGGCCTGAGCACGAAGATGTCCCGGCTTCGCGGACGAGCCCCTTGCGGACATCGATGCCGTTTACCGGTCCCAAACGGCCATTGGAAGACAACGACATTTACCGGTGCACTCAGACTATCCGGCATGACCGCACCCATGGTCCTCGACGGTGCGATGAACGGCGTCGCATTCCAGGCCTATGTCGGACAGGTTCTCATTCCAACCTTGGTGACCGGCGACATCGTCATCATGGACAACCTGCCGTCACAT
>PJUK01000481.1_pt1 | contig 13149 bp, 9 predicted proteins | sample 1512211 | NCBI WGS metagenome assembly PJUK01 (sample SAMN08177668, study PRJNA422409) | Feces metagenome, whole genome shotgun sequencing project.
CCGCGCAGGAAGTCGATCTGCTCCTGGGTCTCGACGCCCTCGGCCACGACCGGGATCTCCAGGCTGCGGCCCAGGCCCAGCACGGCGCGCACGATGACGGTGGCGCGGTCGTGGCGGTGGATGTTCTCGACGAAGCTCTTGTCGATCTTGATCTTGTCGAACGGGAACGACTGCAGGGTCGACAGCGACGAGAAGCCGGTGCCGAAGTCGTCCATGGCGATGCGCACGCCCAGGGCCTTCAGGCGGCGCAGGTTGTCGAGCGCACGCTGGTAGTCCTTGAACAGCGCGCTTTCGGTGATCTCCAGCTCCAGGCGCGAGGGCGACAGGCCGGTGGCGATCAGCACCTCGTGCACCAGGGTCGGAAGGTTGGGCTGGTTCAGCTGCAGCGGCGACAGGTTGACGGCGATGCGCAGCGGGCGGTCCCAGCTGGCGGCGTCGGCGCAGGCGCGGCGCAGGACCCATTCGCCCAGCTGGGTGATCAGGCCGTTCTCCTCGGCCACCGGAATGAACTCCAGCGGCGGGACCATGCCGCGCACCGGATGCTTCCAGCGGACCAGGGCCTCGAAGCCGCAGACCTCGCCGTCGGCGGCGCGGGCCAGCGGCTGGTAGAACACCACCAGCTCTTCGTCGGTGATCGCCTGGCGCAGCTCGCGCGCCAGGGTGCGGCGTTCACGGATGGTCTCGTCCATCTCGCGCTTGAAGAAGCGGTAGACGCCGCGGCCGCTTTCCTTGGCGCGGTAGAGGGCCATGTCGGCGTTGGCCAGCAGGGCCTCGGCCGTCCGGCCGTCGTCGGGGAACAACGAGACGCCCAGGCTGGCGCCCATGGCCAGGTCCTGGCCCTCGTAGACGGCCGGGGTCGACAGTTGCTCGAGCACGCGGCCGGCCAGTTCGGCGGCGGCGGCCGGCTGGTCGCCGGCGGCGATCTGCACAAGGATGAATTCGTCACCGCCCAGGCGCGCGGCGAAGGACGGGGCGCTGACCGAGTCCTGCAGGCGGCGCGCGGCCTCGACCAGCAGGGCGTCGCCCGCCAGGTGGCCGTGCAGGTCGTTGGCTTCCTTGAAGTGGTCCAGGTCGATGCAGACCAGCGACAGGGTCTCGCCCGAAGCCTCGACGCGCTCCAGGGCCGCGGCCAGGCGCGCCTGCAGGGAGTTGCGGTTGGGCAGGCCGGTGAGGCCGTCGTGCTCGGCCAGATAGCGGATCTTCTCCTCGGCCGAGCGGCGCTCGCGCAGGTCGCGGATGGCCAGCACGGTCAGGCCCGAGGTCTCGGTGCGGGCGCCGTCGTCCATCAGGCGCGAGAACACCTCGACCGGGATCGCGCGGCCGCCTTCCAGCGGCTGCAGCAGGCCCTCGCGGCGCACGCCTTCGCGGGCGGCTTCCTTGCCGTCGAAGGTGAGCATGGCGGTGTAGAGCGGCTTGCCGACCAGGTCGCCCAGCTGGGCGCCGGCCAGTTCGCAGAAGGCGGCGTTGGCGTCGTTGATGCGGCCGTCCTGGACCACGACGATGCCTTCGTAGGCGGCGTTGGCCAGGCGGCGGATGCGGTCGAGCGCCGAACGGCTGGTCGAGGACTCGATGGTCACCGCGCCCAGGCCGCCCAGGATGATCAGGCCGGTGATGGCGGTCACCGCCAGGGTCAGCATCGCGCCCGACAGCAGTTGCTCGGGAACCACGACGTTGACGTCGGGCATGATGGTCACCGCGCCCATGCCGGTGAAGTGCAGACCGCAGACGCCCAGGGTCAGCACCGTGCCGCCGATCAGCTGCTTGGTCAGCGAGCGGGCGCGACCGGCGATGACCAGGGCGATGGCCGAGAAGGAGACGCCGATGACGACCGAGGCGGCGACGGTGGCCTGCTCCCACAGCACGTAGCCCTGGGTCACGAAGGCCGACATGCCGGTGTAGTGCATCGCGCCGATGCCCAGTCCCAGCAGCAGGCCGCCGGCGCAGTCGTTGGTGCGGGTGCGCTCGGCCGAGGCCACCGCGAAGCCGGCGGCCATGAACAGCACGGCGATCATCAGCGACAGCAGGGTGCCGGCGGGGCTGTAGCCCGTCTTCAGCCCGGGGTCGTAGGCGACCATGGCGATGAAGTGGGTGGCCCACACGCCCGAGCCGGCGACCAGGCCGGTCAGCAGCAGCCAGGCGCCGCGGACCAGGCCGCGCGCGCCGCGCAGGCGGGAAAAGAGCCGGAAGGCCGTAAAGCAGGCGGCGAAGCAGACGAGGCCGGCGACAAGCACGAGCCTGAAGTCATGCTGCCCCGTCAGGCAGGTCAGAACCTTCAGCAAAGGCGTTCCCCCAGAGTGGTACGGCGCCACTCTGTGCGGAAAGATACAAAAAAAGAGTTTCTATTACGCGGCCAGGTAGTCACAGACGCGGCCTATCGCCACACGTCGTGGTGGATCAAACCCTAACCGGGCAAGAGCCACGAACAATACCGCGCCTGCTTTGGAGTCCTTAAAAGAAGCGCTCGCCGATACGCACCGTGTCGCCCGGCGCGACCTGGGTCGACGGCGTCAGCTCCATCTTGGTCTCTTTCTCTTCGCCGAGACGCTTGATGTAGACCTTGTTCTTGTCGGCCCGGTAGGTGTAGCCGCCGGCGGTGGCCACCGCGTTCTGCACGGTCAGGCCCGAGGTGTAGGGATAGGTGCCCGGCTTGCTGACCTCGCCCAGGATATAGAACGGGCGGAAGTTCAGGACCTCGGCGCTGACGCGCGGCTGCTTGAGATAGCCGTTGCGCAGGGCGGTCTCGACCGTCTCCTGGAACTGGCGGACGCTGAGGCCGGCGGCCTTGACCTCGCCGACCAGCGGCAGCGAGACCTGGCCCGAACCGGTGACGTAGAACTCGCCCGACAGGGTGGGTTCGCCGAAGACCGTGACCCGGACCTTGTCGCCCGAACCCAGCTGATAATCAGGGTCGACCGGGGCCGCGGCGGGCATGGCCTGCTGCATTGCAGCAGCGTCCTGCGACGGCGGAAGCGTGGCGTCCTGGGCGTGGGCGAGCGGCGCGGCGGCGCCGAGGGCCAGGCAGAGCGCAGCCGCCCGAATAAAGCGTCGAACGGTAATCATTCTGGTCACGTCTCTCGGCTGCATCCCTCGCAGGTCTCATCGCATGGAGACTCCGGCGCCACAAGCTTCACGCCGGGACGGAGCGCCGTTTTCGCGCTTGCAGCATGGTCGGCGCGCCCTCGCCCACACGGACGGCGGTCAGAACGCCCGTCGCATAGGCTCCGGTGTCGACATTGATCCGGTCACGACCCAGGAACGGCTCCTCGTCGGGCGTGTGGCCGTGCACCACGACGCAGCCCAGGCCGTGCGGCTGATGCAGGAAATCGCCGCGGATCCACAGCAGGTCCTGCGGGTCCTGCTCGGCCAGCGACCGGCCCGGCCGCACGCCGGCGTGGACGAACAGGTAGTCGCCATAGACGGCGGTCAGCTCCAGCTGCCGCAGGAAATTCAGGTGGCGCAGGGGCAGGTTGCGCTGGAACTGCTCCTGCACCGCGCGCCAGGCCTCGGGGTCGCGACCGACCGGCCGCGCCACGCCATAGGAGGCCAGGGTCTCGCCGCCGCCGAACTCGGCCCAGACCGGCCCGCCCTCGGGCGTGTCGAGGAACTGCAGCAGGGTCTGCTCGTGATTGCCCATCAGGGCCCGCACCTCGAAGCCCGAGGATCCGCCGGCGGCGGCCTTGAGGGCGGCGATGCGGTCGATGACCCCCGCCGAGTCCGGACCACGATCGACATAGTCGCCGACGAACACGATGACCGGCCGGTCCTGCCGGCCGAGGGCGGCGAAGTCGGCCGCCACCGTGTCGAGCAGCTGGTCGAGCAGGTCGAGACGGCCGTGGATGTCGCCCACGCCGTAAACCACTCGGCCGCCGGCGGAGGGCGCCTCGGGCTTGGATCGGGACTTGGGACGCAGGAAGCCGAAGACCATGGACCAGGGAGCGATCGGTGAAGGAGGAAGGAAGCCGATCTCCAAAATGCCTTAGGCGCAAGGCCCCTTCAACCGCTGCCGTTGATATTTACGATAAATAAACCGAGATTTTCGAGATGAATTTAACCGTGAATATTCAGCTCCAATTATCAATAACACCAAATAAACCAGATTGATTATACGTTAAAACACCAAGCATTTTGACCTCGAATTCAATGGATACCCCGATGATGGGCTCACGAACTTCGCGAGCCAGTCATGAAGATCACCGCCTTTCTCGGAACCGCCGCCGCCAGCCTGGGGCTGATGGCCGCCGCCCCGGCCCTCGCCGCGCCGCCGCCGGCGTTCATGCCGCTGGGCGCGCCCGCCGCCGCCCCGCCCGGGTTCACCGACCTGTGCCAGCGCGACCTGGACAGCTGCGGCGCGGCCCCGCACGAGATCGCCGCCCTGACCGGCCAGGCGCCCCAGCCGGGCCTGGCCACCTCGTCGACCTCGAGCACGTGGACCAGCGGCCGCCGGCTGGTGTTCGCCTCGCAGGTCCAGGCCGCCGAGCCGCAAGCCGCCGACGAGGACGAGAGCCCCGCCCTGACGGTCGAGACCCTGGCTCCGCTGCGCCTGGAAACCGATTTCGCCGTGGTCTCGCCCGACCAGGCCCTGGCCGCCGCCCGGTCGCCCAGCCCCGTCGCGCCGGCGCGCCCCGCGATCAACCTGGCCTCGGCCCCGGATGAGGCGCCGCGCCTGTCGCGCGACCAGATGAAGCTGCTCAACGACATCAATCGCCGCGTTAATCGCGAAGTGCAGAAGGCCGACGACTTCGATCTCTACGGCATGATCGAATATTGGAGCCTGCCGCGCGTCATCAACGGCAAGATGTACGGCGACTGCGAGGACTACGCCCTGGAAAAGCGCCGCCGCCTGATCGAGGCCGGCGTGCCGGCCGCGGCCCTGTCGATGGCCGTGGCGGTGACCGCCCGCGGCGAAAGCCACGCCGTGCTGGTGGTGGCCATGGAGCAGGGCGACTGGGTGCTCGACAACCTGACCCCCTGGGCCACGCCCTGGAGCGAGCTCAACTATCGCTGGGTCGAGCGCCAGGCCCCCGGCTCGGCCGCCTGGGTGACGATCGGCTGATCCCGGACAGTCCAGACAAAGAAAAAGGCCTCGCTTTCAAGAGAAGCGAGGCCTTTTCCATAATGAACGTCGTCGCGCGCCTAGTAGGCGTTTTCGGCCATCAGCAGGTGCGGAACCGTCAGCAGCAGGATGCGGATGTCGCTCATCAGCGACCAGCCGTCGATATAGGCGATGTCGGCCTTGATGCGGGCCGCCATGTCCTCGACGTCGGTGGTGCCGCCGCGCAGGCCGCGGATCTGGGCCAGGCCCGTGAGGCCGGGCTTGGCCTGAAAGCGCATGTTGTAGGTCGAGATCAGCGCGCCGTAATAGGCGTCGTGCGCCATGGCGTGCGGACGCGGCCCGACCAGCGACATGTCGCCCTTGAGCACGTTGAGCAGCTGGGGCAGCTCGTCGATGCTGGTGGTGCGCAAAAGCTTGCCGGACTTGGTGATGCGGTCGTCGTCGCGACGGGCCTGGGTGACCTTGTCGCCGTTCTCCTCGCACCGCATCGAGCGCAGCTTGTAGATGGTGAAGGTTCGTCCGTTCAGGCCGCCCCGCGTCTGGCGAAACAGCACCGGACCGGGCGACTCCAGCTTGATCCAGAGCGCCGCGAGCAGCAGCACGGGCGCAAAGAAGACCAGGGCAAGGCCAGCGACGACGACATCGATGAAGCGCTTGCCGGGATCCACGGCGACACGAGCAAAAATCTCGCCCGCGACGGCGTTCATGGTTTCGGTGTTCGAGCTTCCGCTCACAGCGTAACCCCCTATCCCACGACACACAAAAAGGAACGAAGCCACCCCACTTCGTCTCTAACTACCTAATGCAACTCTCCGACGACGTCGCGCGGAAACTGATACTTAACCATAAAATACAGTCATTTTGCGTAAACCTTGTTCCTTCATTGGGGCTTAGGGCTGAGAAGCTAAGCTTAAATTCGCGCAGTTGACGAACCTGCGCTGAAGGGGCCTTGAGTTTCATGCCGCACGCCGACATTTCGATGAACAGCATCGCCGAAGCTGTTCCGACCACTACGCGCCGTCTGCCGCGCGCCGTGGGCCTGGGCCTGGCGGCCGTGGTCTCGATCGGCCTGTGGCTGGCCGCGCTGGAACTGGTGCGCGCCGTCTTCTAGGTTTCGCCCCCTCGGGGGCGACCGCTTCAGGGCAGCTGCAGGCGCAGCGCCGTCAATTGCAGGGCCATGCCCACCCGCCCGGCCGGGTTGTGCAGCGCATTGGCCATTTCCACGAAAGACTTGCTGTAGCGCCGGCGCCTGTATTCGGCGCTGAGGTGATAGATGGTCTGCGTCCGCGCATCCGGCGTCAGCCGATCCCAGCGCTCGTAGGCGAACATGGTGCGCGCCCGGAACAGGCTCGATTGCAGCGGGGCCACGGCATAGGAGCGCTCCAGCGCCTGGGCCGCCGGCCCGTCCAGCCCCGCCGCCGCGTCGATCGCCGCCCGTCGCAGCCAGGCCGAGCCCGAGCCCGGCCGCAGGGCCAGCTCCCGCCGGCTCAGGCGATCCAGCCGCGCCAAGTCCTCCGCTCCCGGATTGCGCACGGCCAGGCCGCGCTCGATGCTGCTGGCCAGGGCGTCGGCGGGGGCGGTCGGCCAGGCCGAAAGGTCGCCGCCCAGCTTGGCGGCCAGCATGGGGCCGGCCAGCAGCACCGCCGCCAGGGCGCAGGCGCCGCCGCCGGCCAGGGCCAGGCGGGCGGGGGCCGGATCGGGCTTGGCGCCGCGCGCCTCGCGCCGGGGCGCGACCAGCCCGCCGACCACGCCCAAGCCCAGCACCGCCAGCGCCTGGATGGCCGGCACCTGCAGGGCGAAGTCGCTGAGGCCGTGGATCAGGAACACCGCCGCCGCGCAGACCGCGCCGCGCGCCCAGACGCCGGCTCCGCCCGGACCGAAGGCGGCGCGCGCGATCGGGACCAGGCGCTCGACGAACACGGCCGCCATCAGTCCGGCGCCGACGATCCCGGCCTCCTCCAGCCACTGGACGTAGAGATTGTGCACGGCGCGCACATTGTGCAGCTCGCGCAGGCCGGCCTCGGTCATCAGCATCTGGTTGACGGTGGTGAACGAGCCCAGGCCGTAGCCGAACCACGGCGACGACAGGAACGCCCGCCAGTGGGGCGCGATGATCTGGCGACGGATGTCGAGGTCGTGCTGGGCCAGGTCGAAGCGCTCGGACACCAGGCCCGCGCCGTTCAGGCCCAGGGCCGCGACCAGCAGCAGCGCGGCGCAGCCCAGGACGACGGCGCCGCCGCGCGACATCCGGCGGCCGGAGAACACCTGCCACAGCGTGAACAGGCCCGCGCCGGCCGCGCCGGCGATCAGGCCCCCCCGCGAGGCGGTCATCAGCAGGCAGACGACCAGCAGGGCCACGAGACCGGCCAGGGCCACAGCGCGCGGGTCGCCCTTGCGCAGCATCCCCGCCCCGCCCCGGCGCAGGCGCTGCGCCAGGCCGGCGGCGGCCATCACCACCCCGGCGGCGAACACCGTGGCGGCGCTGTTGGGGCCCAGCAGGGTGGCGCTCATCCGCCCCTCGGCGCGCACGCCGACGTGCTGCACCAGGGCTCCGGCGGCATAGATCCCCAGCGCCCAGAGCATGAACGCCAGCAGGCGGCGGCCGCGCGTCTGCGAGGCGCCCACCACGCGGGCGGCGACATAGAGGCAGAACAGTCCCAGCAGGTTGAGCCCGTTGAGCAGCACCGCCGAGCGGTCGGGGGTCGCGCCGCCGAGGCTGTCGGGCAGGTAGGTCCAGACCGGATGGCGGCCGTCGGGCGTCCAGGGCGTCAGCGGGGCCAGCACGGCTGCCAGCAGCAGCCCGGCCAGCACGGCCGGAACCGTCCAGCCGCCCAGCCGCGCCAGGTCGCGACGGGCCCAGCCGCAGGCGGCCAGCAGGATGACGAGGAACAGGGCGTAGAGCCCGGCGAAGACGGCCGCCACGGCCGTGTCGCTGGCCCCGAACGCCAGAACGGCGCTGGAGACCAGCGCCGTCAGGCCGATGCAGGCGGCGGTTTCGGACCCCGCTAGCCGCCGGGTCCGAACCCCGTCAGTCCGCATAGTACTTGCGGTAGCTCTTGTAGTAGTAGCCGGCGTCGCCGTAGCCGTAGCGGGACTGGGCCTTCAGGTCGACCTGGGTCAGGGCCACGCCCGCCAGGAAGATGCCGCGCCCTTGCAGCAGCGACAGGGCCGTGGTGATGGCCTTGACCGGCGTGCGCTTCCAGCGGGCCAGCATGACCACGGCGTCGGCGTGCGGCGCCAGGATGCGGGTGTCGGCGATGGCCAGCAGCGGGGCGGTGTCGAGCAGCACCACGTCGAAGCGCTGGCGCAGTTCGGCCAGCAGGCGCTGGAAGGCGGCCGAGCCGAAGACGTCGCGCGGCGTGTAGGCCGACTTGGTCAGCGGCAGGACCTTGGCCCCGCTCTCGTCGGCGTAAAGCGCCTCGTCCAGCGTCGCCGCGCCGTTCAGCACCTCAACCAGGCCGACGGTCGGCGCGGTGGGCAGGAAGCGGTTGATGGCGCCCTGGCGCAGGTCGCAGTCGACGACCACGACATTGGCGCCCGAGGCGGCCAGGGTGCGGCCCAGCGAGAAGGTGGTGGTGGTCTTGCCCTCGCCCGGCAGCGACGAGGTCACCGCGATGACCTTCACCGACTCGCCGACCTTGGAGAACAGGATCGCCGCGCGCAGCTTGCGCAGGCTCTCGGCGAAGCTGGAGAGCGGCTTGTTCAGCAGGTAGTCGGGCGGCGCCAGGCCACGGGCCGCGCGCGCGTCGTCCAGCGTCGAGCTGAGCAACGGCACCGAGCCCAGATAGGGCACGCCCAGGCGGCGCTCGACCTCGTCCTCGGTGAACAGGCCGGCCATCATGACCTCGGCCAGGACCACCGCGGCGCCGCCGGCGCCGAGAGCGGCCACCAGGCCGATCAGCAGGTTCAGCGAAGGCTTGGGCGCGCTGGGCTTGGTCGGGATCGTCGCCCGCGAGATCACCCGGGCGTCGGGCTGCTCGATGCCCTGCTGGGTGGTGGTCTGCTTGAAGCGGGCCAGCAGGGATTCATACAGGGTGCGGACGGACTCGGCCTTGCGCTCCAGCTCGGCCAGGCGGATGCCGGCGCGGTTGTTGCCGGCCAGGGTGCCGCGGGCGGCGCCGACGCTGCCGGCGACCGAACCGGTGCGCTGGCGCGAGATCTGGGCCTGGGCTTCGAGGTTGGAGATGATGCGCTTGATCTCGGCCTGGATCTGCGTGTCGATGTCCGACAGCTCGCGGCGGGCCTTGATCAGGTCGGGCCAGCGCTCGTCGTAGCGCTCGGCCATGGCGTTGACCTGGGCGCTCTTCTCGGCGCGCTGCTTGCGCAGCTGCTGCACGACCGGCGAGTTCAGGGACTCGCCCAGGTCGTCGCCGTTGCTGCCGCGGGCCAGCTGGTTGCGGGCGATGCTGAGACGGGCGTCGGTCTCGGCCTGCTCGGCGCGGGCGGTGGCCAGCTGCTGGTTCAGGCCCGAGATCTCCTGCTCGGTCAGGGTCGCGCCCTGGGCGCTGAGCAGGTTGTTGGCGATCTTGTACTGCTGGACCTCGGCCTCGGCCTGCTGCAGCTGGCCGCGCAGGTCGGCCACGCGGGTGTCGAGCCAGGCGTTGGCCTGCTTGGTGGCCTCGAACTTCGCTTCCAGCTGTTCGGTCAGGTAGAGGTCGGCGAAGGTGTTGGCCAGGCGCGCGGCCTCGGCCGGATCGGGATGGGTGTACTGGACGGTGATCAGGTAGGTGACGCCGGCGCGACGGACGGTCAGGCCGCTCAGCACGCGATCGACGATGCGCTCGCGCAGGCGCTGGGCCGCGGCCGGATCGTTGGCGGCGGTCGGCGCGACCGTGCTCTTGAGGAACGGCAGCCAGGCCTTGACGCCCTTCGCGCCGGCCAGGTTGGGATTGTAGTACGGGTCCTGGTCGAGCTTGAGCTGGTCGACCACGCGACCGGCCAGCGAGCGCGAGCGCAGCACCTCGACCTCGGTGTCGACCACGGCGCTGTCGGCGGGCAGGCCCGACAGCACGGCGTTCATGTCGGTCACCTGCTCCTGGCGCACGTCGATCATGACCTGGGCCTGGGTCGAGTAGAGCGGCGTCTGCTGCAGGGTGAACAGCACCACGGCCACGAACACCGCCAGGGCCACGGCCGCGAACAGCCGCAACCGTCGCCGGAAGATCGCGATGATGACGTTGAGGTCAAACGCGGGCGCTCCGGCGTCGGACGCCGGAGCGATCGGGTTCTCGAAGGTCGAGCCGTCCATCATGCGCACTCTCAGTGGTCGATGACCCTCCGCTAGAGGAGGGTCGCGACCTTTTTTGGACTAGAACTGCAGGGCGACCGAAGCGGCCAGCTTGTTGTCGGTGAAGCTTTTGGAGGCCTGGGCGCCGTCCGACTTCTGCTTCAGGTAGGTATAGGTCAGGAAGACCCCGACGCGACGGTTCATCAGATAGGCCACCGAAGCCTTGGCGCCGGAGCGCTTATCTTCGCGGTCGATGCCGTCATAGTCGTCCTTGCCGTAATTGGCCTGGCCCGACAGCAGCACGTTGCGCAGCAGCTCGTGGTCGACGGCGACCGAGCCGCCGCTCGAGATGAAGCCGCCCGAACCGGAAGCCACCGATTCCTCGATGCTGCGCGCGGCGTTGAAGGTCACCGTCGTCAGTTCGGTGGGGAACCACTCGACCTGGGTCTTGGTGCTGAAGCCGTCGAGGTTCTTCGAGGTCAGGCTGCCGATGTTCTTGTAGTCGTCGTAGCTCTGCCGCATGTAGCCGGCGTCCACCTGGCCGCGCAGGGCTTGGGCCAGCTCGAAGTCGGCGCCGAACAGCAGCACGAAGCCGTCGGAGTCGCGGCTGTAGGCCGGCTGGGCGGGCGTCGTGCCCGAAGCCGGCACCGCCGGGTTCAGGATGTCGTAGTTCTTGGTGTTGCCGGTCAGCGAGACGTACAGCGCCGTGTCCGGGCTGATCGCGTAGTCGGCCTTCACGCCGTAGAAGAACTCGTCGCGGTCGCGGGTGTCCTGCTCGACCACGCCGCCGACCCCGTTCACGCCGTCCTCGTAGTCGAACAGCTTGCTCTCGAACTTGCCGGTCAGGCGCAGGCGGTTGAACTCCTTGACGCCGGTCAGCGAGGCCGTGGTCAGGTCGTACTGGATCGGCTTGGCGGCCGACAGCGGCGAGGTCGGGGCCGAGCGCGGCTCGGTCAGCTTCTGGGTCTGCAGACCGGCCGACACGTTGGCGCCGCGGACGATGTCGACGCGACCGTTGACGCCGAAGGTGTATTCCTCGGTGTTCTCGGTGTCGAAGTCCGAATAGCGGTTGATCGTCGACGAGGCGAAGAAGCCCAGCGAGTGGCGCGACCAGTCCGAACGCACGGCCAGCTGGGGCTTCACGCGCCAGATGGTGTCGTCGGTCTCGCCCGTAGCCACGGCGTAGATGTTGTCGTCACGTTCGACGTCCACGGTCAGGCGGGGGTAGGCCATGAAGCCGCCCAGGCGCACGCCGGCCGCTTCATAGTCGGGGCGCGGGCGCTGGCGCACGCTGGTGTGCTTGTCGCGCTTGAAGCTGGACGCTTCGCTCTGGGCCGAGGCCACCTGCGGCGCAGCCGCGACGAGAACAGCCGCGATGGCGGCCGAGGCAAGTATCTTCATGGTCTATCCCCACTTCGACGACTTCCGCCGTCTTTCGGAAACCCGACACAAACAAAAAAGGTGTCCGTCGCCGGACCAGGCCGGCGTTGATCTCAGATAAAGGTCTTAGGTGCCGCAGTAGTCGGCGGTCACGCCGGCGCACGGATCATAGGCCGCCGGCGGAGCCGCCGCGCCGCCGTCGCCGCCGCCGCCCGCCGCGCCTTGCAGGCTGACGAGGACGCTGACCGAACCGCCGCTGGTCGAGGAGGTGACCGTGGCGGTCTGGCCGGTGGCGTTCAGCTGGGCGACGACGGCCGGCGCGTTGGCGACGGTCGAGGCCATGCCCGGAGCGACCGAGGCGGCGACCGAGACGGCCACGCCGGCGCTGATGACGTTGGAGGCCACGGCCTGGATCAGCGCGGCGGCGATCGCTTCGGGCGCGGCGCCGCTGGCGGCCAGGGCCGCGGCGACGGCGGCCTGGATGGCGGCCAGCTTCTGTTCGGGCGTCTTGGCCGCGAAGCTCGGATCGGCGGCCGCGGCGCGGGCGGCGGCGGCGATCGTGGCCTGCAGCGAGGCCGCGCTCGGCGGCGCGGTCGAGGCCGGCGTCGCGCCGCCCTGGACGGCGGCGGCGGTCGAGACGAACGGCGCGACGGCAAGGGCCAGGCCCGCGACGACTGCGCCCACGAAACGCGATGACATGGCTTACCCCCTGTTAAGAATTCGCGTTCCCTATAGGCCTCAACCCCAGGCTATTCCAGCCCTAAAACTATTATAATAGTTAATCCAACGTCCCAAACTTGCGACATTGCACATAAGCGACACAGTTCCGCGACGGTCTGCTTGTGATCATGTCAATTCTTGCGACATCAGCATGACGCGGGCCCGAACCGGGTCCCCAGCGCACGATCTATCCTTCCTGGCGAATATTTCCCGCAAGGGCGGTCTCTCAATTCCAGAACCTGACAAGCTTCGCAGTTAGGAAGCTCGACAGTGAAACGCATTTATTCAACCGTGGGTTATACTCAAACGATCATATGATCAGTTTGCAGATTCACCGACGTCGGCGCGTCAGGCGACGAAATTCTCGGCGCAGGGGTCGCTCGAGGCTGGGCCAAAGCAACAGACCGACCAGGGCGGCGATGACGGCGACGGCGAACAGCAAGCTTCCACTCCTGGCTGCAAGCGACATACAACCCAAACGTGACTTTCAGACCAGAGTCCGCGCCGCGCACGAGACGCTTCGGCATTTCCGCGGCGGCGCCCAAGCCGCATGCAGCCGACGACTTGTCTCGCGCCCCCGATTGGCCGATTAGCGGGCGGAAGGTTCGGATCCTCCGGTCCGCCCCATCCGTGGAAAGAGGACATCCATGCGCGTAGCGATGATTGGCACGGGCTATGTGGGCCTGGTGTCGGGGGCGTGCTTTGCGGACTTCGGTCACGTGGTGACGTGCATCGACAAGGATCCGCGCAAGATCTCGCGCCTGCTGGC
>PJUK01000483.1_pt1 | contig 13115 bp, 13 predicted proteins | sample 1512211 | NCBI WGS metagenome assembly PJUK01 (sample SAMN08177668, study PRJNA422409) | Feces metagenome, whole genome shotgun sequencing project.
ATGAAGTATGAAACGGCGAAATTAACCGGCTGAAGGCATAAAAACGGCGCCACAGCGACTTCGAGGGCTTTTTCGACCCCGAATTTCCCCGAGCAACGCCGTGCGCAGGCAAATTCGCGCATCAACGACATAAGGCATTGAGTTCCGCCGAGCACACCTTATAGAACCTGAAGAAAGCTGCAGAATCCTGTTCCCCATTTCAATCGGTCTTGGCCGGTAACGATGGTTGCTGGAACTGGCAGCGCTTGGCGGGATTTTGGATATGGGTGGTGCGGCCTTGTTGAACGATGCAACGCGGTGGGGATCTCAAACAGGCCTTGGGGCGACCGAAGAGGAATGGGTAGAGCTGGTCTCGCACCTGTCTGAAGACCAGTCGCGGCTTTTGTCGGATCTGGTCGAGCAGCACAAACAGAGCTTCGTGGACATCTTTTATAGTCGCCTGATGCAAAATCGCGAGGCGGCGGTCTTCCTGTCGCAAACTGTCGTGCATGATCGTCTGCAACATTCGCTCAGCGACTGGCTGGTTCATCTCCTGGTGAGCCGTCCCACGGATGTCGCCGCTTTCGTGCAGGAACAGCGCAAGATTGGCGAGGTTCATGCGCGTATTCAGGTGCCGATCCATATCGTCATGCAGGGCGCACGGCTGCTGAAAAACGAAATCATCCGCCAGTTGAAGAAGACTGTGCCGGAGCCCGATGCGCTGGCTCGGCTGATCGTGCATGTCAGCAATGCGGTCGATATTGCCATTGAAATCATGAGTCAGGCCTTCGTCAAAGACGCGCGCAAAAGCGCCCAAACGGACGAAGCCTATCGCGCCTTCACGCTAAGCCACGACATTCCACTCGAACGGGAATCGCAGCGCGCCGCCCTGATGGAATGGAGCCAGTCCCTGTTGTTCAACCTTTATGGCAACGGCGACAGCCCACTGCTCTTGCTCGGCAGCTCGGATTTCGGCCTGTGGCTGCAGCACAAGGCTGATATGCTGTTTTCCGGTTCGGCAACGCTTGAACGTCTGCGTCAGACCGTCAGTCTCATCGACTATGAGTTGTTGCCAACTTTGAATACGGCCCGCAAAAGTGACCCGGCAGCGCTTCCAGCTGCGATGGCCGAGTTTCAGACGAGGATTGGCGAAGCGAAGTTTCTGCTGGCGGAATTGTTTCAGGCCGCAGCAACGATGGAGACAGGCCGTGATCCGCTGACACGCGCCCTGAACCGCCGTTTTCTGCCGCCTATTCTGACCCGCGAAATCCGCATGGCCTCGCAGAAAGGACTCGATCTCAGCATTTTGATGGTCGATATCGATCATTTCAAGAAGATCAACGACACCCATGGGCATGGCGGTGGCGACGCCGTATTGCAGCAGGTCGCAGAAACGATTCTGGCCCATTGCCGTCCGGGAGATTTTGTCTTCCGCTATGGCGGGGAAGAGTTTCTGGTCGCGCTCGTCGAAACCGACGAACACAGGGCCTTTGGTATTGGCGAAGAGCTGCGTAAGCTGGTCGAGCAACAGACATTCAATCTGACCAATGGCACGGTGGACACCGTGACGCTTTCCATCGGCATCGCCACATTCAATGGCCATCCGGACTATACGCATCTGGTCGACGCCGCCGATCAGGCGCTCTATCGGGCCAAGCAGGCTGGCCGCAATCGCTGCGAAACGGAAGTGCCGCTCGCGGTTCAGTGAAGAGCAGAGGCATTTTGACATCTGGAAACGGGCGCTGAAAACCGCCATATGCTGCCATCATGACCAATTCTGCATCACTTATGGATAGTTCCTCCAAGCCGCAACGCGACGCGCTCAACGTGCAGTTCTTGCCTGTGGACGCCGATGCGCCGCCGGTGGAATGGCTCGTCGCGGATGGGCTTACCGATTACGAGGAAGCGCTCGCCTTCATGGAAGCGCGGGTGCAGGCCATCCGCGAAGGCACGGCGAGTGAACTCGTCTGGCTGGTGGAACACCCTCCCCTTTATACGGCGGGCACGAGCGCGCGGGCAGAAGACCTGCTGACGCCGGACAGTTTACCGGTGTTCAACACCGGGCGCGGCGGCGAATATACCTATCACGGTCCGGGCCAGCGTGTGGCCTATGTGATGCTGGATTTGAAGCGCCGGCGGGAAGACGTGCGCGCTTTCGTGGCCGCACTGGAACAATGGATCATTGAAAGCCTCGCCGAATTCAACGTGAAGGGCGAGCGCCGCGAAGATCGCGTCGGTGTTTGGGTGATGCGCCCTGAAAAGCCTCGGCTTGCCAATGGTGATATGTGCGAGGACAAGATTGCCGCTATCGGCATTCGTCTGCGCCGCTGGGTCAGCTTTCATGGCATCGCCATCAATGTGGAGCCGAATCTCGGCCATTACGGCGGCATCGTGCCGTGCGGCATTTCAGAACACGGCGTCACGAGCCTCGTCGATCTCGGCCTGCCCGTGACCTTGGGCGATATGGATGTGGCGCTCGGCAAGGCGTTCGAAAACGTATTCGGTCGTCGCGCGGTGAAGTAAGCGTCAGGCTTCGACCTTTAGTTTGCGCTCGCGCATGAAGACATAGAAGCCCGAGCCGATGATGATCACGATGCCAAACCATTTGGATGGCGTTGGAAAATCGCCGAAGACGATCAGCCCGACCAGAACCGCATTCACGATTTCCAGATATTGAAACGGTGCCAGCATGGAAGCTGGCGCCAGTTTGAAGGCGTGCACGACCATCAAATGGCTGACCGTGCCGATAGTGCCCAGAAGCAGCAACAGCAGCCAGGGCTGGATGCCGTTGGGCACGCCGAAGCTCAAATCTTCGAGGCCCATGGTTGGCCCGACGAGCATGGCGAGCCCCGCAAACACCCAGCCGCCAACGCCTGCGTAAAACTGCATGACGAGCGGGCTCTCCTTCGCGCCGAATTTGCGGTTCAGGATCAGATAGATCGCGAATGTAACCGCCGTCGCCAGCGGCAGCAACGACACCGCGCCGAAAATCTCGAAGCTTGGCTGGATGACGATCATCGTACCGATAAGGCCGATGCCGACCGCGCTAAAGCGCCGCCAGCCAACTTTCTCCTTGAGGAAGATCGCCGAAAGCAGCGTCAAAATAAGCGGCTCTGCGAAGAATACGGCCATGGCGTCGGCAAGTGGCATATATTTGACAGCTGTGAAAAAGCAGAGGCCGCCAAAGCCCATCAGAACCCCGCGTATGAGGTTGCCCGCCAGATGCTGCGTGCGAAGTGCCGCCACCCCACCACCTGCCACAAGCAGAATGAAGAACATCAACCAGCATTGCACGAAAAAGCGCATGAACGTGACGGTTGCCGGAGGCATATTATCCATCATGGCCAGCCATTTGCCGATGGCGTCCATCAGCGGCAGCATCAGCACCGAGACGACCATAATGGCCATGCCTTTTACATGCGCTTCTACGCCGCCTGCCGCGCTGCCCTGCATTTCCCGCTCACGATTTCTTCTAAATGCTCGTTTGTTCGCTGTAGGCCAACAACGGCCCCGTTTCCATCATATTCATCGAATGAACAGCCGCTTGTTTGACTTTCGCCTTGTTTCTGGTGCAAACCGACACGACATCACGCGAAATCCTTTGATAAAGCCGTGCGAAAGTGGAACGTAAGGCGAACTTCATTCGCCTTTCACGGCTGCGCATGGCATCATTCGGATGATTCGCAGACAGTATATTTTCGGTCCATGCCGGGGCAGCAAGCCGCATGGTCCTTCCTGAAATTCTGACAGAGAGCTTATCGGGTAAAGATGGACGACAGCAACGATCTCTTTTCGAGAGTGGTGAATAATGCCCGGGAGCGGCAGGTGGAACGACGCACGGAACAGAGCGCCGCGCCTCAACCCGTCGCACCACCTGCGGCAACGCCATTGCCGTCTGCACCTGTTCAACAGGCTGCAAAGCCGGTTGCGACCAAGGCCCCGCCGGTTTCATCAGGTGGCGATGATTACAACGCCTCGTCCATCCGCGTTCTCGAAGGGCTGGAGCCGGTGCGTTTCCGCCCCGGCATGTATATCGGTGGCACCGACGAAAAGGCATTGCACCACCTATTTGCGGAAGTCATCGATAACTCGATGGATGAAGCGGTGGCAGGCCATGCAAATTTCATCGAAGTCAGCCTCGATGCAGAAGGTTTCATCACCGTTTCCGATAATGGCCGCGGCATTCCGGTTGACGAACACCCGCAGGTGCCGGGCAAGTCCACGCTTGAAGTCATCATGACCAAGCTGCATGCGGGCGGCAAGTTCGACGGCAAGGCCTATGAAACATCGGGCGGCCTGCACGGCGTCGGCGTTTCGGTGGTCAATGCGCTGTCCGACGTGCTGGAAGTGGAAGTCGCGCGCAACCGTCGTCTTTATCGCCAGCGCTTTTCGCGCGGTATTCCGCAGGGCGGGTTGGAAGATGCAGGCGAAGTGCATAATCGTCGCGGCACACGTGTTCGCTTTCACCCGGATCCGGATATTTTCGGCAAGACGGCGCATTTCGACCCGCACCGGCTTTATCGCATGGCGCGGTCGAAGGCTTACCTGTTCGGCGGCGTCGAAATCCGCTGGAACTGCGATCCTTCGCTGCTCGACCCGAAAAAGGAAACACCTGAAAAGGCCGTGTTCCACTTCCCCGGTGGTCTGAAGGACTATCTTCAGGCCTCCCTTGGCAAGGAACATCAGGTTACCCGCGAGCTTTTTGCCGGCAAGACCGAGAAGCAGGGCGGGCACGGCGCCGTCGAATGGGCGGTCACGTGGTATGGCGGCGACGGCTTCGTCCATTCCTATTGTAATACGATTCCGACTGCCGATGGCGGCACGCATGAGGCTGGCCTGCGCATTGCGCTGACGCGTGGTCTCAAGGCCTATGCGGAACTGACCAATAACAAGCGCGCTTCGATCATCACGACGGATGACGTCATGGTTTCGGCTGCGGGCATGTTGTCGGTCTTCATCCGCGAACCGGAATTCGTCGGTCAGACCAAGGATAAGCTGGCGACGGTGGAAGCGCAGCGCATTGTGGAAAATGCAATCCGCGATCCGTTCGACCACTGGCTCGCGGCCTCACCGCAGGAAGCCTCGCGCCTGCTCGACTGGGTGGTGGACCGAGCGGAAGAACGTCTGCGCCGTCGTCAGGAAAAGGAAACGGTGCGCAAGAGCGCAACGCGCAAGCTGCGCCTGCCCGGCAAACTGGCCGACTGCACACAGAATGCGGCAGCGGGTGCGGAATTGTTCATCGTCGAAGGTGACTCGGCAGGCGGTTCGGCGAAGCAGGCGCGCAATCGCGCCACGCAGGCGATCCTGCCGCTGCGCGGCAAGATTCTGAACGTCGCCAGCGCTGGCCGCGAAAAGCTGACAGCAAACCAGCAGATTGCCGATCTCATTCAGGCGCTGGGTAGTGGCACGCGGAAGAATTATCGCGAAGACGACCTGCGTTATGACCGCGTGATCATCATGACCGATGCCGACGTGGACGGCGCGCATATCGCATCGCTGCTGATCACTTTCTTCTATCAGGAAATGCCGGAACTGATCCGTAACGGCCACCTTTATCTGGCCGTACCGCCGCTTTACCGTCTGAGCCAAGGCGGCAAGACAGCCTATGCCCGCGATGACGCCCATAAGGACGAATTGCTGCGTACCATGTTTACCGGACGCGGCAAGGTGGAAATCGGTCGCTTCAAAGGTCTCGGCGAAATGCGCGCCGAGCAGTTGAAGGAAACCACCATGGACCCGAAGAAGCGCACGCTGCTGCGGGTGCAGGTGGACGAAGACTATATCGATGAAACCCGCAACACCGTCGATGAACTGATGGGAACCAAGCCGGAAGCCCGTTTCCGCTTCATCACGGATCGCGCTGCTTTCGTGGAAGAACTCGACATTTAAATTAAGCTTATCATGAACAGAGAGCGGCGCGTTGGTTTTGGCCAACCGCCGCTTTATTTATATCTGAGCCAGATATTTCAACTGACTGAAAAGAAAGATTTTTACGCTTTCACGTTGATACCGAGGCGCGACTCGATATCTTCCAGCGATTCCTTAACGAAGAAAGTCTGGTCCGCACTCATCGTCAGAATGCGTGTGCCAGTACCGTAGGCATTATAGGATAGAACGTGGTTGAAATTGATCGCGAGCTTTTCGCCACTCACATCCGTCAGCATGATCCACATGATAGCCCTCCTCCTAAGAAAAACTGGAACTCTCAAGAGAAGGATAGGCGCGCCGGACTGTTCGGCAACAGAAGGGGTGCACTCCAAGGGGTTTCAAAGCGTTGCACGCATACGCACTTTTTCAACAACACGGCCCATGCTGACAGAAGCTTCTTCGCCGCGCCACTCGATGCGAAAGCCCATTTTCTCGTAAAGGCCGATGGCCGGGAGATTATCGGCATGTGTGCCAATCGTTACTGAATCGAAGCCATCCAGCAGAATTTGCGCCATCAGCGCGTCGAGAATGCGTCTGCCGATGCCCTGTCCGTGATAGGGCGGATCGATCCAGAGATCGGCGATATAATTGCTGCCGGGAACGCGCGCACCCCAGCCGAGGATTTTTCCGTCGAGCTCCGCAACCAAAACGCCATCGGCATTTTCATGCAGATAACCAAGGAAATTCGCTTCCAGCTCTGCACGACGTTGATCGCTTAAGGGACCTGTCTTGGCAGGGATTTCCCACGCCCTGACCGCAAGAGCGGCCATGAAAACAAATTCGCCGGCCATCGAGCGCCGTGTGTCCGAAAGGACGCACAAAGGACGCTCGATATCTTCTGAGTGTTGCATCGTGCTTTCCGAAAATCGACTTCGATTTTCGGGCCGATGCAATCCCCGGCGAATTGCAGTTTCGACTTTTACCACCATTTGGCCGGAGTGAAGCGTCCGGCAGCCTGCTCGATAGCGTGGGCTGTCTGGAACAGTGTTTCTTCCTCGAACGGGCGGCCAATCAGCTGAAGACCGAGCGGCAGCCCCTGCCCGTTGATGCCAGCAGGCACTGCAATGCCCGGAAGACCGGCCATGTTCACAGTCACGGTGAAGATGTCGTTGAGGTACATCTTGACCGGATCGTTGGCGAGGTCTTCATCGGCAAGGCCGAATGCAGCCGACGGCGTCGCAGGCGTGAGGATTGCGTGCACGCCCTTGGCGAAAACGTCCTCGAAGTCTTTCTTGATCAGCGTGCGAACTTTCTGGGCGCGCAGATAATAGGCGTCGTAATAACCAGCTGACAACACATAGGTGCCGATCACGATACGGCGCTTCACTTCCTTGCCGAAACCGGCCGCGCGGGTCTGCTCGTACATGTCGGCAATATCCTTGCCGGGCACACGCAGGCCATAGCGCACGCCGTCATAGCGCGCGAGGTTGGACGAAGCTTCCGCCGGTGCGACGATGTAATAAGCAGGCAGCGCATATTTCGTGTGCGGCAGCGAAATATCGACGATCTCGGCACCGGCATCCTTCAGATACTGGATGCCCTTCTGCCACAGTTCGTCGATCTCGCCCGGCATGCCATCGACGCGATATTCCCGCGGAATGCCGATCTTGATGCCCTTCAGCGACTTGCCGATGGCGGCTTCATAATCCGGCACCGGCAGATCGACCGAGGTGGTGTCCTTCAGGTCGAGCGATGCCATGGACTTGAGCAGAATAGCGGCATCGCGTACGTCGCGGGCAATCGGACCAGCCTGATCGAGCGACGAAGCGAAGGCAACCGTGCCCCAGCGCGACACGCGTCCATAGGTCGGCTTGATGCCGACCGTGCCGGTGAAGGCTGCAGGCTGGCGGATCGAGCCGCCCGTATCGGTCGCGGTGGCGCCGGCGCAAAGCTGTGCGGCGACGGCAGCAGCCGAACCGCCGGACGAACCGCCCGGCACCAGATCGGCATTGGAACCCTTGGCGCGCCACGGGTTCTTGACCGAGCCATAATAGGAGGTTTCGTTGGACGAGCCCATGGCGAATTCGTCCATGTTGAGCTTGCCCAGCATGACCGCGCCGTCAGCCCAGAGATTGGCGGTGACGGTCGATTCATATTCCGGCTTGAAGCCGTCGAGAATATGCGAGCAAGCCTGCGTATGCACACCCTTGGTTGCGAACAGGTCTTTCACGCCGAGCGGGATGCCTTCCAGCGTGCCCGCTTCGCCCTTGGCGATGCGCTCATCCGAGGCCTTGGCCATGGAACGCGCCTGATCGTGCGTAACGGTCACATAGGCATTGATGGCTTCATTGGCGGTGTCGATAGCGGCCAGATAGGCATCGGTCAGCTCGGTCGCGGTGATGGCCTTGGCCTTCAGCTTGTCGCGCGCTTCGGCAATGGTCAGTGCGGTCAGTTCGCTCATCGTCAAATCCTGTCAGTGCGCCTCAGAGAGACGCTTTTCAAAAAAGGCGCTGTATTCGGAGTCCGGATAGTCCAGAACCACACCGCAGCGCGTAAAACCCGAATTCTCATAAAGCCGCCAGGCACCGGCAAAGCCGGGGCCCGTCCCGGTTTCGAGCACAAGGCGGGAAACGTTTTTGGCGTTTGCCGCATCGACAATCGCATCCACGAGAGCAGACCCCACACGTTTGCCGCGCACTTCCGGGCGGGTGAACATTCGTTTCAACTCGCCGATGCCGTCTTCATGCAGCTTCAAAGCGCCGCAACCGACAGCCCTGCCCGTCTCGTCGCGGGCCACGAAAACCGTGGTATCCGGCTCCGCCATCTGCTCAACTGTCATCTTGAACTGGAATTCCAGTGGCGACAGCGGCAGCATATGCGCGTTCAGGTGCTCGACCAGCTCGCGCACATCGTCCTGCAATGGGGTCTCGACGGAAACCCGAACGGCCATGGCCTACTCCACGACTTTCGGAACGACGAAGAAATTGTCTTCCGTGACTGGCGCATTGGCAACCACGGCATCGGCGATGCCGCCATCGGTCACCTTGTCGTCGCGCAGGCGCATATTCATCGGCGTCACCGAGGTCATCGGCTCGACGCCGTCAACATTGACTTCGTTCAATTGCTCGACAAAGCCCAGAATTGCATTGAGTTCACCGGTCATGCGCTCGGCATCGTCTTCGCTGACGGCGATGCGCGCGAGATGCGCAACGCGTTTGACGGTGGAAATATCGACGGACATTCTGTTCTCCGCAAATGCTGTATCAGGGCGGCGACCCGCCACCCTGAAGGTTCTTTGCTACGGCTATAACGGCGCGATTGTTGAAGCGCAACATTTCTTGGCGCTTCAACGGGGATTAGAAGCTGTGAACGGTGCCGGCAGGATCTGCCAGAACCTTCGTGCCGGGATGATCGGCCATACCGGCCACAAACTTTTCCGCGGTCTGGTCGATGATCGGGAACGAACCGTAATGGCACGGCAACACGGTCTTGAAGTTGAAGTAACGCTGGCAGGCCAAAGCCGCCACCGCACCGCCCATGGTGAAGCGGTCGCCAACCGGCACAATGCCGATTTCCGGTTGGTGCAACTCGTTGATAAGCGCCATGTCGGAGAAAATATCCGTATCGCCCATGTGATAAAGCGTTGGGTCTTCTTCAAAGTGGAACACCAGACCGTTCGGGTTGCCGAGCGCCTGTGAGACGCCGTTTTCCGTCAGAAAAGCCGAGGAATGCAGCGCATTGACAAAGGTGACGGTGAAGCCGTCATGCGACTGCGTGCCGCCGGTGTTGCCCATCTCGAGCTTTTCAACGCCCTGTGTGCCGAGCCAGCTTGCCAGATCGGCATTGGCGATAACCGTCGCGCCATGCTCCTTGGCAATGGCAACCGTGTCGCCGATGTGATCGCCGTGGCCGTGGGTCAGTGCAATATGGGTGACGCCTTTGGTCGCTTCCTTGAAGTCGATGCCTTTCGCCCCGGGATTACCGTTCAGGAACGGATCGATGAGGATGACCGCCTTTGCGGTTTCAATGCGGAAGGCGGCATGGCCAAGCCAGGTCAGTTTCATGAAGATTCTCCTTCGATCTCGATTTCCGGGTTGAGAACAGATATGACGCCCATAAAGTTGAAAGCAATATGAAGACCACTTCAAATTCCGATGAGGACTTATGGCTATCGTTGAAATCGAGGAAATCCCGGCGCTGCTGAAGCCCGGTCAGACGATTGCCGGATTGGACCTTGGCACCAAAACCATAGGCGTCGCCGTTTCGGACCTCGGTTTCTCCTTTGCCAATCCGCGTCCAGTCATCAAACGCGTGAAATTCACGCTCGATGCGCAAACGCTTTTGAAGGCGCTGGAGGCGGATAGGGTCGGCGTGATCGTGATCGGCTTGCCTATGAATATGGACGGCACTTCCGGTCCCCGTGTTCAGGCAACCCGCGCTTTCGTGCGCACCATGCAGCCGCTGACCGATCTGCCCTTCGTGTTCTGGGATGAACGGCTGTCCACCGTTGCCGCTGAACGCGCGCTGATCGGCATGGATGTATCACGCGGCAAGCGCGCCGAACGCATCGATTCGGCTGCTGCTGCCTTCATCCTGCAAGGCGCGCTCGACCGCCTGCATCTGATCAGGCGGTCGGAAGCCGATGACGATTACGACGCCGGATAAAGCTGGTCGAGAATGCGCATCGCATCATGGCGCGCATCGAGCATGCCATAGGTGCTGCGCCACTGGCCGCCGAGCCGGGTTTCGATGAAGGCATCGGCAATGTCGTCAGCGCCGAGCTGGCGCAATTCCGCCGCCGCAGCCGCATAGGCAAGCTGTTCCGTCAGAAGACGGGCAACCCCCTGATCGCTTTCCGTCAGTTGCAAAGCAGCGCGCAGAACGTCGATGGTGCCCTGCCCGCGCTGGCCAAGTTGTCCGCCGATCCATTCCAGCACTTCGTCAAACAGACCGGGCGCACGCGAAAGCACCCGCGCCACGTCCAGCGCCATGACATTGCCAGAACCTTCCCATATGGCGTTGACCGGCGCTTCGCGATAGGCGCGGGCTAGATTGCCGTCTTCGATATAGCCGTTGCCGCCAAGACACTCCATGGCTTCGTAAAGCAAGGCAGGCGCAATCTTGCACACCCAATATTTCACCACCGGCGTCATGCAGCGGGCGAAGGCAGCTTCGGCGCGATCACCAGCCGCCATGTCAAAGGCGCGGGCAAGGCGCATGGAAAGCGCTGTCGCACCAGCAACATCCAGCGCCATATCGGCCAGAACACGGCTCATCAAAGGCTGCTCGATCAGAGACTTACCGAAGACCTCGCGGTGACGGCAGTGGTGCACGGCCTCGGCCAGACCGGAGCGCATCAGGCCTGCCGATGCGACGGCACAATCAAGCCGTGTCAGCGTTACCATGTCCATGATGGTTTTCACGCCCTCGCCCGGATTGCCGATCAGCTGGCCGATCGCGCCGTCGAACTCGACTTCCGAAGAGGCGTTGGACTTGTTGCCGAGCTTGTCCTTGAGACGCTGGAAGGCAAAGCCGTTGCCTTTACCTTCCGAAGTGAGGCGCGGAACCAGAAAGCAGGAAAGCTGCTCATCGACCTGCGCCAGAACCAAAAACGCATCCGACATCGGCGCAGACATGAACCATTTATGCCCGGTGATCGTATAGGTGCCGTCCTCATTGACTGTCGCGCGGGTCGTGTTGGTGCGCACATCCGTGCCGCCCTGCTTTTCCGTCATGCCCATGCCGAGCGTGACGCCGTTTTTGCCGAGCGCGGGCTTTTGAGAAAAGTCGTATTTGCGCGACAGGACCGCCGGAGACCACTCTTTGTAGATGTCCGGCGCGCCCATCAATGCCGCAAGCGAGGCGCTTGTCATGGTGAGTGGGCAAAGGTGCCCGGCCTCAAGCTGTGCGGTCAGATAAAAGCGTGCGGCGCGCGCCTGATGACGGCGACCGGTTTCAGCCGGATTGTCTTCCCAGATCGAGCAATGCAGGCCCTGGGCGATGGAGCGGCGCATGAGTGCGTGATAGGCCGGGTGATATTCGACCAGATCGATACGGTTGCCCTGCCGGTCATGGGTGCGCAGCTTTGGCAGTTCCGTATTAGCCAGTCGCGCCAGATCCTGCGCTTCCGCCGACAGCACGAAACGCCCTGTCTGTTCCAGCTCATTGTGGAGCTCTTTTGGAAAACGAGCCGCAATCTGCATCAGAAGCGGATCGCCCAGATATGCATTGGTGCCTGTCATGGGCGGCGTCTGGTTGGTGACTTCGTGCGTTTTCAAAGGCTCATTCCGTGCTGTTCGTTTTGTTCAACTTAACCGTCTTGCACCGCATTTGCTAAAAATTTGCCATCCATTCCCGAATTTGTCGCTCAAACGACACAGGTTTTTCTTGGGGAATCGGCAGATGCCGTTATAAGGACGGTTGCGGGCTTAGTGCTATGGTCCTATACGGGTGACTTGCCATGATAAAAGAACCGGTCTCTCCGCTTTTCCCTCACCGCCACCTGCTTGGTATCAAGGGGCTATCGCCCCTGGACATTCTCTGCCTCCTTGATCTTGCCGATCAGGAAATCGCCGTATCCCGGCAGCCAGAGAAGAAAAAGTCCGTGCTGCGCGGTCGCACGCAAATCAATCTTTTCTTCGAAGCATCGACGCGAACGCAATCGTCGTTCGAACTGGCCGGTAAACGGCTCGGTGCCGACGTGATGAACATGTCGGTCGGCAATTCGTCGGTCAAGAAGGGCGAAACGCTCATCGATACGGCGATGACGCTGAACGCGATGCAACCGGATATTCTGGTCATACGCCATGCGTCCGCCGGAGCTGCCGCCCTGCTCGCGCAAAAGGTCGGCTGCTCGGTCGTCAATGCGGGCGACGGCGCGCATGAACATCCCACACAGGCCCTGCTCGATGCGCTGACGATCCGTCGCGCCAAAGGCCAGATCGAAAACCTGATTGTCGCCATTTGCGGCGATGTGCTCCACTCACGTGTGGCGCGCTCCAACATTCTGCTTCTCAACGCCCTCGGTGCGCGCGTGCGTGTCGTCGCGCCATCCACGCTTCTGCCTTCCGGCATGGCGGATATGAGTGTCGAAGTCTTCAACTCGATGGAGGAAGGTCTGAAAGACGCCGATGTGGTCATGATGTTGCGCTTGCAACGCGAGCGCATGGCAGGTGCCTTCGTGCCGTCGGTGCGTGAATATTTCCGCTTCTACGGCCTCGATAAGGAAAAACTGAAACACGCCAAGCCTGACGCGCTCGTCATGCATC
>PJUK01000484.1_pt1 | contig 13094 bp, 11 predicted proteins | sample 1512211 | NCBI WGS metagenome assembly PJUK01 (sample SAMN08177668, study PRJNA422409) | Feces metagenome, whole genome shotgun sequencing project.
GCTCTGGGCATGAAACTGGCAAAAGCTGACCGACTGGTCGTCGCGACCATGGGCGATGGCTCCTACATGTTCGCCAACCCTGTGGTCTGTCATCAGATTGCAGAAGCCCTGGGTCTTTCGATCGTGGTTGTGGTGGTAAACAATTCCGAATGGGGTGCGGTGCGGCAGTCGGTCGCCGACCTTTACCCGGAAGGCTATGCAGCGCAGGCCAATATCATGCCTCTGACCTCTCTGGGACCGACACCCGATTTTGCGATGGTCGCACAAGCCAGTCGCGCTTTTGCACAGCACGTTAAACGAGCGGAAGATTTGCCGGCGGCTTTGGAGGCTGCTGTCACCCATGCGTCAGCGAACAAGGGGCTGGCGCTGGTAGAGGTCAACGTCAAGCCGTGAATGGTTGTCGAGCATTATGACTGCTCGGCACTTGGGAGGAAGCCATGAATATGCTGGTTAGAAGCGATTTAGCAGGCGATACAATTGCGCGGGTAGAGGCTATCCCGGTCTTTCTGCCGTGCGAGTTGAAAATCGGTGCAATTCATCGCTCGACTGAATTGTCTGCCGTGGTGGTTGAGATTGAAACCGCCGACGGTGCCATTGGACACGGTTTTACGGCGATTACCGATGAAGAGGTGGTGAGCGCTGCCGTCAACAGCCTTGTTGCACCCAATCTTGTCGGCATGCCTGTAATGTCGCGTGAGGCCGTGGCAGAACGCCTTTATTGGTTGCTCAGCCCTCGTGGGCAAACCGGTTATGCAAGTCACGTCGCCTCCGCAATCGACATTGCACTGTGGGATATAGCGGGAAAGAAACTGCAGATGCCGGTTTGGCGTCTGTTGGGTGGTGCGCGCAGCAAGGTCGAAACCTATGTAACGTTTGGTTTCGCCGCGCTTGATCGGGAGGAACTCGCGGAAGCGGCAGCTCACCTCTCCCGGCAGGGGCAGAAACGGTTGAAAATGGTCGTTGGCCATCATGCGCTGGCGCGTCGTGATAGTGGTCGTTCGCTTGATGCGGTCATTCGCGAAGATGAGGCCAGAATTCGCGCAGTGCGCCTGGCGGTTGGTGACGATGTCGACCTCTTCATTGATGCCAATTGCAGTTTGGACAAATTTCACGCGCAACTTCTGGCAGAACGGATTGCCGATTGCGATATTCGGTTCTTCGAGGAGCCCCTGCGTGGAAACGATGTTGGAAGTCTGGCGGACTTTCGCCGCAAGATTAGAATTCCGGTAGCTGCGGGCCAGAACGAGGGACAGCTGTTCCGGTATCGTGATCTTCTCATGCATCAGGACGTCGATGTTTTGCAACCGAATGTCTGTATCGGTGGCGGCTATACAATGGGCGCTAAGATCGCGGGTATGGCGCAAGCTTTTAACACCACAATCGACAATGGCGGGGCATTTCCTTTTCATAATATGCATTTGCACGCAGCCATGGCCAATGGCGGTCTGGTTGAATGGCACCTGATCTCGGTTGAACTGTGCAAAGGGGTCTTTGAAGGACTGACAGCTCTGGGAGAAGGTGAGATTGCTCTGCCGGAAACTCCGGGGCTGGGCTTTTCGATGTCGCCTGAACGCAAAGCGGAACTGTTGAAAATGCCGACGTCGATGGGACGTGGAAAAGGATGATTGTACCTCTGCTTCATCTGTTGGGATGAGCAGGAATACTGATGGAAAGCAAACCACTGGGAGGATGGAATGCGTTATTCGACTGCATTTTTGGCATTGATCGCGGCTATGTCGTTTTCGGACATCGCACAGGCGGAATGGAAACCGACACAGGATCTTGAATTCGTGGCAGGTGCGGGGCCGGGCGGTGGGACCGATCTGTTTGCGCGCACAATCCAGTCTATAATTCAGAAGTATGATTTGGCGGATGTGGATGTCGTCGTGACGAATAAGCCAGCCGGTGCTGGAAGCGAAGCCTTCATGTATGGTGTCACCGGTGGCAAGGATCCTTATAAGCTATTGTTCGGAAACAATAATGCGTGGCTGCTGCCAATGAAGGCAAGGGTCGGCTATTCGATGGACGATCTGACACCAGTCGCCAGCATGGCCAGAGATGTTTTCCTGCTCTGGGCCAACAAAGATAGCGCCTACAAGATCTATCAGGATGTGGCGAACGCCGCTAAAGATAAGTCCGCACCTTTGAAGTCTGGTGGCACGCAGTCCAAAGACGGTGATGAGATTCTCGTGCGCATGATTGCGGCAGAGGCAGGCGGCAATTTCATTTACATTCCTTTCAAGAGTGGAAGTGAAGCCGCTGTACAGCTGGCCGGCGGGCATATCGACATCAATACCAATAACCCGTCGGAAAATGTGGGACAGTGGGCTGGTGGGGCAGTGAGGCCAATCTGCGTTTTTGCAGACGCCAAGCTTGAGGACACGAACAAAGTATATGACGAGCAGGGCTTTGGAGATATTCCAACCTGTGCAAGTCAGGGCAGCAAAATACAATCCTACGAGATTCCGCGAACAATCTTTTCCGCAGCGAAATTAACCGAAGAGCAACAGGCCTATTTCCGCGATCTTCTGTCGAAAGTGCGCGAGAAGCCGGAATGGCAGGCCTATCTGCAGAAAACCATGCAGGGCGATCTGTTTTTGCAGGGGTCTGAACTTCAGACTTATATCGATCAAGATAGTGCGAGAGCCAGAGCGGTGTTTGAGCGTGAAGGTTGGCTTGTCAAATAGGGCAAGCTTTGTGCGGTCGCCTTCAGGCCGCGCTGTCTACTGGAAATGGGAGAGACCGATATGGACGATACCAGGAAGGTATTGCTAACGCGCTTTGCTGCCGAAATGTTTGTGGCAGCACTGCTCGTCGCTATAGGCGTACTCGTTGCTTACGGTGCCGCCGGTCTGGGTTATGGCTGGACATCCAGTGGCCCGGACTCAGGCTATGTACCATTCTATCTTGGATGGGGAATAGGGCTCGCCGGTATGGGGATCGCGATTTCGAGCTATCTCGAACGCGAGCGTTATAGAGCCAGAGTTTTTCTGACACTCGATGGCGCACGCGATGTCCTGTCGTTCTTCCTGCCCATCATAGGACTGGTCGTTGCCAGTTATCTTCTGGGCATCTACTGCGCGGGCCTGATCTATCTGTTTTTGACTATCCGGTTTCAAGCCAAGGCTTCGACTTTGAATGCGCTTTTGATCGCTCTTCTCGCGGTTGGTCTTTTCTATGTTATGTTTGAGTTCTGGTTCCGTATCCCGCTATTGAAGGGGCCGATCGAACCTCTTCTCGGATTGTGAGGTGGAAATGATGGAAAACTTCGAAAATCTTCTGCACGGCTTTTCGATCGCTATTAGCGGCTATCATATATTCCTCATGATTGCAGGCGTCATGATGGGGCTTCTCGTCGGCGTTTTGCCGGGATTGGGCGCGCCCAATGGCGTGACGCTTTTGTTGCCTTTGACATTCTCGATGGAGCCCGTCTCGGCCATCATCCTGCTAACCAGTATGTACTGGGGCGCACTCTTTGGTGGATCGACCACATCGATCTTGTTCAACATCCCCGGCGAACCATCTTCGGTGGCAACCACATTCGATGGTCATCCCATGGCCAAGCGCGGTGAGACTACCGAAGCATTGACCTATGCATTTTCCTCCGCAGGTATCGGTGCGTTGTGCGGGGTGGCGCTGATCACGGTTTTATCGAGCTGGATTGCTTCCTTCGCGCTCAGCTTTTCACCGGCGGAATATTTCGCCGTCTATTTTCTCGCTTTTTCCTGCTTTATCGGGTTCGGTTCCGGGTCGATGCTGAAGAGCGCTGCAGTAATTGCGCTTGGTTTTGCACTCACATCGGTCGGAATGGATACCGTTTCAGGTGAAGTGCGGTTGACCTATGGCTTTTCTGAACTGCTGCGCGGGATCAGCTTCCTCGTTGCCGTGATAGGCCTCTTCGGCATCGGAGAGCTGTTGCTGACGATGGAGGAAGACCTGAAATTCGATTCCGTGAAATCAAAGCTTGAAATCCGTCGCGTTTTCAAAACGATTGCAACGCTGCCGCGATATTGGGCAACATATCTGCGTTCCCTCGCCATTGGCTGTTGGATGGGAATAACACCGGGAGGGCCAACGGCGGCTTCCTTCATGAGCTATGGTGTCGCGCAACGCTCCGGCAAAAAGAAATTCGGAACCGGTATTCCAGAAGGTATCATCGCGCCGGAAACCGCCGATCATGCCGCCGGTTCCTCGGCAATATTGCCGATGCTGGCACTTGGAATTCCAGGTTCAGCGACGGCTGCCGTCATGATGGGGGGGCTGTTGATCTGGGGGCTCAATCCCGGTCCGATGCTGTTTGTCCAGAATACGGACTTCGTCTGGGGTTTGATTGCCTCAATGTATCTCGGCAATGTCATTGGTGTCATCTTCGCCCTGGCAACGGTTCCCTTCTTTGCTGTCATTCTACGGGTCCGTTTTGCCATCGTGGCACCGCTGATCATGTTTGTGTGTTTGATTGGTGCCTATACGGTGGCGAGCGCATCATTCGATATGGTGTTGCTGGCGATATTCGGCGTAGTAGGTTATCTCTTCAAGAAGCTGGACTACCCCATCGCTCCGTTTGTGCTCGCCATGGTGCTCGGTCAGAAAGCAGAGGACGCCTTTCGTCAGTCCTTGATGATCTCCCAAGGGTCACTTTCAGTCTTCTTTTCAAATTGGCTCGTCGGGAGTGTTATGACCGCCGGGATTGCGATGATTGCCATTCCTGCACTCATCGCTTTGTGGCGCCGCCGCCGACCGTCACTCGTAGAAGAAGTTTGAGGACGCGCCATGGGTTTGATCGGCGTTTCACACACACGTCAGGCGGCTCAACGGCGCCTGCCTCGCATAGCGTTCGATTTTATCGATGGCGGTGCCGGGCGCGAGAATGCGTTGCGTCGGGCCGAAGCTGCATTCAATGCCGTGGAACTCGTGCCGAGTGTTCTGCGGGGTCATACTGAATTCGACACGAGCTGCCGCCTTTTTGGTACGGAACAGTCTTTGCCTTTTGGTATTCCACCGATAGGGCTTGCCGATCTTGTGTGGCCAAAAACGGATATAGCCTTGGCAGCGACTGCCTATCGGCTTGGCATTCCATACGTACTTTCGACGGCGGCATCGACAACCATTGAAGATATCACCAAGGTTAACCCGGATGCCTGGTTCCAGCTCTATGTGGGCGAAGATCAGTCTATCGTGGACAATCTGATTGATCGTGCGGAATCTGCCGGTATCAAAAAACTTGTCGTCACGGTTGATATACCGGCTCCCGGCAGAAGGCTGAGGGATTTGGCGAATGGTTTTACATTGCCCTTGCGTCCCAGTCTTGGAAGCATTTTCAGCTTTGCGACCCACCCAGCCTGGTGTCTTGCCACGTTGCGTGCGGGGTCACCGAAAGTTGCTAATTTTGCGAACTATGCATCGGGGTCGCAGTCCGGCACATCGCTGGCGCGATTGATGGCCCGCCAGACTTCGGGCAGGCTCGACTGGACAATTCTGGGCGACCTGCGGCGACGCTGGAAAGGAACATTCATCGTCAAAGGTGTGTTGAATCCGTCCGACGCCCGAAGAATTGTCGACACAGGGGCGGATGCACTGATTGTTTCCAGCCATGGAGGACGGCAGTTCGAAGCGGCACCGGCGCCATTAGCTGCGTTGCCGGAAATTCGCGCAGCCGTGGGACGACAGATCCCGGTGCTAATGGATGGCGGTATCCGCTCAGGGACCGATATCATTTCTGCACTCGATCGCGGAGCCGATTTCGTTTTTATTGGCCGTCCTTTTCTTTACGCCGTCGCTGCGGCCGGTGTTGCCAGGGGGCCGGAACAGATGGCTGAATTGCTGCGTGCCGAATTGATCAATGCTATGGGGCAGCTGGGATTGGGGTCAATTTCAGAGCTGATTGACCGCTTCAACTAAAAGCCAGTGCCCAAAGCAATGTCATGGGTGGGCGCTCCCAGCATCAGGCCACAGCTTCCCGCCAAACGAAGTGTTCGCCGCCTAGCTCCACGCAATCAAGATGTGGCGCTACATAATCGAGCGACTTGACGGGACTTGGAAGCTCTCCCTCATTGGCGACAAACAATCGACGCTCACGATCGGGATCAGCTACGGGAACCGCCGACATCAGCCGACGCGTATAGTCATGGGCGGGATGCTCAAACACCTGCGAGCGTGTCCCGGTTTCCACAAAGCGACCTGCATACATCACCGCCACACGGTGGCTGATCTGCTCGACAACCGCCATGTCGTGGCTGATGAAAAGATAGGACACGCCTGTCTCGTTCTGGATATCCTGCAGAAGGTCTAAAACCTGCGCTTGAATGGAGACGTCGAGAGCGGCCACGCTTTCGTCCGCTACGATCAGCTTCGGTGAAAGCGACAAAGCGCGCGCGATGCAGATGCGCTGCCGTTGGCCGCCGGAGAATTCGTGCGGATAGCGCTTCATCTGGTCGGCAGACATGCCGACGCGACGGAAGAGATATTCGACCCGGTCTTTCAGCTCACTGCCGGATGCCAGACCATGGATCGTCAGCGGCTCACCCACAAGGTCGCCAACCCGCATGCGCGGATCAAGAGAAGCATAGGGATCCTGAAAGATCATTTGAATGTCGCGAAGCACTGGCCGCATCGCCGTGCGGCTCAGGCCCTTTGTGCTCTTGCCGTCAATGCGGATATCACCGCTCCATGGCACCAGATTGAGCAGGGCCTTACCCGTCGTGGACTTGCCGCAGCCCGATTCACCGACCAGTGACAGCGTTTCACCGCGATTGACAGTAAAGGATACGCCCTCCACAGCATGAACGCGCCGAACAGGGCGCTGCAAGATACCGCCCTTTATGTCGAAGCGAACAACCAGATTCTCGACTTCGAGAATAGGGCTGGATGGAGCGGGCGCTGGCTCGGCCTTTGGTTCGGCTGGCGCGCGCTTCGGCTTATCGGTGCCAGTCATTTCGCCCAGCCGCGGTACGGCTGCGAGCAATCGCTGCGTATATTCGTCACGAGGGTGATGGAAGACATCGCGAAGCGGGCCTTGCTCCACTTGCCTGCCCTTGTTCATCACAAGAACATGGTCTGCCATTTCTGCGACGACGCCCATATCATGGGTGATAAGAATGACCGAGATGCCGTTCTCTGCCTGCAGCTTGCGAATGAGCGCAAGGATCTGCGACTGAACCGTCACGTCGAGTGCCGTTGTCGGCTCATCGGCGATGAGAATTTCGGGCTTCTGGGCAAGCGCCATCGCGATCATGACACGCTGGCGCATGCCGCCGGAGAGTTCATATGGATATTGCAGCAAACGACGACTGGAATCGGAAATCTGCACCTGATCGAGCAAGTCCTTGCAACGCTGTTTCAGCGCGGCACTGGACAGGCTGCCATTCGGGCCAGCTTCATTGGCGACTGCTTCCGCCAGTTGTCGCCCAACGGTCAGAACCGGGTTCAGCGAGGTCATGGGTTCCTGAAAAATCATCCCGATATGACGCCCGCGCACGCTACGCATCTGGTTTTCGTTGAGCTTGAGAATGTCGCGACCGTTCATCATGGCGGTGCCACCGGTCACGCGCGCCAAGGACTTTGGCAAAAGCTGCATCAGCGAGAGCACGGTCATGGATTTGCCGGAGCCACTTTCGCCGGCAATGCACAAGGTCTCCCCGGATTGCAGATCAAAGGAAAGCCGGTCGACGACAGTGCGTGCACCGTCAGGTGTCGCAACCTGCGTCACCAGATCTCTTACCTGCAGAAGCGGAGAAGGCGTGTTCATATTCGTGCTCGCTGAGTGATGGAAGAGGGCGACCGGAGCCGCCCCCTTATGCCTTATTCGAAAACGGAACGCGGGAAGTAGAACGACACGACCCAGTTCGGCTGATCGACGATTTCGCTGATGCGCAGATCACCGCAAGCCGAGCAGAGCATATAGGCATCCACGGGGTTGAGGTTCTGCGTCTGGCAAAGAAGGTCGATCATGTTGGAGAGGGCGGCTTTCGCGCCTTCCCACAGATCGGACCCGATACCGGTGGTGACTTCGTAACCCTTGGTATCGAGGTGCCGTGTCACTGGCCCCGGCGTGGTGAACCGGGGCATCTTCAGTGGCGTATCCTTGATGAGATCCAGCGTCAGAGCGACATTCATCGCGCTTTCGATGGCGGTGCCGCAAACTTCGCCGTCGCCCTGTGCCGCATGGGTGTCACCAATGGAGAACAAAGCGCCTTCGACTTCGATCGGCAGATAAAGCGTGGTTCCGGCTGCGAGATCGCGAATGTCGAGATTGCCGCCGACGCGACGCGGCGGCACAACCGAATGCAGGCCCTTTTCCGCCGGTGCAACGCCGATGGTTCCGGCGAACGGTTTCAGCGGAACGCGCGCATGCTCTCCGAAAAGTGCTGGTTCCAGCGTTGTGGGATTGTAGTTCCACAATGCTAGCGCCGGCTCCTTGAAGTCATCAGCAAGAAGACCGAAGCCTGGAATATTTGCCGTCCAGCCGAAGCCCGAAGGCTCAAACTGGTGAATGGTGATTTTCAGGATATCGCCCGGCTTGGCGCCATCGACGAAGATGGGGCCGGTAACGGGATTGACCTTGGAAAAGTCCATCGTCGACACATCGGCGACCGTGCTGCCGCGATGATAGTGGCCTGCACCGCTGTCCAGACATTCGAATTTCAGGGTCGAGCCGGGCGCAACCGTTTCAGCCGGCCGGAACGAGTTGTCCCAGCCGAAATGATGATGCCGACCATGAATGGTGTAATGGCAATTATTGCACATCTTTTGCATAAACCTCGTCGTAATTGACCGGGATGTGGACAGGATCGACGAAGATCGCGTCGGGGCCGCCCAGACGTTCGGAGCGAACCGAGAAGCGCTCCTCGTTGAAGATCGGCGCCCACGGCGCGTCGTCCATGATCTTCAAATAGATATCGCGCCACATGGCTTCGCGCTCTTGCTTGCGGGCCGGGTCAACGATGGCGTCAGCTTCCTGCGCCTTCTTGTCCAGCTCTGCATTGCAGTACCATGACCAGTTCCAGCCACCCTGTACCGCGCCGCTGCAACCCAGGATCGGGCCGTAGAAGTTGGACGGATCGGGGAAGTCGGCAATCCAGCCCATGCCGCCGGACCAGATCATCGGTGCGCCTTCGGGCTCGCCGCCAGCCGCGATGACATTGGCCTGCGCCAGAGACTTGATCGAGGCCTTGATGCCGATGGCGGCCAGATCCTGCTGGATGGCCTGCGCAATGCGCGGCTGCGGATCGGTATTGGCGACGAAGAGTTCGGTTTCGAAACCATCGGGCACACCGGCTTCGGCAAGCAACGCTTTTGCCTTTTCAGGATCGTAAGGATAGCCCTTATAGTCCTTGGCATAGCCCGGCATCGACGGCGGCAGCGGCTGATTGGCCGGAACGGCGCGACCGTTGATGATGCGGACGATACGGTCCTTGTTGATGGCCATGTTGACGGCCTGACGCACCTTCACATTGTCGAAAGGCTTGATCTTGACGTTCATGGTCACGTAGCCGGTGTGCAACTGGCCGCCCTGAATAATCAGGTCCTTGAACTTAGGATCTTTGGTGACTTCGATGAATTTCGCAGGCGGAATGCCGTCACCCGGAATGTCGACTTCGCCGTTCTGGAGACGCAGGAGCGCAACCACCGGCTCCTGGCCGACTTCAAACGTGATCTGGTCGAGCTTCGGCAGCGACGGATTGTAATAGTCCTTGAAACGCTCGAAGACGATGCGCTGGCCGAGTGTCCATTCGGTCATCTTGAAAGCACCGGAACCAACCGGATGCTTGCCGAAATCAGCGCCATATTTCTCGACTTCTTCCTTGGGCACGACATGGGCGAAATTCAGCGCCAGCACATGCAGGAAGGTGGCGTCGGGACGGCTCAGTTCAAACTTGATCGTGTAGGGATCAACCACGGTGATGCCGGAAAGTGCCTCGGACTTGCCCGTCGATACATCTTCAAAGCCGAGAATGGAGCCGAAGAAACCAGCGCCGGGGCTCTGGGTTTTCGGGTTGACCACGCGCTCGATGGAATATTTCACATCATCGGCGGTCAGCTCGCGGCCATTGTGGAACTTCACGCCCTTGCGCAGCTTGAAGGTGAAGGTCTTGCCGTCTTCAGAGATCGTGTAATCTTCGGCAATTTCCTTGCGCAGATTGGTGGTGCCCGGCTCGTAATCCATCAGGCCGTCGAACAGCGACTTGATCATCGACCAGTTCTGCCAGTCATAGCCGATGGCAGGGTCGAGCGTCGAAACGTCGTCCTTATAGGTGACGATCATCGAGCCGCCCTGCTTGATGTCGGCGGCCTGCGCGCCGAACGAGATGGCGAGGCCAAGCGCCAGCGCCGATATGCCGGATAGAAAAGTCTTTTTCATTGGTGTCCCTTTCTCTGGAGTCTTTTGGTTTCACCGCAGCTTGATGCGCGGATCGATCAGTGGAGTGATGAGGTCGGCGATGAGATTGCCGAGAACGATGGCGAAAGCGGAGACAATCGTGACGCCCATGATGATGGGAATATCGACACGCTGGATTGCCTGCCAGGCAAGCTGGCCGATGCCGGGCCAGCCGAACACGCTTTCAACGACGACAATGCCCGACATGAACAGGCCGATGTCGATGCCGATCATCGCGATGATCGGCAGGATGGCGTTGGGCATGGCGTGACGCAGCAGGATTTTCCAGCGTGCCAGCCCCTTGGCGCGGGCAGTGCGGATATAATCCTGACGAAGAACGTCGAGCAGCGAGGAACGCATCATGCGCGAATACCAGCCTGCGCCCAGAAGGCCGAGCGTCAGCGAAGGCAGTACGAGATGCATGAACGTTCCGTAGCCGCCAATCGGGAACCAGCCGAGCTTAACCGCAAACACGTAGAGCATCAGAATGCCGATGACGAATTGCGGTGCTGAAACGCCGACGAAGGAAAAGATCATCAAGGCATTGTCGGTGCGGCTGCCGCGCCGGGTGGCCGCGATGACGCCCATGGTGAGACCGATGGCGAGTTCCGAAAAGATTGCTCCGGCCATCAGCAGTAGGCTTGCGGGCAGGCGCGACCAGATCAGCGACGCCACTTCGGTTTTCTGCAGATAGGAGCGTCCGAGATCGCCCTGAACGAGCCCCTTCAGATAGCGCAGATATTGCTCATAGAAAGGCAGGTTGAGGCCAAGCTGCTCACGAATATTTTCGACCGTTTGTGCGGTGGCGCTGCGCCCGGCAATCTGGCGCGCTGGATCGGCGGGCACCAGATAAAGCAGGATGAAGGTCACGAAGCTGATGCCGATCAGGATCATCACAGTCTGGATGAGGCGGCGGGCAATATAGGCGAGCATCAGTGGTGTCCCTGCTGGGTTGGGTCGAGCACATCGCGCAAGGCATCACCGACGAGGTTGAAGGCCAGCGCCAGCAACAGGATTGCCGCGCCCGGAATGAAGACGAGCCAGGGAGCGCTCGTGAAATAGGTCTGGTTTTCGAATATGATATTGCCCCAGGAGGCCGTCGGCGGCTGCACACCAATGCCGAGGAAGGACAGGGTCGCCTCCAGTAGAACGGTGGTGGCGATACCGAGCGTTGCCCAGACGATCATCGTGGAAAAGAGATGCGGCAGGATATGCTTGAGGATGATGCGGGGTGCACCCGCACCCATTGCGCGCTCGGCCTCGATGAAATCGCGTTCCGAGAGAGATCGGGTTTCCGTATAGAGCACGCGCGCAATCTGAACCCAGTTGACCATGGCGATCACCATTGCGACGATCCAGAGGCTCGGCTTGAAGATTGCCGCAAGCACAATCGCCAACAGCAAAGCGGGGAAGGCCATCATCAGATCGGTAAAGCGCATCAATACGGTTTCTACCCAGCCACGGAAATACCCGGCGCAAATACCGACAGTCGAACCGATGAGCACGGCAATGCCGTTGGCCACGACGCCGATGATCAGCGATGTCTGCGCACCATAGATCAGGCGGGAGAAAAGATCGCGCCCGACGAGGTCGGTGCCGAACCAGAATTTCAGATTGGGCGCGAGCGGCGCGCCTTCCAGCGTCAGCCCGTCGAAGAACTGTTCGTTCGGATCGAAGGGGACGATCCAGGGCGCAAAGAGCGCGGCTGCGACAGTGACGACGATGACGACAAGGCCGAATGCGGCCAGCGGTCGGCGGATGATGCGGCCGAGAACGCCGCGTTCGGCTTTTTTCTGGCCGACCGGAAGAGTGTCAAGCGCGCTCACGATCGTTCCCTGTCTGCTCTTCGTTCAGAAAGCGCCGGGCAAAGGTCTCGACACTGACGCGCTCCGCCATCGCGGCAAGGCGCAGTTTCTGATAGGCCTGTCTGGCGGAGATATTGTCTGCGAACATCAGGATTGCCGTGGCCTGTGCGATGGCTTCGCGCCCGGCAAGGCTTTCGCGCAGCTCACCGATTTCTGTTGCCAGCGCATGGCGACGCTGAAAGTTGTGCATGGCGATGACCAGAGCGCTATAGACGCCCGCATTGCCGATCGGCTTCAGAAGCTGCGCATCGGCACCCTGATTGAGCGCCCAGCCGATCCGGCCCGGCGCTTCCGAGCCGATCAGGGCGACGGTGGGCACAGGCGCCTGCTGCGGTGGCCACGGAAATTGCTCGTCATGTCCCATATCGACATCGAAAAAGACGACGTTGAATCGGGAGATGTCGGCGTGCTCAGGCAGGTCCGGCCAGCATTCCACAGCGTCCACGCCGATGCGGCGCAACTGCTGCACAATCGCATCGACATTGGTGTGGCGGCGATGAACGATCAGCGCGGTCCAGTTTTCGAATGCGCCCCAACTGGCGACGGTGAAGGCCGGGTCTGTCATAGTCATTTGACGAGCCTCAGAAAGCCGGGTTGGTGGCCGGGATTGGCGGATGTTTGCAGATGCGTTCGCGCCATGAACGGGTCCGGTTGAATGGCGACCTCGGCCTCATGCACGATTTCAAAGCTGCAATCTTGTCTGGCCCGTCCGATATGCGCGGGCAGGGCGATATGGTTTGTTCGCGGCTCGACCAGCACATCGCCAAGCGGCGTGCTGGTGGGGTGCGTCTGGACGGCGGCAAGCACTTTTTCGACATCGTCGGTGCCAGCCCGCTCAATACCGGCGGCGATCA
>PJUK01000489.1_pt1 | contig 12982 bp, 7 predicted proteins | sample 1512211 | NCBI WGS metagenome assembly PJUK01 (sample SAMN08177668, study PRJNA422409) | Feces metagenome, whole genome shotgun sequencing project.
AACATGCCGTGTCGGTGGCCTTTGGTGATGCTGCGTCAGTTCGACTTGATGAAGGCTGGCAGCTGACGTTCATTGGTGGCACTATCGCCGCGCCGCATCGCTCTGACAGTCAGATCGTCGAAGCATGGCGCAATGATCGCGTTATCTTTGAAGATGTACCGCTGCGCCGTGTGCTAACGGAACTCGAACGTTATCGCCGGGGCAGGATTTTCCTGACCGATGCCGAAATAGGCAATATGCCGGTGACGGCGATCTTCGATACCCGCGATGCGGAAGCGGCGCTTGCCACCATTGCGGAAACCCTTCCCGTCAAGGTTATGAACGCTTCCGGCTGGGTAACAGTCGTCACGCGGCGTTAATATGACAAAAATTATCAAAAATATTTTCCGGACCGATCATTAGTTCGCGCTTCCGAGGTGTCTAACCATCTGAGGGGCTGCTTGGCGGCCGCCATGAAACAGAGTTTCCCGCCCGTCGGCGGGGTGTCAGACATTGGGGATTGCAGCATGCGCGTGGATAAGACGAGCGGAATTCACACAGGGATTGGCCAGGGACGCGCAGTTCTTCTTCTCAAATCGAAGCTATTCTTGGATCTTCTGGCAGCAAGCGCACTGGTTGCCGTCGTTTCGTTTGCGACCAACCCGGTCTGGGCGCAGGCCGCAGGTGCCGGGCAACAGGTGCAGCGTATATCTTTCAATATTGCGGCGCAGCCTTTGTCCAAGGCTCTGGTGCAATATTCCAATAATACCGGCGTCCAGCTTTTCTACGATGCCAATATCGTGCGCGGCAAGAATTCCACTGGCGCAAAAGGCTCGCGCACCCGCTCGGAAGCGCTGAACAGCATTCTGTCCGGCTCGGGCCTGTCCTATCGCATTCGCGGAAACACCGTGACCATTTCAGCCCAACAGGCTGGCGACGCGGTAGCCGTGGCAGCGGACGGTTCGCTGCTTCTCGACACGATTACTCTGCAAGGCGCAGTGGCAGGCGATACATCGGGCAGCGTTGTGGTCGAAAACTCCAGAGGCGCAACCAAGACCGATACGCCCTTAATTGAAGTGCCGCAGTCGGTTTCGGTGGTCAGCCGCAAGCAGATCGAAACCCAGAATGCGCAAAGCGTGACGGAAATCCTGCGCTATGTGCCGGGCGTGACCATTGAAACCTATGGCCCCGACCCGAAAGGTTATGACTGGATCCTGATGCGTGGCTTCAACGCCCAGTCCACAAGCTCCTATCAGGATGGGCTGCGCCAGCTTTCCAACAGCTACACCTTCTTCCGCACCGACCCCTATGAGCTGGATTCGATTGAAGTGCTGCGCGGCCCGGTGTCATCGCTCTATGGTCAGAGCGATGCTGGCGGTTTGGTCAACCGCGTCACCAAGAAGCCGCAGGCCGAAGCCTTCCATGAAGCCTCGGTGGACTATGGCAGCTATAACCGCAAGCAGCTCGGCGTCGATCTGACGGGGCCGGTCAATGAAGACAAGACGCTGCTTTATCGTATGATCGGCGTGGTGCGCAAAAGCGATACGCAGTTCGAATATTCCAATGGCGACGAGGTCAAGGACGACCGCTACATGTTTGCACCGTCGCTCACCTGGGCGCCGGACGCCGACACGTCGCTGACTGTCTCCGGCCAGCTTTTGCGTGACGACAGTGGCGGCAGCGTTCTGCCCGCCACGATCAGCAATCTCTATCCGAACTCTCCGAATATTCTGGTTGGTGATCCCGACTTCAACAGAAGCGTGCAGAAGCAGGGCAGTATCGGCTATGAGTTCGAACATCATCTGAACGACACCTGGACGTTGAAGCAGAACCTGCGTTACGGTCAGGTGAGTTTCCTTCTCGACAACGTGCTGGCGCTCGGTCTCGGACCGACGGGGATTACCCGGCAGGCGCGCCGTTTCGACGAGAACATGAGCGGCTTTGTCGTAGACAATCAGGCAGTTGCCGAATTTGATACCGGCAATATCGCGCATGAAGCGTTGCTCGGTCTTGACTATTCCTATTCCAACTCCGATGTCACGCAATATCGTGACCCGGCGCCCAGCCTCAACCCGTTCAACCCGTCTTACGGTATTCCGATCGCCGTGCCAACGACGCTGACGCAGAGCTATCGTCAGAAATACAATCAGACCGGTGTCTATGCGCAGGATCAGATCAAGTTCAACGACAGCTGGATCTTCACGCTCGGCGGTCGTTATGACTGGCTGAACCTCGATAATCACAATCGTCTCGACGACAGCGATACCGACCAGAATATCGGCAAGTTCAGCGGTCGTGCAGGCGTCACCTATGTCACGCCATGGGGGATTGCGCCTTATGTCAGCTATTCGGAATCCTTCGTTCCAAATCTTGGCACGGACAATAGCGGCAACACCTTCGATCCGTCGGAAGGGCGTCAGTGGGAAGCCGGCGTCAAATACCAGCCGAAGGAATTTGACGGCCTGTTCACGATGGCGTGGTTCGACATCGTGAAGTCGAATGTCGTTTCCTACAGCTACATTGATGGCCCGCAGGCAACCGGCGAGGTCCATTCGCGCGGTCTGGAACTGGAAGGCAAAGTCAACCTTTCCTATGGCTGGGACTTCATTGGGTCCTATACCTACACCCATACCGAAATCACCAAAGACGCCGCTGCCTATATCGGCAAGCAGTCGACGATGGTGCCTGAACATCAGGCCTCGGCATGGCTGAATTACACATTCAACAGCGGCGCTTTGGAAGGCTTGAGCCTTGGTAGCGGCGTGCGTTATGTCGGTTCCAGCTATGGTGACAAGGCCAATACCGTCAAGGTTGACGGCCGCACTTTGGTCGACGCCGGTGTGAGCTACAAATACAAGGACATGACCTTCCAGCTCAACGCGACGAACCTTTTCGACAAGAAGTATTTCACCACCTGTGAAGATACCGTCAGCTGCTATGAAGGCGACCGCCGCTCGGTTATTGGCCGGGTGAAGGTCAGCTTCTAGGGCAGATGCTTTGCTGACACGTCGCCAGATATTATTGGGTTCGGGCCTCGCGCTTTGCGCGGGGCTTTCAGGCTTTGGTTCTACGGTTGCCGCCGCATCTGCTCCGCGTGTAGTAGCGATCGATTGGGCCGCGGCGGAAGCCATGCTCTCATTCGGAATTGTCCCCGTAGGGCTTTCCGATACAAGTTTCTACCGTCAGCGTATGGCGGCGCCGGTTTTACCGGAAACGGTCGTTGATGTCGGGCCTTTCTGGGAGATCAATCTTGAAGCGCTTGCAGCGCTGAAGCCCGATTTTGTGATCGCGACGGATTATAATCTGGTGATTACCCCGCGCATCGCCGATGTTGCGCGTGTCGCGCTAGTGCCGAGCATCACGACGCCCAATGTCGAACGATACCAGCTGGCGATCGAGATATTGAACCGCGTCGCGAATTTGTGTGGTGTTTCCCCTTCCGTGCTATCTTCCGTGGTGGAGGACGCGGAAAGGCGCTTTGCAAAGGCGCGTGAAAAGGTCTCAAAACATAAGTATGCGGTGGGTATCATGCTGCCTGATATTGGCGGCCGTGAAATGACCATGTATGGCGAAGGCACGCTTCCCGATGCCGTGTTGCGAAAACTCGCACTTTCGAACGTCTGGTCTGGCCCGGTGAATGGAACCGGCATGGCTCGTGTCGGGCTTGATCAACTGGTGGAAAGCGCTGACGCGGCATTTCTCGTCGTGGACATTCCCTCGCAACGGATTCAGACCGAACGCTCCTTACAGCAAAACACCATGTGGAAACTGCTCCGACCGGTGCGCGATGGACGCGTCGCATGGCTGAACCAGTTTCACCCCTTTGGCGGCGTGCCTTCCGCGGCCCATCTGGCGGACCTCATCGCCTCGGCATTGGAGAACATGGCGTGAGCGGCCTTGAAACAACCTGCGCCCGCCCGCGACAATCCTCCCTGCGCTGGATAATGCTGGCCTTCTCGGTGGCATGTGTAGCGCTGTTGATTGTCCAGGGCTTTCTTAGCATCGCTAAGCCCGCAGAATGGCTGCATATTATAACAGCTCCCAATCCCGACGATCCGCGCCATGTGATCGGTTATTACAGCTTTCTGCCGCGTCTTGCGGTCGGCCTGCTCGTGGGCGGTGCGCTCGGGCTTGGCGGCGCGGTGTTTCAAACCGTTCTGCGCAATCCGCTGGCTGAACCCGGACTTTTGGGCGTCGCCTCCGGCGCGCAGATCGCACTGGCTTTCACCCTGGTTTTCGCACCCGGCCTGTGGATCGCGAGCAATGAAGCTATAGCAATCATCGGTGCGGGAATGGCACTCAGCCTTTCGCTGTTCATCGCCTCTCGCGGACAGTTTTCTTCGACGACTGTCGTATTGGCCGGTTTGATGGTTGGACTTTATTGCAACGCAATCTTCAGCCTGCTTGTACTCTTCAATCATGATTACCTCATCAACCTGCTGACCTGGCAGGCAGGTTCCCTGCAGCAGGGTGGGTGGGAAGTCTGTCTCTATCTGCTTCCGCGCCTCCTGCCGCTTGCAGTACTCATCTTCATTCTGCAACGTCCGCTCAATCTTCTATCGCTCGGTGATAACCAGGCAAAGGGCCTTGGTATTTCACCAGCAATGATGCGGCTGGTTCTGCTTGCTGCCGCTGCCGCGACTGCTGCGGTCATTACCAGCAGTCTTGGGCTGATTGGTATGATCGGACTTGCCGCGCCCAACCTTGCGCGCGCCTTTGCCCCCGGACAGGACGGGCGCAGGCTCGTGTGGTCGGCTTTGCTCGGCGCGTTGCTGCTTGTCGGTATCGATCAGCTGTTGCGGGCCATTGCGCCTTTCGTCGGCAATATTCCCGCAGGCGCCGCTACGGGCCTCTTCACAGGACCAATTCTCGTCATTCTGGCAAGCCGCGTTCGTCTGCCCGGTGTTTCGTCAGCACAAGAAGGTACCTCGACTGGAAAGAGACTCCAGAAGCCGTTGCGCCTCCTCTTTGCCCTTTCATGCGCTCTTGCCTTTTGCATGATCCTTTCAGTGCTGGTGTCGAATACGCCTGACGGCTGGAGTTTTGCCGCGCCAGAGGCCGTAACAGGGTGGCGCGGGCCAAGAATTTTTGCTGCGGCGGGCGCCGGCATATGTCTCGCAGTTGCGGGCCTTGTTCTGCAGGGTACGCTGCGAAATGCGATGGCCAGTCCTGACTTGCTCGGCATTGGCTATGGTGCGGGTTTTGGGCTTGCAATCGCGGTGCTCTTCATGGGCGATGCGAGCGGCTTTTCCAAGCTTGCCGTCGCCACCTTCGGCGCATTGGTCGTGCTGAGTGTCATTGCCGGGATCGGCTGGCGTACTGCTTTTCAGCCCGAACGCGTTCTTCTCATCGGTGTTGGCTTGGGGAGCATGTTCCATGCTCTGATGATCCTGCTTCTCGCCAGCGGCAATCCGCGGGTGGCTGGCCTCCTGAACTGGTTTTCAGGGTCGATGGGTAACGTCGGCTGGAATGACGCGGCTTTGGTTTGCATCTGCGCGAGTATCGTTCTGCCTGCAGCCCTTCTGTTCAGGCGACCGCTGGATATCTTTCCATTGGGCGATGTAGCGGTGCGCTCTGTTGGCCTTAAAGTCTCGTCAAGCCGGGCGATCCTTCTTGCCATTGCAGGACTTGGAACAACGGCGGCGACGATCACTGTCGGGCCCGTCAGCTTCATTGGTCTTATGGTGCCGCATTTTGCAGCAATGCTCGGGTTCCGAGGGGTGACGATGCGACTTCTGGCCAGCGCTCTGCTCGGTGCCTTGCTGCTCGTATTTGCAGATTGGCTTGGGCGCAATCTCGCCTATCCGTGGCCCATGTCGGCGGGCCTGCTTGCCTCTCTTATTGGCGGGGGATTTTTCCTTCGCTTATTGTCAAAATCGGTCCGATGATTGGTGATATGATTACTGCTGAGAGGTAATAGGCCGGGCGGAAAGTGACGGCCTGATATCTTCCGCAATTTATCTGAATATCCCGCAACTATGCTTTTAGCATGATCGTGTGCTTGGCTGCGGCTTGTATCGCCTTTGGCGAATAGACGAGCGGACAATGAATTCCCTCGTGCCAATTCTCAAGAAGGTCCTGATAATGTGATGTTTCTGGAATGCCCGACTGTCCGGGATTATTGACAAACAGGCTGTTATCCCAAGCCCCAACATCGATCACCATGCGGACAGACGGCCCGGCCAGAACAGAAAAATCCTCAAGACGATAATTGGCATAGTTGAGTGTCGAACTGCTTCCGCCGAGACCGATGGGTGGCAGAGACCAGTTTTCTTCGGTAAGCGCTTGCAGCGGGTGCTGCAAATACAGCTTGTGGATTTGTCCCCATGACCAGCAATCAGGATCAGTACCCATCAGGGTTTCGCACTCTGCCCAGCCGTCATTGAGGCTTTGGATGATGCGCTCAACCACCTGCTCATCGGCCTGTGCGCCTTCCAGCCAGGTCACGATGCTCGGTGCATCAAATGGCATGAGCAACGGGATAATCTGCGGCGTCGCGCCCTCCGATCGAGCGGCAAGCGGACCGAGATGCTTGCTGAACCAAACCTCAAAAAACGCAGCGCTCGCAGATCCGGCTGCGAGATCGCCATCCCAGTCTCGAAGCAGCGGCCAGACCCGTGATGCAGTCACCGCTGGCATGGCTGATAAACAGGCGCACACGCGCGCGGCAATCGGTGAAAAAGTCGAGCATTGCAGGCGCGCGCAATCGGCAATCGAAATTGGATCCATTCGGGATAGTTCGTTATGAAGCGTATTATGCCTGCTGCTGTCGAGCCATTCATAGCCAATGGCTGGATTCGAACGCGACCAATCGTCTGGCACATTCATCGCATTGGCCGTCGCCACGAAACCGCGAGCGGCGTTCACCTCTAGAGGACCGGCTTGCGGCGGTAAATATCCGTCCCATTCATAACGCCCATCGCCCGGCACAGGGAGAAGCCCGTCCCAATTTTTGCGAACGGGCGTCGCTCCAGATGGCTTCCACGCGATCGTGTTGCTGGTATCGGCATAGATATGATTAACGGATGGGCAGCCCCAGCCTGCCAGTGCATCCGCATAGTCCGCATAACTGGTTGCACGCATGACCGAAAGACTGGCCATATAGGGCGCCATACCCGGGTCCATCCAGACGGTGCGCAATGCAAAGGCACGATTACTTTCAGCATCCTGATAGAGAAGAGGGCCGTGGCGGGTGAATTTCAGCGCAACCGTTTGATCTGGATATCCCTTGACGGAAATCGGTTCTTCTATCGTCTTGACGGCTTCCCAGTCCTCGCCATAGGCATAAAGATCGGGGTCGCTTTCCTTTGTTCGATAGACATAAATATCTTCCTGGTCCGCACCGAAAATGGTCAATCCAAAAGCGGCAGTGCCGTTGTGGCCCATCGATATGCCGGGCACCATCGGCTCACCGGCACCGATCACGTCCAGGCCCGGCATGGACAGGTGCACGACATAACGGATCGACGGCAAGACATGTGTGCGATGCGGATCGAGCGCCAGAATTGGCCGACCCGTACTGGTTTTCGCCGCCGATATGGCCCAGTTGTTCGACCCTTCTTCGAAAGCGGCCCTGACAATATCGCCGGACGGGGCGATCGTGGTCCATAGACAGGCCTCCTCAAGTGTGGCAGCAAGCCTGTCTTTGGAAAAGGTCGCCGGACTGACGGCGAGATTGAAATCGCGCAGAACCCGATCCGTCATGATCGACGGATCAAACCCGTCAACCGGTTGCGGCACGACACCGTGCGACAATTCTTTCCGTAACTGATCGAGTTTTGCGCCAATTTCGATCCCGGCGGCTGCCATCACTTTCGACCGCAGAAGTTCGGACGATGCATTGCGCGTGAGCGAGTGAGTCCGCACACGCACGACATCTTCCGGCTTCCAGCGATCCGGTCGATTGCCCAGTAGCAGAAATTCAGGAGGAAGTGCTATCGACCCCGCATCGCAGGCATCGACATAGGCGTTGATGCCACCGGCGAATGCGGTGCAGATTTCTTCCGAATCTGGCCCATAGGCGTTCCATTCGGGAGCCATATCGCCGCGATAGAGCAGCAGCCGTGCAGCCTTGTCCTGTTCAAGATAACCGGGGCCGAAGTCGCGCGCCAGCAGGCCGAGGCCGCGCTTGCGCGCCACATCGATCTGCCAGAGGCGGTCTCGTGCGGCGTTCCAACCCTGTGCAAAGAAAAGATCATGAAGGTTGTTGGCTCGAATATGAGCAACACCCCATTGATCGACCGTGATGGTGACGTTCTCTTTCAGGCCCGTGATCTGATGGGCATCAAGTTCCATCTCATCCGACTTTGCATTGAACATCGCCGCACCTGCCACGCTTTATTCAAGCCCGAGGAAAAGGCCCGCATGAAGGCGTGCGCGTTCGATCAGACTGTCCTCGAAGATATGCTCGCCCAATGTATGCAGGCCGTCGCCGCGCACACCGATGGAATCGAGCGTCGGGATACCGAGCGCGCCGGTGAAATTACCGTCCGATCCCCCGCCCGAACTTTGTGCGGTCATGGTAAAGCCAATCTCCTTGGCGATGTCATTGGCGAAGTTGAAAAGCTTCATATCCTGCGGCTGTGCATTTTCCCAAACCGGGCGGGTCACGCCGCGGGTCACGATGAATTCGACATCGTCTTTCACGCCCGCAAGCGCCATGATCCGCGCAACACCGTCTTCGAGATCCTTCTGGGTTTTGGCCATGCTGAGCGCTTCGGCCTTGCAGTTTGAGGAAACGCAATTGACCCATTGCCCCGCCTGAATAACCCCGACGGAGAAGGTGCAGTCATCCGTAGTGAGCGCTTCGATATCGATGATCTTTTCCGCCATGCGGCGGATGGCGGAACGGCCTTCCGCCAAAAGCCAGCCGGCATGGCTGGGGCGTCCGACCGTCTCGAGATTATAGCGGGCAATCGCATAACGACCCACCACAGCACCACCATCGCGCCGCGCCGGTTCGGGCACCAGCACATATTTGTTCTTGAGCGCCTCCTGTTCGATCAGGTCGCGCGTCGAAGGTGTGCCGACTTCTTCGTCGGGTGTCAGCAGGAACGTAACAGGCAGTTTTGTCGTCAGCCCCGAGCGAACGATCTGGCGCATCGCTTCCAGAGCGACGAAATTGCCGCCCTTCATGTCCTGAATGCCGGGACCATAAATCTTGCCGCCTTCGCGGCGATAGGGGTTCACATCGATGACGCCTAGTGGATGCACAGTATCAAGATGGCCTGACACCAGAACGCCCGGCTTGCCCTGATCCGCATGCGGAAAGCGTGCGCGCAATGAGCCACCATAGCCCATGCGTCCAGGAATGAATTCGATGCTCGCACCGGCGGCTGCAAAATCATAAGCCGCAGCATCCACCATGCGGTTTACGGCCGCCGCATCGAAGGTCGGGCTTTCCGTCTCGATCCATGGGCGCAGGCGCGCAATCATATCGTCGAGATCAAACGGCAGTTCATGCGCACTCATGCGGCTAATTCCTTATTCACTGGCAGGCGAGTTTCCACGATCCGGGCATAGATGGACGACCCGATGGGCAACGTTGCGGGATCGAGCGTAAAGGCTGGATTGTGAAGGGCTGCTTTGCCACCATGCAGCACATTGATGTAAGCGCCAGGTACGCGGGCGAGCATATCGGCAAAATCCTCACTGCCCATGAAAGCCGGGCAATCGTCGGTCACATTTTCTTCGCCCAGCACGTCGCGTGCCGCCGCAACATAGGCATCGGACAGTTCATGATCGTTGCGCAGCACATCAAAAACATTGCGAATATCGACATCAACCGTGATGCCATAACCCGCAGCCACACCGGCGCAAATCTCACGCAAGCGGCTTTCAGCAAGATCGCAGACGCGCTTTTCGAAATAGCGGATCGTCCCGGTGATTGTCGCCACTTCCGGCACAATGTTATAGGCGCTGCCGGTGTGGAACTGCGTGCAGGAAACGACACAGGCTTCGGTCGCCGGAATGTTGCGGGAAACGATGGTCTGCAACTGACCGACCAGATCGGCACCGATCACCAGTACATCGCGCGCATTATGCGGCTGGGCGGCATGGCTGCCTTTGCCGGTCAGCTTGATGTCGAAGAAGCTGGCACCGGCCATGGCCGCGCCCTTGCGGATGACGGCTTTGCCAAGTGTGCCCAGAGGCTGGTTGTGCATGCCGTAGATTTCATCGCACGGAAAGCGCTCGAACAGGCCTTCCGCGATCATGCCGCGCGCACCGCCGAGCCCCTCTTCGGCGGGCTGGAAAACGAAAACGGCGCTGCCTTCGAAATTGCGGGTTGCGGCCAGATATTGCGCGGCGCCGAGCAACATCGTCGTGTGTCCGTCATGGCCGCAGGCATGCATGCGACCGGGGTTTTGCGAGCTATAGGGAACGCCGGAAATTTCGTCGATGGGCAGCGCATCCATATCCGCGCGCAGGCCGACCCGACGATTGCCAGCATTACGCCCGTTCAGGATGCCGACGACGCCTGTCTTGGCAATGCCGGTATGAACTTCATCGAAGCCCCATTTTTCCAGAAGATCGGCGACAACACCCGCAGCGTGTTTCTCCTCAAAGCCGATCTCGGGATGACGATGCAGATCCTCGAAAACCGCGCGCATCTCGCCGGCTTTCTCCTCAATAAACGGTATGATGGGCATGATTTCATTCCTGTTCAAAATCATTCGGAAAATCGGGGCCGCTCCCTGCGGCCCCCAATTAGGCGACGGGCTGACCCGCTGCAAAATCCCAGAAGCGACCGGGAGCCGCTTCGATCAGTGCGCGCGTATAGTCGTGTGACGGGCTTCCCAGAACGTTGGCCGCCTCTCCCTGCTCGACCACCTCGCCACGCTTCATCACCAGCACTTCATCACAAATTTGCGCTGCGACGCGCAGATCGTGCGTGATGAAGATGATGGCGATACCGGTGTTCTTCTGCAGTTCTGCCAGAAGATCGAGAACCTGCGCCTGCACCGACACATCAAGCGCCGACACTGCCTCGTCTGCAACCAGAATATCCGGGCGCAGCGCAACCGCGCGGGCGATAGCGATGCGCTGGCGCTGCCCGCCCGAAAACTGGTGCGGATAACGCTTCAAAGCATCGTCCGGCAACGATACGATCTTCAGGAGCCGCTTGGCTTCCGCCACGGCCTCCTCATAAGGGACACCATAATTCACCGGGCCTTCGGTCAGGCTCTGCTCGATGGTCCAGCGCGGATTGAGCGAGCGGAACGGGTCCTGAAAAACGACCTGAAGTTTTTTACGAAACGGCTTCATATCGCGCTTGCCGAGATGGGCGATATCGCGACCGTCGACAACGATTTCACCTTCGGTCGGCTCGATCAGGCGCATGATAGATCTCGCTACCGTCGTCTTGCCAGAACCGGATTCACCGACGATACCGAGCGTGCGACCCGGTTGCAGATCGAAGGTCACCTCGCGCGATGCTTTGACACCGGGCTTTCTGCTGAAAATGCTGCCGCTCTGATAGGTCATGCCAAGATTGCGGACGCGGATAACAGGATCATGTTCCAGCGGTTCGCGCGCCGCTCGTGGAACGAGACTTGGCACCGAACCGAGCAGGTCTTTGGTATATTGCTGCTGCGGCCGCGTCAGCACCTGCCGGATGGTGCCGCGCTCCACGATCTCGCCGCTGCGCATCACGCAGACACGATCTGCGATTTCGGCAACCACACCCATATCATGCGTGATGAACAGCACGGCGGTTCCATGCTTTTCCTGCAATTCAGCAATCAGCGACAGAATCTGCTTTTGCGTCGTCACATCAAGCGCCGTGGTCGGTTCATCGGCAATCAACAGCATCGGCTCCAGAATGAGCGCCATGGCGATCATGATGCGCTGGCGCTGACCACCGGAAAGCTGATGCGGATAGCTCTGATAGATGCGCTCCACATCCGGCAGGTGCACTTGTTCCATGATGTTGATGACTTTGGCGCGTTTGGCTTCCGCCGACAGTGCTGTGTGAATGTCGAGGACCTCGGTGATCTGTTCGCCAACCCGCATGACAGGATTGAGCGCCGTCATCGGTTCCTGAAAGATCATGGAAATGCGCGTGGCGCGCATTTTCTTCATATCGGCAAGCGACAGTTTGAGAAGGTCGTTGCCATCCAGCCGGATTGCGCCGCCTTTCACCTTGAGGGCATCCTTGGGCAACAGTCCCATCGCCGTCAGGGAGGTCACGGATTTGCCTGATCCGGATTCACCGACAAGGCAAACCGTTTCACCTTTGCGGATATCAAAGCTGACATCACGCAGGACGGGCGTGCCACCCGGCAGGGCAACGATGAGGTTCTCCACCTCAAGCACAACAGGCTCTTGCGAGAAATCACGATTGCGCAGTTCCATATCAGCCCTCCCGCTTCTTGAGACGTGGATCGAGACTATCGCGCGCTGCATCGCCCAGAAGATTGATCGACAACACGCACAATGTCAGCAAAAGGCCGGGCCAAAGCACAATCGACGGCTTGATGCGGAAGAACTGGCGGCCTTCCGCCATGATGTTCCCCCAGGTCGGGATTTCAGTGCTGATACCCGCACCCAGGAATGAAAGGATCGCTTCGGTCAGAATTGCTGATGCGACGATATAGGTGCCCTGCACGATCAAGGGCGCCATCGTATTCGGCAGAAGGTGCCGGAAGAGAATTTTCGGTGTGCTGGATCCGAGGGCCATTGCCGCTTCAACATAGGGCTCCTCTCTGGCGCTCAGAATAACCGAACGGACCAGACGCACCACGCGTGGGATTTCGGGAATGGTGATCGCAGCGATCACCGAACCGATGGACGGCCCATTGAGCGCAACGAGTGCGATGGCAATCAGGATCGAAGGCATCGCCATCAGGGCATCCATCATGCGCATAATGATGGTATCGGCAGTACGGAAGAAACCGGCGATGAGACCGATGAACACACCGGCTGCAATCGATGCCGCCGCTGCGAGAAGCCCGATCAGGAGGGATATGCGCCCGCCGAGGATCATGCGCGAGAAGAGGTCGCG
>PJUK01000491.1_pt1 | contig 12891 bp, 9 predicted proteins | sample 1512211 | NCBI WGS metagenome assembly PJUK01 (sample SAMN08177668, study PRJNA422409) | Feces metagenome, whole genome shotgun sequencing project.
CTTCGCGCCAGCCTTGGCGGCGACCGCCTTGCCACCCGCGGCGAACTGGAAAAGCTCTGCCTCTATGCGCGCGGCAAGGAGCGTATCGACATTGACGATGTGCGCGAAGCGGTGGGCGATGTTGCAGGCCTGTCGACAGACGAGGTCGTGGATGCAGTCATTGCCGGTGATTTGCAGCGATTTGAAACCACATTCGACCGTGTCGTGAAATCCGGCACAGCGCCTTTTCTGGTGCTGAACACAGCCATGCGGCAATTCCAGCAGATACAGGGCCTGCGCTATATCATGGATAGCGAACGCAAAAGCGCGTCCATTGTCGTGGCGAGTGCAAGGCCACCCATCTTCTTCAATCGTAAAAGGCTGATCGAAACAGCTGTCGGACGCTGGAGCGGCGAAAGCCTTTCACGCGTTTTGGAGCGTCTCCAGCGTGCCGTGCTGGAAAGCCGTCAGAATTCCGCGCTTGCCATTCCGATCATCCGCCAATGCCTGATGGCTATCGGTGTGGAAGCTATGCGCAACGCACGGCGCTAACTGCCTGCTCGTGAAACAATCTGCAAATAAAAACCCCGGTATAGATACCGGGGTTCTTGTATTCCACAAACGAACAAATCAGCTTTGAAGGCGGCGGCAGATTTCATCGAGTTGCTCCAGAGAGCTGTAGCGGATTTTCACCTCGCCGCCCCGGTCCCGATGGTTGATCTCGACCTTCATGCCGGTCACATCGGAAAGCAGCTTTTCCAGCGCCTTGGTGTCGGCATCTTTCTCCACCGGCGTAGCTTTGCCCGGTTTCGGTTCCGCCCCGCCCCGCGCTTCGGCCTGCGCAAGAGCTTCCACCTGACGGACGGACAAGCCTTCCTTGACGATCCGCTCCGCCAGAACCGTCGGATTGTCCATCGTGATAAGACTGCGCGCATGTCCGGCAGACAGCGCACCATCAACGATAAAATCCTGAACTGGTTGCGGCAGCTTGAGAAGGCGCAACGTATTGGCCACATGGCTACGGCTCTTGCCGATCACCTGCGCCAGATCGTTCTGCGTATACTCATGATTATCGATAAGCTGTTGATATCCCAACGCTTCTTCGACTGCATTCAGGTCTGCGCGCTGAACGTTTTCAATGATCGCGATCTCAAGAGCGACGCGATCATCCACATCGCGGACGATAACAGGGATCGTATCGACGCCTGCGCGCTGCGATGCGCGCCAGCGGCGTTCGCCGGCGATCAGCTCGAAATGATCAGGCTGACCGGGCGCGGGACGCACCACGATTGGCTGGACAACGCCATGTTCCTTGATCGACTGGGCCAGATCTTCGAGCTCGGCTTCCGCGAACATGCGTCGCGGATTGCGTGGATTGCGCGTGACGAACTCGATCGGCACATTGCGTTCAATTGGAACCGGCGCTTTACGCTCTTCGACCGGACGGTCGATCTCACCAATCAGGGCGGCCAGTCCGCGGCCAAGGCGCTTCTTTGAAGGATCGTCGTTCATCGTTCGGCAAATTCCTGCAATTGTTACGTAGTCGAATCGATAAGTTTTCTATGCGGCTTTCAGCTGCCGCTCACGCTGGATAACTTCCGACGCAAGCTGCAAATAGGCCTGACTTCCCGCGCATTTCAAATCATAGAGAATGGCCGGCTTGCCATGGGATGGGGCTTCCGATACGCGCACATTGCGCGGAATGACAGTGCGATAGACCTTTTCGCCCATGAAGGCGCGGACATCATCCACCACCTGGGAAGCCAGATTGTTGCGGCTATCGAACATCGTCAGCACGATGCCCTGGATGGAAAGCTCGGCATTGATGGTCGAGCGCACCTGATCGACCGTCTGCAACAGTTGGCTCAAGCCTTCCAGCGCGAAGAACTCGCACTGCAACGGCACAAGCACGGAATCCGCAGCGGCCATGGCATTCAGCGTCAACAGGTTCAGGGATGGTGGGCAGTCCACCAGAACATAGGAAAACCGTTCGGAAACGCTGGAATCGAAGCGCAGAGAATCGCGCAGACGGCGCGTACGGTCTGCGGATTGTGCGATTTCCATCTCGATACCCAACAGATCGAGCGTCGAAGGCACGATAAAAAGATTGGGCACATCGGTCTGCATCGCAGCTTCCGGCACTGACGCCTCTTGCGTCAGCACGTCATAAGAAGACAGCGGACGGTTGCGGCGGTCAATCCCCAACCCCGTGCTGGCATTACCCTGCGGATCGAGATCAACGATGAGAACCGTTTCGCCTATTGCCGCCAAAGCCGTGGCCAGATTGATCGCCGTCGTGGTTTTACCGACGCCGCCTTTCTGGTTTGCAATGGTTATGATCCTGGACATCTTGTTCATTACCGTCGCCCTGCCGCTTTCCAGGTCTGCCAAATTCTCGGATTCAATTTGCTTTGCGTCGCAAGTTGCTGATTTCGAGGATGACCGAAGTCTGATCGATAGCACTTTGATGTTTTACCAGATCGAAATCCCAACCGACACGGCTTTCATCGATTTCCCTCTGGTAATCCCGACCTTTTTGGAAAAGCGCCTTGGCGCCGTTGACGAGCCAGGGCTCCGTCAAACCGAAAAGATCATTCAATGAGGCGAGCGCGCGGGCGGTAACAACGTCCGGCGTTTCGATTTTTTCCCACATCGACTCGATGCGAGCCGCATGAATATGAGCAGGAACATTCAAATGACCGGCAGCGGTACGCAGAAAAGCAGCCTTTTTGCCCGCACTTTCCACCAGATCGATACGGCTATCGGGTTGATCCGCCAGATAGCAGGCCGTCACGATGCCAGGAAATCCGCCACCGGAGCCGATATCGAGCCAGCGTTTAGCGTTTGGCGCCAACGGGAAAACCTGCGCGCTATCGAGAATATGACGGCTCCAAAGGTCCGCCAATGTCGATGGAGAGGCCAGATTGATCGCTTTTGACCATTTTCGGAACAGCTCTTCGAATGCAATCAGGCGATCCGCTGTTTCACGTGAAACAGTGGGGCTGATCCGGCGAAGGCTTTCATAACGAAGATCCGCACTCATAATAGCACTCACGCCGCGCCCTTCCCTTCCGCCAGTTCCGTGGCGGTCTGTCGGCGCGAGCCATGCTTCTTGATTTGTGCGATCAACAGCGCCAAAGCAGCTGGTGTCATCCCGTCGACGCGTTGCGCTTCGGCAATCTTTTCCGGTTTACGCTGCTTGAGCTTATGCTTCAACTCATTGGACAAGCCCGAAATCGCGTCGATATCCAGACCAGCGGGAATCAACAAACGCTCTTCACGTTCCATGACAGCGATATCCGTCTGCTGACGTTCCATATAGACCGCATATTGCGCTTCAATTTCCAGCGTTTCGCGCGTGATCGGATCGATTGATTTGAGTTCAGGCCAGATTGGATTCAACCGCGCCAGGTCAATATCAGGATAAGACAACAAATCATAGGCCGAGCGGCGAACACCGTCGTGATTGAGATGCAAATCATAACGACTTGCGAGATTTGGCGTAATCGACAGCGACTGTGTCAATTCCCGTGCGGCAGACAATGCTTCCTGACGTTCATCAAACCTCTTCTTGCGCTCTGCGCCTAATATACCGAGACGATCTGCCAGCGGCGTCAAACGCTGATCAGCATTATCCGCACGCAAAGAAAGACGGAATTCCGCGCGTGATGTGAACATGCGATATGGCTCACTGACACCGCGAGACGTGAGGTCATCCACCATCACGCCGATATAGGCTTCGGTGCGCTGGATGATGATCGGCTCATCGCCCCCTGCCCGCCGCGCCGCATTCAAGCCAGCCAGAAGACCTTGGGCACCCGCTTCCTCGTATCCTGTCGTGCCATTGATCTGACCAGCGAGGAACAGACCATTGACGCGCCGCGTTTCCAGACTGCGCTTCAGCTCGCGCGGATCGATGAAGTCATACTCGATTGCATAGCCGGGCTGCAGCATCACTGCCTTCTCAAGACCGGGTATGGTCTTCAGGATTGCAAGCTGCACATCCTCCGGCAAAGAGGTCGAGATACCATTCGGATAGACGGTATCGTCATCCAGACCTTCCGGCTCCAGGAATATCTGGTGGCCGTCGCGATCCCCGAACTTGACGATCTTGTCTTCAACCGAAGGGCAATAGCGCGGGCCGATACCTTCAATTGAACCGGAATACATGGCTGAGCGATGCAGATTGGCGCGAATAATCGCGTGGGTTTCCGGCGTCGTGCGCGTAATACCGCAGTCGATCTGCGGCGTCGTAATGCGATCTGTCATCAAAGAGAACGGGACCGGGTTCTCATCGGCAGACTGGGTTTCGAGGTTTGCCCAATCGATAGTCCGCCCATCAAGACGCGGTGGCGTGCCAGTTTTGAGGCGCCCCAATGCAAAGCCAAGCGTCTTCAAAGTATCCGAAAGCCCAAGTGCCGGATTCTCACCCATGCGCCCAGCCGGTATCTTCTTCTCGCCGATGTGAATGAGGCCGTTCAAAAATGTGCCGGTCGTCAGCACGACAGCGCCGCAGTTCAACAGCCGACCATCTGACAACACGACACCAGTGACGTTACCATTCTCGGTTTTGATATCGAAGGCACCACCTTCAACGACAGTCAAATTCTCTTGCTTACTGATTATGTCCTGCATTGCAAGACGATAAAGTTTGCGATCAGCTTGGGTACGAGGGCCGCGAACGGCTGGTCCCTTGCGTCGGTTCAGTAGGCGGAACTGGATGCCTGCCTTATCGGCAACGCGACCCATCAAACCGTCCAACGCATCAATCTCGCGAACAAGATGCCCCTTCCCCAGACCACCAATAGCCGGATTACAGGACATAACGCCAATGGTATCAAAGCGATGCGTCACCAATGCCGTGCGTGCGCCAGCGCGCGCAGCAGCCGACGCAGCTTCGCAGCCCGCATGACCGCCACCGACAACAATAACATCGAAGACTGTAGACTCAGCCGAACTCATTTCTCGCATCCTTGGATTAAGAGACAGCTTTTGCCATGAAAGCGTTTGAAACGGAAGGATAAAAGCGTGACGAGTGATCAATTTAAAGCGTTCAAGGTCGCTGACTCATGAAGATCAGATGGAGTCAACCGGCATCAACGGATTCCACAGATGTTTCACGTGAAACATTCCACGAGCTTTATCGGTGCTTCGCGAGGCAATGTTTCACGTGAATCACTTGCCAATGCAGAACTGCGAAAAGATCACATCCAGAATTTCTTCGACATCCACATCGCCTGTGATACGTCCCAGATATTGCGAGGCTCGGCGCATGTTCTCGGCACGCAGTTCCAGCGGAAGATCATCCCGGCTGGCAGCGATTTCGATCTCGCTCAGTGTCGAGCGGAGCAAATTTATATGGCGCTGTCGTGTGGGAACAGCATCATTGATCTGACCAATGCGTTCTTCGGCAAACGTCAGGAGTTTGGCTAGAAGCTCTTCCAATCCTGAACCGTCTTTGATGGAGATTTGAAATGTCCATTGTTCGGTTTGGGCACCAGTCAGATCGGCCTTTGTTCCAATCCGCCAAATCTCGGCATCGGCTTCGTCCAGCGCCACGTCAATCGGATCGCTCATATCTTCAAGCAGAAGAATAAGGTCTGCTTCCGACGCTCTTTCACGAGCTCTCTCAATGCCGATTTTTTCCACCACACTTTCGGTCTCGCGTAGCCCCGCCGTATCGGTGACATAAACCGGGATGCCATTGAGATCGAGTTTGACTTCCAGAAGGTCGCGCGTGGTGCCCGCTTCATCGGAAATGATGGCCACTTCACGCCCGGCGAGAAAATTCAACAGGCTCGATTTACCGGCATTTGGAGCGCCAGCAATTACCACATGCAATCCGTCGCGAAGCATGGCTGCGCGTTTGCCGCTGGCAATGTGCAGCTCAATTTCCTTATGCAGCGCTTGCAAAGATCGCCATACCTGATCAGAAACAGAACCCGGCACATCGCTTTCATCCGCAAAGTCGAGTTCGGCTTCAATGAAGGCACGCGCACGGACAAGCCGTTGTCGCCATTCCGTATAGAGTTGACGTTGCGCGCCGGAAGCGACCTGCAAGGCAAGGCGTCGTTGGCCTTCGGTCTCTGCGGCAATCAGATCGGCGAGACCTTCGGCAATTGTCAGGTCCATCTTTCCGTTGGTAAAGGCCCGACGCGTAAATTCGCCCGCTTCTGCAATGCGGCATCCGGCAAGTTCACTCAGTTCCTGCAACAGCTTTTCTACGACGGCGATACCGCCATGAAGATGAAATTCAACGCAGTCTTCGCCGGTAAAACTATGCGGTCCAGGGAAAAAGAGCGCCAATCCGCGATCGATCGCATCTCCATTTCGGGAACGGAATGTCTTATAGGCCGCATAGCGCGGTTTGATTTCGCCGCCGATAATCGTTTCGATAATGAATCGAACTTTGGGGCCGGACGCACGCACGACAGCAACACCGGACGGGAGCCTTCCACTGGACAGTGCGAAAATCGTATCGTGATGCACGGCGGTGTCGTTCATTGCGTTTCCTGACCTATATCAATCTTGCCAAGAGGATTGAAATTAAGCTCAGTGCATATTCATTCAAACGCTGAAAGGGAAGCCTCATGACGGATATCAGCAGAAACAGGCTGTCTGCGGAACCCAGTGCCTATCTGCGCCAACATGCGGACAACCCGGTTCACTGGCAGCCCTGGGGAAAGGAAGCCCTCGACGCAGCGCGGGAATTGAACCGCCCTATCCTGCTTTCAATCGGCTATGCCGCCTGTCACTGGTGTCATGTCATGGCCCACGAGTCTTTTGAAGATGCCGATGTTGCAGCAGTCATGAACGACCTGTTCGTCAATGTGAAGGTAGACCGCGAGGAGCGACCGGATATCGACCAGATCTATATGGCAGCGCTTGGCGCCATGGGACAGCAGGGCGGCTGGCCCTTGACCATGTTTCTGCGCCCTGACGGCAAGCCGTTCTGGGGCGGCACCTATTTTCCGCGACATGCGCGCTACAACATGCCGGGCTTTGTCGACGTACTGAACGCGGTGAATGGTCTCTGGCAGGGAAATAAAGAAAAAATTAAACATAATGCCGAAGCGGTCTTCAATCATTTGGAAGGCAGGCTCGCTGCGCAGAGCGAAGGTAGCCAGAACGAAGTTTCCCGTTTCGATGCGATCGCCACACGGATCGCGACCATGTTCGATCCCGTCCGGGGTGGTATTGACGGCGCTCCGAAATTTCCCAATGCCCCTTTCATGGACGCTCTGTGGCTATCCTGGCTTTATAATCGCGACAGCGATAGCAGGGACAAGTTTATCCACTCGCTAAAAACCATGCTGCAAGGTGGCATTTACGACCATCTCGGCGGTGGTCTTTGTCGCTACAGCACGGATGCGGACTGGCTGGTGCCACATTTTGAAAAGATGCTCTACGACAATGCCCAACTGATCCGTCACGCTAATTATGCCTATGCGGAAACCAAGGATGACTTGTTCCGTAACCGAATCGAAGAAACTATCGATTGGCTGGTTCGTGAAATGCGCCTGCCGGACGGCAGTTTCACATCCAGTCTGGATGCCGACAGCGAAGGCGAGGAAGGAAGATTCTACGTCTGGAGCGAAGCAGAGATCGACCGCGTTCTGGGAGGAGACAGCGCAGCTTTCAAGACCTTCTATGGCGTTACACCGAGTGGCAACTGGGAAGGCCATACTATTCTGAACCGCCTGCATGACGTCGATGGTGGAGGGTCGGTTCCGCCGTTGATACGGGATGCCAAGACGAAGCTTTTCGCACAGCGTGAAACACGCATTCGCCCCGGACGGGATGATAAGGCGCTCACCGACTGGAACGCACTGGCAATCCGGGCACTCGCAGAGGCAGGGCGGAGCTTTTCAAAACCGGACTGGACCACGCTCGCCATCGAAGCCTATCACGCCATCATGGCGCCGTTTCGTGCGGGACAAATGGCGCATTGTCGTATGGAAGATCGGCTGGTCTACCCTGCCCTTTCGACAGACTATGCCGGCATGATCAATGCAGCGCTGGCGCTCTATGAAGCAAGTGCTGACCGCGCTTATGTGGATGATGCGCAGAAGCTGAAGCAAGCGCTCGACGCACATCACCGGGACGCGTCCGGCAATTATCGCCTCTCGGCACTCGATGCCGACGATGTTATTCTTCACGCCTATGGCGATTATGACGAGGCGATCCCCAGTGCGACCAGCCAGATCATTGAAGCGCTGACGCGGCTTTTCCTCGCGCCCGGCGATATGGCGCTTTATCAAAGCAATGAGACGTTGATTGAGCAGGCACTGGGCCGCGCATTCGCGCAGCAATATGGACAGATCGGCATATTGAATGCTGCGCGTATGGCAGCCGAACCGCTGTCGCTCGTTGTCGCCGCGCAATCCCAACAGGATGAGCTTGTTACGATAGCGAATCGAAACCCTGATCCGCGGCGTATGGATAAGATCGTCAGTTTCACAGCGGATGCTGAGATCAACCTGCCCACAGGCGGCACAGCCAAGGCGGACAAGCCCTCCGCGTGGTTCTGCAAAGGCCATGTGTGCCTGCCACCCGTGGAAAACGGCGAAGCCTTGCGCATTCTTCTCACCGGCGGAGCATGAACACCAAAAAAGCCACGCCGGCTACCCAGCGTGGCTTTTGATTAGCAAAGCTGCAAGGAGCTTACGTGTTCATCGAATCGAAGAACTCGCCATTGCTCTTGGTCTGCTTGAGCTTGTCGATGAGGAACTCGATTGCATCGGTCGTGCCCATCGGCGCAAGGATACGGCGGAGAACAAAAATCTTCTGGAGATCGGCGCGTGGGACGAGCAGATCTTCCTTACGCGTACCGGACTTGAGAATGTCCATAGCCGGGAAGATACGCTTGTCTGCAACCTTGCGGTCGAGAACGATTTCCGAGTTACCCGTGCCCTTGAATTCTTCAAAGATCACTTCGTCCATACGGCTGCCGGTATCGATCAGCGCGGTCGCGATGATGGTAAGCGAACCACCTTCTTCGATGTTACGCGCAGCACCGAAGAAACGCTTCGGACGCTGGAGCGCATTGGCGTCCACACCACCGGTCAGGACTTTACCCGACGACGGAACAACAGTGTTGTAAGCGCGGCCAAGACGGGTGATCGAGTCAAGCAGGATCACGACATCGCGGCCATGTTCCACGAGGCGCTTGGCCTTTTCGATGACCATTTCGGCAACCTGAACGTGACGCGCAGCCGGTTCGTCGAAGGTTGACGAAATGACTTCGCCCTTCACCGAACGCTGCATATCGGTCACTTCTTCCGGACGTTCATCGATCAGAAGAACGATCAGATAGCATTCCGGATGATTGGCGGTGATCGAATGCGCGATATTCTGCAACAGAACGGTCTTACCGGTACGCGGCGGAGCGACGATCAGGCCGCGCTGGCCCTTGCCGAGCGGCGCAACCAGATCGATGACGCGCGGCGACAGATCCTTGGAGGTTGGAACTTCGAGTTCCATCTTGAAGCGCTCATTGGGATAGAGCGGCGTCAGATTGTCGAAGTGGACCTTGTGGCGAATCTTTTCCGGGTCTTCGAAATTGATCGAATTGACCTTGAGAAGCGCAAAATAACGCTCGCCTTCCTTCGGGCCACGGATCGGGCCTTCAACCGTATCGCCGGTCTTCAGCGAGAAGCGGCGCAACTGCGAAGGGGAAATATAAATATCGTCGGGGCCTGGCAGATAATTGGCGTCGGCGGAGCGCAGGAAGCCAAAACCGTCCTGCAGCACTTCGACAACGCCCTCACCGATGATCTCGACATCCTGCGAAGCCAGCTTCTTGAGAATCGCGAACATCAGTTCCTGCTTGCGCATCGCGCTCGCATTTTCGACTTCAAGGGTTTCGGCAAAAGCAAGCAGCTCAACCGGTGTTTTATTTTTTAGTTCTTGTAGTTTCATTTCCTGCATGGATGAGGAACTCTTTTGAAATATAAGGAGAAAATGCAGTTGTTCGGAAAGTTGGTCAGCTGGTTGGCTTGACCGGCATCGAAGGCCTGCGATCAGGAAGGGAAGAGGTTTCCTTCATATCGATTTGCAATATGAAGAGCAAGTCACATGTAGTGACTGCGCAAAAATTCTGCAACGAGAAAATGGCAGAAACCCGACCAAACGGGTTTCTTTTTCATTTAAAACCGCAATTAAAATGGCTTCACGATCACCAGAATGACGATCAGGACCATCAGCACCGTTGGCACTTCGTTAACGATTCGCCAGTGCTTTGCCGATTTCGTGTTCTTGTCTTCCGCGAAAAGGCGTGTCGCTTTCGAAAGATAGCCATGCATGCCGGACATCAGCACGACCAGCAGCAGCTTGGCGTGCAGCCACCCGCCCTGGAAGCGGAAAATCTCCCATGCCATCCAGATACCGGCGATCCAGGTCACCGCCATGGCGGGATTGATGATGAAGTGCAGCAGTCGCTTTTCCATCACCTTGAAAGTCTCGGAAGCTTCTGAGCCCGGCTCGGCCGCTGTGTGATAGACGAAAAGCCGTGGCAGATAGAGCATTCCGGCCATCCAGGCAATGACGGCAATGACGTGAACCGCCTTTACCCAGAGATAGGCATCGGTTGGATTCACGTGAAACAATGCCCAAACGCCAAGCACCACGATGACAAGCGCTGCGATCATGCGAATATAGGCGGCCTTGGTGCTGCCCTTCGAGGTCGGCTGGCTCACGATTTTTCTCCACGAATGCGATCAATCATGCGCTGGACATTCTCGACCGGCGCTTGCGGCGTAATACCATGTCCGAGATTGAAGATCAGCGGACCTTTCCCGAGACGTTCCAGGATCGCGTCTACACCTTCATCGAGTGCCGAACCGCCCGCGACAACGCGCAACGGATCGAGATTGCCCTGAATGGCGCCATCTTCCTGCAAGGCGGCGGCGAAATTGAGCGGAACCGACCAGTCGAGGCCGAGCACGTCCACGCCCGTCTTTTCGCGGTAGCCCGCATAAAGCATTCCGGCTCCCTTCGGGAAACCGATAATGCGGGCTTCGGGATAGACCGCGCGAACTTTCTGAACGATCCGCGCCACCGGCTGGATGCAGAACCGCTCAAAGCAATCTTCGTCCAGAACACCAGACCAGGAATCGAAAATCTGTACGGCGTCCGCGCCTGCATCCAGCTGTTCGATGAGATATTCGGCGGACACATCCGCCAGATCATTCAAAAGCTTTTCGAAGGCTTCCGGGAAACGATAGGCGAAAAGGCGGGCTGGCGCTTGATCCGGTGTACCGTGACCGGCGATCATATAGGTCGCAACGGTCCAGGGCGCGCCACAGAAGCCAAGCAGCGTCGTTTCGTCGGGCAGTTGCTCGCGCAGTAGCCGAACCGTTTCGTAGACCGGCTCCAGCCGTTTGGCGACACCTTCGGTCTCAAGCCAGAATATCTCGTCCGCGTCGATCGGGGTCATCAAAGGCCCCCTGCCTTCTTCAAAGCGAAGGTCACGTCCAAGGGCGTGAGGGATGACCAGAATGTCGGAAAACAGAATGGCTGCATCAAAGCCAAAACGGCGGATCGGCTGAAGCGTCACTTCGACTGCCAGGTCGGGTGAATAACACAGATCGAGAAAGCTCCCTGCCTTCTTCCGTGTCTCGCGATATTCCGGAAGGTAGCGACCGGCCTGACGCATCATCCAGATGGGAGGTGGAAAGACCGCTTCACCGTCGATCACTCTCAAGACTTTGCGCTTCATCTGATTTTTTTCCGCCCTGTTGGTTGTCTGATCCGGTTTTGGTCTGAAGTTATCCAGTCCGGTTCTCATAAAGAAAGGATGATTCAGGAATCTTTTGATTCTTAGAGTCTGTTGGAATCGGGGATTAAGGTCTGTTCCGGTTTTCCCCACAGTTCAGAAATTGCCAACGCATCCTGTGCAATTTTTCGCCGCCAGTCTGACCGAAAACGGAAAAAACTCAATTCCCTCTTTTAATATAAAGGGTTACCAATTGACGCAGTTCATGAGCTTTTGTGGAAAAGCTGGGAATTATTGAGAGGTTTCCCGATTTTGCGAGTCTTGTCCACACATGTTGATGGCGGCTTCTCACATGTTCGCCCGCTGTGGATGACTTGCCAATTTTTCCACGGCCTGCCATGGCTTGTGGAAGAAGCCTCGGGCTTACGCACAGCCGTCAACAGGAGGGCAACAAAACTGTGACCAGACCGCTTTCCTACTTTCATCTCCATCTGATTTCTGATGCGACCGGAGAGACTCTCCTTGCAGCCGGGCGCGCTGCGGCGGCGCAATATGCCAATGCGCGGGCCATCGAGCATATTTATCCACTGATCCGCACCGAGAAGCAGTTGCGCAAGGTTCTGGAAGGCATCGACGCCGAACCTGGCATTGTGCTTTATACGATTGTGGATCAGAAACTGGCTGCGATCATCGATCAGTCCTGTGCGGAAATGGGTATTCCAAGCGTGTCTGTGCTGGAACCGGTGCTGACCACGTTTCAATCCTATCTCGGCGCGCCCGCACACCGCCGCGCCAGCGCGCAGCATGTGCTCAATGCCGATTATTTCCGCCGGATCGACGCGCTCAATTTCACGATGGAGCACGATGACGGGCAATTGCCGCTCGATATCGAGGAGGCGGACGTCATTCTGGTCGGTATTTCGCGCACGTCCAAGACGCCGACCAGTATTTATCTGGCCAATCGCGGCGTGAAGGCGACCAATGTGCCAATCGTATTGGGCATTCCTATTCCCGAAGTGCTGTTCACGGCCAAGCGACCGCTGATTGTGGGGCTGGTGGCGACCGCCGAGCGGATTTCGCAAATCCGCCAGAACCGCCCGCTTGGCAGTGTGCCGTCGCTCGATACGGGACTTTATACGGACCGGGTGTCAATTTCTGAAGAATTGGCCTATGCGCGTAACATCTGCAACCGGCAC